>Ga0187892_10001607_pt1 | contig 50477 bp, 44 predicted proteins | sample MA1701073metaG_FD_139345 | JGI IMG/M metagenome (GOLD analysis project Ga0187892, IMG submission 139345) | Bio-ooze microbial communities from a basaltic lava cave in the Kipuka Kanohina Cave System on the Island of Hawaii, USA - MA170107-3 metaG ...
GAGGGCATCAACAACCGCATCAAGGTGATCAAGCGCATGGCCTACGGCTTCCGCGATGACCAGTACTTCTTCCTCAAGATCCGGGCCGCCTTCCCCGGAGTTCGGTGAAGAACCAAAAAAAAGACGGCCGGGGAGGCCGTCAATAGGGAGGAAGAGCGCAATGACCCGCGCTCTCGGAGGTAAGGGGCCGGCCGGCGGAGGGCCAGCGCGCCGCCAACGCTACCTCACCGGCGTTGCAGCGCGATGAACGTCACGCCTTGAATATAGTCGGACGAGCCTCGCGACTCAATCATGACGATGTCCTTAGATGCCCGGATCCGGCGCCCGCCTTCCCGGCCGGGATTTCCTAAAGTGCTCGACGGGAACGGGAAACGCGTTCGACGCCGATGCGGTTCCGATCGCGGTAGGCCATTTGGCCTAATCGCCGGCGCGCCTCGCGAGGATCACGGCCCCGCGGACGGCTGCGGCGCGCCGCGATAGAGGCGCGCGCTGATCCGGCGTTCCCGCTCCGCGATCGTCGCGAGGAACTCGTCGGCGCCGCGCATCGCGCGAAACGCCCGGAAGCCGCGGGCGAAGAAATCGTGGAGCGCTTCGAGACCGGCGGCACGGGCCGGCGCCTCCATCACCGCCAGCGCCGCGGCGACCAGTCGATTGCGCGAGAGGCGATCGAGGTCGGCACCGATCCGGACCGCCAGCTCGATCTGCCGCTCGCGCTCCCCGCGCTCGGCGGCCACGCGATAGGCGTCGGCATAGCTCGCCTCGGTGAGCGCGAGCGGGCCGCGCGCCTCGCCGCGGCGCAGCTCGCGCACGAGCGCGAGGTCCAGCCGCTCCGACAGCGCGTCCAGCTCGACGGCGAGCGCGATCGCCTCGAGCGCGGTCGGCGGGAGAACGCGGACGAGCGTCGGGACGATCCGCGCCATGCCGTCGTCGCGCGCCGTGAAGTCCTTCGGCCCGTAGAGATCGGAGAGGAAGAACGCCGCCGCCGCACCGTAGCGCGGGCTGTCGAGGAGGTCGCGATGGGTGCGCGCGAGCCGCCCGGCCTGCCACTCGCGCAGCGCGAGCCGGTCGCGCGCGAGCCCCGATTCCGCCTGCACGCCCTGGCGCAGGCGGCGGACGCCGGCGACGAGATCGCGCAGCCGCTGCGCGACGTCGGGTTGCTCGGGAAGGGGCGCGTCCACCGGCGGCATTATAGGAACGGACGCGGTGCCATCGGCCATTCCGGGATTAGAGGCGCCGCTCTAGGGCCCGCGCGGGAACCGGAGGTTAGAATGGATCGCGCCTCGAAGCGTACTTCGCTCTCATGTCCGCCACCGCGCCACAGCGGCTCCACGCCGAGTCCGATTCCCTCCGCAGCGCGTTCGCTGTCCAGCGCGCGGCGTTTGCCCGCGCGCCGTTTCCCGACGCGGCGACCCGCGACCGCCGGCTCGCCGCCCTCGAGCGGCTGCTGCGTCAAAACGTCGCTCCGATCGCGGCGATCATCGCCCGCGATTTCGGGCATCGCTCGCACCACGAGACGCGCCTGCTCGAGATTTTCCCGAGCCTGGAAGCGGTGCGGTACGCGCGCCGTCATCTGCGGCGCTGGATGAAGCCGCGGCGGCGCGCGGTGTCGCTCTGGTTCCAGCCGGGTCGCGCGGAGGTGATCGCGCAGCCGCTCGGCGTCGCCGGCATCGTCGTGCCGTGGAACTATCCCCTCTATCTCGCAATCGGGCCGCTGGTGGGCGCTTTGGCGGCAGGCAACCGCGTGCTCGTCAAGATGTCCGAGCTCGCCCCGGCGTTCGGGAGGCTCTTCGAGACGCTCGTTGCCGACCACTTCGCTCCGGACGAATTGCGGGTCGTGAACGGCGACGCGGAGGTCGCGCGCGAATTCGCGGCGCTGCCGTTCGATCACCTGCTGTTCACCGGGTCGACGGCGGTGGGGCGCATGGTGATGCGGGCGGCGGCGGACCGTCTCACGCCGGTCACGCTGGAGCTCGGCGGGAAATCGCCGGCGATCGTCGGTCCGGACTACCCGGTCGCGGCGGCGGCCGAGCGGATCCTGATCGGCAAGTGCATGAACGCCGGGCAGACATGCGTCGCGCCGGATTACGCGCTGGTGCCGGCGCCGCGCGTCGGCGAGTTCGTCGACGCGGCGCGGCGCGTGGTTCGGGAGTGCTATCCGGACCCGTTGCGCTCGCCCGACTACAGCGCGATCGTCGACGAGCGGCATTTCGGCCGGCTCGCCGGGTACCTCGAGGAAGCGCGCGCGCGAGGCGCCGAGGTCGTCCCGCTCGCCGAAGGGGCGTCGCCGGACGCGGCGACGCGGCGCTTCCCGCCGGTGATCGTCCTGGGCGCGCCGGACGACTGCCGCGTGATGCGCGAGGAGATCTTCGGGCCGATCCTCCCGGTCGTGCCTTACGCGGGGTTCGAGGACGCGCTCGCCTACGTCAACGAGCGTCCACGACCGCTCGCGCTGTACTGCTTCGAGCGGGACGAGCCCCGGATCGATCGCGTCCTGACCGGAACGGTCGCCGGCGGCGTGACGATCAACGACACGATCTTGCACATCGCCCAGGAGAGCCTGCCGTTCGGCGGCGTCGGACTGAGCGGCATGGGGCACTATCACGGCCGCGCCGGATTCGAGACGTTCTCCAAGCAGAAGGCGGTCTTCCGGCAGTCGCGCGTGAACGCGATGCGGCTGTTCAAGCCGCCTTACGGCAGGCGATTCGAGCGGCTCGTCGCGTTCCTGCTGCGCTGATGGCGACCCGCCGGCAGGTGCTGAAGTACGGCGTCGCCGGCGCGCTCGCGCTGGCGGCGGCGGGGCTCGCGCGGGGACAGCCGTCCTACCGCGCGGCGAGCGGCGCCGCGCCGCTCGCCGCGCTCGACGACGCCGATCGCGAGGTGCTCGCCGCGATCGCGCCGGCGATCCTCGTCGGCGTCGAGGGCGCCGCGGGACGCGTCGACGCGATCGTCGGCAGCGTCGATCGCGCGATCGCTGGCCTCCCGCCGCACCTGCAGTCGGAGGTCGGGCAACTCCTCGCACTGCTCGCCTCGTGGCCCGGGCGGCGCTGGATTGCCGGCGTCGCCTCGCCCTGGCCGCAGGCCTCGCGCGCGGAAGTCGCCGCGTTCCTCGAGCGCTGGCGGTTCAGCCGCTGGGCGCTCGCGCAGCAGGGCTATCACGCGCTGCACGAGCTCGTGCTGGCGGCCTGGTACGCGCGGCCCGACAGCTGGTCGGCGATCGGCTACCCGGGCCCGCCGGAGGTGCGGTGATCCGCGACCCGATCCGCGAGGGGCTTGCTTCCGGCTGGCGGGTCACCGACGCTGCCGGCCTCGAGCGCGACCTCACGCTCGAGGCCGACGTCGCGATCGTGGGCACCGGCGCCGGCGGCGGAGTGACGGCGGACATCCTGACCGCCGCTGGGCTCGACGTCGTGATGATCGAGGAAGGGCCGCTCAAGAGCTCTACCGACTTCCGCATGCTCGAGGCCGAGGCGTATCCACAGCTCTACCAGGAGTCGGCGGCGCGCAAGACGCTCGACAAGGCGATCACGATCCTGCAGGGACGCTGCGTCGGCGGATCGACCACGGTCAATTGGACCTCGAGCTTCCGCCCCCCGGAGCCGACGCTGGCGTTCTGGCGCGAGCGGTTCGGCCTGGGCGGCTTGACCACGGAGGCGTTCGCGCCGTGGCTCGCGCGCATGGAGCAGCGGCTCGGGATCGGTCCCTGGACCGTCGCCGCGAACGAGAACAACGCCGCGCTCGCGCGCGGCGCGGCGCGGCTCGGGATCGCCACCGCCGCGATCCCGCGCAACGTGCAGGGCTGCTGGAACATCGGCTACTGCGGCATGGGCTGCCCGACCAACGCCAAGCAGTCGATGCTCGTGACGACCATACCGGCGGCGCTGGCGCGCGGGGCGCGCCTGGTGTGCAGCGCCCGCGCGGAGCGGCTCGCCCTGCATCGCGGCCGCGCGGCGACGCTCGAGTGCGCGGCGCTCGATGGACCGGGCGTGCGAACGACCGGGAAGCGCGTCCGGGTGAGGGCGAAGCACTATGTGGCGGCGGCGGGCGCGATCGGCTCGCCGGCGCTGCTCATCCGCAGCGGGGCGCCGGACCCGTATCGGACGCTGGGACGGCGGACCTTCCTCCATCCCACGGTCATCTCCGCGGCGGTCATGCCGCACCGGGTTGAGGGCCATGCCGGCGCGCCGCAGACGGTCTTCTCCGACCATTTCCTCGAGCAGGCCGCCGTGGACGGGCCGATCGGCTTCAAGCTCGAGGTCCCGCCGCTGCACCCGGCGCTGTTCGGCATGACGCTGCCGGGGATCGGCGCGCCGCACGCGGCGCTGATGGAGCTCTTCCCGCACGCGCAGGTGCTGATCGCGCTGCTCCGCGACGGGTTCCATCCGGCGAGCCGGGGCGGCATCGTGGGGCTGCGCGCGGACGGCTCGCCCGTCCTTAGCTATCCGTTGACGCCGGTCCTCTGGGACGCCGTGCGGCGCGCGCTCCTCGCGATGGCGGAGATCCAGTTCGCCGCCGGGGCGAAGCAGATCCTGCCGGTCCACGAGCGAGCGCGTCCGTACTCGTCGTGGCCGGAGGCTCGGGAAGCGATCGAGGCGCTGCCGCTCGAGCCGTTGCTCACGCGCGTCGTCTCGGCGCACGTGATGGGCGGCTGCGGCATGGCGGGTGCCCCGCGGCGCGGCGTGGTGGACGCCGGCGGGCGCCACTTCTTCCTCGAGAACGTGTCGGTGCACGACGGGTCGGTGTTTCCGACCAGCCTCGGCACCAATCCCCAACTCACGATCTACGCCCTGGCGGCGCGCAACGCCTCCGCGCTCGCGGCCGAGCTGACGGGCCGGGCCCCGCCGCCGATCGGCTGACGTGCCGGCCCCGCAGGAAACGCTGGCGCGGCGACTCCGGCTCATCCTGGCGGCCGAGGTCGTCGCGTACGCTGCCCTGGGCGTCTGGCTCTGGGCGGGGCGCGGATGGGCGTCGGTCGTGATCGCCGTGACGCTGATCGCCGTCGGTTGGCGCGCCGCGCTGGTGCTGGCGACCTACGCGCTCGCGTGGCGTCATCGCAGCCCGGTGCCACCCGAGCACCGCCGTAGCGCGCTCATGCTCCTGCGCCACGCAGTCAAGGAGGGCGCGGCGTGGAGCGCGAGCTACGCCGTGCTGGAGCCCTTCGTCGGGCGCGTGATGGGCGACGACCGCCCGCCGCGCGCGAGCGGGCCGCGGTTCCCGGTGCTGACGGTGCACGGCTATCTCAGCAACCGCGGGCTGTGGTGGGCCTTCCGCCGCGCCCTCGAGGCGCGCGGCGAGACGGTCTGGGCGGTGACGCTCGAGCCCGTATTCGCCTCGATCGATGTCCTCGCGGGGCTCCTCGCCGCGCGCGTCGACGAGCTTCTCGCCGCGACGGGGGCGCGGCAGGTCGTGCTGGTCACGCACAGCATGGGCGGGCTGGTTGCGCGCGCATACCTGCGCGCTCACGGCGGGGTCAAAGTGGCGCGGCTCGTGACGCTCGGCGCGCCGCATCACGGCAGCAAGCACGCGCACCTGGGCCTGGGCGCGAATGCGCGCGAGATGGAGCCGGGCTCGCCGTGGCTTCGGGCGCTTGCGGCGTCCGAGGCGCAGGGCCTCCCGGTGCCGTGTACCTCGATCTTCAGCGTTCACGACAACTTCGTCGCGCCGCAGACGAGCAGCGTGCATCCGGCGGCGCGCAATCTGCCGCTCGCGGGCATCGGTCACGTCTCGCTCGCGTTCTCGGCGGCGGTGCTCGCGCTCGTCGCCGCCGAGCTCGACGCGGCGAACGCCGACGCCCTCGGCCGCGGCGCGGCCGCGCGGCGCTAGAGCAGCTTGAGCACTTCCTCGGCGTGGTTCGCCGTGTCGGGCGAGTCGATGACGTGCGCGATGCGCCCCTTCTCGTCGATGATGAATGTCACGCGCGCGGCGAGGCCCAGCATGCCGCGCAGCGCGCCGCCGAGGCCGTCGCCGATCGTCCCGTAGGCGCGCGCCACCGCGCGGTCGGTGTCGGCGAGGAGCGGGAAGTTGAGCCGGTGCTTCTCGGTGAAGCGCGCGTGCGAGGCGACGTCCTGCGCCGAGACCCCGAGGATCGCGGCGCCCTTGGCCGCGATCTCCCGGTTGTGATCGCGCAGCGAGCACGCCTGGGCCGTGCATCCCGGGGTGTCGTCCATCGGGTAGAAGTAGAGCACCAGCTTCTTCCCGCGGAAGTCCTCCAGGCCCACCTGCGACCCGTCGGTCGTGGGGCCGGAGAAGGCGGGGGCTCGATCACCAGGTTTCGGTCTCATCCTCACGTACGCTCCACGTACACTTCCCGTACGGGGTCGCAGCTTTGCTGCGACCCCGGAGAATTCGTGCGCGAGCACTAGAAGTGGATTCCACGCATGAGGTTCGATACCGCGATCATGTCGGGCGTCGCCGCCGGCGCCGCCTCGTCCTTCTTCCCGATCGCCGCGGCCGAGTCCGGGAACATCCGGAAGGTCGTGTTCATGATGACCTGGGCGACGCGCGGCAGCAGGGCGTGCAGGACTTCGCCGAAGATCCCGAGCCGGGTCGCGATCCGCACCGGCCTGTAGACGATCGCCTCTGCTACGAGCTCGGCCGCCTCCTCGGGCGAGAGCGTCGGCACCTGAGCGTAGATCTTGGTGGGGGCGATCATCGGCGTGCGGACGAGCGGCATGTTAATGGTGGTGAACTGGATGCCGAGGTCCGCGAACTCGGAAGCGGCGCACCGGGTCCACGCGTCGAGGGCCGCCTTCGAGGCGACGTAGGCCGAGAAGCGCGGGGCGTTGGTGAGCACCCCGATCGAGGAGATGTTGATGACGTGGCCGCGGCGCTTCTTCATCATCGCCGGCAGCAGCCCGAGGGTCAGGCGCAGCGCGCCGTAGTAGTTGAGCGCCATCGTGCGCTCGAAGTCGTGGAAGCGGTCGAAGGAGTTTTCGATCGCGCGCCGGATCGATCGGCCGGCGTTGTTCACCAGGACGTCGACGCCGCCGTGCTCGTCGACCAGCTTCGCGACGAGCTCGGCGCACTGCGCCGCGTCGGAGACGTCGGCGGAGTAGGTGAGGACGGTGCTGCCGTCGGCCGCGATCGCCCGCTGCGCTTCCTCGAGCTTCTCGGGATCGCGGGCAACGATGATCGTGGTGGCGCCGGCGGCGGCGACCTTGCGCGCGGTCGCGAGGCCGATTCCCGACGACCCGCCGGTGATCAGCACGACCTTGTTCCGCACCTGGCCCTTGAGCGTGCGGTCGATCCGGAGGTCCGGATCGAGGTGGCGCTCCCAATAGTCCCACAGCCGCCACGCGTAGCTCTCGAGCGGCGGCACGGCGATGTCGGAGCCCTTGAGCGCCGCCTGCGCCTCGCGGCAGTCGAACCGGGTCGGGTAGTTGACGAAGGTGAGAATGTCCTCGGGGAGACCGAGGTCCTTCATGATCGCGGCGCGGATGCGACGCACGGGCGTGAGCGCGAGCAGCCCCTTGCGCACGCTGTTGGGGATGAAGCCGAAGAGCGCGGCGTTGACGTACAGCGACATCGGCGGGGCGTGGCCCGCCTTGGCGAAGAGGTTGAGCACCTCGCCGACCCGCCGCGGCTCCGGATCGGCCAGATGGAAGCTCTTGCCGTCCAGGCCGCGCTTGTGGGCGATGTGGTCGAGGGCGTCGACGACGAAGTCGACCGGCACGAGGTTGATGCGACCGCCCTCGAGGCCGATCCCCGGCACCCACGGGGGCAAGAGCTGGCGGGTGCGCTGGATCAGCTTGAAGAAGTAGTACGGCCCGTCGATCTTGTCCATCTCGCCGGTGCGCGAATCGCCGACGACGATCCCGGGACGGTAGATCCGCCACGGGATCTGGCACTCGGTGCGCACGAGCTTCTCCGACTCGTGCTTCGTCCCGAAGTAGGGATGCTCGAGGTTCTCGGCCTCCTCGAACATGTCCTCGCGGAAGACCCCCTCGTACAGCCCGGCGGCGGCGATCGAGCTCACGTGATGGAAGCACGACGCGCCGAGCTCGTTCGCGAATTGGACGACGTTGCGCGTGCCGTCGACGTTGGCGGTGCGCTGGGAGGCCTCGTCCGCCTTGAGGTCGTAGACCGCGGCGAGGTGGAACACGTGCACGATCTTCCGGTGCTCGAGCTTGCTCCGCTCGGCCTTGGTGATCCCGAGCCCGGGGAGGGTGAGGTCGCCGTGGACCGGTACGGCGTGCGCCTTGTCGACGCCCCAGTAGTCGAGCAGCTCGTCGACGCGCTGCGCCGACTGGTCGCGCACGAGGAAGTGCACGATCGCGCCTTTGCGCTCGAGGAGCTTGCGGACGAGACGCCGGCCGATGAAGCCGGTCGCGCCGGTGACGAAGTAGTGCATGCGGTTCCTCCTGCCGAAAGCTCGCGCTCGCGCGTCGCGAACCTACCCGCGGCGCGGAAGCGGAGCTCGCGGGGGGTCGCGGCGGCGCTCTTCTGGTCCCGGCGCGTGGCGCGGGCGATTATAAACCCGCGTTTGCGGCGTTCCCGGACGCACGCACTTTAGGGTGAACCCTCTAGAGCATCGCCTTAGACTCGGGTTTGTCAGCCGGCCGTGCCGGCAGCATCCAGCAACGAAAGGAGCAAGCGATGGGGAAGCGACTGAAGGAGCTCGCCGGCGAGGGGGGTGAACGGCAACTGGCGTCGACGATCCGCGACTCGGCGCAGCAGATCTGGCTGGCGGGCCTGGGGGCGTTCGCGAAGACCCAGGAGGAGGGCGCGAAGGTGTTCGAAGCGCTCGTGAAGCAGGGCAAGTCCTTCGAGTCGCGGACTCGGCGGCTGGCCGAGACGAAGATGAGCGAGGTGAGCGGCCAGTGGAGCAAGACCGCCGGCGAGGCGACGGCGAAGGCGGCGGCGACCTGGGACAAGCTCGAGCAGGTCTTCGAGGATCGCGTGGCGCGCGCGCTGCGCCGGCTCGGCGTGCCGACGAATCGCGACATCGAGCTGCTCTCGAAGCGGGTCGAGGCGCTGACCGCGAGCGTGCAGAGGCTGGGCGGCGGCCGCAAGCCGCGCGCGGCGGCACGCCGGCCGCGGTCCAGGAAGTAGCCCTCCGATCGCCGACTCGCCGCCCGGCGCGAGGCCGGGGCGGCGACTGCGCCGCGTCTCTTCCGCGACGCTGAGGGCCGGTGCGGCGCGAGTGGCGTGCTATTCTTCGCGCGCCCCGGGCCGGACGACGATTCCCCAGCGTGGAGCGCAAGCCGAAGCGCCGCACCCGCGAGCGCATCCTCGAGACGAGCCTGCGGCTGTTCAACGATTTCGGCGAGCCGAACGTGACGACGACGGTGATCGCCGACGAGCTGAACATCAGCCCGGGCAACCTCTACTATCACTTCCGCAGCAAGGACGAGATCGTCAACACCCTGTTCGGCGGGTTCGAGCGCGAGGTCGAAGGCGTGCTCGCCGCACCGACGGCGCGCGCCGCGAACGTGGAGGACATCTGGCTCTTTCTCCACGTGCTTTTCGAAGCGATCTGGCGGTATCGATTCCTGTACCGCGATCTGAACGACCTGCTCTCGCGCAATCGCCTGCTCGAAGTCCACCTCAAGCGGCTGCTCGAGCAAAAGGTGCGGACCGCGCTCGCGCTCTGCGAGTCGCTGGTCGCCGCCGGCGAGATGCGCGCCACGCGCACCGAGCTGCCGGCGCTGGCGATCAACATGGTCGTCGTGACCACCTACTGGTTGTCGTTCGAGTACGTCCGCGATCCGCGCCACCCACGGGAGGGCGCAACCCTCGCCGCGGGTGCATACCAGGTGATGGCGCTCGTCGCGCCGTTCCTGGCGGGCAAGTCGCGGGCCCTGTTCGAGCGCCTCGCGGCGTCCTACGTCGGCGGTTAGTGCCGGTCGCGTTGAGGGAGGGGAAGATGGCGAAGGCGTCCTGGGCGAAGTTCCCGCACGGCGACAAAGCGTACGTATGCGAGGGCGCCGATCTGAAGCGGCGCTGGGACCGGCTCCACCGCGGCGACTGCGAGCCGTTCCCGAAGAGCGAGGCCGTGCAGGAAGCGTGGCGGCGGTATCACGCCGGGGAGTTCGAACGCGCGGCCGAGGCCGGGCTCGCGGCGGGCGTGGAAGGCTACAACGCCGCGAACAAGGCGACCGCCATCCACGCCACCTATCTCGAGAAGGCGGCCGCGCGGAAAGTGAAGCTGCTCCAGGAGACGATGGCGCGCGCCGAGGAGGCGATCGCGCGCCGGCCCCGGGACGCGAACGCACACTATCTATATGCGCTGGCGGCGGGCCGGTACAGCCAGGAGATCTCGATCGCCAAGGCGCTCGCGCGGGGGCTCGGCGGCAGGATCAAGGACGCGCTCACGACCGCGGTCAAGCTCGAGCCGAAGCATGCGGATGCGCACGTCGCGCTCGGCGCCTGGCACGCCGAGGTCGTCGGCAAGGTCGGGGCGATGGTCGGAGGTCTCACCTACGGGGCGAAGAAGGACGCGGCGCTCGAGCACTTCCAGAAGGCGCTCAAGCTGAATCCCGACTCGGCGATCGCGCGCATCGAGTACGCCAACGCCCTCGTGATCCTCTTCGGCAAGGACCGGATGCGGGACGCGGAGAAGCTCTACGGCGAGGCCGCGGCCCGGAAGCCGATGGACGCCATGGAGCGCCTGGACGTCGAGGCGGCGAAAGCGGAGCTCGAATGAGCTAGGCCGTCCGCGGCTTCCTGCGCGCGGGCCGGGCGCGTCGCTTCCGGGCGGCGGCTGCGAGTTCGCGCTCGACGAGCGCCGGCGGACGACGCGCGTCCCAGGGCTCCATGAGCACGGCCAGGAGCAGGCGCTCGAACTCGGCTCGGACGCCGTCGACGATGTGCTCGGGATCGGGCACCCTCCGCGCGTCGGTGATGAGCCCGAACTGCACACCGCCGGCGTACGAGAGGATCGAGACGCCCATCCCGATGTCGCCGGACTGCGGAACCCAGAACATGACCTGGGCGAGGCGCGCGCCGGCGAGGAACAGCGGCTCGCGCGGGCCGGGCACGTTGGTCATCACCGCCGTCGCCTTGTTGGCGAGGAGGTCGAGCATCTCCTGCTGCGCCGCGCGGGGCAGCAGGCCGGCCACCCCCAGCAGCGCGAATGCGATGAGCGGCTGATGCGAGCGCTTCAGGGCGTCCATCCGCCGATGGACCTCGTACACGCGGGCGAGCGGGTTCACGATGCCGACCGGCAGCAGCAGGGTGACGAGCCCGAAGCGATTCCCGAGCTCGCCCTCGCTCGTCGGCGGGCGCAGGTTGACCGGCACCATCGCGCGCAGCTCCACGCCGGTTACCGGGTCGCCCTTCGCAACGAGATAGCGGGACAGCGCGCCGGCCACGATCGCGAGCAGCACGTCGTTCACCGAGCAGTCGAGCACTCGGCCGATCGCCTTGACCGCGTCGAGCGGCAGCGGCTCCGCCCAGGCGACGACCTTCTTGCTGCCGGTCTTGCCCTTGAACCGCGTGCGCGAATCGTCCGGCATCGTCGCGAGCTGCGCGAGCTCGGCGGCGACGCTGCCGACGAGCTGCGCGTACTCGATGACCTTCGTCGGATGACGCAGCAGCTCGAGGTATCGCTCGAGCGCCCCGCCGGAGAAGCGCAGTGCGTCCGCCGCGGCGCTCGAGAGCGGGCCCGCGAGCTGCGCGAGGAACCCGTCGCTCTCGCGGGCCTGCGCCGCTTGCTCGGCCGGCGCCTCCCGGGCGCCGGCCGACCCCCCGGGCGACGCATCCGTCAAGGACAGCATGACGCCGATCAGCGCGATGCCGTCGGCATAGCTGTGATGGAGGCGGACGACGAGCGCCGAGCCGGCGCCGTAGCGCTCCACGAGCTGGAACTCCCACCACGGCCGGCGGCGGGCGAACGGGCGCGACGCGAGCCCGCCGGCGAGGCGCTTCAGCCCGTCGAGCCCGGCCGGCGCCGGGAGCTTTACCCGGCGCACGTGGCGCGCGAGATCGAAGCGCCGCGTCTCCTGCCACCAGGTCCCGTTCGCCGCCTCCACCGGAAACATCCGGAAGCGCCGGTAGCGGAGCATCCGCGCCTCCACGACCGCGCGCAGCCGGTCGTAGTCGAGCGGCGCGTCGAACACGAGCACGCCGATGATCGTCATCCGATTCGTCGCGCGATCCATCCGCAGCCAGGCGGTGTCGACGCTCGACATGCGTTCGCGGCGGATCATGGCGCGAGGCTCGCGACGGTCCCTCGCCCGCGCTGGGGGAAGGGCGGGGACGCAGGCTCGGGACGCATTCTTCTTGGAGTCGTTCCTATAATAGCCGAGCAGGCTCCGCCCGACGGCGCGGAGCGATCGAAGGAGGCCCGTCAGTGAGCGATCTCAAGAAGCGGTTCGAGGACGCCGCGGCAGCGGTGAAGAAGCTGAAGGACGACCCCGGGAACGACGTCAAGCTGGAGCTCTACGCCCTCTACAAGCAGGGAGCCGAGGGCGACGTGCAGGGCAAGCGCCCGGGATTCACCGACATGATCGGCCGGGCGAAGTACGACGCGTGGGCGAAGGTCAGGGGGCTCGCGCGCGACGAGGCGATGAAGAAGTACGTGGATCTCGTGAAATCGCTGACCGGCTGACGCGCGGGGTCTCACCCGCGGGACGGCGGCTTCTTGCCGGGCGGCTGGCGCTTGGCCGCGACCGCGGCCCTCCCGGACGGGCCGAGGAGGCGATCGAGGATCGCGCCCGCTTCCGCTTCGATGCGCGGCTTGAGGAACGCGAGCAGGAACCCGAGCCGGGCGTCGAGTCGGATCTCCCGGGCGGTGACGTGCAGCTCGCCCTCGACGCCCGCCCGCTCGAACCGCAGCACGTCGCCGTCCCATTCGTAGTCGAGCTCGAACGCTTTCTTGAGCTGCTTCGCGATCTTCTCGGCGTCCTTGCGCGCCTCGGCGAGCGGCTTCGAGTGCGCGCGGCGGATGCGGATGTCGCTCATGTCGGCGGGCGGCGGGGAGCGCGCCGCATTCTAGCGGAACCCCGGCGCGGGATGTCGGTTGGGCGGTGATAAACTCCGCCGCCGGAGGACGCGATGTTCCTGCAGAACCGCCTCGAGAAGCTCGTCGCCAAGGTGCGCGGGACGCAGCCCGTGCCGCTGCGCCTGAAGCTCTGGAGCGGGCGGAGCTACGAGCTCGGCCCGGATCCGACGGTCACCGTCACCATTCCCCGGGCGTCGGCGCTCCGCTACTTCGTCTCGCCGAATCTCATGAAGCTCGGGGAAGCCTACGTCGAGGGGCACATCGATCTCGACGGCTCGGTCCACGAGGTGTTCCGGGTCGGCGAGCGCTTCGCCCGCGTCGCCGGCAGCGGCGGGGCGCTCGCGCCGCTCCGGAAGGTGGTCGCCCACACCAAGGCGCGCGACCGGAAGGCGATCGAGTATCACTACGACGTCTCCAACGACTTCTACGCGCTGTGGCTCGACCGGAACATGGTGTACTCGTGCGCTTACTTCAAGCGCGAGGACGACACCCTCGAGGTTGCGCAGGAGCAGAAGCTGGACCACATCCTCACCAAGCTCGCGCTCAAGCCGGGCGAGCGCCTGCTCGACATCGGCTGCGGCTGGGGGGCGCTCGTCTTCCGCGCGGTCGAGAAGTTCGGCGCGCGCGCGGTCGGCATCACCCTGTCGCGGAACCAGCACGAGTACGCGCAGGCGAAGATCCGCGAGCGCGGCATCGCCGACCGGTGCGAGGTGCGGCTGCAGGACTACCGCGACGTCCCGGAGGCGCTCGGCTACGACAAGATCGCGAGCGTCGGCATGTTCGAGCACGTCGGCCTCGGGAATCTCGCGGGCTACTTCCGCAAGATGCATTCGCTCCTGAAGGACGGCGGGCTGGCGCTGAACCACGGGATCACTTCGGTCGATCCGGAGAGCCGCGCGGTCGGCCTGGGCGCGGGGGATTTCATCGGGCGCTACGTTTTCCCCCACGGCGAGCTGCCGCACGTCGGGCTGGTGCTGCGGGAGATGGCGAGCGCGGGCTTCGAGGCGGTCGACGTCGAGTCGCTCCGCCGGCACTACGCGCTGACCACCGGGCGCTGGGCGAGCCGGCTCGAGGCCGAGCAGGAGCGGGCGCGCGCGATCGCCGGCGAGAAGCGCTACCGGATCTGGTCGGTGTATCTCGCCGGCTGCGCCCACGGCTTCGCGCACAACTGGATGAACATTTACCAGGTGCTCGCCTGCAAGCACGGCGGGCCGGGCCAGAACCCGCTGCCGCTGACGCGGGACTTCATGTACCGGGCGGGTTGACGCCGCGCGCCCGCTCGGGACACACTCGCGCGCACCATGCTTCCCGGAGTGATCGTGCGACGCCGCGGCGCGCCACTCGCGCAGCGCCCGGCTGCGCGACGACGATGAGCGGCAGCCCGCTCGAGTAGCAGTGCGTCGGAGGCCACGGGCGAGACCCCGTGGCCTTCGTGTTTTCACCGACCGGATGGACACGAACATGCAGCTCTCCGACTTCCCGCTGAACGCGCTGATGGAGATCACCTCCCGGCCGCCGCTCGTCTTCGTGCGCGGCGAGGGTGCCTGGATCCACGACCACCACGGCCGCAAGTACCTCGACTTCGTGCAGGGCTGGGCGGTCAACTGCCTCGGCCACAGCCCGCGCGTCGTCGTGGACGCGCTCGCCGCGCAGGCCGCTACGCTGATCAATCCGAGCCCGGCCTTCTGGAACGGGCCGAGCGCGCGGCTTGCGCAGCGCCTGGTCGAGCACTCGTGCCTCGATCGAGTGTTCTTCACCAACACCGGCGCGGAGGCGAACGAGGGCGCGATCAAGCTCGCCCGCAAGTGGGGGACGAAATTCAAGGGCGGGGCATACGAGATCGTCACCTTCGATCACGCGTTCCACGGGCGGACGCTCGCGACGATGGCGGCGTCGGGAAAGGCGGGCTGGGACAGTCTCTTCGAGCCGAAAGTGCCGGGCTTCCCGAAGGCCGTGCTGAACGACCTCGGCTCGGTCGAGCGGCTCGTCGGCGACCGGACGGTCGCCGTCATGCTCGAGCCCATCCAGGGCGAGGCCGGCGTCCTGCCCGCGACCGACGAGTTCCTGAGGGCGCTGCGCGCGTTCACGCAAGCCCGCGGCCTCCTGTTGATTCTCGACGAGGTCCAGACCGGCATCGGGCGCACCGGAAAGCTCTTCGCGTACGAGCACGCCGGGATCGAGCCGGACATCATGACGCTGGGCAAGGGCATCGGCGGCGGCGTGCCGCTCGGGGCGCTCCTCGCCAAGCAAGCCGTGTGCTGCTTCGAGCACGGCGACCAGGGCGGAACCTACAACGCGAATCCGCTCATGACCGCCGTCGGCTGCGCGGTGATCGACGCCATGCTCGCGCCCGGCTTCCTGGACGGCGTTGCCGAGCGCGGCAGCGAGCTCATGGCCGGGCTGCGGCGGCTCGCGGCGAAGCACGGTCTCGGGGAGTTGCGCGGCCGCGGTCTGCTGGTCGCGCTCGACCTCGGCCGCGAGGCGGGAGCGAAGGTCGTCGACGCGGCGCGCGAGCGCGGGCTGCTCATCAACTCGCCGCGGCCCGAGTCGCTGCGCTTCATGCCGGCGCTGACGACGACGAGCGCCGAGATCGAGGCGATGCTCGAGCTCCTCGACGCGGCGCTGGGGAGCGTGCTCGCGCGCTAGTGCACGCGCTCGGGGCGCTGGGCGAGGAGCGCCTCGAGCTGCTTGCGGCTCTCGGCGAGGTGAGGGTTGAGCCGGAGGGCGACGTCGAGGACGAACGCCGCGTCGTGCGTGCGCCCGTGCGCGGTGCAGAGCTCGGCGAACGACAGCATCGCCGCGAAGTGGCGCGGCTCTAGGGCGAGCGCGTGATGCAGGTCGCGGACGCTCTCCTCGTCGCGGCTCTGCAGGTAGTAGAGCATCGCGCGCTTGTGCCAGGCCTCGGCGAAGCCGGGGTGGAGGGCGACCAGGCGCTGGAGGATGCGCTCCGCCGTCGCGAAGTCGGACGCGACGATCGCGCGGGTCGCGCGCTCGAGCTCGGCGGCCGCGCGCCGGTCGGGATAGGTCATCCACAGCCGCCAGATCTCGTCCTGGGTCGCTTCGGCCCACGGCGCCGATGCGACGTCGGCGAGCCGGCGCAGGAGGGCGTCGAGCCCGCGCGCAAGGCGGTGCGAGGGTCGCCGGCGTGGCGAGGTCGCGATCAGCTTCAGCGTCTCGGTGTACACGGGTCCAATCTACCCGCAACGCCGGCGGGCTAGTGCGCCGTCCGGCCGGTTTCTGCGGCAAGTTTCTCGAACACGGACCGGACCGCCCCGAGATGCGGGTTGATCCGCAGCGCGGCGTCGAAGGCGAAGAGCGCCGCCGCGCGGTCGCCGTGGCGCAGGCAGATCTGGCCGAACCCGCAGATCGCGCCGAAGTGCCGCGGCTCGAGCTCGAGCGTGCGGCGGATGTCCTGCACGCTCGCGTCGTCCCGTCCCATCCGGAAGTAGAGCGTCGCGCGCTTGTTCCAGGCCTCGGCATAGTCCGGGCGCGCGTGCACGAGCTCGTCGAGGATGGCCTCGGCCTCGGCGTGGTCGTGGGCGGCGATGGCGCGGGTCGCGCGCTCCAGGCTCTCCTCGGCCGCAGGATCCTCGTGCGACATCCAGGCGGCCCAGATCAGCTCCTCGATGCGGCTCGCCTCCGGCGGGCCGGACGCGCGCGCGAGGTCGGCGAACAGCCCGTCCAGGCGGCGCGGCAGCGACCGCGCCGGCTTGCGCGCGGGAAGGGAGAGGATCAGCTTCAGCGTGCTCGCGAACACGCGCGCTAGTGTACTCAATGAAAGTCGCGCGAGCGGGTGACGAGGCGCCCGAGCAGCGCGCTGTGATCGACGAGCTTCCGGGCGACGAGATGGACGACCTCGCCCTCGCGCTCGACCACGCCGTGGACCGTCATGAGGTGCGCGCCGAGCAGCTCGCGGCGCTGGCGCTCGCCGAGGTCGCGCCAGACGACCACGTTGACGTAGCCGGTCTCGTCCTCGAGCGTCACGAACACCACCCCGGCGGCGGTGTCGGGCCGCTGCCGGCCGGTGACGATCCCGCAGGCGCGCGCGGGACGGCCGTGCGGGAGGCTGCGGATCTCCGCGGCGGTGGCGAGCCGCAGGCGGCGCAGCCGGCCGCGGAGCAGCGCGAGCGGATGCCGGCCGAGCGTCAGACCGAGGCTCGCGTAGTCGGCGACGAGATTCTCGCCTTCGGTCGGCGCACGCAGCCGCGGCGCCCGCTCGACGACCGGCGCGTCGCGGAGGAGCCCGGTCCGGTTTTCGACGCCGGCGACGTCCCAGTACGCGAGGCGCCGGTGCTCGGCGAGCCGATTGAGCGCCCCGGCGGCGGCGAGGCATTTGAGGTCGCGCCGATCGAGGTCCGCGCGGCGCGCGAGATCGTCGACGCTCGCGAACGGGCGCTCCCGCCGCGCGGCGACGATCCGCTCCGCACCCGCCTGCGAGAGACCTCTGACCATCAGCATCCCTAGCCGCAGAGCGGGGCTCTCCCTCTCCCCCGTAGACGGGGGAGAGGGGTGGGGTGAGGGAGTTATCTCCAGCGCGCATTCCCACTCGCTCACGCACGCGTCCACCGGCCGCACCTCGACGCCGTGGCGGCGGGCGTCCTGGACGAGCTGCGACGGCGCGTAGAAGCCCATCGGCTGGCTGTTGAGGAGCGCGGCGCAGAACGCCGCCGGGTGGTAGCGCTTGATCCATGACGAGACGTAGACGAGCAGCGCGAAGCTCGCCGAATGCGACTCGGGGAAGCCGTACTCGCCGAAACCGAGGATCTGGCGGTAGAGTCTCTCGGCGTACTCGCGCGCGTAGCCGCGCGCGAGCATGCCGTCCTTCAGGCGCTGCTCGAACGGCTCGAGCCCGCCCTTGCGCCGCCACGCCGCCATCGCGCGGCGCAAGCGGTCCGACTCGCCGGGGGTGAAGCCGGCGGCGACCACCGCCAGACTCATCACCTGCTCCTGGAAGATCGGCACGCCGAGCGTGCGGCTGAGCACGCCGCGCACCGCGTCGCTCGGATAGGTGACCGGCTCGAGCTCGGCGCGGCGGCGCAGGTACGGATGCACCATGCCGCCCTGGATCGGCCCGGGCCGCACGATCGCGACCTCGATCACCAGGTCGAAGAAGCACTCCGGCTTGAGCCGCGGCAGCATCGACATCTGCGCCCGCGACTCGATCTGGAACACGCCCATCGTGTCGGCGTGCCGGATCATCTCGTACACCCCGGGGTCCTCGGACGGGATGTCCGCGACGGTGAAGGGTGCGCCGCGCAGCCCGCCGATCAGGTCGAGCGCGCGCCGAATGGCCGACAGCATGCCGAGCGCGAGCACATCGACCTTGAGCAGCCCCAGCGCATCGAGATCGTCCTTGTCCCACTGGATGACGCTGCGCTCCGGCATCGCGGCGTTCTCGATCGGGACGAGGCGCGAGAGCCGGTCGCGGGCGATGACGAAGCCGCCGACGTGCTGCGAGAGATGGCGCGGGAAGCCGACGAGCGCGTTAACGAGCTCGCAGAGCTGCCGGATCTTCGGGCTGGCGGCGTCGAAGCCGTCGGCGGCGAGCTTCTCCGGCTCGATGCGCCAGTGGTCCCACCAGGCGCGCGACTTGGCGAGCTGGTCGATCTGGGCGAGCTCCAGGCCGAGCGCCTTGCCGACGTCGCGGATCGCGCTCTTGGGGCGGTAGGTGATGACGGTGGCGGCGATCGCGGCGCGGTCGCGGCCGTACTTCGCGTAGACGTACTGGATGACCTCCTCGCGCCGCTGGTGCTCGAAGTCGACGTCGATGTCGGGCGGCTCGTTCCGCTCGCGCGAGATGAAGCGCTCGAAGAGCATCGCCATCCGGGCGGGATCGACCTCGGTGACGCCTAGCGCGTAGCAAACCGCCGAGTTCGCCGCCGACCCGCGGCCCTGGCAGAGGATTCCCCGCGCGCGGGCGAACCGGACGATGTCGTGGACGGTGAGGAAGTAGGCCTCGTAGGCGAGCTCGGCGATGAGTCGCAGCTCGTGCTCGACGAGCCGGCGGACGTGGTCGGGCGCGCCCGCGGGAAAACGCCAGGCAAGGCCCTCCGCGACGAGCTTGGCGAGCCACGTCGTCGGCGTCTCGCCTTCGGGCACGAGCTCCTCCGGGTACTCGTACCGCAGCTCGCCGAGCGCGAAGCCGCAGCGCTCCGCCACGCGCAGCGTCTCGGCGAGGAGCTCCGGCGGATAGGCCTGCGCGAGGCGCATCCGCAGGCGCAGATGGCGCTCGCCGTTCGGGAACAGCGCATGACCGCACTCGTGCACCGGCTTGCCGAGGCGCACCGCGGTCAGGACGTCCTGGAGCCGGCGCCGCGAGCGCAGGTGCATGTGCACGTCGCCGGCGGCGACGAGCGGGACGTCCGCGGCGCGCGCGAGCTCGCGGAGCCCCGCCAGCCGCGCGCGGTCGTCGGGGCCGCAGTGGAGCTCGGCCGCGACCCACGCCCGCCCGGGGAAGCGCTCGGCGAGCCAAACGGCTTCGCCGGGGGACCGGGAATGGGGGATGGGGGATGGAATCAGCAGCGCCAGGCAGCCTGCCAGCCCACCATCTAGATCGGCCCGCGTCAGCCGGTAGCTGCCCTTGTCGGCGCGGCGGCGTCCCGCGGTGATCAGCTCGCAGAGGTTGCCGTAGCCCGCGCGATCGGTCGCCAGCAGCACGAGCTTCGGTCCGTCGGCGAGCCGGAGCTCGGCGCCGAGGAGCAGCTTGAGCCCGTGCTCCTTTGCGGCGACGTGCGCGCGCACGACGCCGGCGACCGAGCACTCGTCGGTGATCGCGAGCGCCGCGTAGCCGAGCGCGGCGGCGCGGGCGACGAGCTCCTCCGGGTGCGAGGCGCCGCGCAGGAAGCTGAAGTTGGTGAGGCAGTGGAGCTCGGCGTACTGCGGAAGCATTGGAAGAGAAAACGCAAAGTCGCAGAGGGAAGCAGAGAACGCAAAGGAACTACAAATTGTTGACGACTCGCCTGATCGAGCGCGATAGCACGGGGGCGTTGAAGTTGATCAGCAACCCCAGTCGTTTGTCGACGAGGCGCAGATAAGTAAGGAGCTGAGCCTTGTGGACTTCTAGCAGACAATCGATCGCTTTGACCTCGACGATGACACTGTCCGCCACGAGGACGTCGACCCGGAAATGTCCCTCGAGGCGACGACCTTTGTAGACCACCGGGATATCCATCTGGCGCCTCAGCCCGATGTGCCGCAGTTCGAGCTCGTAGGCGAGCGCGTTCTCATAGATCGATTCGAGCAGGCCTGGACCGAGCGTTCGATGCACTTCGATCGCCGCACCGATGACCTTGTTGGACACTTGGTTCTCGTCCACTTGGCGACCTTTGCGTTTCCTTTGCGGCTTTGCGTTGAGATCTCTTTGCGTTGAGATCTCTAAGCGAACAGGCCGTGCAGGAACCACCCGCCCGGCGCGCGGCGCTCGCGGTACACCCATACGAGCGAGCGGTCGGGCGCCTGCGCGACGAAGTAGTCGCGCGCGCAGTCCGCACCGTCCCACCAGCCCGACTCGATGCGCTCGGGGCCGGCGACGAGCCGCAGCGGTCCGCCGTGATGCGGCACCGCGTCGCTCTCCGCGAGCGGCTGCGGGACGGGCAGGAGCCAGAAGGGACGGGAACCAACAAGTCCGCCTCGCGGCAGCGAGGCGGACACGACGTTCCCCTCTCCCGGTCGGGGAGAGGGGCTAGGGGTGAGGGACGAGGCGAGCGACGCGTACTCCGGCCGATGCTCCGCGGCGACGGCGACGCCGTGCACCGCGCCGCCGCCGAGCCGGGCGCGGAGACGCTCGACGAGCTTCTTCCAGTCGCCGGGGGCATGCGTCCCGTCGGCGAACAGCGCGAGCGGCTCGCCGGCGAATGGCACGATGTCGTCGGCGGCGAGCACGAGCGCGCGGACGGGGTCGGGAAGCACGAGCGTGGCGAGCCGCTCGCGCGCGAGCGCCGTGAAGTGCGCGGCGTCGCGGCTCGGCGCGACGAAGCCGATCGGCACCTCGGTGAAGCGGGCCGCGCGGTGGAAGAGCCGCAGCACGAGCCGACGCACGCCGCCGGCGCGCGCCGCGAGAAAGCCCTCGAGCTGCACGCAGAGCCGGCGGGCGGCGAACACGAGCGCCTCGGCCTGGGTGACCTCCGCCGGCAGCTCGAGACGGGCGCAGAACCGCGCCGGCGGCACGCAGAACGCGCGCGGGTCCGGCAGGCGTCCGAGCGCGCGGTCGAGATCGTTGAGCAGCACCTGCCCGAGGCGGCGCGCGAGCCCGGCGCGCGGGAGCTCGAGGACGTCCGCGACGCGCGCCGCGCCGATGGCGGCGAGCGCTTCGGCCGCGTCCGCATCGCGCGCGAGGACGCGCACCGGCAGCGCGGCGAGCGCCCGCTCGAGCCGCGCCGGATCCGCGACGAGGAGCTCGCGCCCGGCGCGCGCGAGCCAGACGGCGCCGCGCGGCGTGGGCGCGGCGGCGATGAGCGCGGTGAACCCCATGCGCGCGCAGCCTTCGCGCAGACCCGCGACGACGCGCGCGAGGCCCCGAAAGAGCCGGAGGCTGCCGGAGACCTCCAGCACGAGTGCTTGGGGCGGCTCGAGGGCGACGCTCGGCGTGAACTGCGCCGCCCAGCCGGCCAGCCCCAGCAGGTTTTCGGTCTCCGCGGCGGGGTCGCGGGGATGGACGGCGAGCTGCGGGACGAGCGCGGTCGCCGCCGCGACGCCCATGCCGGGCCGCACGCCGCGCGCGAGCGCCTTGCCGTCGCAGGCGACGATGCGCTGGTGCTCCGCGACGCCTTGCGGCTCAGGCGTGGCAAGCCCGCGCGTCAGCGCCTCGAGCGGCAGGTTCGGCAGGTGGAGCGCGATCCACTGTTGCATGCGGTTGACTCAGCTTCACGAGCATCGGCCGCTCGCAGACGGCGCCGCGGCGCTTGAGGATCCGCACCGCCAGCCCGCCGGCGGCGGTATGGAGCGCAATCCGCAGGACCGCCGGCGAGGGCTCCCGCTCGGCGTGCGGCGGACGGAACAGCATCGTCAGCGCTCGGCCCCGCTCGCCGGCGAGCTGCAGCCGGCGGAGCGTCGCGTACTTCACCGCGGCCGGCCAGAGGAGCACTGCGCCGCAGGCGGTGGAGTGCAAGGCCTGCTCGGCCGCCCACAGCGCGTCGCGCGCCGCGCGCGTCCTGACGATCAGGATCTGCGCGAGATCGATTCCCGCCGCGGCGAGCCCCGGCGCGTACGGCAGGTAGGGCGGCGCGATCCAGGCGAGGCGCTTACCCGCGCGCGCGAGCGCGGCGAGCGCCGGCCCGAGGATGCGGAGCTCGCCGATGCCTGCATGGCTCGGCAGCAGCTCGACGAGGCTGCCGGTCGGCCAGCCGCCGCCGGGCAGCTCGGCGTCGAGCTCGGGGAATCCGGTCGGAACGCTCGGGCTCGCCACCCGCGCGAGCTCGCCGCCGCGCCGGATGTCGGGACGGGCAAGGAGGGCGGAGAGGCCTGAGGCTTCGGCGACCACGGAAAAGCGAACCGCAGATGGGCGCGAATGGACGCGAGAATCAAAAACCCACGAACGTGGGACCAGCGATATGACAAGGATGCCCGCCGTCGAAGCGGAATGCCGCGATGCCTGCTTTTCAGTCGCGGTTATCTGTGTCCATCTGCGGTTCCTCGCCTCAAAGCGCCCGGTTGCGGATGACCCCCACCGCGATGCCCTCGATCGCGAACGGCGCCCCACGGGTGTCGACCACGATCGGCTTGAACTCGGGGTTCTCGGGCAGGAGCTCGACCGTCGCGCCGCGGCGGCGCAGCCGCTTCACCGTCACCTCGTCGTGCAGGCGCGCGACCACGATCTGCCCGGAGCGCGCCTCGTCGGTCTTGTGCACGGCGAGGATGTCGCCGTCGAGGATGCCGGCGTCGCGCATGCTCATGCCGCGCACCTTCAGCAGGTAGTCGGCGCGCGGGCGGAAGAGGTGCGGGTCGACCGCGTACCGGCCGACGATGTGCTCCTCGGCGAGGATCGGCGAGCCGGCGGCGACGCGGCCGACGAGCGGCAGCCCGGCGGCTTCCTTCAGCCGCAGGCCCCGCGCGGTGCCGTCGAGGATCTCGATCATCCCCTTGCGCTCGAGCGCGCGCAGGTGCTCCTCGGCGGCGTTGGGCGAGGCGAAGTCGAGCATGCGCGCGATCTCGGCACGCGTGGGCGGAAAGCCAGTCTCCGCGATCGTGTCGCGGATCAGTTGCAGGATCTCGGCCTGACGGGGGGTGAGCTCTTTCATCGCATGTTCTCGAAGGAGGATCCGCGACACGCTGATCCGGAGGGGTTACGCGCTTTCATGCCGGCTCCTCAGGCATGCACCGCATACTGGGCGCGCAGCGACTCGCGCGCCTGGATCCCGGCGATCGCCCGCACGCCGGCCGGGATCGGCACCTTGCCGAAGCGCGCGAGCCGCGCCTCGATCGCGAGCCGGCTGCGGCCGTGCGCGACCGCGAGATCGTCGATCGACTTGCCGGCATCGAAGGCGGCGACGAGCCGCTCGTCCTCGTCCTTCGACCACGGCTTGCCGGAGTTGCCGGCCGTGGTGGCGCGCGCCGCCTGGCGCTTCTGCGCCGCGACCGCCGCCTCGAGCGCCCGCACCGCCTGGTAGAGCGCCCGCACGATGTCGGGATGCTGATAGGGGCTCGCCGCCGGGAAGGGCTGGCCCGAGAACGGGTCGGTGCCGTTCGACAGGGCTTGCAGGATGGAAAGCGCCTTTTCGTTGTCCATGAGTGTCTCCTTGGTGTCAGCGCTCCCGCGCGAGCCGAGCGGCGGGCCCCTGCCCGTCCGCGCCAGCGCGCGCGCCCCGTACCTGTATTCATACCCAGTACTGGACGAAAATGCAAGTCCGGTGCGTGCCTCGGAAGCAAGTTGTTGTTTTTGTTGAAGGCGCTCGCGGACGAAGCGGCACCGGGGCCGATGTCGGGTGCGATAATCGCGCGGTGTGCGGCCGCTACGTCCTCGCTTCCCCCGGCGACGCCATCGCCGCGCACTTCCAGCTCGCCGCGCTACCCGCCTACCCGCCGCGCTACAACATCGCGCCGACCCAGGCCGCGCTGGTGGTCCGCGAGACGCCCGAGGGCCGCCGGGAAGCGGCGAGCCTGCGCTGGGGGCTGATCCCGTTCTGGGCCAAGGAGCCGTCGATCGGGAGCCGGCTGATCAACGCGCGCGCCGAAGGGCTCCCCGACAAGCCGGCGTTTCGCGCCGCGTTCCGGCACCGGCGCTGCCTCGTGCCGGCGGACGGGTTCTTCGAGTGGCGCCGGGTCGCCGGCGCGCGCAAGCAGCCGTACTACATCCGGCTCGCGTCGGGCGCGCCGTTCGCGATGGCCGGCCTGTGGGAACGGTGGCGCCCGCCCGCGGACCCGCCGGAGCGCGGCGCGCGCAGGCGCGGGAGTGCCGTCGCGACGACGCGCGATCTGTTCGCCGAATCCGGCGCGCCGCCGGCGGCGGGCGCCGCGGCAGCGGCGGGCGACACGATCGCGACCTTCACCATCGTCACCACGGCGGCGAACGCGGCGATCGGCGCGCTGCACGACCGCATGCCGGTGATCGTGGCGCCGGCCGACTACGACGAATGGCTGTCCTCCCCCAATCCGTCGGTGCTGCTCGGCTCCCGGCCGGACGATGCGTTCGAGATCGTGCCGATCGGCACCCGCGTGAACGACGTCCGCAACGACGATCCGGCGCTGGTCGAGCCGCTGCCGGGCGTATAATTCGCGCCGCTTCGCAACCGGCGACGACGCATGTTCGGCAGGAAGGTCAAGAAGGGCTACGAATCCGACGCGACGCGGATGATCCGCGAGCTGCTGGCGGCGAAACCCCAGCTCGCCGAAGAGCAGCGCGCTGGCCGGTCCCGGTGGTGGGACCGCAAGCTCGACCTCGACGAGCTGCGCCGCGCGCGGGAATCGCAGGTCAAGCAGAAGGGCTACGTCTATCAGACGGATGATTGACGCCGCGCGCCGTTGCCGCCGCCTGGCGGCGGGGACGGCGCTGGCGTTGTCGCTCGCCGCGTGCCTGTCGCCGCAGGCGCAGCTGCTCCTCGGCCTCCTGCCCGAGGGCACCTTCACCACGCTGCTCACCAACATGCGCGGGGTGAGCGAGCCGAACCGCGAGCGGCTCGCCGCGCTCGAGCAGAAGGGCGACTGGGCCGGCATCGCCGAGTTCGCTCAGGCGCAGCGCAAGCTCGATCCGCACAATGCCGACTGGTGGCTGGTCTCGGGCTACGCCTACTCGCAGCTCGCCGAGTACCGGCGCGCCGCCGACGAGTTCCAGGAGGCGGTGCGGCTCAGCCCGGAGGACGTCACCGCCCGCAACCTGCTCGCGCAGTCCTACCGGTCGCTCGGCCAGCCGGAGCGCGCGATCCGCACGCTCGACGGCGCGCTGCAGGTGAGCCGGGACTCGGCGATGACCTGGTACCTGCTCGGCGAGAGCTACAGCGACCTGAAGCGGCCGGAGCGCGCGGTCGGATTCTACGAGCGGGCGGTGGAGCGGGAGCCGAAGTTCGCCGAGGCGGTGTACGGCCTCGGCGTCGCGTATGCGCGGCTCGGCCGCAAGGCCGAGTTCGACGCCGCGGTCCGGCACCTGCAGAAGCTCGACCCGAGCGCGGCGCGCAAGCTCGCGGCGACGCCGCTCGCCGCGCGGTGAGCGCCGGGCGCGCGGGGACCCGACATGACCCACCTCCTGCGCGCCTACGAGCGCGGCGTGCTGCGCGTCACCGTCAACCGTCCGGCGAAGCGCAACGCCGTCTCGCGCGAGGTGCTGCGGGAACTGAAAGCGGTGCTCCGGGCGCACGCGGGGCTCGACGATCTGCGGCTCGCGGTGCTCGGCGGCGCCGGCGAGATCGCCTTCTGCGCCGGCGCGGACCTGGTCGACCTCGCCGAGGTGCGCGACGCCGAAGCCGCGGAGGCGTTCGCCGCCGAAGCGACGGGCGCGCTCGACGCGATCCGGCTCTTTCCGGTGCCGACGGTGGCGGCGCTGAACGGCGTCGCGCTCGGCGGCGGCGCCGAGCTCGCGGTGGCGTGCGACATGCGCGTGGCCGCGGCGCACGCGCGGATCGGGTTCGTCCACGCGCAGCTGAACACGTCCACGGCGTGGGGCGGCGGGCCGGATCTCGCGCGCCTGGTGGGCTACGCGAAGGCGATGGAGCTGCTCGCTTCGGCCCGCACGATCGATGCGGACGAGGCCCGCGCGATCGGGCTGGTGAACGAGGTCGCGCCGGCGGGGACGGGCCTGGTCGATTTCCTCGATCGGTTCCTGGAGCCGATGGCGGCGCGACCTTCGCACGTGCTGCGGGCCCTCAAGGCCCAGGTGCTCGCGGAGCGGTTCGCGCAGGCGATCGACTTGCGGCGCGCGGCCGAGCGCGAGCAGTTCGTGCGGACCTGGACCGATCCGGCGCGGCTCGCCGCGACCGACGACCGCTTCAAGCCTTCGTAACGTGTGTTGCCTCGTCGCTAGACGAGGCGACACACGACGTTCCCCTCTCCTGCGCGTAGCGTGGGAGAGGGGTTAGGGGTGAGGGGACATCCCCCTCTCCCGCGCGTCTAGTGTGGGAGAGGGCTACTAGGGATGAGGGGGAGGGGATGGCCTAAGCCGCCGCCCGCCCGGGCTTCGCGTTGCGGCACTCGACGAGGTGCCACAGCTTGAGCGGCTTCACCTTCTCGTGCCGCGTCACGACCAGCGGCAACCCTTCGAGCGCCTGCTCGACCGAGAGATCGGTGCGGAATCCGAGGTACTTGGTGAGCGGCGAGATCGCGCGCTCGCACGCCGCGATCAGCCCCGAGCCGTTGATGAAGTGGTTGAGGAGCAGGATCCGGCCGCCGGGCCGCACGACGCGGACCGCCTCGCGCATGACCGCGCGGTAGTCGGGCACCGCGGTGACGACGTAGGCGGCAACGATGATGTCGAAGGTGTCGTCCTGGAACGACATGTGCCCGGCGTCCATCAGCTCGAGCGTCACGTTCGCGAGATCGAGGTTCTCGACCCGCTCGCGCGCCTTGGCGAGCATCCCCTCGGAGAAGTCGATGCCGGTGATCCGGAGCTCGCCGGGGTAGAGCGGCAGGGTCAGCCCGGTGCCGACGCCGATCTCGAGCACCCGCTGCCCCGGCCGGGCATCGAGCGTGGCGAGGAGGATTTCGCGCGAGTCCTGGAAGACCTTGCCGAAGACCCGGTCGTAGACCCGCGAATAGGCCGAGTACACCCGTTCGAGTTGTGCCGCGTCCACTGTGTTCCTCCTGTCACGGGGGCCGAGCGAGGCCCAAATTCTTCTGTCTTCACCGCGAGTTGTCCATCCCCGGTCGGGGGACGGCGCGTCTCACACGAGGGCACGGCTCGCCGCCAGCCCGGGCAGGCACACCTTGAGCCACTGGGCAGTGAGCTTTTCCTGCAGCGAGTTCTGCCGCAGCCGCTCGGACAGCGCGTGGAAGTCGACGCAGTCGAGCGGCTGATCCTGATTGAAGCACGAAAAGACGTAGCTTGTCTCGCCGCTCTGCGGGTCGCGGTGCGGCTGCAGGCACTGGGCGCAGATCTCCTTCATCATGCACTGCATCGGCGAGTTGATCGAGCCGATCGCGAAGTGGTGCGGCTTCAGATACGGGGCGAGCACCGCGTGGCGCGCGCGCGCGACCGCCGCCATCATGCGGTCCGACCCGATCGCGATGATACGGTCGGCCTGCGGCATCGGGATCGGCGTCGGACCGAGCCGGCCGGCGCCGTACGCCTCCATCGCCTGGACGATGTTGCCCACGAAGGCGCGATCCTGCGGCCGCGCCGGCTGGAAGCCCGGCGCCTCGTCGCAGCACCAGACCACGGCATCCGCCGCCGCCTCGATCTCCTCGGTCTTGTAGCGGTCGACGATCTTCTTGTAGCCGGCGAAGTACAGCACCCGCGAGCCGAGCGCGCGGAACGCCTGTCCGATCGAGAACAGCACCGCGTTGCCGAGGCCGCCGCCCGCGAGCAGCACCGTCTCGCGCGGCGCGATGTGGGTGGGCGTCCCGGTGGGCCCCATCAGGACCACCGGCTCGCCGGGCTGCAGCATCGCGCACAGATCCGAGGACCCGCCCATCTCCAGCACGATCGTCGACACCAGCCCTTGCGCCGGATCGACCCAGGCGCCGGTCATCGCGAGCCCTTCCATCTGCATCCGCGTCCCCGCCGCAAGCGGCGCGAGGATCTCGTAGTTCTGCAGGCGATAGAACTGGCCGGGGCGGAAGCGGCGCGCCGCGGCCGGCGCCTTGACGACGACCTCGACGATCGTCGGCGTGAGCCGCTTCACCGCGTGCACCGTCGCGCGCAGATCGCGGTCGAGCGCCGCGACGAAGGCCGCGTCGTCGACCGCGGCGGCGGGCGCGCGCCGCGCGAGCACGCGCGAGAGCACCGGGTAGCCCTGCTTGGTCGCGCCGAGCGCCTTGACGACGTTGCCGAAGTAGGACGGATGGAGGTCGCCGAAGAACGACACGAACCGCCCGTCGGCGGTCCGCGAGAGCAGCACGTCGGCGCGGTCGGGCTTCGCGCTCGAGTACTGCGGCTTGACCGGGTTGCCGTCCTCGTCGCAGGCCGCGAAGTACTTGCCGTCCAGCGCGAAGTGCGCCGCGTCCTCGCGCGCGAGCACCGTGTTCGGCTGGGTGCCGGCGGCGACGAAGACCGTCTCGGCCGGGAGCCAGCTCTCGCCGGCCGCGTGCCACTTGCCGTCCGCACCGAGGCTCTGCCGCGCGAACCGGATGCCTTTCACCGCGCCGTACTCGTCGACGTCGACCGAGTGCGGGGTGAGGCCCTCGGCGAAGACGATCCCTTCCTCGAGCGCCTTCTCGACCTCCTCGTGGTTGAGCGTATAGGACGGGCTGTCGATGAGCCGTCGGCGATAGGCGATGGTCACGCCGCCCCAGTGCTGCAGGAGCTCGACGATGCGCGGCGCCCGGCCCTCGGCCTTGGCCTGCGCACGCTCGGCGCGGATCGCGCGGGCGTGCGACAGGAACTCCTCGGCGATCTCGCGCTCCTCGGGGTCCCAGGCGTCGCGGATCGCGTCCTCGCCGATCCTGGCCGCGAGCGTCTCGAAGCGGTGGAGGATCTTCTCGACCTGCACGACGTAATAAGCGAGCGACTCGGTCGCCGTGTCGATCGCCGTGAGCCCGCCGCCGATCACGACGACCGGCAGGCGCACCTGCATGTTCGCGATCGAGTCGGCCTTGGCGGCGCCGGTGAGCTGCAGCGCCATCAGGAAGTCGGACGCGGTGCGCACCCCGCGGGCGAGCCCGTTCGGGATGTCGAGGGTGGTCGGCTTGCCGGCGCCCATGCACAGCGCCACGTGGTCGAAGCCGCGCTCGAACGCGTCCTCGAGCGTGACCGTCCCGCCGAACCGCACCCCGCCGTAGAGCGCGAAGCCCTCGCGGCGCTCGAGCAGGAGCCGGATGACCTTCAGGAAGTTCTTGTCCCAGCGCACCGTGATGCCGTACTCGGCGACGCCGCCGAAGCCGGCCATGACGCGGGCGTCGAGCGACTCGTAGAGCTCGCGCACGTCGCGGATCGGCGCGAACGGCGCGCGCGTGCCGTCGGGCCGCACGCCGGAGATCCGCTCCGGAAGCGGCTCGATCTTCAGGCCGTCGATGCCGGCGACGAGATGGCCGTCGTTCAGCAGGTGGTGCGCGAGGCTGAAGCCGGCCGGCCCCATCCCCGCGATGAGCACCCGGTGCCCGGTGCGCGGGCGCGGCAGCGGCCGCCGCAGGTTGAGCGGATTCCAGCGGGTGAGGAGCGCGTAGATCTCGAATCCCCACGGCAGCTCGAGCACGTCCTTCAGCGTGCGCGTCTCGACCTGCGGGATGTTCACCGGCTCCTGCTTCTGGTAGATGCAAGCCTTCATGCAGTCGTTGCAGATCCGGTGGCCGGTCGCCGCGACCAGCGGGTTGTCGACGACGATGATCGCGAGCGCCGCGAGCGCGAGCCCCTGCGTCTTCGCGGTGTGGAACTCGGAGATCTTCTCCTCCAGCGGACAGCCGGCGAGCGTGACGCCGAAGACGCTCTTCTTGAACACCGTCCGCTGCAGGGCCTCCGGCGCGGGCTTCTCGCGCAGCCCCTTCGCGCACGAATCCTTGTTCTGGGTGTGGCACCAGATGCAGTAGTTGGCGTGGTCGAGCGCGCCGACGAGATCCATGCCCGGATCGGTCAGCTTGAAACCGTTGCGGCGGCGGATGTGGTCGGGCTTGATCCGGAAGCTCGTGATCCCGTCGCGCTCGTCGCGCTCGGCGTGGACGAGGAGCTGGTAGGGGTCGATCTTCGCCGGCTGCTTGAAGAGCACCCCGGCCTGGTGCCGCGCGCGGCCGGCCGGCGTGTGCAGCGCCCAGCCGGCGTAGCGCAGCGCGAGGTCGAGCTCGCGCGCGTGCTCGGCCTCGGCCTTCAGCCAGCGCTCGACGTGGGTCGCGAACGCGAGCTCGTCGAACGCGCCGCCGAACAGGCCGGCGAGCTCGCGCTCGAGCGCGGCGCCGTCGAACGTCGCGGCGTCGGCGGGCTTGACCTTGGTGCCGGCGCGACGCTGCACGAACTGGCGCTTGACCGAATAGAGCGGGCCGAGGGCGTCGTGCTGCCGCGCGAGCGCGCCGAGCTCGTCCGCGATGCCGAAGAGCTCGGCGAGAAAGCGCTCGAGATGCGGCGCGAGGTCGAGCAGGAGCTGCGATTCGGCGTTCGGCTCCAGCGCCTCCGGGTCGGCCCTGGCCGCGGCGAGGCGCGCGTGCAGCGCGGCGTCGGCGGTCTCGAGAAAGGCGAGGAAGTGCCGGTCGAGCTTGAGAAGGCCTTCGCGACGGTGGAGATCCGCGAACGCGAGCCCGTGCGCTAGCCTGAGCATCGGGCGGCGCGGCCCCCGGGGACGCGGGGGCGTCGCCCCCAAATCAGCGCTCCAGGTATTGCCGCTTCTCCTTGACCTCTTTCCAGTCGTCCGCGTCCGGGGGGCCGTCCTTCTTGTCGGTGATCACCGGCCAGGCCTTGGCGAGCTCGGCGTTGAGCTTGAGGAACTCCTTCTGCTCCGGCGGCATGTCCTCTTCGGCGTAGATCGCGTTCACCGGACACTCCGGGATGCACACCGCGCAGTCGATGCACTCGTCCGGGTCGATGACGAGCATGTTGGGGCCTTCGTGGAAGCAGTCCACCGGGCACACGTCGACGCAGTCGGTGTACTTGCACTTGATGCAGGTCTCGGTGACGACGTGGGTCATCGGTGTTCCCCCGAATGAGCCGGGCGATTATACCGGCTCAGTCCACGCGGCTCTCGTCCCGGTACATCACGTGGTGGCGCTTCTCGGCGATCCACTGGTCGATCTCCGCGAGGCTCATGTAGTTCGCCGCGTCGAAGCGGTTGAAAGCCATGATCTGCGGCAGGGTTTTCTTCCAGCGCTTGTACGGCGGCTTGGCGGGCGGGCCGAACAGGAAGATGTCGATCACCGACAGATCCTCGGGGATGCCGAGCAGCGGCTTCAGCGCGGCCTGGGCGTTCGCCTGTCCGATCGCGGTGACCCACCAGACCTGATAGCCGAGCGCGGCGGCGGCGAGGTGCGCCGACATGGTCGAGGCCGCGACCGACTGGAGCAGGATCCGTTCGGCGTTCTCGTGGTACAGGCGGTCGAGCTCGGAGCCGTCCATCAGCACCGGGAAGGCGCGCGTCCAGCGGAAGTCGGCGACGACGACGACGAAGCCGGGCGCGGTCTCGAGCCCGCGGTAGTTGGGGGTCGGGAACTTCATCTTGAGCTTCGCGCGGCGGCGGCTCTCGTCGACGAAGTAGTCGGCGATGGTCCTCTTCAGGTCGGGTTCGGTGACGACGATGTAGTGCCACGGCTGCGCGTTCGCGCCCGACGGCGCGTGGCGCGCCGCCTCGAGGATCAGCGCGTAATGGTCCTCCGGAACGACGTAGCCCGGGTCGAACTCGCGCGTCGTCATCCGCCCGCGCACGACCTCCATCAGCGCCTCGTAGCGGCTGCGCTGGTCGAACGGGTTGGCGTCGGTCATCGGCGTGGTCCTTTCGGCCGTCCGGATCCCGCAATCATGGGCGCGGGCGCCGGCCGCGGCAACGGGGCCGCGCTTATGCCCGCGATAAGCGTTTCGCATGGGCTTCCGTAGAATCGCCGCGGCATGGACATCGGATCGCTCGAGTTGCGCCTGCTCGCCGCGTTCGAGGCGGTGCTGCGCGAGCGCGGGGTGACCGCGGCGGCCGATGCGCTCGGGGTGACCCAGCCCGCCGTCAGCCAGGCGCTCGCGAAGCTGCGCCGGGCGCTCGGCGATCCGCTGTTCGTGCGCGCGCCCCACGGGATGGAGCCGACGCCGCGGGCCCTCGAGCTCGCCGGGCCGGTCGCCGACATCCTGCGCCTCGCCCGCGAGCGGCTCGGGCAGCCCGCCTCGTTCGACCCGCGCCGGGCGGAGCGCACCTTCACCGTGTTTACCACCGACGCCGGGGCGGTGGTCTTCACGCCGCGCGTCGTGCGCCGCCTCGGACGCGTCGCGCCGGGCGTTCGGATCCGCATCATGCCGGTCGTCCCGGGGCGATTTCCGGGCGCGCTCGCCGAGGGCGAGGCGGACCTCGCGTTCGGCGCGTTTCCGGTGCTGGGCGGCGGCTTCTTCCAGCAGCGCCTCTATTCGGACGACTACGTGTGCCTGGTGCGCCGCGCTCATCCGGCGGTGCGGAGCCGCCTCGCGTTCGAGCTGTACGCGCGCCTGCCGCACGTCGTCGTGACGGCGCAGGGGACCGGCCACGGCCATGCGGTCGTCGAGCGCATCCTCGCGCGCCGGCTGGCGCCGGACCGGGTCGCGGTGCGGGTGCCGAGCTTCCTCGCCGCGCCGATGATCGTCGCGCAGTCGGACTGCGTGCTCACCGTGCCGCGCCGCGTCGCCGAGGCGTTCGCGCGTCCGCTGCGCCTGCGCGTGCTCGCACCGCCCCTCGCGCTGCCGCCGTTCGTGGTCCGGCAGTACTGGCACGAGCGCTTCCACCGCGATCCGGCCAACCGCTGGTTTCGCGCGCTCGTCGCGGAGCTCTTCGGCGGCCGTTGAACGAACCGAGCCGTTCCGCTAGAGTCGGCGGCAGATTTCGCCGCCACGACCGGGCATCCGCGTTCCGCCATGGGCCGATATCTTCGCCCGCACACCCTCGACGACGCGCTCGGAGCCATGGCGGCGGCGCGCTACGCCGTCCTCGCCGGCGGGACCGATTTCTATCCCGGGCGGGTCGGGCGGACGGTGGACGAGGACGTCCTCGACATCACCGCGGTCGCCGAGCTGCGCGGCGTCCGCGTGCAGGACGATCACTTCCGCATCGGCGCGCTCACCACCTGGACCGAGCTCATCGAGACGCCGCTCGCGCGCCAGTTCGACGGCCTGAAGCTCGCCGCGCGCGAGGTGGGTGGCGCGCAGATCCAGAACGCCGGGACGATCGCGGGCAACCTGTGCAACGCCTCGCCGGCGGCGGACGGCGTTCCGCCGCTGCTCGCGCTCGGCGCCGCGGTCGAGCTGCGCGCCGCGGCGCGGTCGCGGTCGCTGCCGCTCGGCGAGTTCGTGCTGGGGAATCGCGCGACGGCCTGCGCGCCGGACGAGCTCGTCACGGCGGTGCTGGTGCCGAAATGGGGCGCGGGCGCGCGCTCCACGTTCCTCAAGCTCGGCGCGCGCCGGTATCTCGTGATCTCGATCGCCATGGTCGCGGTGGCGATCGACGCGGCCGAGGACGGCGCGATCCGCCGCTGCGGCATCGCGATCGGCGCCTGCGCGCCAGCAGCGCGGCGGCTCGCAGGGCTAGAGCGCGAGCTCGCGGGGCGGAAGCTCGGCCCCGGGCTCGCGGCGCTGGTCGCGCCGCGGCACCTCGCCCCGCTCGCGCCCATCTCCGACGTTCGCGGCACTGCGGAGTATCGCGCCGACGCGGTCCTGACCCTGATCCGTCGGGCGCTGGGGCAGCTCGCCGATGAATGAGCTTGCGCGCGATGCCGAACTCGTGCCCGCGGCGGGCACGCGCAAGATGAGGTTCAGCGTCAACGGCGAGCCGCTCCGCGCGACGGTCGATCCGGCGAGCCGCCTGGCGGACGTGCTGCGCGACGCGCTCGGGCTCACCGGGACGAAGATCGGCTGCGACGCCGGCGACTGCGGCGCGTGCACCGTGCTGCTCGACGGGCGCCAGGTCTGCGCCTGCCTCACCGCCGCGGCGCAGGCCGAAGGCCGGGCGATCACGACGGTCGAAGGCCTCGCCCGCGACGGCGCGCTCGATCGCCTGCAGCGCGCGTTCCTCGCGCACGGGGCGGCCCAGTGCGGGATCTGCACGCCGGGAATGCTGATCGCGGGGCGCGACCTCCTCGCGCGCAACGCCCGCCCGACCGAGCCGGAGGTGCTCGATGCGCTCGGCGGCGTCCTCTGCCGCTGCACCGGCTATCGCAAGATCGTCGAGGCGGTGCTCGCGGCGAGCGCCGGCGACGTCGACGCGGCGGACGCGCCGGCGGGCGGCGCGGTCGGGTTCCGCGCGCCGAAGACCGACGGCGTGGCGAAGGTGACCGGCGTCGAAGCCTTCGGCGCCGATCGCGCGCCGGCCGATGCGCTGTGGCTCAGGACGATCCGCTCGCCGCACGCGAAGGCGCGGTTCGCGCTCGGCGATTTCGCGCCGTTGCGGGCGCAGCATCCCGGTCTCGCCGACGTGATCACCGCGCGGGACGTGCCGCTCAACAGCTTCGGGATCTTTCCCGACGTCAAGGATCAGCCGGTGCTCGCGCCGGGCCGCGTCCGCTTCCGCGGCGAGGCGGTGCTCTGCCTGGTCGGCGAGCGCCGCGCGGTGCTCGGCATCCGCGAGGACGAGATTCCGATCGAGTGGACGCCCGAGACAGCGCAGAGCGAGCTCGACGAAGCGCTCGCGGATCCCGCCGAACCGCTCCACGCGTCCGCACCGGACAACGTCCTGATCCGCGGCCGGGTGGCGAGGGGCGACGTCGAGGCGGCGATCGCGGGCGCGGCCTGCGTGGCCGAAGGCGAGTTCACGACGAGCTTCGTCGAGCACGCGTACATCGAGCCGGAGGCGGGCTACGCCGAGCGGATCGGCGACCGGCTGCGGATCTTCGCCGCGACGCAGACGCCGTACATGGACCGCGAGGAGGTGGCGCGCATCCTGCGAATCAAGGACAGCCAGGTGCACATCGTGCCCTCGGCCGTCGGCGGCGGGTTCGGCGGCAAGCTCGACATCGCGGTCCAGCCGCTCCTCGCCGTCGCGGCGTGGAAGCTCGGGGTGCCGGTGCGCACCGTCTACACGCGGCCCGAATCGATGGCCTCGACGACGAAGCGCCACCCGGCGCGGATGCGCGCGCGCTTCGCCTGCGACCGCGAAGGGCGACTCGTCGCCGCCGACTTCGCCGGCGACTTCAACACCGGCGCCTACGCATCGTGGGGGAACACCGTCGCGAACCGCGTGCCGATCCACGCCTCGGGGCCGTATCTCGTGCCGAACGTCCGGGCGCTCACCCGGGCCGTGTACACGAACGGGCCGATCGCCGGCGCGTTCCGCGGGTTCGGGGTGCCGCAATCGACCATCGCACACGAGGCGCTGCTCGACGAGCTCGCCGATCGGGCGGGCATCGACAAGCTCGAGCTGCGCTATCGCAACGCGCTGCGCGCCGGCCAGTCGACCGCGACCGGCCAGGTGCTGAAGGCGAGCGCGGGCTTGGCGAAATGCCTGGAGGCCTTGCGCCCGCGTTGGAACGAGGCGCTGTCGGCAGCAGAGGCGTTCAACCGTCGCGCCTCCGCGGCCGGGCGGTCGAAGGGCACCCGCCGCGGCGCCGGCATCGCCTGCATGTGGTACGGGATCGGCAACACCGTCATCGCGAATCCGTCGACGCTGCGGGTCGGCCTCAAGCCCGAGGGCCGCATCATGTTCTACAACGGCGCGGTCGACATCGGCCAGGGCTCGAACACGATCCTCGTCCAGGTGCTCGCCGATGCGCTCGGGCTGCCGATGGGCGCGATCGACTACGTGATGGGGGACACCGACCTGACGCCGGACGCCGGCAAGACCTCGGCCTCGCGGCAGGCGTTCGTGTCCGGCAATGCGGCGCGGCGCGCCGGCGAGCGGCTGCGCGAGCGCATGATCGCGCTCGCCGAGGCGCGGCCGGACGCGCAGCTGCGGCTGGAGCGTGGCGCGCTCGTCGCCGCCGACCGCGACGGCGAGAAGCGCGTCGACCTCGACGAGCTGCCGCGGGACCGGAGCGGCGACGTCCTCGCGGCCGAAGGCACCTTCAATCCGCCGACGGTTCCGCTCGACGCGGACGGGCAGGGCGTGCCGTACGCGACCTATGCGTTCGCCGCGCAGCTCGCCGAGGTCGAGGTCGATCTCGAGCTCGGCACGACGCGGCTGCGCCGGATCACCGCTGCCCACGACGTCGGGCGCGCGCTCAACCCCACGCAGGTGGAGGGACAGATCCACGGCGGCATCGCGCAGGGCATCGGGTTCGCGCTCATGGAGGAGTACCACTCGGGCCGCACGGAGAATCTGCACGACTACCTGATCCCGACCTTCGGCGACGTGCCGCCGATCGAGGTGATCCTCGTCGAGGACCCGGAGCCGCTCGGGCCGTACGGCGCCAAGGGCGTCGGCGAGCCGGCGCTCATCGCGACGGCGCCGGCGATCTTCAACGCGATCGCCCACGCGACCGGCGTGCGGGTGCGGCACGCGCCGGCGACGCCGGACCGGCTGCGCGCGGCGCTCGTGAAGGCGTTCGGTTGATGGCCGGGCGTGCGCCGATCGCGCTGGTGACCGGGGCGCGCCGCGGGATCGGTCGCGGGATCGCCTATGCGCTCGCCGATGCGGGCTTCGACATCGTGGTGAACGACGTGCTCGACGACGCCGCGACCCGGGAGACGCTCGCCGCGCTCGGCGCGAAGGGCCGCCGGGCGGCGTTCGCGCCGGGCTCGATCGCCGATCTTCCCGACCATGCGCGGCTCGTGGACGACGCGTTCCGCGCGTTCGGCACCGTCGATTGCCTGGTGAACAACGCCGGTATCCAGGTGAAGGTGCGCGGGGACCTGCTGGAGGTGACGCCCGAGAGCTTCGACGAGATCCTCGCCGTGAATCTGCGGGGCACGTTCTTCTTGACGCAGGCGGTGGCGAAGCGGATGCTCGGCGAGCGCCGCTCGCCCGACGCTCCGCGGCGCGCGATCGTGACGATCTCCTCCGCGAACGCCCGGCTCGTGAGCGTCAACCGCGCCGAGTACTGCCTCGCGAAGACCGGGCTCGCCATGCTGAGCCAGCTCTTCGCGCTGCGGCTCGCCGAAGCCGACATCGCGTGCTACGAGGTCCGTCCGGGGATCATCCGCACCGACATGACCGCGCCGGCGCGGGACCGCTACGATCGGCTGATCGCCGAAGGATTGACGCCGATCCGGCGCTGGGGCGAGCCCGACGACGTCGGCCGCACGGTCGCGGCGCTGGCGAGCGGCGCGCTGCCGTTCAACACCGGCGACGCGTTCCACGTGGACGGCGGTCTCCACATCAGGGCTTTCTGATGGATCGCTCGCCGTAGGCGAGCGATCACGACGTTCCCCTCTCCCGCGCCGTGAGGCGCGCGGGAGAGGGGCTAGGGGTGAGGGCTGAGGGAAGCAACGTGACGACCACCAAAGCCGATCGCATCGACGAGACCTCGGGCGAAGGCACGCTCGAGCGCGTCGGCGCCGGGAAGATCATCTGCAACGCGTGCCCGGTCCTGTGCCAGATCAGCGAGGGGCGCGCCGGCGCGTGCGACCGGTACGCCAACGTGAACGGCGTCCTGACCCGCGTCGACCCGCTGCTCCTGATGTCCAAGGCGCTCGACGAGCAGGGCGCGGTGGTGCCGTTCCGGTCGGGCGAGCCGTGGGACGGGAACCTGATCGGTGAGGCGCCGCTGTTCGTGACCGGGGTCGGCTCGGGCACCACCTATCCGGACTACAGGCCGGCGCCGTTCATCGTGTCGTCGCGGCCCGAGGGCGTCGACATGGTGACCGTCGTCACCGAAGGGATCTTCAGCTACTGCAGCTTCAAGGTGAAGATCGACACCGACCGCTACATCGGCCCGGAATGCGCTCCGGTGCGCGCGCAGGGCGAGGTCGTGGGACACGTGACCACGATGGAGTACGGGTCGCAGATGCTGTCGCTCGGCGGCGTGCAGCACCTGACCGGCGGGAGCAAGAAGGAAGGCCGGGTCACGTGCGACGTGATGCTGGCGCTCGGCAACCGGGAGCCGGTGACGCTCGAGGTGGAGGGCGGCGCGCAGCTCGTCGTCCAAGCGGGCCGGGCGCCGGTCATCAACGGCGTCGCGGAGAACCGCATGCGGGTCGGCTGCGGGTCGGCGACGATCGGCATCTTCGCGCAGCAGTGGCTCGGGCACGTCGACGAGGTGGTCGTCGTCGACGATCACATCACCGGCGTGCTGACCGAGCACCAGGCCGGCCGGTTTCTCGACATGCGGCCCGGCGGCGTGAAGGTCGTGGGCCGCAAGTCCACGCCCGGCCGCTACTTCCAGGTCGCCAATCCCGGGCTCGGCTGGGGGGGAACCGACATCACCGACCCGCTGAAAATCATCAAGTCCATCGACGCCAAGGAAGCCTGGCCCGGCGAGCGCGTCCTGATGGTCTCGACGACCGGCGAGGACTACGCCTACTTCGTGCTCGACGAGGGCCTGCGGCTGGTGCCGGCTGAGATCCCGGCCGAGGTGAAGAAGGTCGTCGACCGGATCGGCGAGAACTGCGAGCCGGCGCTCTGCACCGTGCTCTTCCTCGGCGGCGCCGGCGGCAGCCTGCGGGCGGGCGTGACCGAGAACCCGGTCGCGCTCACGCGGTCGATCAAGGATCTGCTGGTCCGGGTGACCTGCGGCGGCGCGCCGGCGTACGTCTGGCCGGGCGGCGGGATCATGGTCATGGTCGACGTGACCCGGATGCCGGACCGCGCGTTCGGCTGGGTGCCGACGCCGGCGATCGTCGCGCCGATCGAGTTCACGATGCGCCTCGCCGACTACGCGCGGCTCGGCGGCCACATGGACCGGGTGCGGACGCTGGCGGACGCGCTGCGCGGCGAGCGTTATCGGGTTGCGGGATGGGACGCGTCGAACCCCTGGCCGGTCGAGCGGTGACCCCCGCTCGCGGCGGTCGCGAGGGTCCCGCCCGGGCGCGCCTCGACGAGCGCCGCTGGCATTTCCAGCACGGCCCGATCGATCTCGTCGTCGAGGCCTGCGGTGCGGAGGCCGCGGCGGCGGAGGCCTGCGAGCGCGGCTGGCGCCGGTTCGCGAGCGTGCTCGACGAGCTCGTGGCCGAGCTCGCCGTGCTGCGCCAGCCGGTCGAGCGCGCGGCGGGCGTGCGCGGGCCCGTCGCCCGGCGCATGCTCGCGGCGTGCTGGCGGCATCGCGGCCGCTTCATCACGCCCATGGCGGCGGTGGCCGGGGCGGTGGCCGACGAAGTCCTCGCCGCGATGATGGCGGGCGCGGGCGGCGTGTCGAAGGCCTACGTGAACAATGGCGGCGACATCGCGCTCCATCTCGGCGCGGGCGAGACGTTCCGGATCGGCGTCGTCGCCGGGCCCGAGCGGCTCACGCGGCACGGACATCGACTGCCGCTCGACGGCCGCTTCGAGGTGACCGCGGCCATGCCGGTCCGCGGGGTGGCAACGAGCGGCTGGCGCGGGCGCAGCTGGAGCCTCGGGATCGCCGACAGCGTCAGCGTCCTCGCCGCCGACGGCGCGGCCGCGGATGCGGCCGCGACGATGATCGCGAACGCCGTCGACGTCGACCATCCGGCGGTCGAGCGGCGGCGGGCCTGCGACATGGCCGACAACACCGATCTCGGCGAGCGTCTCGTCACGATCGCGGTGGGCGAGCTGCCCGGGGACGCGGTCGAGGCCGCGCTCGAGCGCGGCGCCGCGCACGCCGGGGCGCTGGAAGATGCGGGTCACATCTGGGGCGCGGTGCTCGCGCTGCGATCGCGCTACCGCGTGGTCGGCGGCCTCGCCGCGCTGGAACGTGGGTAAACTAGCGGCACGTCTTTTTCGGGGGAAAGCGATGACCACTGCACGCAGGCAATTCCTGATGCTCGCCGCCGCGGCGGCGCTCGGCTCCGCGTTCGCCGCGCCCGCGGCGGCGCAAGGGTCGATCAAGCTCGGCGAGGTCAACAGCTACAAGGCGCTGCCGGCGTTCCTCGAGCCCTATCGCAAGGGCTGGGAGCTCGCGGTGGAGGAGGTGAACGCCGCGGGCGGCGTGTTCGGCCGCAAGCTCGAGATCGTGTCGCGCGACGACAACGGCAACCCGGGCGACGCGGTGCGGCTCGCCGAGGAGCTGCTCTCGCGCGAGAACGTGCACTTCCTGATGGGTACCTTCTTCTCGCACATCGGGCTCGCGGTGGCCGACTTTGCCAAGCAGAAGAAGGTGCTGTTCATCGCCGCCGAGCCGCTCACCGACAAGATCGTCTGGGACAACGGCAACAAGTACACCTTCCGCCTGCGGCCGTCGACCTACATGCAGACCGCGATGCTGGTGCCGGAGGCGGCGAAGCTCAAGAAGAAGCGCTGGGCGATCGTCTATCCCAACTACGAGTACGGCCAGGCGGCGACCCGCGCGTTCAAGGCGCTGCTGAAGAAGGCGCAGCCCGACGTGGAGTTCGTCTCCGAGCAGGCGGTGCCGCTCGGCAAGATCGACGCCGGCGCGGTGGTGCAGGCGCTCGCCGACTCGAAGCCCGACGGCATCTTCTCGTCGCTGTTCGGGGCCGATCTCACGCGCTTCGTGCGCGAGGGCAACACCCGCGGGCTGTTCAAGGGCCGCGAGGTGATGAACCTCCTCGCCGGCGAGCCCGAGTATCTCGATCCCCTCAAGGACGAGACGCCGAACGGCTGGTACGTCACCGGCTACCCGTGGAACGCGATCCCGACGCCGGCGCACAAGAAGTTCCTCGACGCCTATCAGAAGCGGTGGAACGACTACCCGCGCCTCGGCTCGGTCGTCGGCTATTCGACCATCATGACCGCGGTCGCGGCCATGAAGAAGGCGGGCAGCCTCGACAGCGAGAAGCTCGTGGCGGCGATGAAGGGGCTCGAGGTCGACACGCCGTTCGGCAAGATCACCTATCGCGCGCTCGACCATCAGTCCACGATGGGCGCCTACGTCGGCCGGATCGGGCTCAAGGACGGCAAGGGCGTGATGACGTCCTGGCGGTATGCCGACGGCGCGAACTTCCTGCCCGCCGACGCGGAAGTCAAGCAATACCGTTCCGCGGACTAAGCGAGTGCTAGCGCACGAATTCTCCGGGGGCGCTGACGCGCCCCCGGACGGGTTTGTGCGTACCGTGCTGTGGCTTCGGCGGTCATCCAGTTCCTGAACGGGCTGGCGAGCGCGTCGACGCTGTTCCTCGTCGCCGTCGGGCTGTCGCTCATCTTCGGGGTGACGCGGATCGTGAACTTCGCCCACGGCTCGCTGTACATGCTCGGGATCTACGTCGCGTACAGCTTCATCACGACGCTCGACGCCGGCGTGCCCGGGTTCTTCGGCGGGGTGATCGCCGCGGCGCTCACCGTCGGGCTCGCCGGCGCGGTGGTCGAGATCGCGGTGCTGCGCCGGATCTACCAGGCGCCGGAGCTGTTCCAGCTGCTCGCGACGTTCGCCCTGACGCTGGTCATCAAGGATCTCGCGCTCTGGGTGTGGGGCGCGGAAGACCTGCTCGGGCCGCGCGCGCCGGGGCTCGACGGCGCGGTCGCGATCCTCGGGCTGCCGTTTCCCGAGTACGACCTCTTCCTCATCGCGATCGGCCCGGTCGTCCTCGGGGCGCTGTGGCTCGTCCTCAACCGCACGCGCTGGGGGACGCTCGTGCGCGCCGCGACCCAGGACCGGGAGATGGTCGGCGCGCTGGGCGTCAACCAGAAGTGGCTCTTCACCGGGGTGTTCGCGCTCGGCGCGTTTCTCGCCGGCCTGGGCGGCGCGCTCCAGATCCCGCGCGAGCCGGCGCAGCTGTTCCTCGATCTGACCACGATCTCCGATGCGTTCGTGGTGGTCGTCGTGGGCGGCATGGGCAGCATCCCCGGCGCGTTCCTCGCGGCGTTCCTGATCGGCGAGATCAAGGCGGCGTGCATCGCGATCGGCACGGTCGAGGTCTTCGGCACCTCGCTCTCGTTCTCGAAGCTCACCCTGGTCGCCGAGTTCATCGTGATGGCGATCGTCCTGGTGCTGCGTCCGCAGGGCCTGCTCGGCAAGCCCTGGGCGATCCAGCGCGTCGCGGCGGCCCACGTGGAGCCGCCGCTGCGGCCGGCCGCGCCGGCGCTGCGGACCGCGGCCATCGTCGGGCTCGCTGCGCTCGCCGCGCTCCCGCTGGCGACGGGCGGCTATACCCTCGTGCTGGCGATCGACATCCTCGTGTTCGCGCTGTTCGCCGCGAGCCTGCACTTCATCATGGGCCCGGGCGGGATGGTGTCGTTCGGTCACGCGGCCTACCTCGGCCTCGGGGCGTACGGGGCGGCCGTCCTGTTCACGCGGGCGGCCTGGCCGATGGAGGCCGCGCTCGCCGCCGCGCCGCTCGCCGCCGCGCTCGGCGCCGCCCTGTTCGGGTGGTTCTGCGTCCGGCTGTCGGGCGTGTACCTCGCGATGCTGACCCTCGCGTTCGCGCAGATCGCCTGGTCGATCGTCTTCCAGTGGGACGCGCTCACCGGCGGATCGAACGGGATCGTCGGCGTGTGGCCGGCGCCCTGGCTCGCCTCGAAGGCGGCGTTCTACCTGCTCGTCGTCGTGTCCTGCGGCGGCGCGATCTGGGTGATGCGGCGCATGCTGTTCGCGCCGTTCGGCTACGCGCTGCGCGCGGCGCGCGACTCGCCGCTGCGCTGCGACGCGATCGGCATCGACGTGCGGCGGCTGCAGTGGATCGCGTTCATCGTGGTGGGCGCCTTCGCCGGGCTCGCCGGCGGGCTGTACGCGTTCTCGAAGGGCAGCATCTCGCCCGACTCGACGATGGCGGTGTCGCGCTCGATCGACGGGCTGGTGATGGTGCTGCTCGGCGGCGTGCAGACGCTGAGCGGGCCGGCGGTCGGCGCGGCGGCGTTCACCTGGCTGCAGGACACGATCGCCCGCAACACCGACTACTGGCGCGCGCTCCTCGGGATCACGATCCTCGTCATCGTGCTCGCGTTCCCGCAGGGGATCGTCGGCGGCCTGCGCGCGTGGCTCGGCCCCAAGGAGCCGGCGACATGAGCCCGCCGGGCCGCCCCAAGGGCGAATCCCGAGCGCGCGAGCGTACCCAATCCTGCGCGGTCCTCGACGTCGCGCGGCTCTCGAAGTCCTTCGGCGGCGTGGACGCGGTGCGCGCGGTGAGCTTCCAGGTCGCGCCGGGCGAGCTCCTCGCCATGATCGGGCCGAACGGCGCGGGCAAGACGACCTGCTTCAACATGCTGAACGGCCAGCTCGCGCCGGACGCCGGCAGCGTGCGGTTCGCCGGGCGGGAGATCGTCGGGCTCGCGCCGCGCCATGTCTGGCGGCTGGGCGTGGGGCGGACGTTCCAGATCACCGCCACCTTCGGATCGATGACCGTCCGCGAGAACGTGCAGGTCGCGCTGCTCTCCCACCACCGCCGGCTCGGCAGCTGGTGGCGGCCGGCGGCGAGCCGGCATCGCGACGAGGCCGACCGCCTGCTCGAGCGGGTGGGCATGCGGGAGCAGGCCGAGCGCGCGTGCTCGGTGCTGGCGTATGGCGACCTGAAGCGCGTGGAGCTCGCGGTGGCGCTCGCGAACGAGCCGAAGCTGCTGCTCATGGACGAGCCGACCGCGGGGATGGCGCCGCGCGAGCGGATCGCGCTGATGGCGCTCGCCGCGGAGATCGTCCGGGAGCGCGAGATCGCAGTGCTCTTCACCGAGCACGACATGGACGTCGTCTTCGCGCACGCCGACCGGGTCATCGTGCTGAACCGCGGCGAGCTGATCGCGGAAGGCAAGCCCGCCGAGGTCCGCGCCAACGCGGAGGTCCAGCAGGTGTACCTCGGCTCGAGGGGCGCGCACTGATGCTGGCGGTGCGCGGCCTCCACACCTACTACGGCCGGGCGCACATCCTGGCCGACGTGGCGCTCGAGCTCGCGACCGGCGAGGTGGTGGTGCTGCTCGGCCGCAACGGCGCCGGAAAATCGACCACGCTGAAGAGCATTATCGGCCTCGTGCCGCCGACGCGCGGCGAGATCGTGTTCGACGGGCGGCGGATCGACGGGCTCGAGCCGTACGCGATCGCGCAAGCCGGGCTCGGCTACGTCCCGGAGGACCGGCGGATCTTCACCGAGCTCACGGTGCTGGAGAATCTCGAGGTCGGGCGCCAGCCGCAGCGCCCGAACGCGCCCACCTGGACGCCCGAGGAGGTCTTCCGGCTCTTCCCCAACCTCGCCGAGATGAAGGACCGGCTGGGCGGCCGGCTGTCGGGCGGCGAGCAGCAGATGCTCACGATCGCGCGGACGCTGATGGGCAACCCCGCGTGCGTCCTCCTCGACGAGCCGTCCGAGGGCCTCGCGCCGGTGATCGTCGATCAGATGGCGGCGGCGATCCGGGCGCTGAAGACGCAAGGCCTCTCGGTGCTGCTCTCGGAGCAGAACCTGCGCTTTGCGACCGAGGTGTCGGACCGCGCGTACATCGTCGAGAAGGGGCGGATCCGCTTCTCCGGGACGATGGCCGAGCTCGCGGCGAACGCGGACGTCCGCGCGCAGTACCTGGCGGTTTAGTCGAAAAGCAACCGCAAAGACGCAGAGATGCGCAAAGCACGCAAAGATGAATATTCAAGCGCGCGCGCTTGGAGAATTCTTTCCTTTGCGCCCTTTGCGACTCTTTGCGCCTTTGCGTTGAAGATTTTTTGGCGATGACCAAGGTCGCGGGCATCGACGTCGGAGGCACTTTCACCGACCTCGTCCTCGTGGACGAGGCGAGCGGCGAGGTGCGCCTCGCGAAGGTGCCGACGACGCCGGAGAACCAGGCGTTCGGCGTGCTCGCCGCGCTGGCGCAGGCCGGGGTGGCGCTCGGCGAGCTGGCGACGATCGTCCACGGGACGACGACGACCACGAACGCGCTGCTCGAGCGCAAGACCGCGAAGATCGGCCTGATCACCACGCGCGGGTTCCGCGACGTGCTCGAGCTGGGGCGCCGGACCCGCCCGAAGCCCTACGGCCTGACGGGCGCGTTCCGGCCGCTGGTCGAGCGCGAGCTGCGCCTCGAGGTCGAGGAGCGCGTGGATGCGGCGGGGGAGGTCGTCCGCAACCTCGACGACGCCGAGGTCGAGCGGGCGGCGCGGCGGCTCCTCGAGCTGGGCGCGGAGTCGGTCGCCATTCACTTCCTGCACAGCTACCTCAAGCCCGATCACGAGCGCCGGGCGGCGGAGATCGTGCGGCGCGTCTGGCCGAACCGGTACGTGACGACCGGGCACGCGCTGCTCTCCGAGTACCGCGAGTACGAGCGCGGCGTCGCGGCGGCGGTCAACGCCGCGATCCAGCCGGTGCTGCACCGCTACCTCGATCGCCTGCAGCGCGAGCTCGCAGCGCGCGGGTTCGCGAACGAGCTCCTCGTCATGCAGGGGAACGGCGGGACGGTCGCGGCCGGCATCGCGGCCGAGGCGGCGGTCAACACGGTGATGTCCGGGCCGGCCTCGGGGGTGATCGCCGCGGCGTACACCGCGCTCGGGTCCGGCTACCCGAACGTCGTCACCTACGACATGGGCGGCACCTCGACCGACGTGGCGCTGATCCAGGACGGGCGGCCGCAGGTGTCGACCGAGCTCGAGCTCGAGTACGCGATGCCGATCCACGTGCCGATGGTCGACGTGCACACGATCGGCGCCGGCGGCGGCTCGATCGCCTCTCTCGACGAGGCCGGCCTCCTGCGCGTCGGCCCCGAGAGCGCCGGCGCCACGCCGGGCCCGATCTGCTACGGGCGGGGCGGCGAGCGGACGACGATCACCGACGCGAACCTCGCGCTCGGGCGGCTCAATCCGCGGAAGCTCCTCGCGGTCGACCGCCCGGTGCCGATGGAACGGCTCCGAGCGCTGCTCGAGGCGCAGATCGGCAGGCCGCTCGGGCTCGCGGCCGACGCGGCGGCCGCGGCGATCGTGCGCATCGCGAACGACCGGATGGCCGGCGCGGTCCGGATGGTGAGCCTCGCCCGCGGCCACGACCCGCGCGATTTCGCGCTGCTCGCGTTCGGCGGCGCCGGGCCGCTGCACGCGGTCGCGCTCGCGCGCGAGCTCGCGATCCCGAAGGTGCTGATCCCGGCGCGCCCCGGCCTCACGAACGCGCTCGGCTGCGCCGTCGCCGACGTGCGCCACGACTTCCTGCGCACCGTGAACAAGCCGCTCGCCGAGGTCGCCGACGCGCTGGTGCGGCGGATCCTCGACGAGCAGATCGCGCAAGGCCGGGCCACGATCGCGCGCGAACGGGTGAGCGTGGAGGGCATCGACTTCGTGCACCGCGCCGACATGCAGTTCGAAGGGCAGAGCCACATCCTCAGCGTCGCGCTGCCCGGTCTCGCGGTGACCGGCGCGGACCTCCATCGCCTGTTCGAAGAGGCGTATTGGCAGCGGTTCCAGGTCGAGCTCAAGGAGATCCGGCCGATGCTCGTCAATCTGCACACCGCTGCGATCGGGCGCCGGCGCCCCGTCTCGCTCGAGGCGCTGGCGCGCGGCGAGCCGCGCGGCAAGCTCGCCGACGCCGAGATCGAGCGCCGCAGGGTGTGGTTCGAGCGGGGCTGGCTCGATACGCCGGTCTACCAGCGGGAGTGGCTGCCGGAGGCCGCGGTCTTCGAGGGCCCGGCGGTGATCGAGCAGCTCGACGCCACGACGGTGGTCGAGCCGGGCTGCCTCGTCCAGCGCGACCGGCTCGGCAACCTGATCGTCGCGGTGTGAATCATGAAAGGCCTGCTGCTCACGATGACCGAGGCGCTGCCCGCGCACGAGGAGGAGTTCAACGCCTGGTACGACGACGAGCATCTGGCGGAACGGCTGGCGATTCCCGGTTTCCTCTCGGCGCGGCGCTGGATGGTGGATGGGCGCTGCGACATGAACACCGCGCCGGAGCGGCGGATCGGGCGCTATCTCGCGACCTACGAGCTCGAGCGGCCCGAGGTGCTCGACTCACCGGAGTATCTGCGGCACATCGGCGACGGCTTCACGCCCTGGACGAAGCGCTGCCTCGGGCGGGCGGTGGTCTTCCGGCGCTGGGCGTGCGAGCAGATCAATCCCGGCGAGGCCGTGCCGCCCGCCGGCTCGCGCGCGCTGTTTCTCGCCTGCGGCGACGTCCCGAGCGCCCACGAGGCCGAGTTCAATCGCTGGTACGACGAGGAGCACCTGCCGCGGCTCGCGGGGGTCGAGGGCGTGCTCGCCGCGCGGCGGTTTCGCGCCCGCGCCGGGAGTCCGCGCTATATTGCGCTCTACGATCTCGCTGACGAGCGCGTTCCGGAGTCGCCCGGCTGGGCGGCCGCGATCGCGACCCCGTGGTCGCGCCGCATCGACGAGCTGACCACAGACTGCGAATGGATCCTAAAGACGTATCGGGCGTATCGCGCGACCTGACGCGCGCGCCGGGCGCCCGGTCCGGCGCCGCCGAGCTCGACCCGGTCACGCTCGCGGTCATCCAGAACGGCTTGCAGCAGGTCTGCAACGAGATGGATCTCGCGTTCGTGCGCGCGGCGTTCAGCCCGGTCATCTCGGAGGCGCTCGACCGCTCTGACGGCATCTATCACCGCGACTCGGGCGAGCTGATCGCGCAGGGCGAGCTCGGCCTGCCGGTGTTCGTCGGCACCATGCAGTTCTCGACCCAGGCGGTGATCGAGCGCGTGACGGCCGAGCGAATCCCGCTCGCGGAAGGCGACGTCTTCATCGTGAACGACCCGTACCTGGGCGGCACGCATCTCATGGACGTCAAGTTCGTGAAGCCGTTCTTCTACCGGGGCAAACCGTGGTGCTGGCTCGCGAACACCGGGCACTGGCCGGACGTCGGCGGGGTGGTGCCCGGCGGATTCTCGGCGAACGCGACCGAAGTCGAGCAGGAAGGCCTGCGGCTGCCGCCGGTGAAGCTCTTCAAGGCGGGCCGCCTCGACCCGGAGATCCTGTCGATCATCCTGTCGAACATCCGGATCGCCGACCAGCGCATCGGCGACATCAAGGCGCAGAGCGCGGCGCTCGCGATCGGCGAGCGGCGCCTCGCGGCGCTCCTCGACCGCTACGGGGCGGAGGTCGTCGACCGCGCGGTCGTGGAGCTGCGGTCGCGCGCACGCCAGCAGATGCAGGCCAAGATCGCGACCATCCCGGACGGGACCTATGCGGGCGAGGCGTTCGTCGACTCCGACGGGGTGGTCGACGAGCCGCTGCGGATCGCGCTGCGCATCGAGAAGACCGGCGAATCGCTCACGTTCGACCTGTCGGGCTCGTCGCCGCCGTGCCGGGGACCGATGAACAGCGTCCTCGCGACCACCAAGTCGTCGATCTATCTCGCGATCAAGCACGTGTTTCCGGACGTGCCGATCAACGCCGGGATGTTCGAGCCGCTGCGCGTGATCGAGCCGGAGGAGACGTTCCTTTACGCGCGGTATCCGCGGCCGGTGTCGGGCTGTGCCGCCGAGGTCAGCCAGCGCATCGCCGAAGCCGTCTTCAGCGCGCTCGTGAAGGCGATTCCCGACCGCGTGTTCGCCGCGCCGGCCGGCACCTCGGGCAACCTGTCGGTGGGCGGGTACGACCCGGCCAAGCGGCGCTCGTACGTCATGTACGTCATCTCCGGCGGCGGCTACGGCGGCTCGGTCCACGGCGACGGCCTCTCGAACGGCTGCTCCACGATCGGCATCTCGAAAACGACGCCGATCGAGGTGATGGAGCAGTACTATCCGGTCCTGTTCGAGGAGTACTCGCTGCACGAAGGCTCCGGCGGCCCGGGCGAGCGCCGCGGCGGATTCGGCGTCAACTACCGCATCCGGCTGCGCCGCGGCGAGGCGCGGGCCTCGATGGTGATGGATCACGGCCGCTTCGGGCCGCAGGGCGCGCTCGGCGGCAAGGACGGCGGGGTCAATCGGGTGCGGATCTTCCACGACGGCCGGGCCTACGTCCCGCCGCATCTTTCCAAGGACCAGGGCATCCACATCGACGCCGGCGACGTGATCGAGGTCTACACGCCGGGCGGGGGCGGCTTCGGGAACCCGTTCCGCCGCGCCCCGGAGCGGGTGGCGCGCGACGTCGCCAAGGGTTATTACACGCGCGACCAGGCCGCCGCGTGGTTCGGGGTCGTGCTGCAGCCGGACGGAAGCGTCGATGCCGAGGCGACGGCCGCGGCCCGCGCGGCTGCGGCCGAGCCCGCGTGAGGCCCGAGCGAAGCCGGCGCCAGGGAACTTCGGCACCCCGGCGATGGTCTAGGCTCGCCGAAGGCCCCGGCGCCGTCCGGGCTTGAAACCCGGGCCGCGGCGCCCCATATCTGCCGGTCGAACGAAATCAGAAGACCGAGGAGGAGGACCATGATCTTGGTCGAGAATCTGGCCAAGGCGTTCGGCCCGAAGACCGCCGTCGACCGCATCTCGTTCCAGGTCGAGCGGGGCGAGGTGCTCGGCTTCCTCGGCCCCAACGGGGCGGGGAAATCGACGACGATGCGGATGATCACCGGCTACCTCCCGCCCACCGCCGGACGGGCCGTCGTGTGCGGTTTCGACGTCGCCGAGCAGCCGATCGAAGCGAAGCGCCGCATCGGCTACCTGCCCGAATCGGCGCCGTCCTACCCCGACATGACCGTGCAGGCGTTCCTCGGGTTCGCGGCCGAGATGCGCGGCCTGTACGGCGCGGCGAAGAAGCAGGCCGTAGGCCGCGCGATCGACACCTGCTTTCTCGAGTCGGTCGTGCAGCAGTCGATCGACACGCTCTCGAAGGGCTTCCGCCACCGCACCTGCCTCGCGCAGGCGCTCATCCACGACCCCGAAGTGCTGATCATGGACGAGCCGACCGATGGCCTCGATCCGAACCAGAAGCACGAGGTGCGCACCCTGATTCGCCGGATGGGCGAGCGCAAGGCGATCGTCTTCTCCACCCACATCCTGGAGGAGGTCGAGGCGGCGTGCACCCGCGCGATCATCATCGACCGCGGGGTCATCGTCGCCAACGGCACGCCGGAGGAGCTCAAGGCGCGCTCCGAGCGGGCCGGCGCGGTGCTGCTCGCGCTGCGCGGCCCGAGCGCGAGCGTGGTGAGCGAGACCCTCGGCCGGCTGCCGCAGGTGAGCCGCTCGGAAATCCTCGTCGAGGAGCCGAACCGCTTCGTGATCCGGGTGTATCCCGACAAGGCGCGGGCGGACGGCGCGTTCGCCGCGCAAGTCGCGGAGGCGGTGGTGACGCGCTGGACGATCGAGCAGCTGCAGACCGAAGAGGGCCGGCTCGACGACGTGTTCCGTTCGCTGACGCGGCCCGACACCGCCCGGGAGGTCGCACAATGAATGCCGCCTGGAGGAACGTCTGGACGATCGCCAAGCGCGAGCTCGTCGCCTACTTCGACTCGCCGGTGGCGTACGTCTTCATCGTGATCTACCTGCTGCTCGCCGGATTCTTCACCTTCACGTTCGGCGCGTTCTTCGACCGC
>Ga0187892_10001610_pt1 | contig 50415 bp, 41 predicted proteins | sample MA1701073metaG_FD_139345 | JGI IMG/M metagenome (GOLD analysis project Ga0187892, IMG submission 139345) | Bio-ooze microbial communities from a basaltic lava cave in the Kipuka Kanohina Cave System on the Island of Hawaii, USA - MA170107-3 metaG ...
AACCCAGCTCCGCCGCGGTCTTGAAGAACAGATCGCTCTCGCGCGGGTCCCTAGGAGCTTTCTTCATGCCGAAGCGTTTTCTCCGGCGCAACGCCGTTTGCCTGCCCGGAGTGCTCTAGATGACTGGAGTTGGAGCGGGCGATGGGATTCGAACCCACGACCCTCTGCTTGGGAAGCAGATGCTCTACCACTGAGCTACACCCGCTCGGGTGTCTTGCTATTTTAGCACGGCTATTCGTCCTCGAAGAGGCGCTCTCCTCGGTGCAAGCGCTGCGCGATCCGGAACGTCTGGCCCTGCGCGCGGACAGTCGGTGCATGCGCGGCGAGGTACCGTGCCGCGGCCACCAGGACCGGGACGCCGTCCGCTGATCCTCGCGCCTCCGCGTGCTGGCGCACAGCCGCCTCCACCATCTGGATCGTGTGGAAGTTGCGATCCTCGCGGAGCAGCGCGCTGCCGAGCGCGGCGATGAGACGGGCGGGATCGCCGCCATTGTAGAGATAGCGGGCGACCAGGAGGCCGGACTCATTGACCTGCTGTTGGCGGTCGAGCAAGGCCGCTAGTTCCGGCAGCAGCCGCTCCCTCGCCTCTGCGGCGGGCCGGTCGCTCTCTGGCTCGGGCAGCCGCACCGGCGGCACGTTGAGGAACCGATCGAGGTAGACACTCATCGCCGCGTCGAAGACACCGCGCAGCAATTCGGCCGATGGCGCACGGCGCACGCCCTGGTGCACGGCATTGGCAAACGTGAATGAGTGCAGTGCCGTGTCCCAGTCGCCGAACTCGTTGCTGGTCGGGAATCGGGCGATGCGGAGCGACGCCGCGCCGGCCACAGCGCGGGCGACTTCCACCTCCGTCGCTCCAGCGCGCAGCGCTTCGAGCAGCGCGTCGGTAATCTCCTGAGCATCCTCGCCCAAGAGAACGGGCGTCAGCGTGCCGTTGGCGACCCACGATCCTCGTCGCGCGCGTCCGGCCTCGAGCGCGGCGGGTAGCGCCTCGAACGCATCTTCGAGGATGGCGATCAGGTCTACCGGATTGCGCCATTCGTTCGACTCTTCCATGCGGTCGGCACTGGCATACCCCGACGCCAGGCTCGTCAGCACGGTCCCGGCGCGCTCCCATCCAGCGATGTCCAGCGCTTCGAAGGCCTTGTTGGTGAAGTCGAGCGGGTGTCCCGTATCGATGTAGCGGTGGTCCGTGGCGGCCGCGAAGAGCATGTCGGCGAGGGCGCGATGATCCGCCCCGGCCTGCACCGCCGAGGCGATGCACCGTTCCGCACCGTCAGCGTCGCGTACCTCGACGAACTGCCGGAACCACTGCTTGAGCGTGGCCGTATCCGCCGTCGACCCGGCCAGCGGCCGCAGCGGAAACCGCGGCGCGGCCCCGTCGCTGTTGCCCGCTACCGCGGTCAAGCCGTGGTAGAGCGCGAGCGGTCGGTCCTCAGGTGCGAGCGCCGGGAGCAGGTTCATCATGCAGGCGTGTATCGTCAGGCCCTGGCCCCACCCCTCGCGCCGGTACGTCGTCCCGAACTCTAGCCCGATGCGAAACGGCTGGGCGGGATCTCCGTCGCCCACCAGCGCAATCGCGGCCTTGGCGGTCACGAGGGAAAGGTTGCGCTCAAGGCCCTCCCGCAAGCGTTCTTGGGCGTGCGTCTGGGGGTCGGTGCGCGGCGCGAGATCCACCCAGACCTCGCCGCGTCGAACCTCAACGGGAAACACCCGCATGTCGTCGGCCCAGGGGTCGAATGTGCCGCCGCTCGAGAGATCGAACCGCGCATGGTGCCAGTGGCATGTGAGAATGCCAGCATGCACCGTGCCCCGGTTCAATGGGAAGCCCATGTGCGGGCAGCGGTTGTCCACGGCGTGCACCTGTCCGTCGTGGGCAAAGAGGGCGATCGCGTGACCCTGAAGCTGGACGGCATGGCACCCACCTTGCGGCACGTCCGACAGCTTCGCAGCGCGCACGAAGTTCGCGGTCCCGATGGCCATGTCGGTCTCCCCTAAGTTACAGGATCAGGTGCAGATCGCCGAACTCGTGCCAGAGATATCCGCCCGCGAGCGCGGCCCGGTAGGCCTGCCCCACGTGGTCGCGGCCGGCGATCGCTTCCAACATCGCTAGGTGCGTGGACTTGGGCTCGTGGAACCCCGTGAGCAGGCCGTCGACCACGCGCACCCCACGCTCCGGCGTCACGATGAGGTCGGTCCATCCCCGGGACGCCAGGACCCGGCCCGTTGAATCGGCAGCGCTCTCCAGCGCACGCACGACCGTGGTACCAACCGCGACGACTCGGCCGCCTCGTCGCTTCGCCGACGTCACCGCTTCGGCCGTCCCCACCGGTACTTCATAGAACTCTTCATAGGGCGCCTCGTCTCCTTCCAGACTGGCCACGCCGGTGTGGAGTGTGATGCTGGCCGTCGCGATACCTCGCCCGCCGAGACGCGTGATCACGCCGGGCGTGAACGCCCGTCCCGCTGACGGCATCTCGGCCGAACCTGGCGCACGCGCGTACACGGTCTGGTACATCTCTGGCGGCCACTCGCCGCGGACATAGGGATAGGTGATCGGCCGACCCCACCGCCGCAGATAGTCTAGGACCGGCTCGGGCAGGTCGAGCGCGGCGACCCAGAGACGCTTCGAGTTCGGATACGGCACCACGAGCGTCGCGGTCCCACCTCCGGGAAGCGTCAGTTGCTCTCCTCGCGCGCCATCGACCTTCCGCGGCTCGACCACCCACAGACCGGCCGGGAGCCGAGTGGACAGGTGGAACGCGAGCGCGGTGCCATCGGCGCGGTGGGCGGTCAGAGCGGCCGGGAGCGTCGCCGAGTCGTTCACCACCAGCAGATCTCCAGACCTGAGAAAGTCTGGGAGATCGGTGAAGTGCGCGTGCACGACACGACCGGTCCGACGCTCGCTCACGAGCAGGCGCACCTGATCCCGCGTAAGACCTCGCGCCTCCGCAGGCTCGACGGCCTCGAGGGCCGCGGGGAGCGTGAACTCCAGCGCGGCGCTTTGGGCCCGTGGGTCCGCGACGGCCGGCATCATCCTCACGTTACGATGGCGAGGAGTTTCTGCGCTTCGAGGCGCGCGAACGGCGCCGTCTCCTCCTCAGCCACTCGCACGAACGCGGGCGCCGCGATCTCCGGCCCCGGAAGATGTGACAGGTCCACGCCTGGTTCGGCGTCGCGATGCATCTGGGTGTTCATGTCGCCCGGATCGACGGCGTAGACGCGCACACCGCTACCCTCGAGTTCGGCCGCAAGGGTTCGGGACAGGTGCTCGAGCGCGGCCTTGCTCGCCCCATATCCCCCCCAACCTGGGTACGCCTGCACCCCGGCATCCGAGGTGACGTTGATGATCACGCCCTCGCCGCGCGCTTTCATCTGCGGCAGTACCAACTGGATGAGGTGCAGCGGCGCGACCACGTTGGTGCGAAACACCCGCAGCAGCGCGTCCCATGGATAGGTCTCAAGGGACGGCATAGGACTTGGTCCGATCTCGGACGCGTTGTTGACGAGCACGTCGATGCGGCCGAAGCGGTCGAGCGCAGCGCCGGCAATGTGCTCCGCCTGTTCGCCGACGTCGGCGGCCAACGCGAGCACCTCGGTGGCGCCGGACAGCTCGGCCGCAGCCGCGCGCAGAGCGGCTTCACCGCGGGCGACGAGGACCAGTTTCGCCCGTTGACCGGCATACAGCCGCGCGATCTCAAGGCCGAGACCTCGTGATGCGCCCGTGATCAGCGCCGTGCGGCCGCGCAAGACCATAAGGAACGCCTCCCCTCTCCCCTCAGTCTGTCACGTCGAACGCGTGCCGCCATCGGCCGGAGGCACAGACGGGACCCTGGCCAAAAGGACAGGCACTGTCGCCGCAAGGCTTCCTCATTCGCCCTTCATAGGAAATCTCAGGGTGCTATTACAACGGTTATCACGGTCATAACGATTTGGTGCAATTATGGACGGGTTGCCAGGACACCGCCATGAGGTCTCCACGCGGGGCGCCTCACTACAGAAGCCCGCGTTGGGCGGCCAACGCCACCGCCTGGGCTCGGTTCTCGGCACCAAGCTTGTTGAGAATGGAAGCGATGTGGAACTTGACTGTGCGTTCGGTGATAGACAGAGATCGCGCGATCTGCTTCGATGACCGGCCGGCGGCGACCAGACGCATGACTTCGCGCTCGCGCGCGGTCAGCGTGCCGCCCCGGCGCGGCGACGCGACGGCCGCGACGACCTTCGACGCCACTCGAGCGGCCAGGTGCGAGCCCCCGCCGTGGACCGCGCGAATCGCACGGACAATCTCGTCGGCCGGCGCACCTTTGAGCAGATAGCCTTTCGCCCCGGCCTCGAGAGTGCTCAAGACCCGCTCCTCTGTATCATACGCGGTGAACGCGATCACTCGGGCGCCCGGCGCGGTCACTGCCAGGCGGGGAATCGCGGCGGTCCCGTCCATGCCAGGCAGCTCCAGGTCGAGGAGAATGACATCGGGCTTGACCCGAGCGGCGAGCCCCAGGGCATCCTCCGCTGATCCGACCGCGCCGACAACCTCGAGATCGGGCGCGTCTTCGAGCAGCGCGACGAGCCCCTCGCGGACGATGGGGTGATCGTCGACCACCAATACCCGGATCATGGTGTCACTGGCGGCCGGGGCGCCGACGCGAGCACGAGTGTGCCGCGCCGGCGCCGGCTCTCGATCCGCAGCCGGCCGCCGAGCAGTCGCGCGCGCTCGCGCATCCCGATGATCCCGTGCGACCGTTCGGGGACGGCCCGGGAGTCGAAGCCGACGCCGTCGTCCTGGACCGACAGACGCACGCGGCGGGGGCCGGCCGCGAGCGCGATCTCAACGGCGTTGGCCCGCGCGTGCCGGCGAACGTTGGCCAGGGCTTCTTGTGTGATGCGAAACAACTCCGCTTCGATGCGCAGCGGCAGGTCGAGACCCGGCGCGGCGCGGACGTGGACCGGGATGCCGGTCTCGGCCGTAAACGCGCGACCCAGGGCGGCCAGCGCCTCGCCGAGCGGTTTCCCTTCCAGCGGCGCGGCGCGGAGATCGAGGACGGAGCGCCGTGCTTCCTCAAGGCTCGCGCGCGCGGCCTCCAGTGCGCGTGTCATCCGCGCACGGGCCCGACCGGGATTGCGCCCGACGTGTGGCAGCGCGCCTTCAAGGTGGAGCGCAATCGCCGTGAGCCCCTGGGCGAGCGTGTCGTGGATCTCCCGCGCGATGCGGGCGCGCTCCTCGGCGCGGGCCAGCCGGGCGCCTTCCTCTGCCAGGCGCGCCCGCTCGATGGCGATGCCGACCTGGTACGCGATCGTGGAGAGCAACCGCAGTTCGGCTGGGGTGAGCTTCCGCCACGACGGCCCCGTGACGTTCATGATGCCGAGCGGCTTGTGCTGAAAGTACAGCGGGATGCTGGCATGGTAGCGCAGGCCTCGCGTCAGGTCCACGGCCTTGGCACGCACCGCCGGCTGCAGGCGGCTGCACTCGATGACGTCGATGTTCTTCGGGGTGAGCTTGCCCTCATTGAAGTCGGTGATGCACCAGCACGGCCGGCCGGTCATGCGGACCGGCTCCTGGAGATACGGCGGCAGATTCCGCGAGGCGGCACTGTAGAACTTCTGGGTCTCCGGGTCCACCAACCAGACCCAACCGGTACGCAGACCCAGCAGCCGGGTGACCATCGAGAGGGTGCGCTCCAGCGCATCGCGGACGTCCGGTGCGCTGTTGAGCGCCTCAGCGATCGCGTTGAGGACGACGAGATCCCGCGGACCCTTCGTCATCGCAGTGCGCTCCGGATCTCCTCCAGGACCTGGGCATCGCGCTCGACGCCCGCAGCATCGCTGAGGGCCGCCCTCGCCGCCTCCCCGCCGATGCGGCCCAATGCCCAGGCCGCGTGCCCGCGCACCAACGCGTCGTCGGGGTCGCGTAGGGCCACTGCCAGGTCGGGGACCGCGCGCCGATCGCGCAGGTTCCCCAAGGCGACGGCGACGTTGCGCCGCAGCCCGCTGCGCTTGGCCCGCTTGAGCGGACTGCGCCGGAAGCGGCGCCGATAGTCCACCTCCGAGATGTTCAGCAGCGGCAGCAGGCGCGGGTGGGTGCCCACATCGGGTCGGGGATGAAACTCGCGGTGCGCAGTCGGCTTCGCCAGGCGGTTGTGAGGACACACCTCCTGGCAGAGGTCGCAGCCGAAGATCATGTCCTGGAGCGTGGGTCGGACCTCGCGCGGGATCCATCCCCGGTGCTCGATGGTCCAGTACGAGATACACTTGCGTGCATCGACAACACCCGGCGCCGTGATCGCGCCGGTCGGGCAGGCCTCGTCGCCGCGCAGACAGGCCTCGCACAGACCGCAGTCGCCGGACGCCGGCGGATCCGGGCGCAGGTCCAGGTCGGTCAGGATCTCCCCGAGGGTGACCCAGGTGCCAAACGCCTTGGTGATCAGGCACGAGTGCCGGCCGCACCAGCCCAACCCGGCGCGCTGCGCGATCGCCCGATCGAGCAGCGGGCCTGTGTCCACGTAGTAGCGGGCCAGGCGCGCGCCGTGTTCGGTCAGGAAGGCGCACAGCGTCCGCAGGCGCGGCCACATGACCAGGTGGTAGTCGTCGCCCCAGGCATACCGCGCAAGGCGTCCCCGCGGTTCGTCGTCCGCCGGCAGAACCGGTTCGCCGGCGTAGTAGTTCATGGCGACGGCGATGATCGAACGCGCCGACGCTCGGATCCGGCGCGGATCGCCGACGCGGTCGCGGTGTTCGGCCATGTAGGCCATGGTGCCGTGATGGCCGGCGTCGATCCACCGTTGGTACGCCGCGTCGGCTTCGGGGAAGGGCGAGGCCGTGGTAATGCCCACGAGATCGAACCCCAGCTCACGCGCCCGCTCTTTGATCGCGGCTTCCAGACTCATCCCATCGTATCCGCCGCAGGGCGCACGGTGCTCGTCGTTGACCACGCCAGCAGCGCGGCCGCCATCGCGATGGCCACGCCCACCGAGATCGCCAGCGGCAACACCGGGTTCACCTCATACGCGTACCCGCCCACGAGCGATCCCACCGAGGCCAGGAGGGCTGAGAGCACACCCGCCATGGCAAACGCACGACCCACCATCGCCCCCGGCGCGCGCGCCCCGATCAGTGCATGCCCCAGGTTGAACAAAGGCGACCGGGTCCGCACGATCGCGAAGACGGGCAGCAGCGCGACCGGCGCCACCGCGACCAAGAGAATGCCGAGCGCGAAGAGCAACAGTGCGGCGGCGAGCGTGGGCACGATCCCAAAGCGATCGCCCATGCGGCCGGCCAGAATGGTCAGCGTGACGCCGCCCACGGCGACCATGGAGCTCTGGAAGCCGATCTCGGACAGTGACATCCCGCGCACCTCGCGCAGATACGGAGACAGGAAGGGATTCGTGATCAAGATGGCCAGCGTTGCACCGGCATAGATCCACATCGGGGTCCACAGCGGGCGCAGGTCCGCCCGGGTCGGCACCGGTGAGGCCCCCGTGGCGGCAGCGCCGGCGTCCTCATGCCTCACACGCAGCATCAGGAGGGTCGATAGGACGTAAAAGACGGCCCCGATGAGCAGGGTCGCACGGATGCCCCACTGGTCCGCGACGAACCCCCCGACGGACGGGGCGATCACAAATCCGCTCGAGGAGATCGTCCCCATCACACCAAACGTTGACGCGAGCTCTGACGGTGGCACGCGCCGGGTGATGTAGGCGTGGACCGCCGGCAGCCCAAAGTAGCCGAACTCATACAGGAGCAGGCCGGGCAACAGCCACCCATAGCTCGGCGCCGCCGCGAGCAGCAGGGGGACCGGTGTGCTGGAGATCCACGAAGCGGCAATCACGGTGCGGCGGCTGAACCGATCCGTCAGGATCCAACCGGTCAGAAATCCGGCGGCAAGCGCGAGATGGCGCAGGGTAAACAACGTGCCGAGCTCGACGGGCGACGCGCCGAGCTGTCTGGCGTAGATTGGGATCAGCGAGTCATAGAGCCCGATCCCGAACGACCAGAAGAACAGTGAGCCGAACGTCAACTGAAGATTTCTGTCTGTGCGGACGGCCATGACGGCCCCACTATAGCACGGCGCGTACCTGCAGCCCCCTCGTGGCGATCCGAAGTGGAAGAACTTGAAAGCCGGCGTTGCGCACGGCGGCTTCGACCGCGCGTTTGGCACCCGCGCGGGTGAAGATCAGCACGCATCCGCCGCCGCCCGCCCCGCACGCCTTGCCCGCGATTCCCCCGTACCGTCGCGCCACCGCCAGGACGCGCTCGATGGCCGGCGTCGACACCCCGGCTGCGAGACCGCGACGGAAACTCCACTCTTCGGCCAGCAGCACGCCGACCCCGTCCAGGTCCATTGTCTGCACGGCCCGGTGCATGCCCCGAGCGACCTGTGCGATCCCCCGCATCCGGTTCACGGTCGCGGGTACCCCATCCAGGTAGGCGCGCACGACGCCCCAGTTCGTGAGGCCCGACGAGTGCGGTCTGCCGGTGTAGACCAAGACCAGCCGCTCTTGAAACGCGTGGCGATGGGACGTCGCGCGCAGCAACGGCTCGACGTAGTCGCCGTCGAGCCCGAAGCGCATGGCGTTGACGCCGCCGTGCGCCGCCGCCAGGTGGTCTTGCCGCCCGGCCACGGTCCGAAGGGACTGCGCCTCGATTCGCCAGGCCGCGCCGATGAGATCCACAAGGGCACGCCGCCGCCTGGTCAGGCGGTCCAGGCCCGCCAGCATCGCGACCAGCAGGGCCGACGACGCGCCGAGCCCGGACCCGGGCGGCGCAGAGGAGGTCAACGTCATCATCACGCCGCCGGCCTCGGGTCCCGCGAATCGCAGGGCGCGGCACGCGAGATCGAGCGGGCCGCCCAGCGGCAGCACCTCCGCCGAATCCGCCTGCAGCTGCCGGCGCAGATCCCGGGAGACGATCGTGAAACCGCGCCGCGTTCGCTCCAGCCGTACACGCACAGGAATGTCTATGGCCGCGTTGATCGTCCACGCATCATCTTCGACGAGATAGATGGGATAGAGATCGAGCGTGCCGCCGGCCAGGTCGATGCGCGTGGGCGCCCGCGCCTCGATGATCATGCCAAGATCGTATCCATCGCGCGGCGGAAGGCCTCGGTCGCACGGCCCATCGATCGCGGCGTCCGGCCGGTCACGACGACGCCGATCATGACGGCCCACACGTGGGCGACCCCAAAGTATCGCGGCAGGTCTTCGGGCCGGAGACGCCGCTGGCTGGGGACGATGAGTCGCCGATTGGTGTACGAGCCGAGGCGGGCCAGCGCGACGAGATCGTCGGCGGTGGGCTCAGCGCCATACCCCTGTGGCGGGACCAGCGCAGCCTCCAACCACTCCCCCGGCAGCGCAGTGATGGCGCCGAGCGCCGTCGCCGGATAGTCGTGCGGAATGGCCGGCACCACGGGCACGCCGACGTCGTACAGGAAGAGTGGGAGGCGCGTAATGTACGCGTCCAGGAAGGCAAACCGGCGCAACTTTGGGATCTCTTCACGACCCACCATCGTCTCTTCCCCGGGGACAAGACCGGTCGGCACACCCGCGCGGAAGATGTCGTTCAAGTGGTCCTCTTCTTCCTCGAGCGACCCAAACGTTGTTCCGGACGCTCGGTGACGTACATTGACATGGACTTTGAGCAGGTCGGCGCCGGACGCCGCGGCGGCCCGTGCAAGGGCAGGATCATTGCGCGGGAGCGACACGATGAGAAGACCCCGGCGGGCCAACGGGTCAGACATCAGACAAACGCGCCTCGATCCCGCAGGACCGCGCGGAGGTTTTGCGCATCAATGGCGCGCGGAGACACGCCGGTCCGAACCGCCATGGCCGCGGCGGTCCCGGCGGCCTGCGCGATCGCCATCACAATCGCCGAGACCCGGAACGCCGCGAACGCTTCGTGCGTTGACGAAATACACCGTCCCGCCACGAGCCAGTTTTTCCCGTCGCGTGGGAGCAGACAGCGATACGGAATCGTGTAGTACTCGCCGTCGGACAGTCGCTTCGCGACCAGGCGCTCCGACGTCGGGTCGTGGATGTCGATCGGGTAGGCGCCGCAGGCGATCGCGTCATCGAACTTGCGGCCGCTCAACACGTCGTCCGCGGTCAGCGTGTAGTCACCGACGACGCGCCGGGTCTCGCGCACGCCGATCTGCGTGGGCGTCTCCAGGAGATACGCGCCCGAGAACCCAGGAATGCGGCGGGTCAGGAACTCCGCCACCGCGTACGCCTGCTGCCGGCCCTCGACCTCTGCTTGCGCCAGATCGCGGCCGACGATCCCCACGCGGTTCAACACGCGGGTGGTGTTGACCACTGCCTCCCCGGGACGCACGCCTTCGAAGACCAGGAGCCGATCGCGCGGGATGGTCCACTCACCGCGGGCGCGGGCCTCCCGCACCATTGCACCAAACCCGGCGAATCCACGGCTCGGGAGGCCACGCAGCCAGCCGATCTCGATGCGATCGTGCAGGCCCTGCCCGTGCTGGATCTCCTCCGGGTGGCGCTCCAGGTGGTCCATGACGACGTCCCACTCGACGCCACCGACCCGGAACATGAGCGTCATGGGCTGGGGACGGTGGTCTTCTGGTCGGCCGATCTCGGCCTGGGCACCGGCCGAGACCGAAAGATCACCGTCACCGGAGGCGTCGATGAACACCGGCGCGTGGATCTCCTTGAAGCCGTCCTTCTGCCAGACGCGAACAGACCGAACCACACCGCCCTCGGCGCTGGCCTCAATGAAGACGGTGTGCAGCCACAGATCCACGCCGGCGCCGACGGCGAGTTCCAGCAGCACCCGCTTGAGGCCTTCGTAATCGAACGGGGTCACGGTGTAGCAGAAATCGATGGGGTCAGGGACGTGGCCGGGGGAGGCGCCCAACGCCTGAAGACGCGCGACGATTTCCTGAGGGATGCCCTGCACGACCTGCCGGGGGCCGGCATGGAATCCCATGATCGGCGCCACCATGGCCGCGGTGAGCGTGCCCCCCAGGAATCCGTAGCGCTCCACGCACGCGACCCGAGCACCCTCACGCGCGGCGGCCACGGCGGCCACCGAGCCCGCCGGCCCTCCACCGATCACGACGACATCAAAGTCCCTGTTCGTCATCCGGCAACTCGACATCCACCTCGAACAGCCGATCCCACGGGAACGACAGTCCCATCATAGCCGGTGCACCAAAGACCCGCTCGACCGACGGCACGATCTGCTCGCGGAAGCGCCGCTGCGCCGCGTCGCGCACTACATCGACCGCCGGACCCAGATTGGTGGCATCCGCCTGGAGCCCCGGGACCACCTCCCGAGCAAGATAGGGACGCACCATCGTCTGGTAGCCCCAGTCGTCGAGCAGGCGCCGAGCCAGATACCGCCGGCGAATCTGCCGGTACCTGACCTGGCTCAGGTGCGTGCGAGCGTGGTAGGCCAGCACCACCTGTGCGATGACGGTGCCCAGGCTGTTGCTGCAGGTGTTCCAGCCGGCGTATCCGGCCAGCCCGGCGAAATCCTCCCGGGCAAGGAAGGAGTGGACCAGCGCGTCGTCGGCGCCGTTGGCGAACCGGACGTCGGCGCACCCGCACACCAGCCCTCGTGAACTCGCCTCGACCAGCGCCGCCGCAACCGTGCGCACCGGCGCCGGCGGCGCCCCACGTTGGTCGACGGCCTCGCGCTGCTGCACCCCCGGGAAGTTGTGAACCCATACCATGACCTCGGGTTCGTCGTCACTGATCGTGCACCCGGCCGCGTGAAGATGCGCGGCGATCGTCTCTTCCAGCGCGGCGGGCTCGTAGCGCGGCACGCTGCGCCGCGCCTCGGGAAACGTGTAGCGGACCGCCACCCTGGGGGTGCGCCCGCTGGCATCGGTGACGAGTCGCGCGAGCAGGCGCGCGCAGAGTTCGTCGGCGCCTGCCGAAATGTGCACACCGGTGGCCTGCAGCAGGTCACGGAGGCGACGCAGGACGGCCAGATCGGCGCGCGTCAGTCCGTAGGGCTCCGCGTCATCCTGACCGATCAAGACACTCTTGGGCGCGCCGCGCGCCGCGGCCGTGACGAGCTCGATGTTGATGAGGAGTTGGCGCCTTCGGCGCCGCAGGAGGTCGTCCACTGCGGTAACCGGGACCCCCGCGAGGGCCGCGACGCCCTCCTGCAACTTGGCGTCATCGGCGGACTGCTCGCCCTGGTCCACGAGCCGCGAGTATCGCCGCAGCGCGTCACCGTGGGGCCCCCAATACCCGGGCTCCTCCTCCGCGCCGCCGGTGGGAATCCTCGGATTGACGGCGCTCAGGTAGGTTGGGATGCGTGCGACAAGACGCACGAGCCGGTCGAGACGGCGCCAGAGCACGTCCATCGAGTCGACGCTCAGGCGCGAGGCGACCAGTCCGCCGTGGATCAGGACCTCGGCGGACGCGACCAGGCCATCCGCCGACGCGGTCTCCCGCTCCACCCACCGCCAGAGGGCCTCCAGGTCGGCAGGGCGGCGGCGGCCGCCCAGGATCTCCCGGGGGGGTGTGGTCCACAGCGCGCCGGTCAGCGGCAGCAGGTCCAGGACGGTATCGCGCGTCGCAGGCCGGTCGTCGAGTGGAATGAACACGATCCGGTTCACCGGATGGCTCCCGTGGTCAGACCCCGCAGGAAGAGCCGCTGTGTGAACAAGAAGACAATGATGATCGGGAGCGTCATCATCACCGCCCCTGCGGCCACGGCCCGCGTGTTGTGCGCGAACAGGCCGGACAAGTACAGCAGCCCCACGGCCAGCGGATACTTCTCCGGCGACTTCAAGACGATGAGCGGCCACAGGAAGGAGTTCCAGACCGCGACAAACTCGAAGAGCGCGAGCGCGCCCAGCGCCGGCCGGATCACCGGCAACATCACCCGCCACCAGATCGTGATCGCGCCGGCGCCGTCGATCCGGGCGGCATCCTCGAGTTCGGGCGGCACGGTCAGGAACGCCTGCCGCAGGAGGAAGATCCCAAAGACGCTCACGGCACCGGGCAGCAGCACGCCGGCATAGGTGTCGATGAGTTTCAGCCGCAGCAAGGTCACAAAGTTCACGATCAACCCGATGTGGCCGGGCAGCATCAGGGTGCTCACCAAGACCGCCACGATGAGTCCCCGGCCGGGGAACTCTAGCCGGGCCAGCGGGTAGGCGGCCAGCGCGCAGAACAGCAGGTTGAGCCCCACACCCGCGCCGGCCAGGATGAGCGTGTTGACGAAGAAGCGCGGCAGCGGCATCGTGTGCCACACAGTGGCAAAGTTTGCCAGGGAGGCCGGCCAAGGCAGCAACTGTGGTGGGAAACCAAAGACGGATCCCCCGGTCCGCAGCGCGATCGAGGCCAGCCAGAGGAGCGGAAAGGTCGCGAACAGCGCCAGCGCGCTGAGCCCAGCGTAGCGCAGGACGAGCCTAGTAATACGTCCACCCTCCCCGACGGAAGACGCGGAAGTTGACGATGGAGAGCACCATGATGACCAGGGCCAGCACCACGGCGAGCGCGGCCGCGTAGCCGAGCTCGAGTTGCTGGAAGCCCTTGTCGAAGATGTAGAAGAACATCGTGTACGTCCGGAACATCGGGCCGCCGCCGGTCATGACGTAGACTTCCTCGAACACCTTGAGAGCGGCGATGGCGGAGATCGTGGACGCGAGCAGGATCGACGGCCGCAGGAGCGGTAGCGTCACCCACCGGAACACCTGCCAGCGCGTCGCGCCGTCGGTCACGGCCGCCTCCTCGAACTCCGGCGGGATGCCCTGCAGGCCCGCCAGGTAGATGACCATGTAATACCCAAGACCCTTCCACAAGGTGACAAACATCACGGCGTACAGGGCCAGGTCGGGATTGCCCAACCACGAGATGGGGCGGGACAGCAGCCCGATTTTCAGGAGGAAGAAGTTGAGGACGCCGTCCTGCTCGTAGAGCCACCGCCACATCAACCCGGCGACGACCATGGACGTAACCACCGGCAGGTAGTAGGCCGCCCGAAACCACCGGATGCCCCGCAGCGGCACGTTGACGGCCACGGCAAGACCGATCGAGAGCGCCTGCAGCACCGGCACCACGAGCAGAAACTTGACGGAGTTACCCAGGGCGATCCAGAGGAACCGGTCGGTGAGCAGCGCCCGGAAGTGATCAAGGCCCACATAGCGGGGCGGGGAGATCACGTCGTATTCGTACAGACTGAGCGCGGTCCCGAAGATCACCGGGTAGAAGGTAAATACACCCAGCAGGACCAGAGCCGGGGTCAGAAAGAGGTAGGCCGCCGCGGTGCCTCGCCACTGCCGCCTGGTCAGTCCGAGGATGCGCGCGGGCGGCCTAGCCTCCATGAGGACCGGTCAGCGCCTCGCAGAGCCGGCGGAGCGACTCCACGTACCGGTAATTGACCGCGGTGTGGTCGTCGTCGAACTCCACAAACTCGCCTCGGACACCAAGCGCCTCGAGGCGGCCGTGCAGCAGCCGCGCGCCGAAGTGGAGGTTGAACTGATCCTTTGTGCCGCACTCGACGTAGATCAGACGCAGGCGTCGCAGGTTGTCGGCGTACCGGGCGGCCATGTGTACGGGATCCCACTCCAGCCAACGGGCCCACACGGCTTTATCGATCTCGCCGGTGTACGAATCGCACGGCGGATCGAAGTAGAACGGCGGTCGCCTCGGGTTGGGCGAGTACGCCATCGCCATGGCGGCAATGTTCACCGCGGTCACGGCATCGGGGGTCTTCTTTGGCATCTCCAGAAACGCCCGTAGAAAGCCGTCCACCCCGCCGTGTCGTGCCACGATGTTGCAGAACTTCCAGAAGTCCGGCAAATAGCACGCTTCAAAGTAGATGTCCCCGCTGTGTGAGGCCACCCCGCCAAAGACATCGGGATGCCGCATCGCCAGGACGAGCGCGCCATAGCCGCCGCTCGACTTTCCGTTCACGCCACGGTGCGCCGGCGACGCGAGTGTCCGAAACCGCCGATCGACGTGCGAGACGATCTCCTCGACGACGAAATCTTCATACCGGCCATTGGCCTCCGAGTTGAGATACTGACTGCCGCCGAACCGGGTGAAACCGTCCACCATCACCAGAATGGCCGGCGGTGCACCCGCGGCGATGACCCGATCCATGCACTCCGGGAGCGACGGCACCCAGGGGCTGGTGTTGACCGCGGACATCGCCGTTCCCGTGAACCCATGCAGCCAGTAGATCGTGGGGAAGGCGGACCCGCCGTCGTAGCCGGGCGGGAGATAGACGGGGATGCTCCTTGTGGCCGGGTCGCCCTGGCGATTCCCAGCGAGCGCCCGGCTCTCGATCTGCTCGATGACGACACGCCCGGTCGTGCTCATCGGCCAACGATCTCCTCCCTCCTATCGAGATGCCGGTGCAAACCGAGGCGCCGCGAGCGCCGTGATGGCAAAGACCACGGGTGCGACGTCTCCGCCGCGTGCTTGGAGCTCGATCACAAGGATGCTCCGCTCCGGCCGGGGGTTGACCCAGCACAGGAGCGAGAGGCGCACGTCGACCCCGGCGCGCGTCCGGCCGCTCCACGCTATCTCGTGCTCGAACGCGATCGGGTCATCCAGCCAGGTCCCAATGTTGCGTCGGAACTGGACAGGGATCTGAGCGCTCTCACCGTCGTCGAAGTAGAGGTTGTAGACGCCGACCGTCTCCCCAAACTGCGCCCCGGGGTACGGCAAGGTGTGCAGGACACAGAGCTCCACGGCGGGTCGACCGAACGGGATCGAGACCCGCGCAGGCAAGATGTGGGCCGGTGCACGATTGCCCCGCAGCATGACGACACTACGCCCGCCGCTCGATGCGGGGTCGATGACATCGAACAACACCCCGCCCAGGCGTTGCCGCCCCGACGGGAGGTTCCGGAGATCGTAGCCTGACCCCTTCTCCAGCCATCCCCCGCCGTCGTCGATGTGGCTGCGGGTCACGACGGCCCGCAAGTCGAGCACCTGTCCCGGCACGACCCGTGGGGCGAGGCGCACGTCACGCCAGTCGCCGCGGAACCGGGCCGCCGCGGTGATGGGGTCAAGCCGTGGCTCACCGGCTCCGGCAGACCAGAAGTGATCCGCCGCGGCCAGGTAGCCGGCGATCTGCTGATTCTGGAGCAAGGCGGTGCGGTTGCCGAAGTACCCGGTCCAGGTCGTGCGGAGCATCCCAACGGTCCCGGCGCGGAGGGCGTCTCGCGCAAACGAGGCCACGTTCTCATGCCGGTACCAGGTCGCCGCGAGCACCGGAAACCCCCACGCCCGCAGGCGGTCGAGGCTTGGATAGCGCGCGGCCTCCTGGTACTGCCAGTCCACCATCAGGATATCGCGCGGGAGTCGAGCGATCTCGGGGATAAACTCGTTCGTCAACAGGACGTCCGCCCACATCATCGTGCCGACGCCGCGGCTCTTGAGGTGGCCGTACAGCCGAAGCGTATCGCGGATAAACAGCTCGCCAAAGCCCTGGCGCCGTCCTTCGTCGGACCAGGGAAACGGCACGACGTTTCGGACTTCGTCGTGGCCGATGTGCAGGAACCGCGGACGGAACAGGGCGATGGCTTCGTCGAGAATCGGCAAGACGACCTCGTACACCCGGGGGTTCAGTGGGTTGTAGGCGAACCGCACTGGGGCGATGTCGGCGGGCATCTCGAGGAGATCGAGATTCTGGTCGTTGTGGAAGAGCCAGCCCGCGTGCCCCAGGGTTTGCACCAACGGCACGGGCTCGATGAGATGCTCCCGGGCCGCGGCGATGACCGCCGCCACCTGTGTCTTGGTCGCGCCGCCCGGATGCCGGATGTTCCGCGCGCTGTCCCACTGCACGTACTCCGCTTCCATGACGATCATGTTGAACTTGTACCGGCTGAAGATGCGCTCGATCAAGGCAGTGTGGAAGACGTCCGAGTAGTTGTCCAGCACGATGTGCACGGCGCGGATCGGGTGGTCGGGCCGGTCTTGCACCTCAACGGCCCACAGACGTAGGCGGTCTCCGTCGATATTGAAGAGTTGGCGCAGGGTCTGGGCGGCGTAGAAGGTGCCGCGGCGATCTGCCCCGGCGGCGAGGACGACACGCGGCGACACTTTGACGGCATACCCCTCGGGGGCCAACGCCGGCGCCTCGAGGCGTACGGCCTCACGGGTCAGGAGCGCCGCCAGCAGCGGGTATCGCGCCGGCTCGCCGATGACGATCAGGCCGCCGGACTCGGTCGAGCCGCCCGCGGAGACCGCGTCCACACCTGAGGCGCGGACGACGGCCAATGGTGCCCGCCCCCACGCCCTGACCTCTTCGTTCAGCTCTCGCGCGGCGTAGAGATCCTCGGGGAGCGCGTCGTCCGCGACCACGATCCGCGTGGTCGGCGTGACGTCGAACGCCCCGTCGAGCCACCGGATGGAGGTAGGCTGCGGGAAGATACGTCGTTCGCGGGCCGGGCTGACGTACGCGTCAGGCAGGACACCCGGCTGTGAGGAGACCGGCAGCACCATGGCGGCGATCAGCAGCGCGGCGGCGGCCGCGACCCTCACAGGCGTGCATTCCACTGCCTCACCGCCCAGTCAAGCGCGTCCTTGGGGCTGCGTTTGCCATAGAACGCACTCTCCACCGCCTCACGGAAGGCGCGGAAGAGGTCGCCGGCGTGCGGGGCAATCACACTGAGATCGCGGGCGTGCGGCAGGTCGGCGGCGGCCACCTTGCGGGCCACGTCCTCGGGGCCCGCGCCGCCCCGCCGGAAGAACGGATCGCCCGCCGCCTGCCGGGTGGACGGAAAGACGACAACCTGCCGGCTGAACTCGAGCTGGTTCTCATCGTTGGTCACGAACAGGGCAAAGTCGACCGCGCGCGCCCCGTCCTTGCTGGCCCGCGGGACGGCCACGGCCATGGTAGCGAGGTGCAGCGTGTTGCCCTTCCCCCTCGGGTAGGCGGCCACAAAGGTCTGTGCGTACACCTCCGGGTTGTCCTGCTTGACCCGCAGTAGGAACTGCGGCCCGGTGATCAGCATCCCGAGTTGCCCTGCCCCGTAGCGCTCGGTCGCGCCCAGGTACCCGCGGCGCAGGGTGTCCTCTGGAAAGTAGTCGCTCTTGAACAGGTCGACGTACCGGGTCAGATAACGGACGTGGTCGGGCGAGTTGAACACGGCGCGCTTCCCATCCGAGCTCAAGATCGCCAGGCCGTTCTCCTGAAAGCGGTGCAGCAGACGCACACCGTCCACGTTGGGCATGAACCCGTAGACCTTGGCGCGGTCCTTGATGGTCTGCGCCTGCCGGATCATCTCGTCTTCGGTCTGTGGTGGTTCGTTGGGGCTGAGTCCCGCGCGCCGGTACAGGCCGGCGTTGTAGGCGATCACGTTGGGGACGACGTACCACGGCAGGCCGTAGGTGCGGCCGCGAAACTGCGTCGACCGCCACAACCCATCGAAGTATCGCGCGCGGACCGGGGCGGCGACGGCGCCGTCCATGTCGACCAGGGCGTTGCGCTCCGCCAGCCGGATGGTCATCTCGGTATTGAGATTGACGACATCGGGCGCGACCCCACCCGCCAGTGCCGCCAGCAGCTTCTGCTCGATGGCGCCAAACTGCACGTCGATCCAGCGGATCTTCACCCCCGGCGTCGCGCGCTCGTAGGCGGCAATGACCCCGTTGACATAGTCGGTGAAGAACGGCTGCAGGGAGATCGTCCAGAACTCGAGGGTCACCGATGGAGCGCCCGACCCAGGTACGGGAAGGAGTGTGACGAGCGCAACACAGGCGAGAAGGACGCAGAGACGTCGGGTCATTGACTCGCTCTTCGGGCGCTCGGGTTTTGAATCCTTCCGACACCCAACGGAACAGCGTCGAGGACGTGAAACGTATGCAGGCGGCCGTCGTCGCTGAATCGCCACTCGACCTCGATCGGCCACGCGAAGTCGCCGGCCAGACGGCCGTGTTCCACCCAGGCGCGTCCGGCTGGATCGCCGGCAAGGGCGGGACCGGCCTTCACCACCAGTCGTGTGGGCCCCTCGATGAATCGCACCTCATCGATGGCGGGCAGGTCGCGCAAGGCGTCAGCCACGGCGGTTCGAAGATCCGCCGGAAGTGCCGGCCGGACGTTCACAAGGGCGATGTTCCGCCCCAGCGGGCCGGCGATCTTCACGTTGGCCAGCTCGGCAGTGAACTTCGCCACGGCCAGCGTGTCCAGAAGCGCCTCATTTGCCACGGCCACGGCCTGGCCGTGATACTCGGGATTGATGAGCGGCTTGAGGAGGTGCTTGAGCTTGCACCCCTCACGCCCAGAGTGTTCCCCGATGCGCGGGACACACAACCTCAGCTCCTCGGCCAGGCGGCGAATCTGGGGTTTGTCCAGTTCGAGCAAGGGCGCATAGAAGCCGTTGCTGATCTTGACGCCAAGCTGGCCCCATGTGTCACTGCGATTCGAACCCGTCAGCACGAGCCGGCCGCGCGCCGCCGCTTTGACCAACCCGAGTTTGATCTGGCGGGTGCATCGATTGCACGCCGGCCCGCCCCGCTGCACGGTGTGTTGCATCTTCTGGCCTAACAGGCAGCGCTGCTCGATGCCGAGCTGTTCAGCCATCTCCCGCACGATGGCGTTGCCCCGCCGGTACGCGTAGGCGCCCATGTTGACGGTGACCAGGAGGACGTTGCGCGCACCCAGGGCGTCCCGGGCCAGCGCCGCCACAGTGGACGAATCCAACCCGCCGCTAAACGCGACGACCACCGGCCCTCCGCCGGTGGTCCGTCGGATCTCGGCGACGCGGTCGTCGCTCAGGCCTGCGGAGTCCTGCCCATCACGCATCGTGCCTCCATTATATCGGGAAGGGGTGTGCCGTGGTCCGGAGCCGGCCGCACAGGTGTCCCACCGGTACCAGGCGGCCCAGGGTTCGGCGTGGGCCGGGCCGGTGGATTGGCCGGGGCAGGTGGGTTGGGGGGGGACGCCGGAATCGCGGTGGGTCGCGAGTCCACAACGGGATCCCCCCACACCACGGAGAGGTCCCGCGTGTGGTACTGGTCCCGACCGCGCACGATCAGCTCCAGCTGTAGCACGCCCGTAACGTCGAGCTCCAGGTTATCAGGGACGTCCCCGGATCGCTTTGGCTTGCTCTCGTACAGCACGTTGCCGTCGGCTCTGACTTCAAAGACCGCGGCGAACTCCTGCGGCAGGCCGTCCTCGACCCCAACCTTCGCGCGGAATCGCGCGAAGCGCTTCTGGAGATTGTAGACGACCCGCCATTCGCGCTCGCCCGAGCGACGGCCCTGCCACCAATTGCGGCGCTCGACCAGGGCACGGCGGTAGACCTCCCCGAACAACTGAACATGTCGCGGCAGGTTGGCGTCCGCCACCCCGACCACCGGAGGGAGCGTCACCACATAGACGGTGCCGGTCGGCGCCACGGGCACGGCCGCGGGCGGAGGCGTAGCCGGCTTCGGCGCCGGCTTTGCCAGCCGGGCGATCCACTGCCTCGCCACCTTGGCGTCGTCGCTTCGGGGCGCCAGGACGACGACCCGTTTGAACGCACCGATCGCGTCCTGGTTGCGTCCGAGCTTTGCATAGCAGAACCCCAGCCATGAGTACGCCCGCACATACTGCGGATTGGCGCTAATGGCCTTGTTCAAGAGGCCAATGGCCTTTGCACACTCACCGCTGTTGTAGAACGCCACTGCCTGGCGTACGTACGCCTCCGCGGTCGGCGCGGAGACCACAGTTCCGGGCGCCGTCAGGGTCAGCGCCACCGCGGCCGCGACGATCAGTGCCCAGCGCCGCGCGTGTGGCAGCGTCATGGCGGCGGAGGCGGCGGTGGAGGCGGCAGCTGGCGCGACGCCGGCTGCGGCACCGGGGTCAGAGCGAGGTCGAGGGTGATAGTCTCCAGCATGACGACCGTAAACTCGCGGACGATGGATCGGTAGCCCGCCTTGCTGATCTTGACCTTGTGGGCCCCCGGCTTGAGACCGGTCATCGTCAGCCGCGTGGTTCCCACGGGCCTGCCGTCCAGTTCGACCTGCGCCTCGGCGGGCGAAGTCGTGACCTTCAATGTCGCGCCGATGGGGGGCGTGGGCGCCTGCCGGGGCGACGCGGAGACCGCGCCGGCGGGTGAGGCGACCGCCCGTTTCGCCGGGCTCGTCGCCGCGTCCGAGCGCCCCTGGGCCCGGAGATAGGTGGTCCAGACTGCCCCGAGGATCAGGCCGATGATGATGACAAGCGCGACGACCGACGCCGGCGACGACCGCCGCTGGCTCCGCTGTGCCTGCACTCGACGCGCGGCGTATCCCTTCGGTGCGCGCCGATCCTCGGGAGATGTCGCCTCGGGCGTTCCGGTCGCGACCTGGTGCCGCGGCGGGGGTTGGTCACCCAGTGCCGGCTGCTCGGGCGGTGCGGAGTGTACCCGGGCCGCAGGGGCGGCACGGACCGCCGTGGGTGCCTGCCACGGCGCTTCAGGCGCGGCAGGCGCCTCGCCGGCGACCTCATCGTCATCATCGACTTCATCATCAGCGACCTGGATCTCCAGGTCGGTCACCGTTGCCTGATGAAGTCCCGCCTCCGCCGCCGCGCCGTTCGACACGCCGGCCGCCGGAGGGGGCGGTGCGCCACGATTGGCCGCGGCCTTGGCCGTGGCCTCACGAATGTCGCCGCCGCAGTGCTCGCAGAACAGCGCGCCTGCTCGAGTATGCTCCTGACCGCAGTGGGGACAGGGGATCCCAATCATGAGGCGGCCGCAGCGCGCACACATCCGCGCTCCCAAGTGGTTGGGTGCCGCGCACCGCGGACAGGCTGGACCGGCTGCCGTGACCATAGGGACGTCTCCCCTACTGCTACGTGCCCATCTGGGCCGTGATTGACCCCTGCTCCGGCGGGTGGTCGAAAGGAGGTTTGGGCGAGTGTCCGAAGCCGTGTATACACTGAGGCATCACGACAGCGGGGGGTGTTGGATGAGCATACAGCAGAAGCAACCGGAACAAGGCAACCGGTTGCTCGCCGCGCTCGCGTATCCTATCTGGATCATCGGTCTCATCATCGTCCTGACCGACATGAAGAAGGACCCTTTCATGCGGCTCCACGGATGGACCTCGCTGTTCTGGGGAATCGCCTGGGTGATCCTCTACATCGTCATTGCGGTCCTTGCGCCTTTTACCGGCTGGTTCCTGGTCGGCACCGGGCGCCTGGTGTACCTGGTCCTGTCGATCTACTACGCTGTCCAGACCTACCAGGGGAAGTCATTCACGATTCCGGTGGTCAGCGACTGGGCGAAGAAGTACGCGGTCTAGCTCAGCGCCACCCGAGACCTCAAGTGGGGCCCCACATCCGGGGCCCCACGTTTTTCTTGTGGCGGCAAGTTCTTCAAGAGCCTACTCAGTTGTCTCCATCTGTGGATTCCATACTATCTCCCACAGATGCTCATCAGGGTCTTGAAAATAGCCAGCGTAGCCCCCCCAAAACGTGTTGCCGGCGGGTTTGATTATCCTTGCATCCGCTCTTTTCGCTTGTTCCATCACCGCGTCGACTTCTTCTCTACTGCCGACATTGTGGCCGATGGTAAGCTCCGTAGGGCTGTGAGCAGTTTTGGAGATGTTCGCGTCATGAGCGATGTCATCGCGAGACCAGATGGCAAGTTTCAGTCCCGACTGTAAGTCAAAGAAGGCAACGGCGCCATGTTCAAATTCCTTGCCAACAATTCCTTTCGTCGGGAGTCCTAGACCGTCGCGATAGAACACAAGCGCCTTTTCCAAATCGTCCACGCCCAATGTCATCACTGTAATTCGCGGCTTCATCAGTATCCGCTTTCAAGTCTTTCTTTGGCGCTCTTTGGCTGCAGATTCTTGTTTCCCCTCATATGCCCACTTTAACTTTTCTATATCAAATTTTTTCATCTTGAGGAACGCTTCTGTGACTCGTGCCAGTCTCTTCGGGTCCTTGTCGGCCATCATCTCGTCCATACCCGCAGGGACAATTTGCCACGACAGGCCGTACATGTCCTTGAGCCAGCCGCACTGTTCGGCTTCGGGAACTGCGGAGAGTTTTTCCCAGTAATAGTCAATTTCTTCCTGTGTGTCGCACTTGACGATGAACGATATTGATTCGTTGAACTTGAACAAGGGGCCTGCGCTGATAGCCATGAATTCCTGCCCCAAAAGTTCAAACGAGACGATATCGCAATCGCCCGACGGCGTGTCGTGGAGCGTCGTCACGTTCCTAATTCTTGAATCAGGAAAGATCGAGGTGTACAACTCCGCCGCTTCTTTGGCTTCCTTGTCGTACCATATGTGCGGGACGATTTTTTGTTTGATGGTTGTCATCTTTTTCTCCCATGCTTCCTAACTGGCGGAGAGGGTGGGATTCGAACCCACGAGGGCTCGCGCCCTAACGGATTTCAAGTCCGCCGCCTTCAACCGTGCTCAGCCACCTCTCCGGCACCCATTATACCAAAGGAATTGTGGGGCCCTCCGCCAATCTGCCCAGGGAGGTAGGCTGTTGACACACGGGGAGGGATGGAGATGACCTGGTCTGGGAGAGCGGTGGTCGCTCTGGTCGTCGTCCTGGGGCTCGTGGTCGGGATGGCGCCGGCGAACTACGCACAGGGCCGGCCGGTGGTGATCGCCACGTCGGGCGACGCCGAGACGATGGACCCCATGCTGACCGCCATCAGCACGACCGGCAGCGTCCAGCGCCACATGCTCGAGCCGATGCTCGCCTACGATCCCGACGGTAAGTTGATACCGGGGCTGGCGACTTCCTGGCGGATCGTCGACAGCCTGACGTGGGAGTTCAAGCTGCGCCCCGGAGTGCGCTTCCACAACGGGGAGCCGTTCAACGCCGACGCGGTGAAATTCAGTGTTGAGCGGGCGCAGACACACCCGAGGTCCCTCCAGAAGGTCTACGTGAGTCTGGTCAAAGAAGTGCGGGCGGTGGATGATCTCACCGTACGGGTCATCACCACCGAGCCCGCTCCCGACCAGGCGGCCAACCTCGAGAGCATCATGATGCTGCCGCCTCGCTACGCGCGCGAGGTCGGCGATGAGGGTTTAGGTCGGCGGCCCGTTGGGACCGGACCGTACAAGTTCGTGGAGTGGATCCGCGACGATCGCATCGTCATGGAACTCAACCTCACCTATTGGGGCCCAAAGCCCCAGGCGACCCGCGTCACGATCCGGCCGATTCCCGAAGGCGCCACGCGAGTGGCCGCGCTGTTGGCGGGCGAGGTGGACGTGGTCGAAGGCGTCCCGATCCCCGATATCCCTCGTGTCGTCCGAACAAAGGGCTTCAGGGTGCTGCGCAAGCAGGGGCCGCGGCTCATCTTCCTGGCGATGGATACCTTCCGCGATCGCGGCGGCCGGCATCCGACCGGCAGCCCGGGCCTGACGGACGGCGCCGCGAACCCGTTCAAGGATGTGCGCGTGCGGCAGGCACTCTACCATGCGATCAACACCAAGGAGATCGTCGAGCAGGTGATGGGCGGGGCGGCTGCACCGGCCGAGCAGATTCTGCCGCCGTTCATGTTTGGCTACACCCCCAGGGTCCGCCGCCCGATCTACGATCCGTCCAAGGCCAAACGCCTGCTCACCGAGGCAGGTTACCCCAACGGGTTCACGGTACGGCTTGATGTCCCGACCGATCGCTATGTCAACGACCGCGAGGTCGGACTCGCCCTGGTCGGCATGTTGGGCCGCGTCGGCATCACCGTACAGCTCAACGGGATGCCGCGGGCGATCTACTTCCCGCGCATGCGGGTATTCGACACCAGCCTGCAGATGAGTGGTTGGTTGACGCTGATCCCCAGCATCAACTGGTCGGCGCTGCTGGGTTGCGTTGATCCGAAAACGGGCTATGGCAGGGCCAACTACGGGCGGCACTGCAGCCCCGAGTTGAATCGGCTGATCGACATCATGAATACCGAGATGGACGACGCCAAGCGCAAGGACGCGTTCTTCAAGGCGGCGGAGTTGACGCGGCAGGACGTGGGCAAGATCCCCCTGTACTTTGAGGAGTTGGTCCGCGGCGTCAAGGAAGGGATCGCCATGCCGGTCCGGGTGGACGAGTACATCCTGGCCCAGGAGATCACGTTTAAGTAGTGACCCGTTTCCTGATCGGCCGGTTGCTGCAGATGCTCGGGGTCTTCCTGGTGATCTCGCTGGTCATCTTCATGCTCCTGGTGTTCACCGGAGACCCGATTGAGCTGCTCCTGCCCCCAGCCGCGGGCATCGATCAGGTCAAGGCCCTCGAAGTTCAGCTGGGGCTGGATCAGCCCTGGTGGGTGCAGTACGGCAGGTTTCTGCGCAGCGCGCTGCGCGGCGACCTGGGGACCTCGTTTTACTTCAACGAGCCGGCGATCCGGTTGGTACTGCAGCGCCTGCCGGCCTCGCTCGAGCTCGTCGTCTGGACGATGCTCGTCTCGACCATCATCGCGATTCCACTGGGCGCCATGGCCGCGGTCAACCCCAACTCCTGGCTCGACCGCAGCGTGCTGGTCGGTTCGCTCGTCGGCATCTCGGCGCCAACATTCTGGATCGGCATCGTGCTCATCGCCTTGTTCGTCGTGACGCTCAACCTTCTGCCGTCGTCGGGCCGAGGCGGTTGGGAGCACCTGGTGCTGCCGGTGGCGACGCTAACATTCTATCGGGTCGCGCTGTTCATCAGGCTGATCCGCGCCGGGATGCTCGACGTCCTCGGTCAAGACTACATCCGGACGGCGCGGGCGAAGGGTCTGTTCGAGCGGCTCGTGATCTACCGTCACGCTCTGAAGAATACACTCATCCCCTTCGTGACGATCGGCGGCATCCAGATGGGTGGGCTGATCGCGTTTGCGGTCGTCACCGAGAAGATCTTCGCGTGGCCCGGCATGGGCCGGCTGCTGCTCATCTCGATCGAGCGGCTGGACTACCCCGTGGTCGTGGCCTATGCCATCGTCACCGCCGCGCTCTTCGTGGTCATCAACCTGACCGTTGATCTGCTGTACGCTTTCATCGATCCCCGGATCAGATACGAGTAGGACGGCCGTGGCTCAGACGATCAGCGAGCCACAGCCAGGAACGGCCGCCGTCGTCCCTCGATCGGCGCGGCCGCGCGCCTGGTTGTGGCGGGCGTTCCGGTCGAGCCCAGTCGCGATCGCCGGGGGAGTGCTGCTCGTGATCATGATTGCGCTGGCCGTCCTCGCGCCGGTGATGTCGCCGTGGGACCCGCAGGCCCAGGACCTGAGCCGGCGCCTCGTCGCGCCGTCGTGGCTGAGCGGTCCGCACCCGTTGGGTACCGATGCCGTCGGCCGCGATCTGTTGAGCAACATCTTCTTTGGCCTTCGAGTCTCGTTGCTGTTTGGCGTATTGTCGATCGCGATCTCTGTGGCGCTTGGCGTCGCAGCCGGCGTGTCCGCCGGCTACTATCGGGGCCGCCTCGACGCACTCGTCATGCGGGCGGCGGACATGCAGCTCTCACTCCCGTTCCTGCTCGTGGCGCTGGCGGCCGCCGCGATCTGGGGACGAGGCCTGGACAAGCTCATCGTCGTGATCGGTGTGATCGGCTGGGCGGAATTCGCCCGAACCGTCAGGGGCAGCACGCTGGCCGTGCGGGAGAAGGAGTTCGTAGAAGCGGCCCGGGCGCTGGGCGCGTTGGACCGGCGCATCATGGCCCGCCACGTCCTGCCAAATGTGCTCACGCCGGTCATCGTCCTGATCTCTGTGGCGATGCCCCGGGCCATCGTGGCGGAGGCGACCCTGTCGTTCCTGGGCCTCGGCGTGCCGCTCACCACGCCCTCGCTGGGGCTGCTCATCGACGGCGGCTACAAGTACCTGTTCAGCGGCTCCTGGTGGCCATCGATCATGCCCGGGCTGGCCCTGATGTTCCTGGTCGTGGGGATCAACCTGGTCGGCGATTGGATGCGCGACGCGCTGGACCCCAGACTGCACGGGAGAAGATGACGCGAACTGGATCCCTGCCCGGGGAGGTGGCGCATGGCACTCCCAGATTTTCGCAACGAACCCTTCGCTGACTTCACAGAGGACGCGAACAAGACCGCGATGCTCACCGCGCTCGACCAGGTCGGCCGCGAACTCGGAAAGGTGTTCCCCATCGTCATCGGGGAAGAGCGCATCCGGCGCGACGCCACGTTCACGTCGTGGGATCCTTCATTGAAGACGCGGGCCGTGGCCGTCTGCCAGAACGGCACGGCGGCCGACGTGAGTCGGGCCGTGGACGTCGCCGAGCGGGCCTTCCAGAGTTGGCGCCGGGTTCCCGCCGAAGAACGGGCGGCGCTGCTGCTGCGGGCCGCGGGCATCCTCCGCCGCCGCAAGTTCTGGGCCGCCGCTTGGCAGGTCTACGAGGTCGGCAAGAACTGGGGCGAGGCCGACGGCGACGTTGCTGAAACGATCGACCATCTCGAGTTCTTTGCGCGCGAGGCGCTGCGCTACGCACGGGGGCAAGTCCTGGCCCCCCACCCCCAGGAGTTTAGCGAGTACGGTTACATCCCGATCGGCGTCGTGGCCGTGATTCCGCCGTGGAACTTCCCCCTCGCGATCCCGGTCGGTATGGCGGCGGCGGCGATCGCCGCCGGCAACACGGTCGTGATGAAGCCGAGCAGCGACTCGCCCGCGAACGCCTATGTCTTTCACGACATCATGGAGGAGGCCGGGCTCCCTCCTGGCGTCCTCAACATCGTCACCGGCTCCGGCGGTAAGGTCGGTGATCCCTTGGTGAGCCACCCCCGCGTCCGGATGATCGCCTTCACCGGGTCGAAGGAGGTCGGCATCCGGCTATACGAGCAGGCCGCCCACGTCGCGGCCGGTCAGATCTGGCTGAAACGGGTGATCGCCGAGATGGGCGGGAAGAACGCGGTGATCGTGGACGAGAGCGCTGACCTGGACGACGCCGTCTCCGCGGCGGTGGTGTCAGGGTATGGGTTTCAGGGTCAGAAGTGCTCGGCGGGCTCGCGCCTGGTCGTCCACGAGCGACGCTACCGCGACGTGCTCGACGCCTTTGTCACGCAGGTCCGCGCGCTCAAGGTCGGACCGGCGCGCGACAACTTCGCCGCCGGTCCGGTGATCAACGGCCGTGCGAAAGACAGCATCATGGACTACATCGCCGTGGGCAAGCGCGAAGGGCGCCTGATGGCGGGAGGCGAGCCCGGCGACGGCGAGGGACACTTCATTCAGCCCACCGTGTTCGCGGACGTCGATGCCCAGGCCCGCATTGCGCAAGAAGAGATCTTTGGCCCGGTCGTCGCCGTCATCAAAGCACGCGACTTCGAGCACGCCCTGGCGATCGCGAATGGCACGGAGTACGGGCTGACGGGTGCGGTCTTCTCGCGCAACGCCGAGCACCTGGCCCGCGCCCGGCGCGAGTTCCACTGCGGCAACCTGTATCTCAACCGCAAGTCCACGGGTGCGCTCGTCGGTGTGCATCCCTTCGGCGGGTTCAACATGAGCGGCACCGCCGCCAAGGTCGGGGGCCCCGACTACCTCCTGTACTTCTTGCAGCCAAAGGTGGTCTCGATCAAGCATGGGTAGGAGGTAACGGAGCCCGCGTTGGGGTATACTCTGTTGCATCATGGTGGAGACTCCCTGGCCTGATCGGGCCCCTCCGCCGTCTTCCGGCGGACCGGGCGCCTCCGTTGAGGAGCGGTTCTCTTTTTCCAAGTTTGCTGCCCACCCGTTCTTCAAGGAGGTCAACGCCTGGCTGGTGGCCCGAGCAGGGATCCGGCCGGGCGCCGATGTAGTCGATCTGGGCTGCGGCCCCGGCGCGGTCACCGAGCTGATCCTCCAAAACATGGGCCGGCCCCCCCTGGGGCGGGTCTTCGCCGTCGATCCATCAGGATCGGCCCTGGTGCAGGCGGCGCAGCGACTCCAGTCCGCCGTCGTTCGCTTCATCCAGGGGACCGCCGAACGCATCAACAGCCTGGTGCCCCCGGTCGACACGGTGGTGTTCGCCAACGCCATACACCTAGTCCAGGACAAGGCCCTGGTGATCGCAAGCATCAGCAGCATCCTGCGGCCCGGCGGCATCCTGGCGTTCAACACCACCTTCTTCGAGGGCGCGTACGCCAGCGACACGCATCGCTTCTACAAGATCTGGGTGCTGCGAGCGATGCGGTGGCTGCAGGAACGCGGCCACAGCGTCGCCAGAGGCGTCCGGGCCACGGCGCGGCAGTGGCTGTCCCCGGACGATTACCGGCATCTGCTACAGACGACCGGGTTTGGCGAGACCGAGATGGAGTTTCAGGAAAAGCAGTTGTCGGTTGCTGCCTGGGAAGACATCAGCGAGTTCTCTATGTTCATCGAAGGCGCCCTGCCCGGCGTCCCGCTGGAAGTCGGCGCGGAGGCGCTGAAGGTGGGCGTCCGGCAGGCGTTCCAGGAGCTCCGCCTCGAGGCCGTTCCTCGGATCTGGCTGCAGGCGATCGCACGACGCACGTGACGCGGCCGTCCAAAGCCGCCCTGGTGACCGGCGGGTCGTCCGGTCTGGGCCGGGCTATCACCCTCGCGTTTGCGCGCGCGGGCGTGGGCGTGGCGTTCACCTACCGTAGCAACCCTACCGGCGCACAGTCGCTTACCGACGAACTCGCCCCGCTGGGTCCCGCGATGGCGCTGCACGGCGACGTCAACGCGGAAGACGATGTGGCCCAATGGGTAGGCCAGGCACTCGCCCGCTTTGGGCGGCTCGACATCCTGGTGAACAACGCCGGGATCATTCGCGATGCGCTGGTGATGCGCATGAGCCCCGAGGACTGGCAGGCGGTGATCGACACGAACCTGACCGGCGCGCTGCGCGTGTGCCGCCACGTCATCCCGCATCTGCCGGCCGGTGGGCGTGTCGTCAATGTGACGTCCGTGGCCGGCGTGGCGGGCAGTGCCGGTCAGGCCAACTACTCCGCGGCCAAGGCCGGACTGATCGGGCTGACTGAGGTCCTGGCGCGCGAGCTGGCCTCGCGCGGCATCACCGTCAACGCGGTGGCGCCGGGCGCGATCGACGCCGGCATCGTGGCCGGACTGCCGGACGAGCACCGGCGGCGACTGGTCAGTGGGATTCCCATGGGCCGCATGGGCACCGCCGATGAGGTCGCGGCGCTGGTCGTCTTCCTGGCAAGTGAGGCCGCGAGTTACGTCACGGGGCAGACGATCGTCGTGGACGGTGGGGCGCTGCTGGCCTCGCACCTGATCTCGTAGACCGTTCCCGCACCACGCAAACCGTCGCTGCCAAGCTGGTGTGCTATAATCCTAGCCACGTCCGACCCGCAAGGCCCATACGGGAGGTGGCATGTGTCGTGAAGATCCCCTTGACCCGCGTACTCGTGGGTGCGGTGATCGCGCTCCTCATCCTGCTTCCCCTCGTCCCGACATCAGCCCAGCAGCCCCGCCGCGGCGGAGTCCTCCGCATCGCGCACATTGGCGAGCCGCCCACGCTCGATCAACACTGGACAACGGCGGCGATCACCGGGCACATCATGTACAACGTCAACGAAGGCTTGTTCGCGCAGACGACCCGGTACGAGGCCAAGCCCATGCTCGTCGACAAGTGGGCGGTCTCCGCCGATCGTCTGACCTACACGTTCACGCTGCGGAAGGGTGTCAAGTTTCACAACGGCAAGGAACTGTCCAGTGAAGATGTCAAGGCCTCGCTCGAACGGTGGGGCCGGATCGCCGCGAACGGCCGGGCACTGTTTGCGTCCGTGGCCTCGCTCACCGCTCAAGACCCGCTCACGGTGGTGCTCAGGCTGCGGGAGCCCAACGGTCTGGTCCTGATGTACCTGGCGAACACGGGGCAGTCGGCCGTGATCTTTCCCAAGGAAGTTGTCGAGGAGGCCGGGACCGGGCAGTTGAAGCGGTTCATCAGCACCGGGCCCTACCGGTTCGTCGAACACCAGCCAGATCGCCACATCCGGCTGGACCGGTTCGAGGGTTACAGCGCCCGCACCGAGGAGCCCGACGGCGCCACCGGCCGGAAGCACGCCTATTTCGACTCCATCTTTGTCATCCCGGTCCCGGATCCGGCGGTCAGGATCGCGGGGGTGAAGCGGGGTGAATATCAGTTCGCCGAGACGGTCCCACCCGACGAGTACGACCGGCTGAGCGCCGACGCCGATCTGGTCCCGTACATTGCCAAGACGGCGACCTGGCTCACGGCGGTGTTCAACCACCGCTCGCCGCTGATGGGCAACAAGAAGATCCGCCAGGCGTTTCAAGCGGCGCTCGACCAAGAGTCGGTCATGCGGGCATCCTACGGCAACCCGCGGTTCTGGCGCCTCGACCCGGGCCTGATGCCCAAGGAGCACTACCTCTGGACTGACGCCGGCAAAGAGTACGTCAACCAGAGGAACCCCACCAAGGCGCGCCAGCTCCTGGCCGAGTCGGGCTACAAGGGCGAACCGATCCGCTGGGTGACAACGATGGAATACGTCGCCTACGGGACCACGGCGCAGCTCGTCAAGCCGCTGCTCGAGCGGGCCGGCTTTACAGTCGACCTCCAGGTGGTCGACTGGGCGACGGTGGTCTCCCGCCGCTCGCGCCCCGAGCTCTATGATGTGTTCAGCACCGCGTTCGGGTTCGTACCCGATCCGGTCTTCATGCTTGCGCTCAACCCGGCGTGGCCGGGGTGGTTCGACAACCGGGACGTGAACGCCATGATGACGTTGCTGCGGCGCCACTCCGACCCGAAGGTGCGGCTCGAGATCTGGAGCCGGATGCAGAAACTGTGGTATGAGGAAGCGGGTTCGATCAAGTTTGGCGACTACTTCCTCCTGCATCTCCATCGGAAGGAGCTGAAGGGCTACGTCAACGTCCCCACGCACATCTGGTGGAACGCGTGGTCGGAGGGGCGTTGATCGACGCGCGACCCTGACTGACCCATGACCGGCTACGTCCTACGGCGGCTCGTCGCGCTGCTGCCGGTGCTGCTCATTGTCTCGACCGTGGGGTTCTTCTTGATCTACCTCACCCCGGGCGATCCGGCGGCGGTCATGCTCGGACCTGACGCCACGGCCGAGGAGATCGAAAATCTCCGCACCCAGATGGGGCTGAACCGGCCGCTCCATGTCCAGCTCCTGCACTGGTACAGCCGGACACTGCGTGGCGACCTCGGTGACTCGATCTTCCTCCAGCGCCCGGTCCGCCAGGCCATCATCGAGCGGCTGGAGCCGACCGTGCTCCTCACGTCGATGTCGTTGTTCGTCGCCGTCGCCGTTGGTGTCCCGGCGGGGGTCGTCTCGGCCGTCCGGCGCAACTCCTGGATGGACCAGGTGGCCATGGGCGTGGCTCTGTTTGGGGTGTCGGTACCCGGCTTCTGGCTGGGGCTCAACCTGATCTTGTTCTTCTCGGTCTACCTTGGCCTCTTCCCGGTGGCAGGCTACGAGCCGGTGGCGCAATCTGTGGTCGGCGCCCTCCGCTCGTTGGTGCTGCCGGCGCTGACGCTCGGCATCGGTGGATCCGCGCTGATCGCGCGGATGACACGATCCAGCATGCTGGAAGTGCTGGGCCAGGACTTCGTGCGAACGGCCCGAGCCAAAGGCAACCAGGAGCGGCGCGTCATCCTCGGGCACGCGCTCCGCAACGCGATGATCCCAACGGTGACCGTGATCGGTCTGGCCCTGGGAGGATTGCTTGCCGGTGCGATCGTGACGGAAACGGTCTTCGTCATCCCGGGCGTCGGGCGGCTGGTCATCAACTCGGTGGCGCGGCGCGACTACCCGGTCATTCAGGGCGTCCTGATGTTCATCGCCTCCATTTACGTTCTGGTCAACCTGTTCATTGACGTCATCTACGTGTACCTAGATCCGCGGGTGAAGTATGCGTGAGGCGCGGCTGAGCGGTCGCGCGGCGCCCCTGCTGGTCCCTCCGCGCCCGGCCGCGGGCCAACCCGGGATGTGGGCCGCGGCGCTCCGGGCCGTGGGCCGCAGCCGGTCGGCCCTGATCGGCGGCACGATCGTGCTGCTCATCGTGCTGGTCGCGATCTTCGCGTCGCTGCTCTCACCATACGATCCGCAGGAGATCGATGTCAGCCGCCGGCTCGTCGGACCCAGATCGGCACACCCGTTTGGGACCGACAACCTGGGACGTGACATCTTGAGTCGCGTCATCCACGGCACCCGGATCTCCCTCAGCGTGGGTGGTCTGGTGGTAGGCTGCTCCGCCGGCGCCGGGATCGTGCTCGGGCTGCTGGCCGGTTACTCGTCCCATCTGGATCGCGTCCTGATGCGGATCATGGATGGGCTGATGGCATTCCCGACGACACTGCTGGCGATTGCACTCATGGCCGCGTTGGGCGCCCGCCTCTCCAACGTCATCATCGCGCTGGCGATCGTCTTCACGCCGCGTGTCGCCCGGGTCGTGCGCAGTGTGACGCTGGTACTGCGCGAGCTCGATTACGTCCAGGCGGCCCAGGCGCTCGGGGCGCGTGACTCGCGTGTCCTGCTGCGCCATGTCCTTCCGAACTGTATGGCCCCGGTCATCGTGCAGGGCACGTTCACGTTCGCCGAATCGGTGCTGGCCGAAGCCGCGCTGTCCTTCCTTGGTGTGGGTCTACCGCCCTACATTCCGTCGTGGGGAACCATCATCACCGTGGGCCGCCAGTTCATGCAGACGGCCTGGTGGATTACGGTCTTCCCGGGCATGGCGATCCTCGTCTCGGTCCTCGGCCTGAACCTGCTCGGCGATGGGCTGCGGGACCTGGCCGACCCGCGACTGCGGGGGCGACTCGGGTAGGCCCAGTCTCGCGCGGCGACCGCTGGCTGTGACCACGGTCTCCCTGTGGCTCGATACCCCATACGCACCATGCCCTTCGCTCGACCGAGACATCACGGTCCCGGTCGCGATCATTGGCGGCGGTATCAGCGGGATCTCGACCGCGTACTGGTTGTCGCAGCACGGGATCCATTGCGCCGTCCTGGAACAGCACACCGTGGCGTCTGGCGCGACCGGCCGCAACGCGGGGTTCCTCCTGGAAGGGACCGTCCCCGACTATCCCGAGCTCGCCGCGGCCTGGGGTCGGGCGACCGCGCGGGCGCTGTGGGACTTCACCATTGAAAATCGCAGGCGTGTGCAGGAAGCCTGCGCAAGCGAGGGGATCGACTGCGATCTGGTGTCATGCGGTAGTGTCGTCGCGGCCGCGTCGGACGAAGAGCTGGCCGCCTTGACGCTCCATGCGGACATGTTGGCGCAGGACGGGTACGCGTGTGACCTCCTCGACCGCCGGGCGGTCCGCGAGGAGTTGTCCGGCGCCGGGGCGTTTGCCGGCGGACTCCGCAACCCCCGCGACCACGGCGTCCACCCCGTCCGCTTTGTCCGCGGGTTGCAGCGCGCGGCCGAGCGTGGCTCGGCCGTGATCTTTGAGAACACGATGGTCCGTGCGATCGCGCGGGACGGCTCGACGTGGTTTGTCGTTACGCCCTCGGCGGTCCTGCGCGCCGACCACATCGTCCTGAGCCTCAACGCCTACACGTCACTCGTGGACCCGACCTGGACGAACATGATTCAGCCGGTCCGCGGACAGGTGCTCGCCACGGGCCCGGTCGGTCCACGCAGGTTCCGGCATCTCTTCTATGCGAACCAGGGGTTCGAGTACTGGCGGCAGCTCCCCGGGGGCGAGATCGTCTTGGGTGGGTTGCGTCACCTGGCCATACAAGAAGAGGTCGGCACCCGTGACCTCCTGCACGCGCGCATCCAGGACGCGTTGGAACGCTACTTGCGCGACCTCGGTGTGCCGTCGTCGATCCACGTCAAGCATCGCTGGAGCGGCATCATGGGATTCACCCCCGACCGGCTCCCGCTCATCGGGCCGGTGCCGGGTCGAGAGGGTTTGTACATCGCGGGCGGATACTCCGGTCACGGGCTGGCCTTCGCGTTTCTCGCCGGCCGGATGATCGCGCAGTTGGTCGCGACCGGCGCGACCGAGTACCCACACGTGTTGTTTCCGCAGCGACTGATCAGGATGTGAGCAGCACCAGGTCGGTTTCTACGTGAAGGCCAAACGCCTCGAGCATCGCGCGAGCGGAATCGAGCGAGGTCAGCGCGGGTACCTGCAGCTCGGCCGCGGCGCGGCGCAGCGCGAACCCGGCGCGCTCCGGGCGATATCCACGTGTCGGCGTGTTGACCAACACGCCGATCTTGCGCGCTCGCACCAGGGCGACGGCGTCGGCCGCATCCACGATCCCCGCGCGTACGCCGCGCGCCGCACAGGCCGCGCCGGTGCCCGGCGTCGCCAGCACCGTGAACCCCTGGGCCACCGCGCTCGCCGCGACCTCCGCGGCCTCAGCCTTATCGCGATCGGCCACGGAGAGTAATAACGTGCGCGCGGGCTCCAACGGGAAGCCAGCCGCGACAAAGGCCCGCCGCAGCGCCGCCGCCGGCGTCCGCCCGGTGCCCATCACTTCGCCCGTCGAACGCATCTCCGGCCCGAGCAGCGGGTCGGCCCCAAAGAGCTTCCCCGTGGAGAAGACCGGCGCCTTGACCGCCCAGCGGCGTGGCGCTGGAAGTAGCTGGGTGCCGGCGTATCCGAGTTCGGCCAGTGACCGGCCGAGCATCACCTCGGTCGCGAGGCGCACGAGCGGCACGCCGGTCGCCTTGCTGACGAACGGCACGGTGCGGCTGGCGCGGAGGTTGACCTCGAGCACGTAGGGCGCCCCCTGCCAGATGACAAACTGGATGTTCAGGAAGCCCCTGATCTGCAAGGCCCACGCCACGCGCGACGCGTATTCGACGATCACGCGTGTCGCCTCGGCCGAGACCGAGCGGGCCGGGAGCAGCGCCAGGCTGTCGCCGGAGTGCACCCCCGCGCGCTCGATCTGTTCCATCAGCGCGGGGATCAGGAGATTTGTCCCGTCCGCGACGGCATCCAGCTCGACCTCCAGGCCTTCCAGGTAGCGGTCGAGGAGCACCGGGCCGGCCGCGCCCGCCAGCGCCTGTGTCGCGGCGTCGCGTAGGTCGTCCACCGCGCGCGCGATGATCATGCCGCGGCCCCCGAGCACATACGACGGACGGACCAGCAGCGGGAGCCCCTCTCGCTCACCGATGGCCGCCGCCTCGTCCACGGTCGTCGCGGTCCAGCCGCGAGGCTGCGGGATGCCCAATTCATGCAGGAGCGCGGCAAACTTGCGGCGGTCCTCGGAGACATCGAGGCTCTCCGGCGCCGTGCCCAGGACGCGCACGCCCTCGCGGGCCAGCGGCATCGCCGCGTTCAACGGCGTCTGGCCGCCAAACTGCACCAGCACGCCCTGCGCGCCCTCGCGCTCGACCACGGCGCGGACATCCTCCGGGGTCAGGGGCTCAATGTAGAGACGGTCGGGCAGGTCGAAGTCGGTCGAGACGGTCTCCGGGTTGTTGTTGATCACAACCGCTCCCCATCCGGCCTTCTTGAGGGCCGCGACGGCATGCACTGTGCAATAGTCGAACTCGATGCCCTGACCGATGCGGATCGGCCCCGATCCGAGCACCACCGCAGTACGGGTCTCCGACGACGGCACCTCGTCTTCATCTTCATAGGTGCCGTAGAAGTACGGAGTGCCGGCCGGAAACTCGCCGGCGCAAGTGTCGACGCTCTTGTACGTCGGCCGCAGACCGGCGCCCAGGCGGCGGGCCCGGATGTCGCGCGGTCCCAGCCCGCAGGCGCGGGCGATGGCGCGATCGTCGAATCCCAGGCGCAGCCACTCCCGGAGTGCGCCCGGCTCAAACCCCGCCCCGGCGGCCGCCGCGGCCCGCTCGACGGCGACGATACGCGCAATGCCGCCCAGGAAGAACGTGTCGATGTCGGTGGCGCCCCACAGCGCGTCCACCGTCGCGCCCCGGCGGAGGGCCTCCGCGAGCGCGAACAGCCGGTGCTCGTGCGGATCCCGGATACGGGCCCACACGTCGTCATCTGTCCAGGCGGCGACCATGGGATGCCAGAGCCCCACGGCGCTGATGTCCAGCGAGCGCACGCCCTTGAGCAGGGCTTCCTCGAAGGTGCGGCCCAGCGCCATGGCCTCGCCTGTGGATTTCATCTGGGTCCCGATCGTGCGATCCACCCCGGGAAACTTTTCGAAGGGCCAGCGGGGGATCTTGATGACCACGTAGTCTAGGGCCGGCTCGAAGCACGCGGTGCCGCCGGTGATGGCGTTGCGAATGACGTCCAGCGAACGCCCGAGCGCAATCTGCGTCGCGACACGCGCGATCGGGTACCCGGTCGCTTTGCTGGCGAGCGCGCTGGAGCGACTGACACGCGGGTTCACCTCGATGACGCGGTAGGGCTCGGTCCCCGGGCCGGACGACCGGCCCGGGGGCTCAAGCGCAAACTGCACGTTACAGGCGCCCTGGATGTCCAGACCGCGCACGATCCGCAGCGCCGCGGTTCGCAGGCGGTGGTAGGTTCGATCGGAGAGGGTCTGGCTGGGTGCCACCACGATTGAGTCGCCGGTGTGCACGCCCATCGGGTCAACGTTCTCCATGTTGCAAACGGTGATCGCGTTCCCGGCACCGTCGCGCAGCACCTCATACTCGATCTCTTTCCAGCCGGCGACACTCTCCTCCACCAGCACCTGCCCGATGCGGCTAAGGCTGATCCCGCGGGCCGCGACGGCCTCCACCTCCTCGAGCGTCGCGGCAATCCCGCCGCCGCTTCCGCCCAGGGTGAACGCGGGACGCACCACTACCGGCAGGCCGATGCGGGTCGCGGCGTGAACCGCCGCTTCCACCGAGGCCACCGTTTCGGACGCCGGCAGCGGTTCGCCGAGCGCCATCATCGCCGTCTTGAAGAGCGCGCGATCCTCGGCGCGCGCGATGGCGTCGATCGATGTCCCGAGCACTCGTACACCGAAGCGTTTGAATACGCCCCGGTCGTGCAGCGCCATCGCCAGATTCAGAGCGGTTTGCCCGCCCATGGTAGCCAGGACCCCGTGGGGGCGCTCCCGGGCAATGATCTCCTCCAGCACCTCGGGGATCAGCGGATCGATGTAGACGCGGTCGGCCACCCCCGCGTCCGTCATGATCGTCGCAGGGTTGCTGTTGACCAGAACGATCTCGCACCCGGCCTCCCGCAGCGCCCGGCACGCCTGCGTGCCCGAATAGTCGAACTCCGCGGCCTGGCCGATGACGATCGGGCCGGAGCCGATGAGCAGAACCTTCTGAGAATCGGTGGAGCGGCGCCCGGCGTCGCTAGGCATGCGCGCGGATCATCTCGAAGAAGCGTCGGAAGAGGTGCGCGGAGTCCTGTGGGCCGGGCCGGCCTTCGGGATGGTACTGTACCGAGAACACCGGCAGGGTCTTGTGGCGCATTCCCTCCACCGTGCCGTCGTGGAGGTTGTAGTGCGTGACCTCGAAGCCGACGCCGGCCAGTGACGCCTCATCCACGGCGTATCCGTGGTTCTGCGTCGTGATGGCGACCAGCCCAGTCAGCTCGTCACGCACTGGGTGGTTGGACCCCCGGTGACCGAAAGGCAGCTTGAACGTCTGTGCGCCCGCGGCGATGGCCAGGATCTGATGGCCCAGGCAGATGCCCATCACCGGGATCTCGGTCCACAGCGCCGCCACCTCGCGGGCAATCGCGCCCAGGCGCGCCGGATCACCGGGCCCGTTTGTGATCACCAAGCCCTGCGCGCCCGCGGTCCGAATAGCCTCGGCCGGTGTGTCGTGGGGGAAGACCCTCACATCACAGCCGAGCGCGCGCAGGTTCGCGACGATCCCCCGCTTGACCCCGCAATCCAGCACGGCCACCCTCGGTCCATCGGCGGGCCAGTGCTGCACGTCCAGCGTCGAGACCTGCGCGACGAGGTCGACCTCGCCCAGGTCAGGGACGGCGCGTGCTCGGGCCACCAGATCGCCGCGCGACTCATCGTCACTCGTGATGATCCCTCGGCGGACCCCGTGCGACCGTAGATGCCGGACCAGGCGCCGCGTGTCCACACCCGCGATTCCCACGATGCCCCAGGCGCGGAGGTACGCGTCAAGATCGCCGGCCGCCGGCGAACCGCCACTCGAACCAGGGGCGTCCCACCGCACCACAAAACCAGCAGCCTGGGGGTGTGAAGACTCGAGAGCCGCATCGCTAAAACCGTAGTTACCAATCAGAGGGTATGCCATGACAACGATCTGTCCCCGATAGGAGGGGTCGCTGAGCACTTCCTGGTAGCCGGTGAGGCTGGTGGTGAAGACGACCTCGCCGCCGGTCGAGCCCGCCGCGCCGAGGGCCTCACCGGCCAGGATCAGGCCGTCCTCCAGTGCCAGGACCGCGCGGGGCTTCATCAGAATAAAGATACCATGTTAGGAATAAATATTCAATGCGGCCCGGCCAGCAACCGATCCAGACGGTCCACCAGTCGCGAGAGGACCTCGAAGGCGCGCTCTACCGGCTCAGGCGACGACAGGTCCACGCCTGCGCGCTTGAGCGAGTCGAGGGGATAGGCGGATCCCCCCGCCTTGAGGAACGCCAGGTAGTGGTCCGTCGCGCGGGCCGTGCCGCCGAGAATGCGGTCGACGAGGGCGTTGGCGCCGGCGATCCCTGTCGCATACTGGTAGACGTAAAAGTTGGAATACAGGTGGGTGGGGAACTCGGCCCAGGTCACCCCGATGCGGTCGGCGTCCACCTCCACTTCCCCGCCGTACGCTTCGCGAAACAGATCGGTCATCAACGCGATCAGGTCCCGCGCGGTCAGGGCCTGTCCTCGCTCGAGACGCTCGTGGATCTCCAGCTCGAACCTGGCGAGCGTGGGCATGATCAGGAAGTAGCGGTGGAAGTTGCTCATGGCTTCCTCGATGACCGCGATCTGAAAATCGGGATCGGGTTGGGAGGCCAGGAGGTGCGCCCGCACCATCGCCTGGTTGAAGTTTGAGGCCACCTCGGCGAGGAAGAGTCCGTAGCGGGCATAGATCAACGGCTGTGTCTGCCACGAGTAGTACGAGTGCATCGAGTGACCCAGTTCGTGTGCCAGCGTGCTCATCCCAAAAATGTCGTCGTAGTAGCTCATCAGGATGAACGGATAGGTGCCCGGCGTCCCAGTCGAGAAGGCCCCGGACGCTTTCCCCTTGTTCGGATAGATGTCCACCCACCGCTCCTCCAGGAGGCCGCGGCGCATGACCGTGACGTACTCGTCGCCGAGCGGCTGCATGCCGCGCACAATCCAGTCCACCGCCTGTGCAAAGGGGACCCGTGGGCGGTTCCGGGTGAGCGGCGCGCCGCGGTCGTAGACATGGAGACGGTCGTAGCCGAGGGCACGCCGCCGGATGCGCCAGTAGCGATGCCAGGTCGACAGGTGTCTGCGGTAGGTGTTGATCAGGTTGTGAAACACCACCAGGGGGATGTGGTTGGGCTCCAGCGCTGCCTCCAGCGACGAGCCGTAGCGTCGCGCGCGCGCCAGGAACACATTCTGCTTGACGCCGGCCGCGATGCAGTTGGCCATCGCGTGGCGGTGGGCCAGGTGCGCGTCGGCGTAGCTCTCCCACGACGTGCGTCGGACCTCTCGATCAGGATGCGACAACAGGGCCCCCAGGTTGCCCTGCGCCACCTCGATGGGCTCAGGTTGCCCGGTCGCCCGGGCCTGGGCAAAGACCAAGTCGGCATCGGTCAGGATGCCGTGCGTCGCGGCGGCGGTCCGGAATGGATCCGTCAGGTGGCCGAGGAGCTCCTCGACCTCGGGTGAGCGGACGTGCGCCTGCCGGCGCTCGAGCCGATCCACGTAGTGTTCGTAGATCGCCAGCCGTGGTTCATCGCGCACCCAACGGCGCAGGGTATCGAACCCGATCGCGATCAGCTCCGGCTCGGCAAACGCGGCGGCCGCCAGGGCGTGTGCCTGCAGTCCACGGGCGCGATCGAACCGGGCGGCGGCTTCTTGATCCGTGGTGTCGACCGCGCGGCACATGCTGGCGTAGACCACGACCTGGCCGAGGGCGCGGTGCACCCCCTGGATCTCTTCCAGCCAGTCAGCGAGGCTTGCGGGCCCACCCGCGAGCTGCCCCCGGAATCGCCCAAGCCGCGAAACGTGCTCCGCGGCGCGCGCAAACGCCGCCTCCCAAGCTGCCGTGTCCGCGAAGATGCTGGGGGTGTTCCAGGTGTGCTCGGGGGCGATGGCACTCCGGGATGGTACAGTTATCTCGGGCACCGGCTCCTCCTAACGGGCGCGCGTGCGCTCTTTGTGATCACGGGGAATATATCATAGCACCCTCGGCGGCCCGATCGCAGGCGCGATCGCCCGGCGTATTAAGAGGAGAGACCCGAAACCCTCCGCTCGCCCCACAAGTCAACATTGACAACGGTGCGCCCATTCGCTAGATTACGTCGCAATAGCAGGCCAGTCGGTCGCCGCGTCGCGGCCTGGAGCGTCCGGGCCTGCTGCTGACAACGGAGGCCGCGCCTCCGAGACCCGGGGACGGGGAGGAGCCCATCCCTCGGGTTTCTTGTTTTCTGCGCGGCCCCGATCACGGAGGAAGCGCGTGCCAGACCACGTGATCCCTGTGACTTGGGATCGGGAGCGCGACGCGTGCGGCGTCGGGTTTGTCGCCGACCGCCGCGGCCGGCACAGCCACGAGATCCTCCGCCGGGCGCTTATCGCGGTCGGTGCCATGAGCCATCGGGGTGCGGTGGCCGCGGACGCGCGGACCGGCGATGGCGCCGGCGTGCTCACACAGATCCCCTACACGCTGCTGCGTCGCGACCTCCGGCTGCGCACGCCCAACGGTGACCTCGGCGTGGGCATGGTGTTCCTCCCGAGCGCGACGGATGCCGCGCGGAGCGCCCGGGCGCTCGTCGAAGAGACGCTGCAGGATGGCGGCGTCCCCGTGCTCGGCTGGCGCACGGTGCCGGTGGATCCCGACGCCCTGGGCGACCACGCGCGCCGCACACAGCCCGAGATCGCGCAGGTCGTCGTCGCCCGGCCCAAGGGGCTCGACGATGACGCGTTCGAGCGCGCGCTCTACCGCCTGCGCCGCATCATAGAGCGCCGCGCCGGCTCGGCCGGACTTCCCTTGTACCTCCCGTCGCTCTCCCGTGCCACCATCGTCTACAAAGGTTTGTTCGTTTCGCCACAGCTCCCCCGGTTCTACCGGGATCTCGCCGACGAGGCCTACGAAACCGCCATCGTAGTGTTTCACCAGCGCTACAGTACCAACACGTTCCCCTCCTGGCCGTTGGCACAGCCATTTCGGCTGCTGGCGCACAACGGGGAGATCAACACCCTGCCAGGCAACGTGACCTGGATGGCCGCGCGGGAGGCCGGCCTACGGTCGCCGCTGTGGCCCGATGGTGTGCGCGAGCTGCTGCCCATCATCCAGCCCGGCGGCAGCGACAGCGCGATGCTCGACAACGTACTCGAGCTGCTCACGCGCAGCGGCCGCGACCCTCTCCACGCCTTGATCACGCTCGTCCCGAGCGCGTGGGAGGGTGTGCCCGATCTTCCGGAGGCGGTCCGCGCTTTCTTCGAGTACCACGGCTGTCTCGGCGAGCCGTGGGACGGGCCGGCAGCGCTCGCCTTCTCGGATGGGCGGTTCGCCGCGGCCGCGCTCGACCGCAACGGGCTGCGGCCGGCCCGGTACGTCGTCACGCGCGACGGACTGGTGGTCGTCGCCTCCGAGGCTGGTGTGGTGGACGTGCCGCCGGAACAGATCGTCGAGAAGGGCCGCCTGGGACCCGGACAGCTCTTGGCCGTGGACACGATCAAGGCGATCGTGCTCCACGATGACGAGATCAAGGGACTCTGCGCGATGCGCAAGCCATACGGTGACTGGATCGACCGCCACATGATCCGGCTGACGGACGTCCGCGGGCAGTCGGAGATCATAGTGCCGGCCGACCTGGTCACGCAGCAGCGGGTGTTCGGCTACACGGCGGAGGACCTCGACCGCGTCCTGCGCCCGATGGTCGAGGAGCGCAAGGACCCGGTCTTCTCGATGGGCGACGATACCCCGCTGGCTGCCCTGACCGAACGGGCGCGTCCGCTGGCCCACTACTTCCGTCAGCGGTTCGCGCAGGTGACAAACCCTCCCATCGACCCCCTGCGGGAGCGCCTGGTGATGTCGCTGGCCGGGTACCTGGGGCCGCAGCAGAGCCTGCTGGAGGAGGATCCCCTCCACGCCCGCCTGATCCACCTGCCGTCGCCGGCGCTGACGTCCGAGATGCTCGCGGCGATCCATGTCCGGGCCCCCGTCCCGGTTACTTCGCTTCTGGTGCTGTTTCCCGCGCACGAGGGGCCCGATGGGCTGCGCCGCGCACTTGCAGCACTGATCGAAGATGCCTGCGCGGCAGTCGACGGTGGCGCCGGCGTCTTGCTGCTCACCGATCAGGGTGTGAGCGCCGACCGCGCGCCGATCCCGATGCTGCTCGCCGTCTCCGCGGTGCACCACGCGCTGATCCAGCGGGGACTCCGCAGCCGTACGGGGTTGCTGGCCGAGTCGGGCGAGGCTCGGGACATCCATCAGATCGCCTGCCTGATCGGGTATGGCGCGAGCGCCGTCCACGCCTACCTGGCGCTCCAGACGATCGCCGCGGAGGCCACCGACGCGCACGACGCGCACCAGCGCATGGAGGCTTGGCGCCAGGCTGTCGAGGACGGGCTGCTCAAGATCATGTCGAAGATGGGCATCAGCACCCTATCAGCCTATCACGGGGCGCAGATCTTCGAGACCGTGGGCCTCTCGCAGGAGTTCGTTGAAGCGTACTTTCGCGGGACACCGGCGCGGCTCAGCGGGGTCGAACTAGACGACATCGCCGGGGCCGCGGTGCGTCGCCACGCGGACGCCTATCAGGTCCGCGGGCCCCTTGCGGAAGCGGGTCTGGTGCGCTTCCGCCGTGACGGCGAGTACCACGCGTTCAACCCTTACGTGGTCAAGGCCCTGCGGCGTGCGGCCACGGCCGGCGCACACGACGCCGCAGGGCGCGATCGCGCCGACGGCCGGGAGAAGCTCGCCGCGCTCGTCGCGGATCGCCCGCCCACCGAGATCCGCGACCTGTTGGAGCTCGTCCCCGGCGAACCTCTGGCGTTGGAGGAAGTCGAGCCCGCCACGGAGATCGTCAAACGGTTTGTCATCTCGGCGATGTCACACGGCGCGCTGTCGCGTGAAGCGCACGAGACCCTGGCCATCGCGGCGCATCGCCTCGGCACCCGATCCAACAGTGGGGAGGGTGGCGAGGATCCGGCGCGGTATGTTCCCCGCGCCAACGGTGATTCGGCCAACAGCGCGATCAAGCAGATCGCGTCAGCGCGGTTCGGGGTCACCCCGGCGTATGTGCTGTCTGCCGTCGAACTCGAGATCAAGATGGCCCAGGGCAGCAAGCCGGGCGAGGGCGGCCAGCTCCCCGGCCACAAGGTCAGCGAGGAAATCGCGCGGATTCGCCGCTCGCAGCCCGGCATCACACTGATCTCCCCGCCCCCTCACCACGATATCTACAGCATCGAGGACCTGGCGCAGTTGATCTACGATCTCAAGGTCGTACACCCGCGGGCGCGCGTGGCCGTGAAGTTGGTCGCGGAAGCGGGTGTGGGCACGATCGCCGCGGGTGTGGCAAAGGGGTTTGCAGACACGATCCAGATCAGCGGCCACGACGGCGGCACCGGTGCCTCACCGTTGGACTCGATCAAGCATGCCGGCGTGCCGTGGGAGATCGGCCTCTTCGAGACGCAACAGGTCCTGGTGGAGAGCGGCCTGCGCGGGCGGGTGCGCCTGCGGGTCGATGGCGGGCTCAAGGTAGCGCGCGACGTCGTGATCGCCGCGGCGCTTGGGGCCGACGAGTTCGGCTTCGGCAGCGCCGCGGTCGTCGCACTCGGCTGCGTGATGGCGCGGCAGTGCCATCTCAACACATGCCCGGTCGGGATTGCCACGCAGCGCGAAGATCTGCGCCGCAAGTTTCCGGGTCAGCCCGAGAACGTCGTCAACTACATGCTCGGTCTGGCGGAGGAGGTGCGCCGCGTGCTGGCCGGACTCGGGGTCCGCGGGCTCGACGACGTCATCGGGGATTCTAGTCGCCTGCGCCCGCGAAGCGGCACAGGCCAGGGGCGCATCGATATCTCGGCATTTCTTATCGGTCACGACCACCCGGACGTTGACAGGGATGCCGCACGCCGATGCATCGTCGCCCGCAACGACCGCCCCGATGAGCCCTACGACGAAGCGTACCTGATGCCGCTCCTACCGGCGATTGACGCCGGGGAATCGATTGAGATCCACCTGCCCCTGCGCAACACCCACCGCGCCGTGGGTGCACGGCTGGCGGGCGCCGTCGCCGGGCGTTGGGGCGATGCGGGGCTGCCGGCAGGCACGGTGCGGCTGCACTTCGAGGGTGCCGCTGGGCAGAGCTTCGGCGCGTTCCTTGTGCCGGGACTGCACCTGCGTCTGGTCGGCGAGGCCAACGACTACGTGGGGAAAAGCATGCATGGCGGCGAGATTGTGCTGACCCCTCCGCTCCCGCTTCGCAGCGCCAGCCACCGTCACGTCATCGCGGGCAACACCCTCCTCTACGGCGCGACCGGCGGCCAGCTCTTCGCGGCCGGACGGGTGGGCGAGCGCTTTGCGGTCCGCAACAGCGGAGCCGCCGCCGTCGTCGAGGGTGTCGGCGACCACGCCTGCGAGTACATGACCGGGGGCAGCGTGGTCGTCCTGGGTGAGACGGGACGCAACTTCGGGGCCGGCATGACAGGCGGAGAGGCGTTTGTCTACGATGAGAACGGCGGCTTTCCTTTAAGGTACAACACCCAGCTCGTGACGATCACCCGTCTCGAGGCTGGCGATGGCGCGCGTCTGCGGACGCTCGTCGCCGACCACGCGCGGGCGACCGGCAGCCGTCGCGCCCGGATGCTGTTGGGCAACTGGGAGGCCCATCTCGCGAAGTTCTGGAAAGTCTCACCGCGGGGGGCCCCAAAGAGCCCCGGAGCCGCAGCCGCCCAGCCCGCGGCCAAATCTGCTATCGTATCCGGGTGACCGGATCGATCGAATTGATCGCGAGGGCCGTCATCGTTGCCGACGGCCACCTCTTGTTGGTTCGCACGAAAGGGTACACCAATACCTACCTGCCGGGTGGCCACGTCGAGTTCGGCGAGCGGGCGGAGGCGGCGCTCGTCCGCGAGCTCCGTGAGGAACTGGGCGTCACGGCCACGGTTGGGCGCTTCCTGGGGGCGGTCGAGCACGCCTGGGACGACGCGGCCGGCGCGCACCACGAACTCAATGTGGTCTTCACCGCCGCGCTGCCGGGCGTGAGCTCGCCTGCTCCGGTACCGCCGCGCGAGCCGCACCTGGAGGCCCTCTGGCAACCTCTGGACCGCCTGGCAGAGCAGCGCCTGCTCCCCGAGGTCTTCTGCACCGTTGTACCGGAGTGGATCGCGCGCGCGCCGCAGGGTCACTGGACCGGCTGGGCCAGTACATTACGATAAGGCCGCGTTACGCCTCCGTAAGAGCGCGACCAGCGGGAGGGCGAGCAGGGTCATCCAGGCTTTGCCGATGATCTGCCCCTCGAGAAACTGCAGCGATCCGAACGCCAAGAAGAGGAAGACGATCGAATCAACCACCAGCCCTACGATGTTTGACGCCGCAGTCGCCAGGAGGAGGTTCCGCTGCTGGAGTGGTGTGTACACCACAAGGTCAAGGAACTCGGAGAGCAGAAAGGCCGCACCTGATGCCAGCGCCAGGGCCGGCGAGAGGAACGCAGAAAGCAGGGCGCCGACGGCGATCGCCCCGAGGGTTGCGTTCCGTCCGAGCCTGCGCTGGACCAGGTCGCGCAGCGTGAAGCTGGCGCCGATGGCCAGGACGCCCGACGGCGCCATAATACCGGGCCAGACCGGGATCAGGCAGGGGCCCTGGGGTGTGCAGACAACGCCCACGTGTCCGATCAGATAGTTCGCGAGCCAGATCGAGCCGATGAAGAGCACCGCGTACAGCCACCCATCGCGCCGCGGCGTCACGACTCCCTTCCTGCCCGCGGCCACCGTACGGTGACCGTGGTGTGCACGCCGCCGCGGATGTTGTAGTCGAGCTCGAGCTCCATCCATCGCGGGGCGGTCGCGGCGACCAGGTCCTCGAGGATCCGGTTTGCGGCGTGCTCCTGATAGATCCCCACGTTGCGGTAGGAGTGCAGATAGTACTTGAAAGACTTGAGCTCGAGGACGCGCTCGCGCGGGACGTAGCGCACCTTCAGGCGGCCGAAGTCGGGCAGCCCGGACCAGGGGCAGACGGCCGTGAACTCATCGGTGTCGATGGCGACGACGGCGTCGCTGCCGGCGTACTCGTATGGGAATGTCTCGAGACGCGCGGCGTTGATACGCTCGTCAGCCTCAACGTCCAAACGCTGCTCGGCCATCTCGCCAGCATCATACGCGTCCCGACGCGGAGCGACAACCCGTCCCGCAAGGCCTCCGGGCCGCGCACGCCGAAGTGATGCAACGTCCAGACGCTCCACGACAGGAGGCGCAATGGGTGTCATCGGCAAGGCCGTAAAACGCACTGACGGATTGGAGAAGATCACCGGTCGAGTCCAGTACGCCGAGGATCTCCGGCTCCCCGGGATGGTGCACGCGCGGCTGCTCACCAGCCCCTACGCCAGAGCCCGCCTGAGGCGGCTCGATCGCGCGGGTGCGCTGGCGACACCCGGAGTGGTGGCTGTCGTGACGGCGGGCGACCTGGCCCGACTGGGCGCGGGCGCCGCCGGCCTCCTGGCAGGCCCACAGACCCGGTACACCGGCGAGCCGGTGGCCGTGATCCTGGGGGAGACCGAGGCCGCGGCGGCAGATGGGCTGGATGCCCTGCGCGAAGGGGCTGAATTCGAGGCGTTGCCGGCGGTGCTGACGATGGACGAGGCGCTGCGTGAGGACGCGTCCCTCGTTCGAGAGTCGGCGGACGTGGGCGACAGCGACGCCCAGGCGCACGCGACGGTCGAGGTTGAGGAAAAGAAGGCCGAGCGCCCCAGCAACATCGCCAACACCGTGACGTTCTCACGCGGCGACGCCGCGGCTGGCCTGCGTCAAGCGGAAGTCGTGGTCCGGCGCACCTATCTGACGTCGCGTGTCCACCAAGGATACATCGAGCCGCAGGCCACGGTGGCCACGGTGGACCCGATCACCGGTGAACTGACCATCTACACGTCCACCCAGGGTCAGTTTTGGGTGCGGGCGCAGACCTCGAAGATATTGGGGTTGCCCGAGCAAAGCGTGCGAGTCGTGCCGATGGCCGTCGGGGGCGGATTCGGCGGCAAGATTATGATCTTCCAGCCGCTGGCCGCCGCCCTCACGCTGCTCCTGCGCCGGCCGGTGCGGATCGTCCTCACGCGAAACGAGGATTTCCTGTCCACCGAGCCGGGTCCGGCGTCACGCATCGAGCTCGAGCTGGGTGCGATGCGCGACGGCTCACTGGTGGCGCTGCGGGCGGCCATCACCTTCGATTCCGGCTGCGCGCCCGGCGCGCCGCTCGGTGTCACCAGCCTGATGATCGGCGGCTACTACCGCATCCCCAACCTGGCGATCGAGACGCGTGAAGTGCTCACCAACAAACCCACGATCGGCGCGTACCGGGCGCCGGGCGTACCGCAGGCGACATTCGCGATCGAGTCGGCGATGAGCGAACTGGCGGGCCTCCTGGGGGTCGATCCCATCACCTTTCGGCTGCGCCACGCATCGGCGCCGGGTGATCCCATGCCCAACGGCCGGCCGTGGCCCAAGATTGGGGTCCGCCAGGTGCTAGAGGCGCTCGACAACCACCCGGCGCGCCGCCGGCCGCGGCGACCTGGTGAGGGTGTCGGCGTGGCCATCGGCGGGTGGCCGGGCGGCATCGAGTCCGCGTCGGCGTGTGTACGCGCCAACACCGACGGCACGTTTGAGGTCATCACCGGTGCCATCGATATCACGGGCACGGCGACGACGATGGGGCTGATCGCCGCCGAGCTGCTCGGCGTCGCACCCGAGCGAGTGCGGGTGCGGACAGCCGACACGAGTCAGGCACCCTACTCCGGGATGTCCGGGGGCAGCAAGATCACCTATACGGTCGGGAACGCGGTGCGCGCCGCGGCGGAAGACGCCCGGCGGCAGATCCTCTCGATCGCGGCGAATCACCTGGAAGCCCGTAGCGAGGATCTGGAGATCGTTGACGGTCGCGTGCACGTCAAGGGTTCTCCATCCGTCACGCTATCGCTGGCGGAGATCGCGACCATGAGCATGCGGTTCGGTGCCATCTACCCGCCGGTCTTCGGTGTCGGCTCGATGACGGTCACACGGCAGTCGCCGGCCTTTGCCGGCCATTTGGTGCGGGCCCGCGTCGATCCTGAGACCGGCGCGGTCACGATTCTCGACTACGTCGTCGCGCAGGATGTCGGGTTCGCCATCAACCCGGCCACGGTGGAAGGGCAAATGATCGGCGGGGCCGCGCAGGGAATCGGGTGGGGCCTCTACGAACAGGTCGCCTACGACGACGGCGGCGGTCTGGTCACCGGCACTTTTGCGGACTACGCCGTCCCGCGGGCCTCCCACGTGCCCCACATGGACACGATTATCGTCGAAGTGCCCTCAGACGACGGGCCGTTCGGCGCGAAGGGCGTGGGGGAACCGCCGGTCATCCCGGCCGCCGCGGCCATCGGCAATGCCATCGCCAGTGCGACGGGTGTGCGGATGACCTCGCTGCCCATCACACCGGAGCGGATCGTGGAGTCCCTTGCGGCTGCAAGCCGCGTGAGCGGCGCGACGCCACAACGGTAGTCGTTCGAGGCAGAAGACAGCGGAGCGGGCTGGATGCTCCAGCCCGCTTCGATTCGTTGCGCGTTCAGACTACGGGAGGCTCCGGCTGACCCCGAGCAGCCAACCCTGCCAGCGATGGTTCTGCGCGACGAAGGTGGCCGTTGCGCCGCCGGTGAACGTGGCCTGGCGATACCCGGCGTCGATCGTCCAGCCGCCCGCCGTCGTGAACCCAACGGTCGCGCCGAACTCGCTGAACGTCCCGGGGGTGCCCTCAGCTGTGGGGCTGACTCCCGGCCAGTTCCACGTGGTCGTCCCACCGATCCCAAAGGCGCCCCAGGCCATAATGGACCAGGGCCCGCTCATGTGGCGTAGGTCCGCGCCCGCCCGGATGCCGGAGTAGCGGCCGGTCTGCTGGGCGACGACGCCCGGAAACACGGTGCCCCACCCGGCGCTCTCGTAACCGAGGAAGACGCTGAACGCCCCTGTAGCCGTTGGGAAGTTGCGGTGCAGGTTGACATTCCAGAGGCTGTCGTTCCCGGAGGTGCCGGCGGCCCAGGTCGTCCCAGCACCGTAGTTCGTCTGCGACCCAAAGTCGCCGTTGAAGGAGACTCCCCAGCTGTTGGGCAGGTCGCGGCGCAGGCCGATGCTGATCATTGCCGCATCCCACGTCCTGAGGGATGCGCCGCCCGAGAGCGCGGTGAAATGGTTCACCGGCCAATAGCGCAGGCTGACCCAGGTCTGCGCGGCCGCGGGTACCGCCGTTGCCGCAACGAGCGCTACTGCGATCAACGGGACGATGAGGATCCGTGCTAGTCGCATTTTCAACCCTCCAGGCGATTAATCATGCCGGGGACTCCTATTCGAAACCTCCCGGCATTCTCCTGCCTGCTCTTCTATGCCCAACCAGC
>Ga0187892_10001611_pt1 | contig 50392 bp, 41 predicted proteins | sample MA1701073metaG_FD_139345 | JGI IMG/M metagenome (GOLD analysis project Ga0187892, IMG submission 139345) | Bio-ooze microbial communities from a basaltic lava cave in the Kipuka Kanohina Cave System on the Island of Hawaii, USA - MA170107-3 metaG ...
GGCGACCCCTTCGAGGTCTTCGTCCAGGTCGGCAAGGCGGGCTCCGACACCATGGCGGTGGCGGAGGCGCTCGGTCGACTGATCTCGCTGGTGCTGCGGCTTCCGTCGCCGCTGTCCGCGCCGCGACGGCTCGAAGAGGTGGTCAGCCAGCTCTCGCGGATCGGCGGCGGCCAGCCGACGGGCTTCGGCGCCGCGCGGATCCTGTCACTACCCGACGCGCTGGCCCGCACGCTCCGGGAGCACATGGGGGGGCCCGGCGGAGAGGCGCCCCAGGCGTCGGAACCGAATGCGGGCATCCGCCGCGTCGGCGACCTCTGCAAGGAATGCGGTCAGGCCACGTTCATCTACGAGGAAGGCTGCAAGAAGTGTCTGTCCTGCGGCTACAACGAATGCTAGGCCGGAATATTCATGAGCGGCGCGGTGCAAAGCCGGCCGACGACAGGACCCGGCCGCCTCGCGCCTGGTGCGTTTCATGAATGGTCCGGGCTAGGGACGCCAGTGTTCTCCGGGGGGGACTACGAAGAGGTGCGGCGCTGGGTGTGGAACTTCGCGACCTCGCACGCCAAGCGCGAGAGCACGGCGATCGAGTGCCTGATCGACGCGGAAGGAGCCCGCGAGGGCCAGAGCTACGGCCTCCGGCTGCGGCTGGGTGAGCGTGTGCTGCCGGCGGCGACCGACGTGCCCCTGGAGCTGCAGTATCCGGACGTCGCGCAGAACCGCGGAAGCATCGCCTGGTGCCATGCGCTGGCGGAGCGCGTGCGCGCGCTCGCGCGTCAGCTGTCGGATCTGGACCGCGCCTCCCGCAAATCTGCCTGAACGGTGAGCCGGTCGGCGACGGCGCCGCGGTGGTACGCCCCCGGCGACTGCAACGCCTTCTTCGGCCTCGCGCTCGACAACATGACCCAGCTGGTCATCCTGTCGAGCTTGCTCATCGGAGTGTTCGGCTTCCCGCCCGCGCTCGTGCTCGGGGTGATGGTTCCAGGCACGGCGGCCGGCGTCCTGGTCGGCGACCTGATCTACACCGGGCTGGCCATCCGCCTCATGCGGGCGACCGGGCGCGCGGATGTGACGGCGATGCCGTTCGGCATCGACACGCCCTCGCTGTTCGGCATCGTCTTCGGCGTGCTCGGCCCGGCCATGCTGCTCACTCGCGACCCCGTGCTGGCGTGGAAGATCGGCATGGGGGTGACCGTCAGCATGGGCGTGGTCAAGCTGGGGCTCGCCTTCGCGGGCGACTGGACGCGGCGGGTGGTACCACGGGCGGCGCTGCTCGGATCCATCGCCGGGGTGGCCGTGCTGCTGATCGCGTTCCTGCCCGCCCTGAAGGTGCTCGCGGATCCGCTGGTCGGCCTCGTGTCGCTCGCGCTCCTGCTGGCGGCGCTCATCGGCGGCGTCCGGATGCCGTGGGGGATCCCCGGCGCGCTGGCGGCGGTGCTTGCCGGCACCGCGATCTTCTGGGGCCGCGTGCTGCTCCAGTATCTCTGGGGCAGCGCGGAGGCGCTGCCGGAGATCCCGGGGGCCGTGCTGGGCCTGTCCGTGCCCTGGCCGACGCTGCGCTGGCTCGAGGCGCTCGACGACATGCTGCCCTACCTGCCACTGGCGCTGCCCTTCGCGCTCGCCACGGTCGTCGGCGGCATCGACAACACCGAGTCGGCCATCGTCGCCGGCGACGAGTACCGGACGCGCGACGTCCTGCTGACGGAGGCCGTGGCCACGATCATCGCCGGATCGTGCGGCGGGGTCGTGCAGAACACGCCCTACATCGGGCACCCCGCGTACAAGGCGATGGGCGCCCGGGCCGGCTACACCCTCGCGACCGCGCTGGTGATCGGCGGCGGCGCGGCGATCGGGGTCGTCTCGCTGCTCGTGCGTCTGTTGCCCGAGGCGGCGGTGGCGCCGATCCTCATCTTCATCGGGTTACAGATCACTGCGCAGGCGTTCCTCGCCTCGCCCGCGCGACATGCGGTCGCCGTGACGCTGGCGTTCATCCCGGCCGTGGCCGCCCTGGTGCTGATCCAGATCAACTCGCTCCTGAGCGCCGCCGGCAAGAGCGCGGCGGATCTGGCCGGGGAGGGCCGCGTCACGTTCGGCGCGCTGCTCGTGCTCGGCAACGGGTTCATCCTGACCGCGCTGCTCTGGGGCGCCGCCGTGGTCTGGATCGTCGAGCGGCGGCTCGCGACCGCCGCGGCGGTGCTCGCGGCCGGCGCGCTCGCCACGCTGTTCGGCCTGATCCATTCGCCGCTGCCCGACGGCGCCGTCTTCTGGCCGTGGGCGCCTCCCGGTGGCGCTCCGCTGCGTCTTTCGGCCGCATATGGCGTGGCGGCCGCGCTCCTGCTGCTCCTCTCCACGCGGCGGTCGTCCGACGACCTTCGGGGCGACGGGAAACGCGCTTGACCCCTCGATCGCGCCCGGTGTTAAATGAGCCGATTTTGAATGCCTCGATGCAGTGACCGCAGCCCGACCGGGAGGCGCCCGATGTCTCGTACGCTCGCAATCGCGGCCAGCCTCTGGCTCGCCGCGGTCGTGTCCACCGCCGCGGTGCCGGCCCAGACCGGCTGGGTCGCGCCGGACGCCGAGAAGGCCCAAAAGAGTCCGTTGCCGGCGGACCAGAGGTACGTCGAGCAGGGAGAGAAGCTGGCGAAGCTCAGCTGCGCGCCCTGCCACGGCCAACTGGGTAAGGGCGATGGCGCCGCCGCCATCGCTCTCGCGCTGAAACCCGCCGACTGGACGTCCGCGCCCGTGCAGCGGGAGTCCGACGGGGAGCTGTTCTGGAAGATCAGCACCGGGCGCGGCCCGATGCCCGCCTGGCGACACATTCCCGAGAACGAGCGCTGGGCGCTCATTCAGTACATCCGCTCGCTGAAGGGGAAGTAAGCGCCGCGGGCGCCTGCACATGAACGGCGCGCCACGGCCCCCGGACGCCGATCCGGCGGCGCTCAGATCATCGCTGTCGGAGCTCAGAGGTGTGCTCGATTCCGTCCGCCAGCGGATGGAGGTCCTCGAGCAGCAGGCGCTCGGGGCCGCCGCGGGTGAGCGCGCCGCCGCGCCGGCCGAGGACGCCGCACTCAGTTCGGTCCAGGAGATTCTCTCGATCCCCTCGGCGGGGTTGCAGCCGGGCGAGCTCCTCACCCTCGCGATCGACCGGGTGTCGCGGCTGCTCCCCGCCGACCGCGCGATGCTCTTCACGCTCGAGCCGCGCGGCCATCGCCTGTTGCCGCGTTCCGCCCAGGGCTTCCGCCGCGACGATCTGGAGACGATCATCATCGTTCCGGGCGAGGGGATCGTCGGCCGCGCTTTCTCGGAGCAGCGGCTGGTAGTGCTCGACGCCGAGCATCGCGCGGCGGGCGACGACTCGTTCATCGAGCGCTTCCCCGTGCAGGAGGCGATCGCCGCCCCCGTGCGGGTGGACGAGGAAACGGCGGGCGTCCTGTACGTCGGGCGCCGCGGGCACAGCATTCCGTTCACGAGCGCGGACACGCTGTTGCTCCTGGTCTCGGCGGATCGGATCGCCGGGGCGCTCGCTCGAGAGGCCCTGCTCCAGCGCCGCGCCGCGCAGCTGACGCGGCTCAAGGAGCTCGAGGACTTCACGGCGGGCGTCCTCGTGGGCGAGGACCTGGCCGGCATCCTGTCGCGCGGCGGTGAGATCGGGTGCCGGTTGCTCGGCGTGCGCGCGGCGGCGGTGGCGTTGCGCGCGGCGGCCCCGGAGGCCTCGGGAGCCGAGCTCGAGATCCAGGCGGCGAGGGGACTGCCGGCCGGCGTGGAGGCCCGCCGCGTCGACGCGCAGCAGGGGCTGACCGGAGAGCTCCACGCGACCGACGCACCGGTCGCGTGCCGGGACGTGCAGTCTCGGCGCCGCGGGGAGCAGAGCTTCCTGGCCGACGGGGGCTTTCACGCCTGCCTCTTGCTTCCACTGCGGATCCGAGGGTGCACCGAAGGGGTGCTGTATCTACTGGACACGGAGGAGCGCGACTTCTCCGTCGAGGAGATCCACGCCGGTCAGGTGCTGGCCTCGTTGATCGCGGTCGCGGTCGAGAATGCCCGGCTCTACGACTCGATCGAGCACGCGCTCGATCAGTCCCGCTCTCGTCAGCAGCACGTCGTGCTGGTGGAGCGGGCCCGCACGCTGGGCGAGCTCGCGGGCGGGCTGGCCCGCGAGTTCAACTCGGTGTTCGCCAGCATCCTCGGCAAGAGCCAGCTTCTGCTCGCGCGGGCTCCCGACGAGGCGTTCCGCGAGGGGCTTGCGATCATCGACGAGGCCGCCTGGCACGGCGCCGACATCGTCAACCGCCTGGCCGGCCTCGCGCCGGGCGTGATCGGGGGTCCGCCGGGGGCGCTCGACGTCCCGGCGCTGGCGCAGGATGTGGTGGCGCTGGCCCGGACACGGTGGCAGGAGGAGGGTGACGCGCAACGGCGTCACATCGAGGTCAGCCTCCACCTCGACCCGGCGCCGCTGGTCGAGGCCAGTGCCCCGGCGCTGCGCGAGATGGTGTTGACGCTCGTGCTCAACGCGGTCGACGCCATGCCGGCCGGCGGCCAGCTGCTGGTCGCCACGCGCGAGCAGCACGGCGGCGCCGAGCTGATCGTGCAGGACACCGGGGACGGCATCGCCGAGCTGGACAGGACGCGCATCTTCGACCCGTTCTTCACCACCCGCCCGAGCAGCCGGCTCGGGCTCGGGTTGACCGTGGCGCAGACGATCGTCACTCGCCAGGGGGGCCGCCTGGACGTCTTCGCGGCCGCTGGAGGCGGCACCCGCGTGGTCGTGTGGCTGCCGGCGATCGACTCGGCGACGATACCGGCCGCTCCCGAAGCCGTCGGGGCCCACACGCACGACGTGGAGGACTCCGCCCCCGCCGATCGCGCCGAGCCTCGCCCGTATGCGCCGGCCGGCCCGGGCCCGCCGCCGGACGAGCCGGTCCCGCCCGCGGCGATGGAGGAGGCCGAGCGCGCGCCGAGCGCGCCGTGGCCCGTGCACGTCGAGGCGCCCTCGATCCTGGTGCTGGAAGACGAGGAGCCGGTGCGGGCCATGCTCGTCGATGCGCTGGGCCAGGCCGGATACAGGGTCGAGGCGGTGGCCGACGGGCAGGCCGGGTTGCTGCGCCTGGAGACCACGCGCTTCGACCTCGTGCTGACCGACCTCGCGCTGCCCCAGCGCTCCGGGCTGGCGGTGGCGCGTTTCGTGAAGCGCGCCAGCCCGCAGACGCCGGTCGTGCTGATCACCGGCTGGGCGCATCTGCTCGATCCGGAGCGCCTGCGCGAGCACGGCGTGGACCTCATGCTCGTGAAGCCGTTCGGCCTGGAGCGCGTGCTCTCGGTCGTGGGCGATGCCCTGCGCCTCCGTTCCACCGCCTGATCCCCCGCTCGGGAGCTCGACCTCGGCCGGCTCGGCCACACGGCTCGCCGCCCTCGACCTCGGTACCAACACGGTGCGGCTGCTGGTCGCCGAGGCCGCCGGCTCGGCCTGGCGCGCCCTCCACGAGGCCCAGCGCGTCACTCGCCTGGGCGAGGGACAGACGGCCGCGGCGGGTCGGCTGCAGGAGCCGGCGATCCGGCGCACCCTGGAGACCATCGCCGAGTTCGTCGCCAGCGCGCAGCGCTTCGGCATCTCGCGTCTGCGAATGGTGGCGACCAGCGCCGTGCGGGAGGCGCCCAACCGCGCGGAGTTCACCGCGCGCGTCGAGTCCGCGACCGGGCAGGCCGTCGAGGTGGTCTCCGGGGAAGAAGAGGCGGGGCTCACGCTGCTTGGCGTGAGCGCGGGACTGCGTGAGCTCGACGGCGCCTTCCTGCTGTTCGACATCGGCGGCGGGAGCACCGAGCTCGTGCTCGCCCGCCATGGCCGGGCGTTCCGGGCGCTGAGCCTCCGGCTCGGCGTGGTGCCGCTGGCCGAGCGCTTCATCGACACGCGGCCGGTCGAGCCGGACCGGCTGGCCCTCCTGCGCGCCGAGCTCGACGCGCGGCTCGCCGCGGAGATTCCGGCGGAGCTGAGCGAGGCCACCACGGGCCCGCTCGTCGGCACGGCCGGGACCGTGACCACGCTCGCCGCCCTGGATCTCGCGCTTGCGCGCTACGACGCGCAGCGTGTCCACGGCCACGTGCTGCGCCGCCCCGCGGTGGAGGCGCTCCTGGCCCGGACCGCGGCGCTGACGCTCGGCGAGCGGGCGGCGCTCCCGTGCCTCGAGCCCGGTCGGGCGGACGTGCTCGTTCCCGGCATCGTCATCTGCCTGGCCGCCCTGGCCCGCCTCCGCCGCGAGTCGCTGATCGTGAGCGACTGGGGGCTCCGCGAGGGCATCGTGCATCAGATGCTGGGGGTCTGAGCAGGCCGCCCCGGGCCGTTTTTTGACTTTCGCGTCGGCGCTGTGCTGTTGTAACCGGAATGACCCGGCTTCGCCGCGCCCTGATCCGCCGGTGGCTGGAAGTGCTGCTGCCGCTCTACACGATGGCCCTGCTGCTCGTGCTCGGGCAGCCCATGTACACGCCGGCGGTGTTCCAGCAGAGCATGAGCGACTCGCTGCTGCCGTGGATCGCCTGGTCCGTCGTGGGCGGGCTCAGCGGCATTCTCGCGCTCTGGGTGGCGATCATCGGCTTCTTCCTGATCTACTCGCCGATCTATCTGATCAGCAAGAGTGGCCTGCTGATCGGGCGCGGCGGCTGGGTGGACCGGCGCGAGCTCCACTTCTATGTGGAATCGTTCCTCCTGCTGTGTCTGCTGGCTGCCCTCACCTGGTTCTGGGGCTGGCAGATCGGCTTCGGAGGCCTGGTCCTCTTGGCGGGATGCGGTCCGGTGTTCTGGCGACATCTGGTCTAGAAGATCGAAGGGGCCTCGACGGCCCCTCCGATCCTCCCCCGACTACCGTGTTGCGCCGGCAGAGCCGGCGCGCGAAAGCGGAACGTCACAGGCGCTGAGCTCCCGTCAGGCTGGCGACCGTTTTCTCTCCAACAGGCTCCTGGGTTGACAGGGGTGGGCGGGGTGTCTATCCTAGGCAAGATATATGGATGAAATAGCGGTGTTGGTGCTGAACTACACCTACGAGCCGCTGCATTTCACCAACGCGAAGCGCGCCATCACCCTCCTGCTGAGCGGCAAGGCCGAAAGCGTCGAGGCCTCGCCGCGGGTCGTGCGCTCGCCCTCCCGGACCTTCAACCTGCCGGCGGTGATCCGGCTGGGCGTGTACATCCGCAAACCGCTGCTGGAGCGAGTCGCGTTCAACAAGAAGAACATCTTGCGGCGCGACGGCTACACCTGCCAGTACTGCTCGCGCCGCGGCGAGAAACTCACGGTGGACCACGTCGTGCCGCGCTCGCGAGGGGGCCAGACCACGTGGACCAACGTCGTGGCGGCGTGCCTCCGCTGCAATCTGCTGAAGGGCAATCGCACGCTCGACGAGGCGCGGCTGCGGCTGATCCGCGAGCCCGCGCACCCGCAGTTCCTGTTCACCGTGCACTTGCTGAGGCATCCGCACGCCAGCTCGTTCCTGGACTCCTGGCGCAAGTACCTGGTCGCGGTCCCCTCGACGCTGTAGCCCGGACTGTTTCATGAACGGCACCAGGCGCGAGGCGGCCGGGGCCTGTCGTCGGCCAGAGGGTGCGCACGCCGAGCCACCCCTGCCCGGTGTGGGGTCCCCCGGCTCGGCGTGCGCACCCTCTGGCCGGCGGCACCCGACCGGCTTGGCACCGCGCCGCTCATGAGCGATCCGCTCTAGCTTCCTTGTTCAAGCTGTCTTCCGATTTCGCCCCCTCAGGGGATCAGCCGCGGGCGATCGAGCGACTGATCGAGCTGATCCGCGCCGGCGCGCCGCACACGGTCCTGCTGGGCATCACCGGCAGCGGCAAGACATTCACGCTCGCCAACGTGATCATGCGCCTCGATCGCCCGGCGCTCGTCATCTCGCCGAACAAGACGCTCGCGGCGCAGCTGTACAGCGAGTTCAAGGCCTTCTTCCCGGAGAACGCGGCGGAGTATTTCGTCTCGTACTACGACTACTACCAACCCGAGGCGTACATCCCGCAGTCGGACACGTACATCGAGAAGGATGCGCTGATCAACGACGAGATCGACCGCATGCGGCACTCGACGACCACGTCGCTCTTCGAGCGCAAGGACGTGGTGACGGTCGCCTCGGTGTCGTGCATCTACGGCATCGGCGAGCCCGAGACCTATCGCGGGATGCACGTGCGGCTGCAGACGGGGCAGACGCTCGAGCGTGACGCGCTGATCCGCTCGCTGGTGTCGACCCAGTACGAGCGCAACGACTACGACTTCCGTCGCGGCACCTTCCGGGTGCGCGGCGACGTCGTAGAGATCTTCCCCGCGGCGGCCGAGGCCGAGGCGATCCGCGTCGAGTTCTGGGGGGACACCATCGAGCGGCTGATGACGCTCGACCCGCTCCGCGGCACCACCACCGGGCTGGTCACCGATGCCTCCGTATATCCGGCCAGCCACTACGTCACGCCGGCCGACCAGCTCGAGCGCGCGATCCGGGACATCTCCGACGAGTTGCGCGAGCGGCTCGCCTTCTTCCGCGCCCGCAACCGGTTGCTCGAGGCGCAGCGGCTCGAGCAGCGCACGCTGTTCGACATGGAGATGCTACGCGAGATTGGCTATTGCCACGGCATCGAGAACTACTCGCGCCACCTCTCGGGCCGCAAGCCGGGGCAGAATCCGGCGACGCTGATGGACTATCTCCCGGACAACACGCTGGTGATCATCGACGAGTCCCACGTGGCCGTGCCCCAGCTCCGGGGGATGTATCACGGCGACCGCTCCCGCAAGGAGACGCTCGTCGAGTACGGCTTCCGGCTGCCATCGGCCTTCGACAATCGCCCACTCACGTTCGAGGAGTTCGTGCGCCTGGTGCCGCAGACACTGTACGTGTCCGCCACCCCGGGGCCGTATGAGCTCGGGCTCGCCGGCGCCGGGCGCGCCGCCCCGACCCTGTCCTACGAGGGCGGCGCGGTCGCGGAGCAGATCATCCGGCCGACCGGCCTCATGGATCCCCGGATCACCGTCCGCCCGGCGGGCAGCCAGGTCGACGACCTGATGGCCGAGGTCCGGGCGCGGGCCGAGCGGGACGAGCGCGTGCTCATCACCACGCTGACCAAGCGCATGGCCGAGGATCTGAGCGAGTACTACCAGCAGAACGCCCTGCGCGTGCGCTACCTCCATTCGGACATCGACACGCTCGAGCGCGTGGCCGTGATCCGGGACCTGCGCCTGGGCAAGTTCGATGCGCTGATCGGCATCAACCTGCTGCGCGAGGGCCTCGATCTGCCGGAGGTCTCGCTGGTGGCGATCCTGGACGCGGACAAGGAGGGCTATCTCCGCTCGGCGACCTCGCTGATCCAGACCGCCGGCCGGGCGGCCCGGAACGTGAACGGCGAGGTCATCATGTACGCGGACACGGTCACGGGCTCCATGCGCGAGGCGATCGCGGAGACCGAGCGGCGCCGCCTGGTGCAGGCGGAGTACAATCGAGTGCACGGCATCACCCCCGAGTCGATCAAGAAGTCCATCCGCGAGCTCCTGGAAACGGTGCCCGAGCGCGACTACTACACGGTCGAGGTGGTGCGGGAAAGCGAGGCCCGCTGGGAGAGCCCGGCCGCCCTGGCCGCCCACGTCGCCGAGCTCGAGCGGAGTATGAAGGAAGCGGCGAAACGCCTCGATTTCGAACGGGCCGCCGAGCTGCGGGACCGCATCAAGGCTCTGAAGAAGATCGACCTGGAAGTACACTGAGGAGTCGTCGGAGGATGGTCGCCCGTTCGGACCAGGCGCTTCGGATTTGGCGCTCCGCTTCGCGCGCCGGCTTGGCCGGCGCAAGCTGGTCCTGGGGGGAGGTTCGGAAGGGGGGCGCAGCCCCCCTCCGAGTCTACTGAGCGGCGGCCGCTCCAGGCCGGGGATGGTATTCAAGTGGGTTCTGATCGTGTTCGGGACGGCGACGCTGGCGCTGTGGGTGCTGGGGAAGGTGCTGGCCTTCCTCAACCCCCCGCGCCCGGATCGCCCCCACCCCCCGCTGCTGAGCCGGGTGGAGCGGACCCTGCGCTGGACGCTGTGGGTGCCGGCCGCGGTAGCGGCGGCCCTGCTGGCGCTCGCGCTGTGGCAGGGCTGACGCTCGAGGACAAGCTCGAGCAGCTGCCCGACCGGCCCGGCGTCTACCTCTACAAGGACGGCAAGAGCCAGGTCATCTACGTCGGCAAGGCCGCCTCCCTGCGCAGCCGCGTCCGCTCGTACTTCCACGAGTCGCGCCTGCACGATCCGAAGACGGACGCCCTGGTGAAGCAGATCCGCGACTTCGAGTACATCGTGACGCGCAACGATCTCGAGGCGCTGATCCTCGAGTCCAATCTTGTGAAGAAGCACCGGCCCCGCTACAACATCATCCTGCGGGACGACAAGCACTACCCGTTCCTCAAGCTCACCACGACCGAGGAGTTCCCGCGATTGGTGGTGGCCCGGCGGATCCAGAAGGACGGAGCGTCCTACTACGGCCCCTTCTACCCGGCCACGGCCATGCGCCAGACGCTCCGGCTGGTGCGGCAGCTGTTCCCGCTGCGGACGTGCCGCATCAAGATCGACGGCCGCCTGCCGCGCCCGTGCCTGCAGTACTACATCCACCGCTGCCACGCGCCGTGCACCGGCTGGGAGACGCGGGAAGGGTACGGCAAGACGGTGAAGGACGTGCAGCGCTTCCTCGAGGGGCGAAACGACGACCTGGCGATGGAGCTCACCCGCGAGATGGAGACCGCCGCCGCCGAGCTCAAGTTCGAGCGCGCGGCCGGGCTGCGGGACAAGATCCAGGCCCTCAACGCCGTGCGGGAGCGCCAACGGATCATCTCGACCGAGGACGTGGATCAGGATATCGTAGGCCTCGTGCGCCGCGGCCCCGATGCCTGCGTCCAGCTCTTCTTCGTCCGCCGGGGACGGCTGCTCGGCCGCGAGTCGTTCTTCTTCGAGCGCGTCTCCGGATGGTCCGATGGCGAGGTCCTGTCGGCGTTCGTCCGCCAGTTCTATGCGCGCAGCGTGACACCGCCACCGGAGATCGTGCTGTCGACCGAGCTACCGGAGGCGGAGCTCATCACGCAATGGCTGGGGCAACTGCGCGGCGGCCGCCTGCAGCTGATCGCCCCGCAGCGGGGCAGCAAGCGCGACCTGGTGGCGATGGCGGAGGAGAACGCCGCGCTGGCGCTGGAGAGCCACGTCACCGCGCGTGGGAACCGGCAGCAGGTCATCCTCGACGAGCTGCAGCGTGCGCTCAACCTGCCGGCGACGCCGCACCGGATCGAGGGCTTCGACATCTCGACGATCCAGGGGAGCGAGACGGTCGCGTCCATGGTGGTGTGGCAGGACGGCGAGATGAAGAAGGACGAGTACAAGCGCTACCGCATCCGCACGGTGACCGGCAGCGACGACTTCGCGTCGATGCACGAGGTGCTGTCGCGGCGCTACGCCAGGGCGCTCGAGTCGGACGGGCCGATACCGGACCTCGTCCTCCTGGACGGCGGCCGCGGCCAGCTCAGCGCGGGCTTGAAGGCGCTCGAGGAGCTCGGCCTCGACTACCTTCCGATCGCGTCGCTGGCCAAGCGCGCCGAGGAGGTCTTCACGCCGGAGCGGCTGGAGCCGCTGGTGCTGGATTTGGGCTCGCCCGCGCTCCAGGCGCTCCAGAAGATCCGCGACGAAGCGCATCGCTTCGCGATCAGCTATCACAGGAAGCTGCGGCACCGCCGCGCGATCGCCTCCGTGCTGGATCAGATTCCGGGGGTCGGCCCCACGCTGCGGACCAACCTGCTGAAGACGCTCGGCTCGGCCAAGGGCGTCCGCGCGGCCTCGGTGGCCGAGCTGGCCGCGGTGCCGCGCGTCACGCCCAAGCTGGCCCAGCGCATCCACGATTTCTTCCACCCCGCGCCGACGGGGGAACCTTCCGAACCGCAGGAGCGTTAACGATGCGGATAAATCCATCGGAAAGGAGGTGAATCGAATGCGGAAATTCGCGATGGCTCTCGCAGTGGTCGGCCTGCTCGCGGGTCCGGCGCTGGCCAACCAGTGCCCGCTCCTGGTCAAGCAGATCCAGGACGCCACGGCCGGCAAGACCGACGACGCCTCGAAGAAGGCGGTCGCGCTCGCCACCGAGGCGAAGGCGCTGCACGACGCCGGCAAGCACGCCGACTCGGTAGCGAAGGCGCAGGAGGCGGCGAAGGCGATCAATCTCCAGCTCAAGATGAAGTAATGGTTGATGCATTCACCCGGGGGCCTACCGCCCCCGGGGAGCAATTCTTGCCTCTCGCATCTAAGTGTCGTAAAATTCAGGCTTAATCATGCCGCTCGATGACCGTCCAGATCGCTATCCGTTTCGCGACATCGAGGGGAAGTGGCAGCGCGTCTGGGAGGACACCAAGCAGTTCACGGTCGGCGAGGATCCCTCGCGCCCCAAGTACTACTGCCTGGAGATGTTCCCGTACCCGTCCGGCCGGATCCACATGGGTCACGTGCGCGTGTACGCGATCGGCGATCTGCTCGCCCGCTACAAGTGGATGCGCGGGTTCAACGTGCTGCATCCGATGGGCTGGGACGCCTTCGGGCTGCCGGCCGAGAACGCCGCGATCGAGAACGGCGTGCACCCCGCGGTGTGGACCCACGAGAACATCAAGAACATGCGCACGCAGCTCCGGCGCATGGGCATCTCCTACGACTGGGATCGGGAGGTGACGACCTGCGATCCCGAGTACTACCGCTGGGAGCAGCTCATCTTCGTCCGGATGTTCGAGCGCGGGCTCGCCTACCGCAAGCGATCCAAGGTCAACTGGTGCCCGTCCTGCCAGACCATCCTGGCCAACGAGCAGGTCGAGGCCGGGCGCTGCTGGCGCTGCGACTCCGAGGTCGAGACCAAGGACGTGGAGGGGTGGTTTTTCAAGATCACCGACTACGCCGAGGAGCTGCTCGCCTGGTGTGACCGGCTGCCCGGCTGGCCCGAGCGCGTGCTCGCGATGCAGCGCAACTGGATCGGGCGGAGCGAGGGCGTGGAGTTCGACCTGCCGCTGGTGGGGCGCCCGGAGCCCGGGATCCGGATCTTCACGACGCGGCCGGACACCTCGTTCGGCATGACGTACGCGGTGCTGGCCCCGGAGCACCCGCTCGTGGACGCGCTGGTGACCGATCCCGAGGAGCGCGGCCGCGTCGAGGCGTTCAGGCGGGAGGTGGCCCGCGAGTCGGAGATCGAGCGGCTGGCCGTCGATCGCCCCAAGCGGGGCCTGCGGCTGTCCGCCCGCGCGACCAATCCGTTCAACCAGCGGGAGATCCCGCTCTTCCTCGCCGACTACGTGCTCATGGGGTACGGCACCGGCGCCATCATGGCGGTGCCGGGCGAGGACGAGCGTGACCTCGAGTTCGCGCGGCAACACGGGCTCGACGTGATCCCGACCGTCAAACGCCCGCCCGGCTGGGATGACACGCAGGCGTACACGGGCGACGGTGTCAAGATCAACTCCGGCTTCCTCGACGGGTTGCCGGTCGCGGAGGCGAAGCGCAAGGCGATCGACTGGCTCGTCGAGCGCGGCCTCGGCCAGGCGACGATCAACTACCGGCTCCGGGACTGGGGGATCAGCCGCCAGCGCTACTGGGGGGCGCCGATCCCCATCGTCTACTGCGCGCAGTGCGGGATGGTGCCGGAGCGCGAGGAGAATCTGCCGGTGGTGCTGCCGGAGGACGTGCAGATCAGCGGCAAGGGCGGCTCGCCGCTGGCCGAGGTCCCGAGCTTCGTGCACACGCGCTGTCCCAAGTGCGGCGGCCGCGCGCGGCGCGAGACCGACACCATGGACACGTTCGTGGAGTCCGCGTGGTACTTCCTGCGCTACTGCTCGCCGACGTACGACGGCGGGATGTTCGAGCGCGCGGCGGCCGAGTACTGGATGCCGGTGGACCAATACATCGGCGGCATCGAGCACGCGGTCCTGCATCTGCTCTATGCGCGCTTCTACACGAAGGTGCTGCGCGACCTCGGGCTGATCGACGTCGACGAGCCGTTCACGGCGCTGCTTTCCCAGGGCATGGTCATCAAGGACGGCGCGAAGATGTCGAAGTCGAAGGGCAACGTCGTGGACCCCGACGAGCTGATCCGCCGCTTCGGCGCGGACACCGCGCGGCTGTTCTCGCTGTTCGCCGCCCCGCCCGAGAAGGATCTCGACTGGAACGACCGGGGCGTGGAGGGCGCGTCGCGCTTCCTGAACCGCGTCTGGCGCTTCGTCCAGAATCACCTGGCGGAGATCCAAGCCGCGGCGCCGGTGCCGCAGGGCCCGCTCTCCGATGCCGGCCGCGCGTTCCGTCGCACGATCCACGAGACCATCCAGCGGGTGACCGACGACCTCGAGCAAGACTTCCACTTCAACACCGCGATCAGCGCGGTGATGGAGCTCGTGAACGCGCTTCACGAGTTCGAGCGCACCTCGATGGACACGGTGAGCGCCGAGGAGCGGGGGGCGCTGCTGCGGGAAGCCGTCGAGACCGTGCTGCTGCTGCTCGGCCCCGTCAGCCCGCACATCGCCGAGGAGCTGTGGGCGGCGGTGGGGCACCGCGAGAGCCTCTTCAAGCAGCGCTGGCCCGCCCCGGATCCCGCGGCCATGCAGCGCGACGAGGTCCAGATCGTGGTGCAGGTGGACGGGCGGGTCCGCAGCCGGCTGACCGCCGACGTCGCGGCGCAGGAGGCCCAGCTCCGGGACATGGCGCTCGCCGACGGCAAGGTGCGGCCGTGGCTCGATGGTCGCGAGGTGGCCAAGGTGGTCGTGGTCCCGGGGCGGCTCGTCAACATCGTCACGCGCTCATGACGCGCGGCCTCCAGCCGGGCTGGCCCGCGGCAGCCGTCATGCTGGTGATGCTCGCCGTCTCGGGGTGCGGCTACAGCCTCAGCGGCAACCTCCCCAGCGACATCAAGACCGTCGCGGTGCCGATCTTCAAGAACCAGACCCAGCAGCCCGCGGTCGAGAACATCCTGACCGCTGCCGTCGTCAACGCGTTCTCGAACGGCGGCCGGCTCCGGGTGGTGCCGCTCGCGCAGGCCGACTCCGTGCTGGAGGGCGAGATCGTCGGCTACACGCTCGAGTCGATCGCCTTCGACCGGAGCATCAACGTCCGCGAGTACCGGCTGCGGGTCACGATGAACGTGCAGTTCCGTGACCTGCGCCGCGACACCGTCCTCTGGAAGCAGGATCGCCTCGAGGAGCGCTCCGACTTCCGCGTCGGCGGCCAGGTCTCCGAGACCATCAGCCTGGAAGAAGGCGCCGTCCGCGTCGCCGCCGTGGACATCGGCCGCAAGATCGTGGCGCTCGCCATCGACCGGTTCTAGTCCAAGCATGCGCGCCATGCACACCGGCGCCAGGCGGGCGGGTCCTGTCACCGCGGTGCCACCCGCCCGGTCTCGCTGGTGGTTCGTGTCGTTCTGATTTGGACTACACGAGCTTTTTGAAGGTGGCCGACGCTGGGCAGACGCCAGCGGTCGCCTTGCTGCACGGGCCGGAGCCGTTCCTGCTCGACGACGCGCTCGAGCGCGTGACGCGCGCGCTGTTTCCCGGCGGCGGCGATCTCACGCTGGCGCGCGAGGTGCTGGACGCGCGGGAAGTCGGCGCCGACGCGATCGTGCAGGCGGCGCTGCTGCTGCCGTGGACCACGCAGCGGCGGCTCGTGGCGGCGAAGCATGCGGACGCGCTCCCGGCCAAGCAGGGCGAATCCCTCGCCGCGTATCTGAAGGCGCCCAATCCCAGTACGGTGCTGCTGCTCCTCGTCGACGACACGCTGCAGAGCTCGCACTGGCTGCTGCGGGCAGTGCCGGCCTCGGCCCAGATCGCGGTGTTCCCGCTGGCGGGGCGCCAGCTCGTCGGCTGGCTCAGGGCGCGGGCGGCGCTCGACGGCTACGAGGTCGCGGAGCCGGCCGCGAGCCTGCTCGTGGAGCTCTCGGGCGACGATCTCACCCTGCTGCGGGGCGAGCTGGAAAAGGCCGCGCTGGCCGGAGGGCCCGAGAACCGGCGGGTCGGGCTGGCGGAGGTGCGGGCGGTCGTCGGAGAGCACCGGCTCCACAACGTGTTCGAGCTCATGCGCGCGCTGTCGCGGCAAGACACCGGCGCCGCGTTGGCGCTGCTGGAATCGATGCTGAACGCGGGCGAGGAGCCGTTCGCGCTGCTCGGGATGCTCGCCCGCGAGGCCCGCGCGCTCTGGCAGGCGGCGGATGCGCTCGCCCGCGGGCGCGATCCGCGCGAGATCGCCCGCGGCCTGCGTCGCCCACCCGCCGCCGCCGAGGCGCTGGTGGATCGCGCGCGGAGCCTCGGCCCAGCCGCGGCCGCCCGCCAGCTCGAGGCGTGCTGGGACACGGAACGACGGCTCAAGCTCGGCGCTCCGCTGCGGCCGGAACTGGCGCTGCTCGTCACGGATCTTTGCGCCGGATAATCCGGCGGCCGGGGTGGCTGCTCGCCGCGATCCTCGCGGCGTCGATCGTGTGGCCTCCGCTGGCACCCGCGCGCGAGCGCCCCGGCCCCCGGGCCGCCCCGGCCGCCCGGCTCAGCGCCGGCGCCGCGGCGGTCGACGTGAGCCTGCCGGCCGGCACGCCGCTCGCCGGCTACGGCGGATTCCCGCGGCGGGCCTGGCTGCCCGACATCCTCGGCCGCTTTCCCGAAGCCTTCTGGTTCCGCCCGTCCACCGGCGTGCACGATCCGTTCCGCGTCCGCGCGCTCGTCCTCGACAACGGCCGCACGCGGCTGCTCTGGCTCGCGGTGGACCTGGTCGGGATCGACCCGACGCTGCTGAGCGAGCTCGCGGCCCGCCTCGCCGCGGAGGGGTCGCGCTATTCGGGGATCATCCTGTCGGCGTCGCACACGCATTCCGGACCCGGGGCGTTCGCCGAGTCGGCGCTGTTCGGCTTCGTCGCGGTCGACCGTCCCTCGCCGAACGTGCGCGGCCGCATCCTGGACGGGCTGGCGCGCGCGGCGCGCGAGGCCGAGGCGCGCAAGCGGCCGGCGCGCCTCGGCACCGGCAGCGCCGAGCTGACCGGCGTCGGGCAGAGCCGGGTGCAGGCGCCGCTCGACCTCGAGCTCGGCGTCCTGAAGATCGTGGCGCTCGACGGACAGCCGCTGGCCGTCATCTGGAACTACGCCGTGCACGGCACGGCACTCGGCCGGGAGAACCTGCTGCTGTCGGGCGATCTGATGGGGGACGCGACTGCGCGCATCGAGCGCGAGCTGCGCGTACCCGCGCTGTTCGTCAACGGCGCCGTCGGCGATGTGAGCCCGGCGGCCCGCGGCTGGGCGGGCGTCCGATCGGCGGGCGAGCTACTCGCGACGTCGGTCCTCAACGCCTGGCGCGGGATCCGGCTCGATGCCGCCTCGCGGCTCGACGTGCTGGTGGAGCGCGTGGCGCTCCCATCGCCGGCCGTGTCGCTGCGGAACTGTCTCGGCCGATGGTTGCCGTCGATGCTGACGCTCGGACTCTCCGACGCGCTGCCCGCGGCCGCCGAGCTCACGGCCGTGCAGATCGGCAACACCGGATGGGTGACGATCCCGGGCGAGCTCCAGACGCAGCTCGGGCTGGACGTCAAGAGGGCCGGGCGCGCGGCGTTCGACCACGTGTTCGTGGCCGGCGTGTCGAACGGCTATCTGGGGTACTTCCTGACCGCGGCGGACTACACGCGGCCGAGCTACATCGCGTGCGGCAGTCTCTACGGTGATCGCGGGGGAGAGGTGATGCGCGATGCCGCCATCGCCGCACTCAAACGCCTGGCCGGGCGTGGCGACTCACGGTGACGGGGCGTGATCTCGGGGCGCGGGCGATCCGCGCCGGGAGCTCAGCCGAGAGTGTTGAGCTGACGGGTCAGCGAAGACTTCCGCCGGGCCACCGTGTTCCGGTGCATCACGCCCGCGCTCACGGCTCGATCCAGGGTCCGGATGGCCTCGAGCACCACCGTCTTGGCATCCGACTGTTGGGCGGCCATCGCGCTGCGCGCGCTCTTGACCGTGGTGCGGATGGTGCTGCGGACCGCCCGGTTCCGCTGTCGCCGCTTCTCGTTCTGCTTGATCCGCTTGATGGCGGATTTGGTATTGGCCACGTCGCACGTCCTCCTGTGATGTGGGTCGGGAGCAACACCCGACGCTACCGTCGGGGTCCACGGCTGTCAAGGAGTTTGTCCCCGTGAGCGAGGAGGACGGCGCGGTTCACGCCGGCGTCGTTCGCGCCGTCGGCACGATCGGCCTCGCCACGCTCGCCAGCCGTCTCCTCGGCTATGCCCGCGACATCGTGGTGGCGCGCGCGTTCGGGGCGAGCCCGGTCACCGACGCGTTCTTCGTGGCGTTCCGGATCCCGAACCTCCTGCGCCGACTCCTGGCCGAGGGCGCGCTGTCGACCGCCATCATCCCGGTCTTCACCGCGGGGCTCACGACCGGCACGCCGCAGTCGTTCCAGAGGATGGTGCGCGCGGTGGCCGGCGCCGCCCTCGTGACCCTGTGCGTGGTCTCCCTGCTCGGGGTGCTCCTGGCCCGGTGGCTCGTGTTGCTGATGGCGCCCGGATGGGCTGCCGATGCCGATCTGTTCCAGCTGGCGGTGAGCCTCACGCGGCTGATGTTCCCCTATCTGCTCCTGGTCGGTGTCGCCGCGCTCGCCATGGGCGTGCTCAACGCGCACCATCGCTTCTTCACGGCGGCGGTGGCGCCGGCCGTGCTGAACGTGGCGATGATCCTGGCCGTCCTCGGCCTGGCCGGACACGTGAGCCCCCCGATCTTCGCGCTCGCGATCGGCGTGCTGGCCGGCGGCGTCGGCCAGGTGCTGGTGCAGCTCCCCGAGCTCCGCCGGCTCGGGGTGCCGCTGCGGCCGACGCTCGAGTGGTCCCACCCGGCCGTGCGCGAGGTGGTGCGGCGACTCTGGCCCGCCGCGTTCGCGCTGGCCGCGGTGCAGATCACGGTGGTGGTGAACACGCTGCTCGCCTCCCTGCTGCCCGCGGGAACCGTGTCGTACCTGTACTACGCCGACCGCGTGATGGAGTTCCCGCTGGGCGTGTTCGCCATCGCGCTGGCCACCGCGGCGCTGCCGAGCATGTCCGCGCAGGCGGCGCGCGGCGATCGTCGGGCCCTGGCCGCCACGCTCAGCTTCTCGCTCCGGCTCGCGGCGTTCATCGCCGTGCCCGCGGCCGTGGGACTCGCCGTGCTCGGCGGACCGATCGTGCGGCTGCTGTTCGAGCGCGGCGCATTCACGGCGGCCGACGCCGTGTTCACGGGCCAGGCGCTCCTCGGGTACGCGGTCGGCCTGCCGGCCTTCTCCGCCACGCGGATCGCCGCCCAGACGTTCTATGCGATGGGGGACACGCGGACCCCGGTTCTGGTCGGCTTCGTGTCCGTGGCCGTCAACGTCGGGCTGGCGCTGGCCCTGATGTGGCCGTTGCAGCACACCGGCCTGGCCCTGGCCTCGTCGCTGTCGTCGTATGTCAATCTGGTCGGGCTGTACTGGGGGCTGCGACGCCGGCTGGCGCTCCGCTGGGACGCGGAGCTCGCGCGGTCGCTGACGCGCACGGGCGCGGCGGCGGCCCTCCTGCTGCTCTGGTGCCTCTGGGCGCGGGGTGCGCTCGCGGGCGGGTGGCACGCCGGCGGGTGGACACTCGCCGCGCTCGCGGCCGGACTGACGATCTACGCCCTCGCGGCGGCGGCGCTGCGCTCCCCGGAGCTCGCCGCGCTGCTCGGCATGCGGCGTCGTCGGGCGCCGAGCTTGCCTTCCGGCGGAAGCGAATGATACACTTCACCATGCGATTGAAGTTCGACCGGGTCGCCCCGGGCGCGGCCGGCAAGGGCCGTCACCGGGGCGTTGTCACGTCCGGCCCCGGACCTGCTCTGCCGGCCCACCGCCTCGGCAACGCCCGCCGCGCCACCCCGCCCGTCAACTGATGGATCCCGTGGCCGAGTTTCTCGGGTCCCTCGAGATGGAGCGAGGGGCGTCGCACAATACCGTCCTGGCGTACGGCCGCGACCTGGGAGGCTTCCGGCAGTTTCTCGCCCGCGAGCGCCGGCACGCGGGTCAAGTGGGCGTGCCGGAGCTCACGCGCTACCTGGCGACGCTGCGGCGGCGCGGGCTCGGGAACCGGAGCCTGGCGCGGCATCTCTCGGCCCTCCGCGGCCTGTACCGGTTCCTGGTCCTCTCGGGTCAGCTCACGCGCGATCCGACCGAGCAGCTCGAGAGCCCGCGCGCGCCGCGCCGGCTGCCGCGCACGCTGTCGGTGCCGGACGTGACGGCGCTGATCGAGGCGCCCGACGTCACCGAGCGCGACGGGCTCCGCGACCGCGCGCTCCTCGAGCTGCTCTACGCCTCGGGCCTGCGCGCGTCGGAGGCGCTCGGCCTGCGCCTGGAGGACGTGAACCTCGCGGCCGGCTACGTGCTGGCCACGGGCAAGGGGAGCCGGCAGCGGATCGTGCCGGTCGGCGCGCATGCGCTGCACTGGATCCGCGCCTATGTCAAGACGGCGCGTCCGGCGTTCGTCAAGCGCGCGGACCCGGGCAAGCTGTTCCTGAACCGCTACGGGCGGCCGCTCTCGCGGCAGGCGCTCTGGGGCATGCTGCGGAAATTCGCGCGCCGGGCGGGGCTCAGGTCGAGCGTGTCGCCGCACACGCTCCGTCACTCGTTCGCCAGCCATCTGCTCGAGCGCGGCGCGGACCTGCGCTCCGTGCAGGCCATGCTCGGCCACGCCGACATCTCGACCACGCAGATCTACACGCATCTCTCCTCCGCGGTCGTGCGCGACATGTACCGCCGCTTCCATCCGCGGGCGCGGAAGGCGGGCTGATGGCGAAGCCGGGCCGCGTCTATCCGCAATGCGAGCCGGGGGCGGCGGCGGCCATGGACCGTCACGTCAGCCGCTGTCCTCCGACGCGGTCCGTCGCGGCCGCGCTCGAACACGCGCGCCGCACCGGCGCGCGTGTGCTCGTCATCGGACCGCGAAGGGCGGTGCGGGTCGACGAGGTGGCGCGCGCGGCCGCCTGGGGTCTCGACCACCGGGCCGTCGGCGCGCTGGCCCAAGGCGCGCTGCCGGAGCTGCCCGTCGACGCCTCGGAGGTCCGGGCCCGACGGCTGCTGATGCGCGGCGCGGAGATGATCCTGGTGCGCCAGGGCGGCCGGACGGTGGGCGTGATCGAGCCGGAGCACGGCATGCCCGGGTGGCCTGCGTTCGCGCCGCGGCTGGAGCGGCAGCCCGACCGGGACGGCGAGGCGCGACTCTGGCTGCTGCGCGCCGCCGGCAAGCTCGGCGAGGGGATGGGCGCGCCGGTCTACGCGGTGGGCGGCTTCGTGCGCGACCTGCTGCTGGGCCGCACCGCACCCGACGTGGACCTCGTGGTCGAGGGCAACGGCGTGGAGCTGGCCCGACGGCTGGCGGAGGAGATCGGCGGGCAGCTGCTCGTGCATCCGGGATTCGGCACCGCCTCGCTCGAGGGCGCGACCGCGCCGGACGGCACCCGCATCGCGCGGGTGGACATCGCCTCCGCCCGGCGCGAGCGCTACGCGCAACCGGGCGCGCTGCCGATGGTGACGCCGGCCCCCCTTCCGGAGGATCTGAAGCGCCGCGATTTCGCCGTGAACGCGATGGCGCTCACGCTGTCGCCGTCGGCGTTCGGGCGCGTGCTGGACCCGCTCGGTGGTCAGGCGGATCTTGGCGCGCGCCGGCTGCGTCCGCTCTCCCCGCTGTCGTTCGTCGAGGATCCGACGCGGATCCTCCGCGCCGCGCGCTATGCCGCTCGCCTCGGCTTCCGGCTGGATCCGTCGGGCGCCCGCGCGCTGCGCCTGGCGCTCGCGGTTCCGGCGTATCCGGCGCTCTCGGGCCAGCGGCTGCGGGCCGAGCTCGAGCTGCTCGCCGCGGAGCCGCCGGACCGCGCGCGGCGCGGCTTCGAGCTGATGCTGCGCTGGGGCGCGCTCGCGCTGTGGGACCGCGCCTACCGCGCACGAGCGCGCCGGGGACCGGGCCGGCTGCGCGCCGCCGCCCGGCTGATCGCCTGGGCGCAGCGCGCCCGCATCGCGCTGGACCCGAGCGAGGTCTTTCTGATCGCGTTGCTCCTCGATCAGCCGCGCGAGGTCGCGAGCCGCAGCCTCGAGCGGCTGGCCTTCAGCGGCGAGCCGCTGGCCGCGCTGCGCGCCGCGGTCGGGGCGGCTCCGCTCGCCGTCCGGCTGTCCCGCGGCCGGCGGCGCCGGCCGAGCGAGGTCGCCGAGATGCTTCGCCCGTATCCGGTCGCGACGCTGGTCGGCGCGTGGCTCCACGGGGACGCCACGGCGCGGCGGCGCATCCAGTGGTTCCTCGGCGAGGCACGCGCCACCCGCCCGCTGCTCTCGGGCGAGGAGGTCGTGGCGCTGGGTGTGCCTCGGGGACCGGAGGTCGGCGCCTGTCTGGGCGCCCTGCGCCGGCTCAAGCTGGATGGCCGGGTGACGACCGCGTCCGGCGAGCGCGGTTTCGTGAAAGAATGGACGGCACGTCGACGTCGGGAGCTGGCCCGCCACAAAGGAGGAACCAGGTGAGCACCAAATACATCTTCGTGACCGGGGGCGTGGTGTCGTCGCTGGGCAAGGGACTCGCGGCCGCCTCGATCGGATCACTGCTCGAAGCGCGCGGCTTCCGCGTCACGCTCCAGAAGATGGATCCCTACATCAACGTCGATGCCGGCACGATGAGCCCGTATCAGCACGGCGAGGTCTATGTCACCGACGACGGCGGTGAGACCGATCTGGATCTGGGGCACTACGAGCGCTTCACGTCCACGCGGACGAGCCGCAACCACAACGTCACCACCGGCAAGGTCTACGGCGCGGTGATCGAGAAGGAGCGCCGGGGCGAGTATCTCGGCCGCACGGTGCAGGTGATCCCGCACATCACGGACGAGATCAAGGCCTCGATCCGCAAGGTGGCGCGGGACGTGGACGTGGTGATCGTGGAGATCGGCGGCACGGTGGGCGACATCGAGGGGCTGCCGTTCCTGGAGGCCGTGCGTCAGTTCAAGAAGGACGTGGGCAAGGACAACGTCATCTACGTGCACCTGACGCTCGTCCCGTTCATCCAGGCCGCGGCCGAGCTCAAGACCAAGGCCACGCAGCACTCGGTCAAGGAGCTCCGCGCGATCGGGATCCAGCCCGACGTGCTGCTCTGCCGCACGGCCAAGGACCATCCGCTCACGCCCTCGACCAAATCCAAGATCGCGCTGTTCTGCGACGTCGAGGAGGAGGCGGTGATCGCGGCGCGCGACGTGGACACCATCTACGAGGTGCCGCTGGCCTTCCACGACCAGGGGCTGGACGAGAGCATCGTGAGGATGCTGGGGCTGCCGCAGCGCCCGGCGGACCTCTCCCGCTGGGACGAGGTCGTGCGCCGCATCAAGGCGCCCCGCCGCCGCTGCCGCATCGGGATCGTCGGCAAGTACATCGAGGTCAAGGACTCGTACAAGAGCCTGTACGAGGCGCTGGCGCACGGCGGGATCGCCCACGAGGCGGCCGTGGAGGTGGTCTGGGTCGACGCCGAGCGCGTCGAGCGCGAGGGGGTGGCGGGGTACGTGGCGGGGCTGGACGGCATCCTGGTGCCCGGCGGCTTCGGCGACCGCGGCATCGAGGGCAAGATCCAGGCCATCCGCTACGCGCGCGAGGAGCGCGTACCCTACTTCGGCATCTGCCTCGGCATGCAGTGCGCGGTGATCGAGTACGCGCGCCACGTCTGCGGCCTCCACGGCGCCAACTCCACCGAGTTCAACGCCACGCCGGCCCACAACGTCATCGATCTGCTGCCCGAGCAGCGCCACATCAGGGACAAGGGCGGCACCATGCGCCTGGGGCTCTATCCGATCCTGCTCTCGGAAGGCAGCGCGGCCTCGAAGGCGTACGGCCAGGGCCTCATCCAGGAACGCCACCGCCATCGCTACGAGGTGAACAACGACTACCGCGACATCCTCGAGCGCGGCGGGCTCCGGGTCTCCGGGCTCTGGGCCGAGAAGCAGCTGGTCGAGATCATCGAGCTGCCCGATCACCCATGGTTCGTGGCCGGCCAGTTCCACCCCGAGTTCCGCTCGCGCCCGTGGGAGCCGCACCCGCTCTTCGCCGCGTTCATCAAGGCCTCGCTGGATCATCAGGTGGCGGCCTGAGCGAGCCCGGATGACCGGCACGCGCGCGGTCAAGATCGCGGCCGTCACCGTCGGCGGCGGGGCGCCGCTCGCGCTGATCGGGGGACCGTGCGCCATCGAGAACGAGACTCACGCGCTGACCCTGGCCGAGCGCTTGCAGCGGATCACCACGGATGCGCGGGTGCCGTTCGTCTACAAATCGTCGTACGACAAGGCGAACCGCTCGTCCGTCCAGTCGTATCGCGGCCCGGGCCTGAAGGAAGGGCTGCGGATCCTGGCTCGCGTGCGCGAGGTGACCGGGCTGCCGGTGCTCTCCGACGTGCACGACGTGAGCGAGGTCGAGCCGGCGGCGCAGGTGCTCGACGTGCTGCAGGTGCCGGCGTTCCTGTGCCGACAGACCGATCTGATCCTGGCCTGCGCCCGCAGCGGCCGGCCCGTGAACGTGAAGAAGGGGCAGTTTCTGGCCCCCGCCGACATGAAGAACGTCGTCGAAAAGATCCGCTCGGCCGGCAGCGAGGATATCCTCTTGACCGAGCGCGGGACGAGCTTCGGCTACAACAACCTCGTGGTCGATTTCCGGAGCCTGCCCATCATGCGCGCCTTCGGATACCCGGTGGTCTTCGATGCCACGCACTCGGTCCAGCTCCCCGGCGGGCAGGGCGACCGCTCCGGCGGCGAGCGGCAGTACGTGCAGGCGCTCGCGCGCGCGGCGGTCGCGGTCGGCGTCGACGCGCTGTTCATGGAGATCCACGAGGACCCCGATCGCGCGCTCGACGACGGACGTCCGCTCTCGGACGGCCCCAACATGCTGCGGCTGGACGATCTGCCGCGATTGCTGGACGAGATCGCGGGGATCCGCGGCGGCGCGGGCGGGCGGTGATGGACCGCGCCCGGCTGCTGGCGCTCGCCGAGCGGGTGCTCCGCCTGGAAGCGCAGGCGATCGTCGAATTGTGCCCGCGCCTCGATGAGCGCTTCCTGCGGGCGCTCGAGATCCTGCGCGGCTGTCCGGGCCGCGTGATCGTCACCGGGATGGGGAAATCCGGCATCGTGGGACGCAAGATCGCCGCGACGCTGGCCAGCACCGGCACCCCTGCGTATTTCCTGCACCCGGCGGAGGGCATGCACGGCGACATCGGCCTCTTGTCGCGCGGCGACGTGGTGCTGGCCCTCTCCAACTCCGGCGAGACCGACGAGGTGCTGGCCGTGCTGCCGGCCATCAAGCGGCTCGGGATCCCGCTGGTGCTGCTCACGGGCGCCCCCGACTCCGCGCTCGCGCGCCAGGCCGACGTGCTGATCGACGTCGGCGTGAGCGAGGAAGCGTGCCCCATGAATCTCGCGCCGACCTCGAGCACCACGGCGGCGCTGGCCATGGGGGACGCGCTCGCCATGGCGCTGCTCGATCTGCGGGGGCTCCGGCCCGAGGACTACGCGGCGCTGCATCCGCGCGGCACGCTCGGCTGGAAGGCGCTGTTCCGGGTCCGCGACCTCATGCACACCGGCGAGCTGTTGCCGGTGACGCGCGACACCGCCACCATGAAGGAAGCCATCCAGGAGATGACCGCCAAGCGGCTGGGGATGACGACGGTGGTGGACGCGGCCGGGCGTCTCGTCGGCATCCTCACGGACGGCGATCTCCGGCGGCAGCAGCTCGCGCACGGTGCGCTGCTGGATCGCCGCGCGGGGGACTGCATGACCCGCGACCCGCAGCGCATCGGGGCCGACGAGCTCGCCGCCAGGGCGCTGGACCTGATGGAGACGCACAGCCGGGGTGGCCAGCTCCGCCCGATCACGAGCCTCGTGATCACCGATGACCACGACCGCCCGCTCGGGGTCATCCATCTGCACGATATCCTGCGCGCGAAGATCGTGTGAAGCGTTCCTCGCGTGGTCGTCCGCGACTGGCCCGGATCCGTCTGCTCGTGCTCGACGTCGACGGCGTGCTGACCGACGGCGGGCTCTTCTTCGGCCCCTCGGGGGAGGAGAGCAAGCGCTTCTTCGTCCAGGATGGGCTCGCGCTGGTCGCCGCTCAGCAGGCCGGCCTCGCGGTCGCGGTCATCTCGGGGCGCGCCTCGGCGGCGGTGACGCGACGCCTGAGCGAGCTCGGCATCAGCGAGGTGCACCAGGGTGTGCCGGACAAGTCGGCCGTCCTGGAGGCGCTGATGAGCCGGCTGGGTGTGCGCGCGCCGGAGGTGGCGGTGATGGGCGACGACCTGCCCGATCTCTTGCTCATGCGTCGCGCGGGCCTGGCGCTGGCGCCCGCCAATGCCGTCGATGAGGTTCGGCGCTTCGCGCACTGGGTCTCACGCCGGCGCGGCGGCGACGGCGCCGTGCGCGACGCGGTGGAGCTGCTCCTGAAGGCCCGCAACGCCTGGCCGCCCGCCTGATCCCGAGCGCCCGCCGAGCTTTCTTGCTTCCATGGTTGCGTGAGCTGTGTTAGCGTGGTATCGAAATTGCATATGCGAAAGCTCCCGTTCACCATCCTGGCCGGCGTCGTGCTGTTCGTGGCGGTGGTCGTCGGCCTGCTCCTGGTCAAGGCCCGCGCGCCGCGCCAGCACCTGGTCGAGCCCACCCAGAGCAAGGCCGACTATCGCATCAAGGAGGTCCACCTGCAGGAGGAAACGCGCGAGGGCGAGCGCTGGCAACTGGACGCCGAGTACGGCGAGATCTTCGAGGAGCAGGGCAAGACGGTCATGAAGAAGGTGGTCGTGCGCGTCGAGGAGCCCGAGCGCACGTGGACGGTCAGGGGGGACGAGGGTGACCTGTTCCAGGCCAGCAAGGACGTCCAGCTGCGCGGCAACGTCGTGCTCGAGACGAGCGACGGGCTGAGGCTCGAGACCTCGCGGCTGAACTGGACCGCGGCCGAGAAGCGCGCGTGGACGGATCAGCCGGTCACGATCCACCGGAGCGGCGTGGTCGTGCAGGGCCAGGGCTTCGAGTCGCGGGTCGCGGAGGAAGCGACCACGATCAAGGGACGCGTCCGCGCCGTGGTCACGCGCGCCAGCGGGCCGGCGCGCGGGAAGAACCCATGACACGGCTGCTCGTCGCCGCCGGGCTCCTCACCTGGCTGCTGGGCCTGCCGGCACTGCCCGTGGAGGCGCAGACCACCTCGCCCCGCAAGAGCCCCCCGCGCCAGGCGGCGCCCGCGGCTCCGCCGGCCGCGCCGGCGGCGCCCGGGGCGACCAAGTCCCGCCCCGCGGATCCCGCGACACGGGCGCCCCAGGGCGACGGCGCCGCCCCGGTCACGGTCGATGCCGATCAGCTGGAGAACCTGCAGAAGCAGGGGCTCGTCGTGTTCACCGGCAACGTGGTGGCCAGCCAGAACAACTCCACGCACTACGCGGACCGCGTGGAGGTGTATCTCGACGCCAAAGGGGAGTCGATCGTCCGCATGGTGTCCACGGGCAACGTGCGGATCATCACGAAGGACTGCCGCGTGGGCACCTCGAACCGCGCGGAGTACTACGACGCCGAGCAGCGCGTGGTGCTGATCGGCAATGCGCGCGTGTGGCGCGACGACAACGTGGTCACCGGGGAGCGCATCACCATCTTTCTCGCCGAGGACCGGAGCGTGGTCGAGGGCGGCAAGCAGGAGCGCGTGAAGGCCGTCTTCTACCCGCGCCAGCAGGACTCCGCCAGGCCCGACCTCAAGGCGGAGGCCAAGCCGGGCGCGACCCAGCCATGCGGATGATCACGGCGCGCGCGCCGCGGCGCATGCGGGCAGGGAGCCGGCCGTGGAAGGGTTGATCGCTCAGGGGCTGCGCAAGCGGTTCCGGAACCGGGTCGTCGTCAATCGCGTGAGCCTCGACATCCATCCGGGCGAGGTGGTGGGCTTGCTCGGGCCAAACGGCGCGGGGAAGACGACCTCGTTCTACATGATCGTGGGCGTGCTGCGCCCCGATGACGGCCGCATCTTCCTGGAAGGCCAGGAAGTGACGGACCTGCCGATGTACAAGCGCTGCCGGCTCGGCATGGGATATCTGCCCCAAGAGTCCTCGGTGTTCAGAAAGCTCACGGTCGAGGAGAATCTGCTCGCGATCCTGGAGACGCTCGATCTCTCGCACGACGAGCGGATGGCCCGCCTGGAAGAGCTCCTGGGTGAGCTCGAGCTCACGCCGCTGGCCCGCTACAAGGCCTACACGCTGTCCGGCGGCGAGCGCCGACGGCTGGAGATCACCCGCGCCCTCATCACCAACCCGCGCTACCTGCTCCTGGACGAGCCCTTCACGGGCATCGATCCCATCGCGATCGGGGACATCCAGGAGATCGTGGCGCGCCTGAAGGAACGCGGCATCGGTGTCCTGATCACGGATCACAACGTTCGCGAGACCCTGGCCATCACGGACCGCGCCTACATCCTGCATGACGGCCGCATCCTGGCCTCCGGCACGGCCCTCGAGCTGGCCAACAACCCCAAGGCCCGCGAAATCTATCTGGGCGAGAAGTTCTCGCTCTAGCCCCGCTTCCGAGGGTCACCATGAAACTGGCGCTTCGGCAAACCCAACGAGTCGTGATGACGCCGCTGCTGCAGCAGGCGATCCAGCTCCTCCAGCTGTCCACGCTGGAGCTGGAGCAGGTGATGCGCAAGGAGCTCGAGGAAAACCCGCTGCTGGAAGAGGTGCCGCTCGAGGGACCCGAGGCGCCGGCGACGCCCGGCACCACCCCCGAGCTCGCCGCCGCGCCGCCAGCGCCCGAGCCCGCCCCGACGGAGGCGCCGGCGGTCGACAGCGAGCGCGCCGAGGAGCTACCGTTCGACCTCATCGCGGTGATGTTCGACCAGCACGAAGAGCGCACGCCGGTGTCGATGGAGGAGCGCGAGGACCTGCCGTTCGAGAACCTCGGCGGCAGCAGCGCGGTCTCGCTGACGGACCACCTGTCGGAACAGCTCGGGCTCGCCACCGACGATCCGATCATCCTGCGTCTCGGCGACGCCATCATCGGTAACCTGGACGAGGACGGCTATCTGCGGGCCGAGATCGTGGAGATCGCCGAGGCGACCGAGCGCACCAGCGAAGAGGTGGAGAAGGTCCTGCAGCTCGTGCAGAGCTTCGAGCCGCGCGGAGTCGCGGCGCGGAGCATCCAGGAGTGTCTGCTGCTGCAGCTCACCGCGGATCCGGAGCCGGATCCGGTCTCGGTGGAGATCCTCGAGCGGCACTTCGACGATCTCGCGCGCCGGCGGTACTCCGAGATCGCCCGGACCATGCGGCTGGCGCTGGATCGCATCATGGAGTCCGTCGAGGAGATCCAGGGGCTCGAACCCAAGCCGGGGCGCCGCTTCGGCGGCGCCGACACGCGCTACATCGTGCCCGACGTCACCATCCAGAAGGTCGGGGACGACTACGTCGTCGTGCTGAACGAGGACAACATCCCGCGGCTGCGCGTCAACTCGCTCTATCGCTCGTTGTTGCGGCGCTCCGGTGACGAGGCCCGCCAGTACGTGGAGCAGAAGATCCGCTCGGCGGTGTGGCTGATCAAGAGCGTGGAGCAGCGGCAACGCACGCTGCGCAAGGTGGCCCAGAGCCTGGTGAAGTTCCAGCGTGACTTCCTCGACAAGGGGCTGCCCCATCTGCGCCCCCTCGCGCTGCGGGATGTGGGCGACGACATCAACATGCACGAGTCCACGATCAGCCGCGTCACGACCAACAAGTACGTGCAGACTCCGCAAGGGCTCTACGAGCTCAAGTTCTTCTTCCACAGCGGCATCGCGGCCAGCAACGGGGCGATGGTCTCCTCCGTGTCCGTGAAGAAGATGATCCGGGACATGGTCGGGAGCGAGGACACCGGCAAGGCGCTGTCCGATCAGGAGATCGCCGAGGTGCTGCGGGCCAAGGGGCTGACGATCGCGCGCCGCACCGTGGCGAAGTACCGCGAGGAACTGGGGCTGCTGCCGTCGCACCAGCGGCGTCTGCAGTCCAAGAAGCGCTAGACACGCCGATGCAGGTGTTGATCAGCACGCGCGGGCTGACCATATCGGCCACCTATCGGGACGGGCTCGCCCGCAAGCTCGACAAGCTGGCGCGGCTCGTCCCCAAGGCCATCGAGGCGAAGGCGATGCTGTCGCGGGAGAAGCACCGCCGGACCGCCGCCCTCACGCTGCTGGCCAAGGATCATACGTTCCGGAGCGAGGAGACGGCCGGCGATCTGGGCGCGGCCCTCGACATGGCGATCGACGCGCTCGCCCGTCAGGTGCGGGAGATGAAGGACCGCCTCAAGAACCGCAAGGGCCGCGGGGCGCGCCGCCTGCCCGCGCCGACGTCGGCGGCGCCCCCGGCGCGGCCCGACCTGCTGGTGAGCCGCCTGCCGCTCAAGCCCATGTCGCTCGACGATGCGATCGAGCAGCTCCAGACGGGCGAGGACGACTTCGTGGTCTTCGCCGATGCCGGCACCGACACGGTCAACGTCCTCTATCGCCGGCGCGACGGGGGACTCGGCCTGATCGAGACGGTCGCGTGAGGGAGCCGATGGACGAGGTCCCGGCCGTGGCGCCGATCCGGTTCGTGATCATCACCGGCCTGTCCGGCGCCGGCAAGAGCTATGCGATCAAGTGTCTCGAGGACCTCGGCTACTTCTGCGTGGACAATCTGCCGACGACCCTCATCCCGACCTTCGCCGAGCTCTGCGCGCAATCGAGCCGGGGCATCCGCAAGATCGCGCTGGGGGTGGACGTGCGCGAGGGGGAGTACCTGGTGCACCTGCAGGATACGCTGAAGGAGCTGCGCGCCACGGGGCACCGCGCCGAAGTGCTGTTCCTCGAGGCGGCCGACGAGACGCTCGTGCGGCGCTATCACGAGACGCGCCGGCGCCATCCGCTGGCCGGTGAGGGCAGCGTGCTCGACGGCATCCGCGCCGAGCGGCAGGCGCTCGCGCATCTGCGCGAATCCGCCGATCACGTCATCGACACCTCCGCGCTGACGGTGCACGATCTCAAGACGCGACTGGTCGACGCCTACGGGGGCCAGGAGGCGCTCGGCGCACTCACCGTCTCGCTGATCTCGTTCGGATTCAAGCACGGCATCCCCTACGACGCGGACCTCGTGTTCGACGTGCGATTCCTCGCGAACCCGCACTTCGTGGATGAGCTCCGACCGCTGGACGGGCGCCAGCCCAGAGTCCAGGCGTTCATCTTCGGGCACGAGGAGAGCCGCGAGCTGCTGGCGAAGCTGCAGGATCTGGTCCGCTTCCTGCTGCCGCTGTATCAGCGGGAGGGCAAGGCGTATCTCACCATCGCGGTCGGCTGCACGGGTGGCCGCCACCGTTCGGTGACGCTGGTCGAGGCTCTTCGCGGTCCTCTGACGGCGATGGGCTTCACGCCGCTGGTGCGTCATCGAGATCTGGACCGTGAGTGATCGGCTGACCTTTCTCTTCGGCGTCCACAACCACCAGCCCGCCGGGAACTTCGACAGCGTCGTCACGGATTCCATCGCGCGGGCGTATCATCCCTTCCTCGACGCCGTCCGCGCGGTCCCGGAGCTGCCGGTCACCGTGCACTTCTCGGGCGGTCTCTTGCGCCGCATCCGGGAGGCGGCGCCGGCCACGTTCGACCTGCTGGGCGCGCTCGTGTCCGCGGGCCGCGTCGAGCTCTTGACGGGCGGCTTCTACGAGCCGATCCTGGCCATCCTGCCCGACTGGGACAAGGTGGGGCAGATCCAGGCATTGACGGAATTCGTGCAGGCGAGCTTCGGTGTGCGGCCCCGCGGGATGTGGCTGGCGGAACGGGTGTGGGAGCCGCAGCTGCCGCGCGCGCTCCGCGAAGCGGGGGTCGAGTTCGTGCTGCTCGACGACGCCCACTTCGGCCTGGCCGGACTCGACCCCGAGACGCTGGGCGGCTACTACCTCACCGAAGAGCAGGGCGCGACGCTGGCCGTGTTCCCGATCAGCCAGCGGCTGCGCTACCTGATCCCGTTCGCCGATCCCGAGGAGTCCGTCCGGCACCTCGAGCAGCACCGGGAGGCCGGCGCCGTCACGATGGTGGACGACGGGGAGAAGTTCGGCCTGTGGCCCGGCACCGATCGCCTCGTCTACGGCGAGGGCTGGCTCGCGCGATTCCTGGAGCGGCTCCGCCGCCTGCCGTGGCTCGAGCTGTCGACCTTCTCACGCTACCTCGACGGCACGGCCGCCACGGGCCGCGTCTACCTGCCGACCGCCTCGTACACCGAGATGGGCGAATGGGCCTTGCCGGTCGCAGCGGCCGCGGAGCTCGAGGAGGCGCGCAAGCGGCTGAGCGAGCTGCCCGACGGCGAGCGCCTGGCGCGGCTCCTGCGCGGCGGCTTCTGGCGCAACTTCCTGACGAAATATCCGGAGATGGCGGACTCCTACTGGAAGATGCTCGGGCTCTCCGGCCAGCTCCGGGAACGCCTGCAGGCGTGGCCCGGTGATGCGCGACTGCTGGCCGCGCGCGACCGGCTCTGGCAAGGCCAGGCCAACGACGCGTACTGGCACGGGGTGTTCGGCGGCTGTTACCTGCCGCACCTGCGGCGGGCGCTGCGGTCCGCGCTGCTGGGCTGCGAGCGCCTGCTCGGCGCCGACGGGCCGCCCGGGATCGTGTGGCGGCGCGAGGACACCAACGGCGACGGGCGGGAGGAGCTCTCGGTGCGCAGCGACGCGCTGAGCCTCACGCTCCAACCCGAGCGGGGCGGCACGTTGACGGAGCTCGCCTGGCTCGCCCGCGAGCTCGACGTGGCGGATGTCCTCACCCGTCGGCGCGAGGCGTATCACGCGCACGTGAAGGAGCGCGTGGCCGGCGAGGAGGCCGGGGTGGTGAAGACGATCCACGCGGAGGCGGTCGCGCGCGAGGCCGGGCTCACCGAGCTCCTCGACTACGATCTCTTCCGCCGCGCCTCGCTCCTGGACGGGCTCTTCGCCGAGCAGGCGCAGCCGGATGCGCTGAACCCGTGGTCGGCCGCGCGGCTCGTGATCGGCGAGCGCCCGATGGCCGCGGACGTGCGCGCCCGCGACGAGGCGCTCGAGGCCACCTTCCGGCTCGAGCACCCGGACGGCTGGCCGCTGCGGGTCGCGAAGTCGGTGACGGTGCCGCGCGCGGAGCCGGCGCTGCGAATCCGCTACCGCGTGACATGGGATGGCGCCGACCTCCTCAGGGCGCGCTGGGGCGTGCAGCTCAATCTCGCGCTGACGGCGGGCGACGCGGCCGGCCGATACTTTCTCGTGCCCGAGCGCCCGTCGCTCGGCAGCCGGGGCCGCCTGCTGGAGCAGCGGAGCCTGGCCATGGTCGACGAGTGGATCGGCAGTGAGCTCGCCCTCGCCTGGAACGCGCCGGCGGTGGCCGCGTGGGCCCCGGTGGAAACCGTCTCGCTGTCGGAGGGCGGCTTCGAGCGCATCTACCAGGGTTCCGCGATCCTGCTCACGTGGCCGCTCGAGCTCGCGCCCGGCGCGACGTGGGAGGAGACGCTGCGCCTCGAGCTGCGCGCGGGCCGCGGCGAGGCGGATTGAGGCGCCGGCCACGACGGATGGCGACGCCGCGCGCTGCCGCATTTCGCTTGAGCGGGCTCCCGGCCGCATGCTAGAGTTTCATGATTCCGGGCTCATATCACCAGTGGAGGGGAACTGAGATGGAGCGTGAGGAGCACCTGTTCACTTCCGAGTCGGTGACCGAAGGTCATCCCGACAAGATCGCCGACCAGATCTCGGACGCGGTGCTGGACTCGATCCTCGCCCAGGACCCGACGGGCCGCGTGGCCTGCGAGACCCTGCTCACCACGGGTCTGGTCGTGGTGGCGGGCGAGATCACCACGTCCTGCTACGCCGACATTCCGAAGATCGTGCGCGAGACGATCCGGGGCGTCGGCTACACGCGCGCGAAGTACGGCTTCGACTGCGAGACCTGCGGCGTCATCACGGCGATCGACGGGCAGTCGCCCGACATCGCGATGGGCGTCGACAACCTGGGCGCCGGCGACCAGGGCCTCATGTTCGGGTACGCGTGCACCGAGACCGAAGAGCTGATGCCGCTGCCGATCACGCTCGCGCACAAGCTCGTGCAGCGGCTGACCGACATGCGCAGGCAGGGCGAGATCCCGTATCTGCGGCCCGACGGCAAGAGCCAGGTCACGGTCCGGTACCTGGACGGCAAGCCGGTCAGCGTCGAGACGGTCGTGATCTCGACCCAGCATGGCCCCGAGGCGACCAACGAGCGCATCCGCGCGGACATCATCGAGCGCGTGATCCTGCCCACGATTCCGGCGCACCTGATCGATCCGAAGCGGATGACCTATCACATCAACCCGACCGGCCGCTTCGTCACGGGCGGGCCGATGGGCGACACGGGCCTGACAGGCCGCAAGATCATCGTGGACACGTACGGCGGCTCGTGCCCGCACGGTGGCGGCGCCTTCTCCGGCAAGGACCCGACGAAGGTGGACCGCTCGGCCTGCTACATGGCTCGCCACGTCGCCAAGAACATTGTCGGCGCCGGGCTCGCGGAGCGCGCGCAGGTGCAGGTCGCCTACGCGATCGGCCTCCGGGATCCCGTGTCGATCATGGTCGAGACGTTCGGCACCGGCAAGGTCCCGAACGCCAAGCTCGAAGAGATGATCCGCCGGCACTTCGACTTCACGCCGGCTGGCATCATCAAGTACCTGAACCTCCGTCGTCCGATCTACAAGAAGACCGCCACCTACGGGCATTTCGGTCGGAGCGAGCCCGAGTTCACCTGGGAGCGCCTCGACCGGGTCAAAGACCTTCGCGACGACGCCGGTCTCTAAGCCTGATTGTTCATGAGCGGCGCTGGGCAAAACGGGCCGGGTGGCGTCGGCCCGGGGCGCGCACGCCGAGCCGGGGGACCTCGCGCCTCGTGCCGTTCATGAATAGTCCGAACTGAGCCGGCGCGCTCGGCCCGGATCCCGTCGGACGGCGGCCTCACGTGAGGCTGCCCTGCGCGGACCCGGATGTGGTGAGAAAGGATCCAGCGATGACCGACCACGACGTGAAGGATCTGTCGCTCGCGCCGGCCGGAAAGCTCAGGATCGAGTGGGCCGAGCAGTTCATGCCCGTGCTGCGTCAGGTGCGTGAGCGCTTCGGTAAGGAACAGCCGCTGAAGGGCGTGCGCGTCGGCGCCTGCCTGCACGTCACCACCGAGACCGCGGTGCTCATGACGACGCTGAAGGCGGGCGGCGCCCAGGTGGCGCTCTGCGCGTCCAACCCGCTCTCCACGCAGGACGATACCGCGGCGTCGCTGGTGAAGGACTACGAGATCGCCACCTACGCACAGAAGGGCGAGGACAACACGACCTACTACAAGCACATCGCGGCGGTGCTGGCGATCCGCCCGCAGGTGACCATGGATGACGGGGCGGACCTCATCTCCACGCTCCACGGGGACCGGCGCGATCTCGTGCCGGAGGTGATCGGCGGGACCGAGGAGACCACCACGGGCGTGGTCCGGCTCCGGGCGATGGAGCGGGAAGGGGTGCTCGCGTTCCCGGTGATCGCGGTCAACGACGCCGACACCAAGCACCTGTTCGACAACCGCTACGGCACCGGCCAGTCGACACTCGACGGCGTGCTGCGCGCGACCAACGTGCTGCTGGCGGGCAAGATGGTGGTGGTGGCCGGCTATGGCATGTGCGGGCGCGGCGTCGCCGCGCGCGCCCACGGTCTGGGCGCGCAGGTCATCGTGACCGAGACGGCCCCCATGCGCGCGCTCGAAGCCGTGATGGACGGGTATCGCGTGATGCCGATGGCCCGGGCGGCGGAAGAGGGCGACGTGTTCATCACCGTCACCGGCAATACGTCCGTGATCCGCGCCGAGCACTTCGTCAAGATGAAGGACGGCGCGATCCTGGCCAATTCCGGCCACTTCAACGTGGAGATCGACATCGACGCGCTCGGCACGCTCGCGCACGCGCGGCGGCCCGTCCGTCCGTTCGTCGAGGAATTCGCCCTGCGCGGCGGCAAGCGCATCTACCTGCTGGCTGACGGTCGGCTCATCAACCTGGCGGCCGCCGAGGGGCACCCGGCGATCGTCATGGACATGAGCTTCGCCAATCAGGCGCTCGCCGTCGAGCACATGGTCAAGCACGGTCGGACGCTGGACAAGAAGGTCTACGGGGTGCCGCGCGCGATCGACCTCGAGATCGCCCGGCTCAAGCTGGCCTCCATGGACGTGCAGATCGACGAGCTCACACCCGAGCAGGAGAGCTACCTCTCGTCCTGGACGCACGGCACCTAACCCGGACTATTCATGAACACTCCAGGCGCGAGACGGACGGGTCCTGTCGTCGGCCAGGGGATGCGCACGCCGAGCCACCCCGCCCGGTGTGGGGTCCCCCGGCTCGGCGCGCGCACCCCCTGGCCGACGCCACCCGGCCGGGTTCGCACAGCGCCGCGCTGAATCGTCCGGGCTAGGAGAAGCCTGAGTGGCTCGGAACCCTCGGGAGATCGGACACCGGCGCCGACCGCGCTTCGGGATCTGGCTCCTGGTGCTGTTCCTGGCGCTGGCCGCGCTGGGGCAGGCGATTCCGCTCTACACCGACTACCTCTGGTTCAAGGAAGTCGGCTTCACTCAGGTCTTCACGACGCGCCTGACGCTGAGCGGCTGGCTGTTCATCGGCCTGGGCCTGGCGGTCTTCGCGTTCCTGTACGTCAATCTCTCGATCGCGGCGAGGACGGCGCCCCCGGACGTGGTGTGGGAGCTCGAGGACCAGCTGGGGCTACCCGGGCGCGCCATCCTGGAGCCCCTCGTGCGGCGGCTGCTCTTGCCGGTGATCTCGGTCATCGCGTTCTTCTCGGGCGCGCGGGCAACCGCGTCCTGGAACACCGTGCTCGAGTACGCGAACGCCACGCCGTTCGGCAAGGTGGACCCGCTGCTCGGCCGCGACCTCGCCTTCTACGTCTTCCAGCTGCCGTTCTGGCGCCTGCTGTCCGGCTGGGCGACCGCGCTGGTCCTCGGCACGATGGTGCTGACCGCGGCCGTGTACGTGCTGCAGCGCAGCCTCGCGCTCACGGCGCGCGGCCCGCGCCTGGCCGGCGGCGCGCGCATGCATCTGCTCGCCCTCGGCGCCCTCGTGCTGCTGCTGCGCGGGGTGGGCTTCTGGCTGGACCGCTACGAGCTCCTGTACTCGCCGCGCGGGATCGTCTTCGGCGCCTCGTACACGGACGTGCACGCCTCGCTGCCCGTCCTGCAGTGGCTCACCGTGCTGGCCGTGCTGTGCGCGGGCGCGTGCATTTTCCAGATGTTCCGGCCGGGCTGGCGCTTCCTCGTGGCCGGGCTCGTGGTCCTCGCCCTGTTCTGGATCGGCGGACTCGGGCTGTATCCCGCGCTGCTCCAGCGCTTCCGGGTGACGCCCAACGAGCTGGCGGCGGAGCGCCCCTACATCGAGCACAACATCCGGATGACGCGGCAGGCGTATCTGCTCGACCGCATCGTCGAGAAGGATTTCGCGGCCGAGGAGAACCTCACCCCCGCCGCGCTCGAGCGGAACAGCCTGACCATCAAGAACATCCGGCTGTGGGACCACCGGCCGTTGCTCACCACGTACGGCAAGCTGCAGGAGATCCGCACCTACTACAAGTTCGTGGACGTCGACGTCGACCGCTACACGGTCAACAACGAGTACCGCCAGGTCATGCTGTCGGCGCGCGAGCTGTCCTACCGGGATCTGCCGAGCCGCGGCTGGATCAACGAGCGCCTGACCTACACGCACGGGTACGGGCTGGTGACGAGCCCGGTGAACCGGATCAGCCCCGAGGGGCTGCCCGAGTTCTTCCTGAAGGACATCCCGCCGGCGGGCAGCGGGCTGCCGAAGGTCACGCGCCCGGAGATGTACTACGGAGAGCTCGGCAACGACTACGTCTTCGTGCGCACCCGGTCCCAGGAGCTCGACTACCCGTCCGGGGACCAGAACGTGTACACCCGCTACCAGGGGCGCGGCGGCATCCCGGTAAACTCGCTCCTGACCAAGCTCGCGTTCGCCGCGCGCTTCGGCGAGCTCAAGGTCTTGCTCTCCGACGACCTCACGCCGGAGAGCCGCGTCATGATCTACCGCGACATCGGCGCGCGCGTCCGGCAGGCCGCTCCGTTCCTCCAGTTCGACCGCGATCCGTACCTCGTGCTCAGCAATGAGGGCCGGCTCGTCTGGATGCTGGATGCGTACACCACCTCGAACCGCTATCCGTACTCGCAGCCGATCCGCGGTTTCAACTACATCCGCAACTCGGTCAAGGCCACCATCGACGCCTACGACGGCGTGATCACCTTCTACATCGCCGACCCGGACGATCCCGTGATCCGGACCTACGCGAAGGCGTTCCCGGGGGTGCTGCGCCCACTGAGCGACATGCCCAAGGATCTCCAGGCGCACATCCGCTATCCCGAGGATCTGTACTCGATCCAGGCGCGGATGTTCGCCACGTACCACATGCAGGATCCACAGGTGTTCTACAACCGGGAAGACCTCTGGATCATTCCGCGGCTCCCGCAGGAGGGCCGCGAGCGGGAGATGGAGCCGTACTTCACGGTGATGCGGCTGCCCGGCGAGCCCAAGGAGGAGTTCATCCTGCTCCTCCCGTTCAATCCGAGCGGCCGCGACAACATGATCGCGATCATGGCCGCCCGCGCCGACGCGCCGAACTACGGCAACCTGATCGCCTACACGTTCCCGAAGCAGAAGCTCGTGTACGGGCCGCGCAACATCGACGCCCGCATCAACCAGGACCCGGTGATCTCGCAGCAGATCTCCCTCTGGAACCAGCAGGGCAACCGGGTGCTGCGCGGCTCGCTGCTCGCCATTCCGATCGACGAGTCGCTGATCTACGTGCTGCCGCTGTATCTCGCCGCGGACCAGGCGGGCGCGCTGCCCGAGCTGCGGCGCGTGGTGGTGGCGTACGGCAACCAGATCGCGATGGAACCGACGCTCGAGCAGGCGCTCCAGCGGATCTTCGGCGGCCGCGTCCGCGCCGAGGAGGGCCCGAGGCGGCCGGCCGAGCGCGCGGCGCCGGCACCGTCCGCGGGCGATGGGATGATCGCCGGGCTCGTGCAGCAGGCCTGGGACACGTATCAACGCGCGCAGGAGGCGCTCCGGCGCGGCGACTGGGCGCTGTACGGGCAGGAGCAGAAGCGGCTCGAGGACGTGCTGCGGCAGCTCCGCGAGCGCCGCTAGCCAATCGGAGGGGGCCTCGACGGCCCCCTCCGAGACCTCGGCCGTGGGGGTGTGAGACCGGTCGGGCCGCTCAGGTGCGGACGTTCAGGAAGAGCGCGGCGCCGAGACCGGCGAAGACGATGTTCGCGGTCCAGGCCGCGAGCGCCGGCGGGAGCAGATCGGCCTGGGCGAAGGCCAGCGCGAGCGAGTGCACCATCCAGTACCCCACCGAGATCACGATCGCCACGCCGATCGCCACCGCCCGGCCGCCGCTCCGCGGTGAGGCCAGCGCGAACGGAATCGCCACCAGGGCCATGATGAGGTGCACCAGCGGGAACGAGAGCTTGGAGTAGAGCTGCACGGCGTACTTGCCCACCTGGTGGCCGCTCTCCTGCAACCTGGTCATGTACGCCCTGAGCTCGGTGAAGCTCATCGTGTCCGGCGGCTTCTGCACCTGGGTGAAGTCGTCGATGTGCTCGTCGAACGTCGCCTGCCGAGACTCGAATGCTTCGGAGCGCACCGTGCCGGTGCCCTCGATGTGCCGGACGACGCCGTCGGTGAGCTGCCAGCCCTCGGGCGTCCAGATGGCCTTGCGCGCCTCGAGCCGCTGTACCAGGTGGAAGTTCGGGTCGATGTCCAGCACGAGCAGCCCGTCGATGGACTTCTCGCGCGGGTCCAGCAGGACCATCCGGAAGAAGCGCGTATCCGATGACCGGAACCAGATCTGACCCTGGCGCTGCAGATGGCGGGGCAGGTGACCGCGGATCCTGACGCGGTCGACCTCCTCGGCCTTGGCGTTGATCTCCGGCAGCGCCGCTTCCTGGAAGATGACGGCCCCGATGCTGATGCAGAGCGCCGTGGCCAGGATGGGCAGGCTCATGCGATGCAGGCTCACGCCCGCGGCCTTCAGCGCGTCGAGCTCGTGCTGCCGCGTGAGCGAGAGGAATAGAAACACGGTCGCGATCAGCACGATGAGCGGCAGGCCCTTGTAGAGCTCGTTCGGCCAGTGCAGCGCGAAGTGCTGCAGGATCAGGGAGAGCGGCGGCTTGACGCGCAGGAACCGGTCGAGCGAGTGGAGGAGCTCGACGACGATGAACAGCACCGTGCCCACCAGCACGCCCAGCCCCAGGAACAGGAAGTACTCGCGGATCAGATAGCGATCGATGAGGAACGTGGAGGCGCGCCGTCCGCGCATGGCCGGTCGCCGCCGCTCCGCGAACGGCTTGGCACCCTTGAACCGGCGCGGGTCGATGCCCACCCAGACTCGCCAGAACAGGTCGATCCAGCGCAGCGACACCCCGACCGTCGTGGCGCGCAGGAGCGCCACGCCCAGCACGGTGAACAGGACGTTGGGCAGCCACATCGCCACCCACGGGGGGAGCCGTCGACTCAGCGCGAGCCCCTCGAAGGACGTGAAGAGCACGTAGTAGGAGGCCACGATCGCGAAGCTCGCGAAGAGGGCAACCGCCCGGCCGCCCCGATGCGCTCGGATGCCGAGCGGAAAGCCGACCAGGACGAACACGAGGGTGGCCACCGGCAAGGCGAAGCGCTTCTGGATCTCCACGTAGTAGGGCGTCGCGATCTGCCCCTCGCGCGTGAGCTGCGCGGCGCGCTCGAACAGCTGATCCAGCGGCAGCCCGCGCTCGGGCTTCTCCTCCCGCGTTCCCGCGGCGAGCGGGGAGTCGATCGGCAGCGTCATGTCGTACAGACTGAAGGCCGTGTAGCGGAAGCGCCCCCCCGCGCCGCGGCCATCGCGCCCGGCGGTCTCGTTGATGGAGCCGTCGATGAAGCGCAGCGTGATGCGGCGGTTCTCCTCGTCCGTGAGCAGCCGACCCTGCTTGGCGATGATGATCCGCAGCCGCTGCGGATCGCGCTCGTCGGAGACGATCACCCCCTTGAGCCCGACCTGCGAGGCGCTCATCTCGTCGACGTAGAGGACGAACTGCCCGAACGCCGCGCTGAAGGTCCGCTCCTTGATCCCCGTCGCCGCCCGCTTCTGCAAGATCTTGAACAGCTGCCGCTGGAAGGCCCCGCTCGACCACGGCCCGACGACGAGCATGAGCCATGCCATCAGCAGCGTCACGAGCACGGCCGCCACCACGAACGGGCGGAACAGCCGGAGCGGGCTCACGCCGGCCGCCTTGAGCGCCGTCACCTCCAGGTCGCTGGCGAAGCGCCCGCACACCAGGAGCACGGAGACCAGGAGCGCCATCGGGAGGGTGAGGGCCAGGAACGTCGGCAGCATGAAGATCAGGAGGGAGAACACCATGTGGAACGGCACGTTCTTCGTGATGACCAGATTGGTCAGCTGGTAGATCCGGTCGATGAACAGGAAGAACGTGAAGACCACCACGCCGATGACGATGGGCGCCAGCAACTCCTTGTAGACGTAGCGGTCCACGATGCGGGTCATGCCGCCGTCATTGTACGATAGCGCCATGCATGTGGCCGTCGTCTTTGCCGCGCTGCTCGTGCTGATCCCCGGCGGCGCCCGGGCCGCGTCGGATCCCGGCGACCGGCTCGCGCGGTTCGGTGAGCTCGCCCGGAGCTACGCGGGGGCGCTCGAGGCGGGTGACCGCGTGCTCCCGCAGCTCTTCGCCGTCGTCGATGACGAGATCCTCGACAGCCTGCGCAGCGGCGGGCCGTTCGCATCGGTGCCGTTCATCCAGGAGCGTCTCGACGCATTCCGCGATACCTGGGGCGGCGCGGCCTTCCACGTGCTGAGAGTCCCCGGCTCGGGGGAGCGCGCGCCGCTCATCACGGTGGCGGTGCTGACCGTGACCGGCGCGGAGCCGATCGGCTCGCTCCGCGTGTACGGCGGAACCAGCCGCGACGCCTCGCTGCTGGCCAGCGCCACGCACGAGGGCGCGCTCAGCGTCTATCCCTGGCCGACGACGCGCGACGGCGCCGCGCAGTTCCTCGCGAGCTGGCTCGGCGTCGCCTCCGGCCGCGCGGCGCGCCCCCTGCGGCTCGAGCTCTGGCGCCGCAGCCACGCGGGGCCGGTTGCGCGCAGCTGGAGTCTGGCGGCCGACGACGGGCCACACGTATCCGAGCTCGCGGTGAACCGCCAGCGGCTCATGATCCGCCACGAGGTCCGCTATCCCGGCTGGAAGACGGGCTGCGACGGCCAGACCGAGTACCAGGATACGTATCAGCCCGCCCCGGTCTCGGCGATTCCAGTCCTGACCAACCGGAAAGTGTTCGAAGGCTGGCACCGCGAGCTTCAGGTCTCGGTGACGCGCTTCTTCAGCGCGCTCAGCGCCGGCGATCAGACGACGCTCGCCGAGCTCGTGCCCGATCGCGCGCTCCGCGCGCGGCTGCCCCGCGGGCTCGTCGCCGAGCCCGCGTGCGAGCAGCGCGCGCCCGGCGCGCCGGCCACGGCCGTCGTGGCCGCGACCGAACCGCTGCCGCCGGGCACGCCGAGGCCGTGGTCGCTATCGTGGACGCGCGGACCGCGGGGCTGGCGGCTGAGCCACGCGGCCCCCGTGCTACAATGACGAGTCACGATGGCCGAGAACGCGCCCAGTGACATCCCCGACCGCTACGATCCGAGCCGTGTAGAGACCCGCTGGTACGAGCTCTGGGAGAAGCGCGGCTACTTCCACGCCGACGTCACCTCGCCGAAGCCGGCCTACTGCATCGTCATCCCGCCGCCCAACGTCACCGGGTCGCTTCACTGGGGTCATGCCTTCACCTTCACGCTGCAGGACATCCTGATCCGCTACAAGCGCATGGCCGGTTACAACGCCCTCTGGCAACCCGGCACCGATCACGCCGGAATCGCCACGCAGTACGTGGTCGAGAAGCAACTCGCCGCGGCGGGCAAGAGCAAGGAGGACCTCGGGCGCGAGGCTTTCGTCGAGCGCGTGTGGCACTGGAAGGAAGAGTCAGGCGGCGCGATCATCCGGCAGCTCAAGCGGCTCGGCGCGTCGTGCGATTGGGAGCGGGAGCGGTTCACCATGGACCCTGGTCTCTCGGCCGCGGTGCGCGAGGCCTTCGTGCGCCTTTGGGAGGACGGGCTCATCTACCGTGGCGATTACATCGTGAACTGGTGCCCGCGCTGCCAGACGGTGCTCTCCGACCTCGAGGTGGAGCGAGAGGATCGGGACGCGGAGTTCGTCTACATCAAGTACGGCCCGCTCACTCTCGGCACGGTGCGTCCCGAGACCAAACTGGGCGATACGGCGGTCGCCGTCCATCCGAAGGACAAGCGGTACGCGAAGTACGTCGGCCAGACGCTCCAGGTGCCCTCCGTCGAAGGGAACATCACGCTCAAGGTGGTGGCGGACGCCGCCGTCGATCCCAAGTTCGGCACCGGCGTGATCAAGGTCACGCCCGGCCACGACCCGGCGGACTTCGAGATCGGGCGCCGCCATGGCCTGCCCGTCCGGACGGTGATCGGCTTCGACGGACGCATGACCGAGCTCGCCGGGAAATACGCCGGGCTCGATCGGTTCGAGTGCCGGCGCCGCATCGTCGAGGACATGAAGGCGCTCGGGCTCATCGATCGCATCGAGCCGTACCGGCACGCCGTCGGCGTCTGCTACCGGTGCAAGACCGTCGTCGAGCCGCTGATCTCGAAGCAGTGGTACGCGCGGACCAAGCCGCTGACGGAGCCGGCCATCAAGGCGGTGCGCAGCGGTCGGATCAAGATCATCCCGCGCGCCTGGAGCAAGACCTATTACCACTGGATGGAGAACATCCGCGACTGGGCCATCTCGCGCCAGCTTTGGTGGGGGCATCGCATTCCGGTCTGGTACTGCGACCGCGACGGCAGCATGCACGTGTCGCGAACGGATCTCACGAGCTGTCCCGAGTGCGGGGGGCCGGTCCGCCAGGACACGGATGTCCTCGACACCTGGTTCTCGTCGGGCCTCTGGCCGTTTTCCACGCTCGGCTGGCCGGACGATACGCCGGAGCTCAAGGTCTTCTATCCGACGTCGGTCCTGGTGACAGGGTTCGACATCCTGTTCTTCTGGGTGGCCCGGATGGCGATGCTCGGGCTCAAGTTCATGGGCGACGTGCCCTTCCGGCACGTGTACATCCACGCGCTCGTGCGCGATGCCGAAGGCGTGAAGATGTCCAAGTCCAAGGGCAACGCCGCCGATCCGCTCGCGATGATGGACCGGTACGGCACCGATGCGTTCCGGTTCACCCTGGCCGCGCTCGCCGCCCAGGGACGCGACATCCGCATGTCGGAGGACCGCGTCGAGGGATACCGGAACTTCGCCAACAAGATCTGGAACGCGGCGCGCCTCATCCTCTCGAACCTCGACGGCTACGACCCGCGGCTGGCCAAGCGGGGCACGCCGGCCGTGGCCGATCGCTGGATCCTGAGCCGCCTGGGCGCGAGCGTGGCCGCCGTGCGCAAGGCGCTCGACAGCTACCGCTTCAACGACGCCGCCTCGGCCGTCTACCAGTTTCTCTGGCACGAGTTCTGTGACTGGTATCTCGAGATCGCCAAGCGCACCCTCTACCAGAGAGACGATCCGGTGGCCCGCGCCGTCACCCAGCGCACGCTGGTCGAGACCCTCGAGGCGACGCTGCGCCTGCTCCACCCGTTCATGCCGTTCATCTCGGAGGAGATCTGGCAGCGGCTGCCGCACCAGGGCGAATCGATCGTGATCGCGCCGTTTCCGAAGCGGCGCCGGGGCGGTTACGATCCGGAGGCCGAGCGCGAGATGCAGGCCGTGATCGACATCGTGAGCGCGATCCGGACGATTCGCAGCGAGAGCCGCATTCCCCCTGGCCTGGAGCTGCCGGTGATCGTCAAGCCGGTCCAGGACTCCGTGCTCCTCGCCGCCGACGGACCGGTGCAGCTCGTCGGGGCCCTCGCCCGCGCCAGCGTGCTGGTGGATCCTGCCGCGGCGCGGCCGCCGCAGTCCGCGCACGCGGTCGCCGCCACCGCCGAGGTCTTCGTCCGGCTGGAGAGCATCGTCGATCTCGGGGCCGAGCGCGGCCGGCTCGTCAAGGAGATCGAGCGCGCCGAGAAGGAGATCGCTTTCCTCGAAGGCAAGCTCGCCAAGGCCGACTTCGTCGAGCGCGCGCCGGCCGAGGTGGTCGAGCGCGAGCGCGCCCGGCTGGTCGAGCAGCAGCACATCCGCGAGAAGCTCTCGGCGAGTCTCTCGGCGCTGCAATGAGCGGGCCCGGCCGGGCGGCCGCGACGACTCGCGTCCTGCACGCGCTGGACGAGGTCGAGTCCACCCAGTCCGTGCTCGCCGGGCTGGCTGCCGGCGGCGCCCCCGAAGGCACCGTGGTCACGGCCCGCCATCAGACCGGCGGTCGCGGCCGGCGCGGGCGCGCGTGGTGGGACAGGCCCGGCGAGAGCCTGCTGCTCTCGCTCCTGCTGAGGCCACGCATCGACGCGTCGCGCGCGGCCCAGCTCTCGCTGGTCGGCGCGCTGGCGGTCACCGACGCGCTCGGCACGGCCGCGCAGGTCGACGCGCGGATCCGCTGGCCGAACGACGTGCTGGCGGCGGGCCGCAAGATCTGCGGCATCCTGCTGGAAGGCGCGGCCGGCAGCGACGGCCGGCTGGACCACGTGATCCTCGGGATCGGCATCAACGTCGATCAGACCGCGTTTCCCGATGAGCTCGGCGAGCGCGCGACGTCGTTGCGCCTGCTGACCGGGCGCTCGCACGATCCCGCTCGGCTGCTCGAGCACGTGCTCGACGCCCTCGAGCGCCGCTACGCGGAGTGGCGCGGGCAGGGCTTCCGGCGGCTGCGCGCGGCCTGGCGTGAGCGCGCCTTCACCCTGGGCCGGCCGGTCGTCATGCCGGGCGGAACGACCGGGGTGGCGGTGGACATCGCCGAGGACGGCGCGCTCCTGGTGCGGACCACCGCCGGGCCCTTGGAGCGCGTCGTGTCCGGCGAGGTCGAGACGATCGCCGGGGCTCCGGTCGGGAGGGACTGAGCATGCTGCTCGTCATCGAGGTCGGCAACACCAACACGAGCGTGGGCGTATTCGAGGGCGCTCGACTGCTTGCCTCCTGGCGGCTCACCAGCCGGCGCGAGCAAACCGCGGACGAGTACGGCGTGTTCATCCAGACGCTGCTCCAGACGCGCGGCATCGAGCAGCAGCGGATCACCGGCGTCGCCATCTCGAACGTGGTGCCGACCGTGCAGCAAACGCTCGAGTGGATGAGCGAAGCCTACTTCGGGATCCAGCCGTTCACCGTGCAGGCGGGCGTGAACGTGTCCATTCCGCTGAAGGTCGACCATCCGACCGAGGTCGGGGCGGACCGGATCTGCAACGTCGTCGCGGGCATGGCGATCTACGGCTCGCCGCTGATCGTCGTGGACTTCGGGACCGCCACCAACTTCGACGTGTGCAACGCGCGCGGCGAGTTCATCGGCGGCGCGATTGCGCCGGGGCTGATGCTCGCCACCGACGCCCTGATCTCGCGCGCGGCCCGTCTGTTCCGCGTGGAGCTCGTGCGCCCGAAGGACGCGATCGGCCGCAACACCGTGACGAACATCCAGTCGGGCGTCGTGTACGGCTACGCGGGCCTGGTCGACGGGCTCGTCGAGCGCATGCGCCGCGAGCTCGACGGCGAGCCCACCGTGGTGGCCACCGGCGGGCTCGCCGGGCAGATGCGGGAAGTCGCGCGGAGCATCCAGGAGGTGAATCCGAACCTGCGGCTGGAGGGACTGCGGTTGATCTGGGAGCGCGCCCAGGGCCTGTGTTGACAGGTCTCGGGCAGGTCCGTATACTGCCCCTAAATACGGTATGCGCAGCGGCGCAGGTCTCTACATAGAGGGCTCGCGGTAGCCGGAGCCGGGGGGGCGCACATGGGAGTGTGGGTCGGACGTGGACGCAAGGCCAGGGCGGCGTACGGGTTCGACGACATCGCGCTCGTGCCCGGGGCCCTGACGATCAATCCCAACGAAGTCGACCTCTCGTGGGACATCTGCGGCCATCGCTTCCAGATCCCGATCATCGCGGCGGCCATGGACGGCGTGGTCAGCCCGGCCCTGGCCGTCGAGATGGGCCGGCTCGGCGGGCTCGCCGTGCTGAACCTCGAGGGCATCTTCTCCCGCTACGAGAACCCCGACGCCGTGCTCGACCGCATCACCTCCGCCAGCCTGGAAGAGGCGACCAAGATCATCCAGGGCATCTACGGCGAGCCGATCAAGGAAGAGCTGATCCACAAGCGGATCTCGGAGATCAAGAAGGGCGGCGGCCCGGTCATGGTCTCCTCGATCCCGCAACGGGCCGAGCGGTTCGCCAAGATTGCCGAGGAAGCCGGCGCCGATTTCTTCGTCGTCCAGTCCACGGTGACCACCGCGCGCCACATCGCCACCGAGTACACGCCGGTCGACCTCAGGCAGCTCAAGCGGCACCTGTCGATCCCGCTGATCGTGGGGAACGTGGTCACCTACGAGGCCTGCCTCGAGCTGATGGGCTGCGGCGTGGACGCGCTCCTGATCGGGGTGGGCCCGGGCGCGGCGTGCACGAGCCGTGAGGTGCTCGGTCTCGGGGTCCCCCAGGTGACGGCCACCGCCGACTCGGCTGCCGCGCGGGACTTCTACTACAAGAAGTCCGGCCGGTACGTGCCGATCATCACCGACGGCGGGATGACCACGGGCGGCGACATCTGCAAGGCCCTCGCATCGGGCGCGGACGCGGTGATGATCGGCTCGGCGTTCGCCCGGGCCGACGAGGCGCCGGGGCGCGGCTATCACTGGGGGATGGCCACGCCGCACTCGAACCTGCCGCGCGGCACGCGCATCCGCGTGGGCGTCGCCGGCCCGCTCGAGCAGATCCTGTTCGGGCCGGCCTTCACCGAGGACGGCACGATGAATCTCGTCGGCGCCATCCGTACGTGCATGGGCTCGGTCGGCGCCCGCAACATCCGGGAGCTGCAGCAGACCGAGCTCATCATCGCGCCCTCGATCAAGACGGAGGGCAAGGTGTTCCAGCGGGCCCAAAAGCTGGGCACCCGCCTTAGTCTAGACTAGTCCAGGAGGCTGCCCGAGAATGGTCGCCCGTTCGGACCGACCGCCGCGCGGTTGGTGTTCCGCTTCGAGCGCCGGCTTCGAGGTGGTGAAGAAATCGGCTCATCATGTTGGACGAAGCTGGCGTGAGATAACGCGGCGTTCGAGCGCCGGCTTTGCCGGCGCAATCCATTTCTGGGGGGAGGCTCTTAGGGGGCCGTCGAGGCCCCCTGCGATTGGCTAGCCCGGAGGCGGCGGTGACCGCCTCCGATTCCATCGGTATTCTCGACTTCGGCGGGCAGTACACGCAGCTCATCGCCCGCCGGATCCGCGAGCTGGGCGTCTACTCCGAGATCCTCCCGTGCAGCGAGCCGGTCGAGCGCGTGCTGGCGGCGGGCTACAGGGGCCTCGTGCTCTCGGGTGGGCCGTCCAGCGTCTACGAGGAGGAGGCCCCGCTGCCGGACAAGCGCCTGTTCGAGGCGGGCATTCCCGTCCTCGGCATCTGCTACGGCATGCAGGCGATGGGGTACCTGCTGGGCGGGCATGTGGTTCCCGCCGAGCGGCGCGAGTACGGCAGCGCCGAGCTCCGTCTCCTGAACGCCGAAGGGCTCCTGGCCGACGTCACCCCCGAGGCGAACAACCGCGTGCCGGTCTGGATGAGCCACGGCGACACCGTGCTCAAGCCGCCGAAGGGTTTCGCGAACCTGGCCGCTACCGAGAACTGCCCGGTGGCGGCCATGGCCGACCCGGAGCGGAAGCTCTTCGCCGTGCAGTTCCATCCCGAGGTCGCCCACACACCGCAGGGCAAGACGGTGCTCCGCAACTTCCTTCGCCTGTGCCAAGCCCGGAGCAACTGGTCCATGCCGTCGTTCATCGACGCCCAGGTGGAGGCGATCCGGGCCCGGATCGGTAGCGACCGCGTACTCTGCGCGCTCTCCGGCGGCGTGGACTCGTCGGTGGTGGCCGCGCTGATCCACAAGGCCGTAGGCGACCAGCTGACCTGCCTGTTCGTGGACAATGGCCTGCTCCGCAAGGGGGAGGCCGAGAGCGTGGTCGCGACGTTCCGTGACTCGTTCAAGATGAGCCTCATCCACGTCGATGCAACCAAGCGATTTCTGAATGAGCTCCAGGGGGTCACCGACCCGGAAGTCAAGCGGAAGCGGATCGGCGCCGCGTTCATCGCGGTCTTCGAGGAGGAGGCCCGGAAGCTCGGCCAGGTGCCATGGCTCGCCCAGGGCACGCTCTACCCCGACGTGATCGAGTCCGTCTCGTTCAAGGGGCCCTCGGCGACCATCAAGACGCATCACAACGTCGGCGGACTCCCGCCCCACATGCAGTTCAAGCTCATCGAGCCGTTGCGCGAGCTGTTCAAGGACGAGGTGCGGGAGCTCGGCACGCTCCTCGGCCTGCCGGTCGACATCGTCTGGCGCCAGCCGTTCCCGGGTCCGGGGCTCGCCATCCGCGTGCTGGGGGAGGTGACGGAAGAGCGTCTGGCCTTGCTGCGCGAGGCCGACGCCGTCGTCCAGGACGAGGTGCGCCGGGCCGGGCTCGAGCGCGAGCTGTGGCAGGCCTTCGCGGTGCTGCTCCCGGTCCGCACCGTCGGCGTCATGGGCGACTTCCGGACCTACGCGCAGGTGATCGCGCTCCGGGCGGTGATGAGTCAGGACGCCATGACCGCCGACTGGGCGCGGCTGCCCTACGAGCTACTGGGCAAGATTTCCAACCGCATCATCAACGAGGTGCGCGGTGTCAACCGGGTGGTCTTCGACATCTCGTCCAAGCCGCCCAGCACGATCGAGTGGGAGTGACAGCCTGACCCTGAACGGCATGCCCGTCAGCGCGTCGCGGACCGTGATCGGACGCCCGCCGCCGGACGCCAACGCGCAGGGCAATGTGCACGGAGGGGTCATCCTCAGGATGCTATGAAGCACGCGGACTTCGTTCACCTGCACGTGCATTCCGAGTACAGCGTGCTCGACGGCGCCGCGCAGCTCGAGAAGCTCGTTCAGAAGGCCAAGGAGCTGCGCTTCCCCGCGATCGCGCTGACGGATCACGGGAACCTGTTCGGGAGCGTGGACTTCTACACCGGCTGCGCCAAGGCCGGCGTCAAGCCGATCCTCGGCTCGGAGCTCTACGTCGCGCCAGGCAACCGGTTCGAGAAGTCGGGGCAGGACGGCAGCTACGAGGGCGCGAGCCACTGCACGGTGCTGGCCCGCAATCGCACCGGGTACGCCAACCTCATGAAGCTCGTCTCCAAGGCCTACCTCGAGGGCTAC
>Ga0187892_10001612_pt1 | contig 50354 bp, 52 predicted proteins | sample MA1701073metaG_FD_139345 | JGI IMG/M metagenome (GOLD analysis project Ga0187892, IMG submission 139345) | Bio-ooze microbial communities from a basaltic lava cave in the Kipuka Kanohina Cave System on the Island of Hawaii, USA - MA170107-3 metaG ...
TCCCGCGCCTCCCAGACGCTCAAGGGCATCGATTGGTTCGAGGTGGCGGAGGTGCGCGGGCTGGTGAAGGAGGGACAGGTCAGCGAGTTCCAGGTGAAGGTCAAGGTGGGCTTCCGGATCATGAGCGAGCAGGAGATGGGCGGAGCGTGAGCGGCCCCGGCGTGCCCACCGGCGCCACCCCCGATCTCACGCTGGCGCACATCCGGCATGCCGCGCGCCGCCTCGAGGATCGCGTCCACCGGACGCCCGTGCTCACCAGCCGCGCGCTCGACGAAGCGACCGGCCACCGCGTCTTCCTCAAGTGCGAGAACCTGCAGCGCGCCGGGGCGTTCAAGATCCGCGGCGCGCTCAACAAGCTCCTGAGCCTCTCCCTCGACGAGCGGGGGCGAGGCGTCGTCGCCTTCTCGTCGGGCAATCACGCGCAAGGCGTGGCGCTCGCGGCGCAGATGACCGGCAGCAGCGCGATCATCCTGATGCCGACGGATGCGCCGGCACTCAAGGTGAGCGCCACGCGCGGCTACGGGGCGGAGGTCGTGTTCTACGATCGCCAGACGGAGGACCGCGACGCGCGCGCCCGTGAGCTGGCCGCGAAGACCGGCCGCGTGCTGGTGCCGCCGTACGACGACTACGCGATCATGGCGGGGCAGGGCACGGCGGCGCTCGAGCTGCTGGAGGACGCGCCCGATCTCGACGCGCTGCTGACGCCGGTGGGCGGCGGCGGGCTCATGGCCGGCTGCAGCACGGCGGCGCGGGCGCTGCGGCCGCAGATGAGCATCTTCGGCGTGGAAGCGGAGAGCGCCAACGACACGTGGCTGTCCTTCCAGGAAGGCCGGCGGATGAGCATCCCGCCGCCGGCGACGATCGCCGACGGTATCCGCAACCAGTCGCCGGGCGCGTTGACGTTTCCGATCCTGCGCCACAACCTCACCGGTATGCTGCTGGTCTCCGACGACGAGATCGGGGACGCGCTGCGCTTCCTGCTGTTGCGCCTGAAGATCCTGGTGGAGCCGACCGGGGCGGTGCCCGCCGCGGCGGCGCTCGCGGGCAAGCTCCCGCTGACCAGGGGCTCGCGCCTCGGTGTCGTGCTGTCCGGAGGTAACGTCGATCCCGAGACTCTGGCGAACGTGCTGACCCGGAAGTAGCCGGCGCCGGAACAGTCTATGCGGTCCACGCCCGCCGCTCTTGCCGTGGCCGTGCTGCTGTTCACCGCCGGCGCGGCCAGCGGGCAGGCCGCGGACAGCCCGCTCCGGATCGTGACGTTCAACCTCTATCATGGCGGTCAGTGGTCGGGACTTCGCGGCGACGATACCCAGCTCGAGCGCCGATTCGAGATGACGGTGCAGGCGCTGCAGGCGCTGCGGCCGGACATCGTCGGGCTGCAGGAAGCATCGGAGACCCGGGGCCGCGGCAACGTGGCCGCGCGGCTGGCGCGGCGGCTGGGTCTGCACCATGTTCATGTCCCGGCGACCGACCGGGCGTTCGGCTTTCGCCCCCTCGGCTGGCTCATCACGCGGCTGATCAACTTCCGCGAGGGCCCGGCGATCCTCAGCCGCTTCCCGATCGTGCGGCACGAGATGCACGATCTCAGGGGGTGCCGCCGCGTGCTCGATCCTCGCGTCCTGCTGCGCGCGGATGTGCTGACGCCTGACGGTGAGCTCCAGGTGTACTCCACTCACACCTCGCGCGACGACTGCCAGCTCGAGCACCTCGCGTCGCTCGTGCGCGAGGGCCGGAACGGGCGGCCCGCGATCCTCACCGGGGACTTCAACTCGGTCGAGACGTCCCCGGCGATCCAGGCGCTGGTGAACGGCGGCGGCTTCGTGGACGCCTTCCGCCGAGCCCGGCCCGACGAGGTGGGCGCGACGGTGTGGCAGCCGCTGGACGCGCCGTTTCCCGCGGCCAGCCGCCGCGTCGACTACGTGTTCGTGCTGGACGGGCCCGACGTGACGGCCCGGGTGGGGGACAGCCGGGTGGTGCTCGACCAGCCGCAGAGATTTCCGGACGGGCGGACCCTGTGGCCCTCGGACCACTACGGCGTGCTCGCGGACGTGGTGCTGGCCCGGCGCTGACCGTGCTGGACCAGGCCGATCCCGCGCGCGGCGTGAGCGAGGCCTCTCGCCTATAATCGCGGCATGGCACGACGGCCCGGCCTCGAGCCCGAGGAGATCGCGGACTCCGGATTGCGCGCGCTGGCCCAGGCGTCCGGAGACGAGATGTTCGCGGTCTCATCATGCTGGGGCGCCTGCATCGCGCGTTCGGCATCGCACCGATGACGCCGGCGACCCACGCGCTGCTCGAGTCCGGCGCCTGAGAGGAGAACGTCATGCGACTTCGGCTCTGGGCGCTCCCTCCGCTCCTCGCTTTCGGCCTCGGCCTGGCGGCCGCCTGGGTGCCCCGCCAGCCGTCGCCCACCCCGTCGGAGGTCGAGCAGCTGCGCGCCTCCGAGCGCCGGCTGCAGATGCAGGTGAGCACCTTGCAGGCGCGGCTGCGCGCCCGTGAGGCCAGGAACGCGGTGCCGCCGCCGACGATGAGCGCGCAGGCGCCCGAGGCGCCGCCGGCGCAGGAGAAGGTCGCACCCGCGCCTGACGTGGATGCGCGCGCGGTCCGCGCGGGGGCGGCCCGACCCGAGCCCGCGGCCGAGCGCAGCGCACCGGCAACGGGAGCGCCCGCTGCCCGCCCGGCCACCGTGGAGGCGGCCCTCGAACGCTTCTACCGTTATCTGGAGGACACGAGCGCGTCGGGAGCGGCGGGGCGGCGGCAGAAGCTCCAGCAGCTCGCCGACGACTTGCGGCGGATGGGCAATGCGGGCCACGAGGCGCTGCTGCGGGTGTTGGCCGGAGGAACCAGCATGGAGGAGCGGCGGACGGCGGCGCAGCTCCTGAGCGACATGCAGGTGCCGCAAGCGCTGCCGCTGCTCCAGGACATTCTCGACAGGGAAGGCGATCTGCTGCTGCGACGGGCGGCGGCCTCGGGGCTGCGACGCCTCCACATGCCGGAGACGATCCCGACGCTCGAGGCGCTCCTGGCCAATCCCGCCGAGGACCGCTTCGTGCGCCTGAGCGCGGCGGCGGGCCTGGCCCAGATGGGCAAGGCCCAGGGCGTGACCGGACTGGAACAGCTCTTCGACGAGTCGACCATGGATGGCCGCGGACGCGAGGCGGCGTTCCGGGCCGTGATGGCCTTGAACGACGAGCGCGCGCTGCCCTTCATGCGGCGGATCGTGACTTCGGACGCCGAGGTGTCGTACCGGATCCAGGCCATACGATTCCTGACCGGCAAGGCCGATCGCGAGGCGCTGTCCTCACTGCAGCAGGTGATGCACTCGCCGACCGAGCAACGCTCGGTCAAGGAAGCGGCCGCTCAGGCCTACGCGGTCATCGCCGCGAAGTAGCCGCGATCAAGTGGTGCCATTCGAGCGCATGGCCGACGCGGACGACGACGTCCTCCCGTCGACGGGGTCAGAGCGTGAACGAATGATCGCGGCTATCGGCCTCTCGGAGAAGATATCGGCTCATCATGCTGGACGAAGCTGGCGTGATACGACGCCGCATTCGAGCGCCGGCTTGGCCGGCGCAACCCGAGCCCCCCTCCGAGTTCCCTATCGGGAGTGGAACTCGGGGGCGACGCGGTCGGCCACGATCGCGAGCTGGTCGAGCATGCGCTCGGCCGGGCAGAGCGGGCGGACGATGAACTTCGAGCCACCGCCCTTGACGTACTCCTCGATCTTGGTCGTGAGCATCTCGACGGGACCGAACGCCGTGCACTGGCGCATGGTCGCGTCGTCCACGCGGCCGCGCGGCAGGTACGGGTGGGCCATCGCGAACGCCAGATCGGGGCTCTCGGCGATCGCGTAGTTGATCAGCGTGCCGAAGTGATCCTCCGGCACCTCGCGCCCCGCCTCGCGCGCGACCTCCTGCACCCGCTGCACCCCGGCCCGGAACTCGTCGGGCGTGATGAACGACGGCATCCACCCGTCGCCGAGCCGGCCGGTGCGCCGCATGGCGGCGTCGCTCTTGCCGCCGATCCAGATGGGTGGCGGCGTCTGCCAGGGCTTCGGGAAGATCGTCACGCGGTCGAGCGTGTAGAACTCCCCCTCGAAGCTCACCTCGTCCTCGGTCCAGAGCCGCCGGATGACGCGGATCGCCTCGTCGGTGCGCCGCCCGCGCTGCTCGAAGGGCACGCCGGAGGCCGCGAACTCGCGAGGCAACTCGACGCCCACGCCGACGGCGGGAAACAGCCGGCCGCGGGATAGCCAGTCGATGGTGGCCAGCTCCTTGGCGGCCACCACGGGCGTGCGATACGGCAGCACGATCACGCTCGGGCCGAACTTCAGCCGGCGCGTGCGCGCCGCTACCGCCGCCAGCGTCGTCATGACCTCCGGCACCGGGGCGGGCGAGGACAGGCGGTCCGACAGCCAGAGCGAGTCGAGCTCGCTCTGCTCGAGGAAGTCGCAGAGCGTCCACAGGAAGTCGGAGCTGTCCCGGCCGTGCGGCCAGGGGCCGGGCATCACCCCGATCCGATACTTGATCTTCACCTCCGGAATCGTACGCGCGGGCGCGACGCGGCGTCAAGGCGAGAGGAACCTTCCGTTTGACACCCGCGCGTGGTGCCCATAGAATGAACCGCGATTCAGCCACTCCGTGATTCGAGATCGCGACAAGAATGCGAGGTCCCGACAAGCCCCAGCAGATCATCGAAGCCGCGGTGCGGGTCTTCGCCCGCAAGGGCTACTACAGCGCGCGTGTCTCCGATATCGCGCGCGAGGCGGGCATCGCGGCCGGCACCATCTATCTCTACTTCGACACCAAGCAGGAGATCCTGATCACGCTGTTCCGCGAGAAGATGGCCGAGTTCGTCTCGGCGCTCCGGAAGTCCATCGCGGAAGAGTCGGATCCCGTGGCCAAGGTCAAGCGCCTGGTCCGCCTGCACTTCGAGATCCTCGAGGGCAATCCCGAGCTGGCCGAAGTGGTACAGGTCGAGCTGCGGCAAGGTCAGAAGTTCTTCCGCGGCCCGGCGACCCAGGAGATCGCCACGTACTTCGCGCTGATCGGCTCCGTGCTCGAGGAAGGCGTCGCCGCCGGCGCGTTCCGGCCGGACCTTGCCGTGAAGGTCGCGACCAAGATGCTGTTCGGCGCGATGGACCAGATGGCGACCTCGTGGGTGCTCGGCAAGCGCGGCTACCGGCTCGTCGACACCGCCGAGTCGGTCGCCGACCTGTTCCTGCAGGGCGCGGCGAACACCCGGCGGGCGACCACATGAGCCACCCCTCACCCCCGAGGTAGTCAAAGGAGACTCGATGCCTTACGAGACGCTGGCCGTCAGCCGCGAGGAGACGTTCGCGGTGATCACGCTCAACCGTCCGCCGGCCAATGCCATCAACGAGCAGCTGATGCGCGACCTGAACGCCGCGCTCTCCGAGCTGGAGAACGAGGCGGCGGTGAGATCGTTGATCATCACCGGCGCCGGCGACAGGATCTTCTGCGCGGGCGCCGACCTCGGCTCGGCCTTCGCGGGCTCCGACGTCGCGAGCTTCATCCGCTTCGGCAACAGCGTGATCCGTCGCATCGAGCGCTTTCCCAAGCCGGTGATCGCGGCCATCAACGGCCATGCGCTCGGCGGCGGCTGTGAGATCGCGATGGGTTGCCACATCCGGATCCTCAAGGACACGGCGCGCATGGGGCAGACGGAGTCGAACCTGGGCATCATTCCCGGCTACGGCGGCACCCAGCGCTTCCCGCGATTGGTCGGCCGCGGCCGGGCCCTCGAGCATCTGCTGCTCGGCACGCAGATTCCCGCCGCCGAGTGCCACCGCATCGGGCTCGCCAACCGGCTGGCCAAGGAGGGCGAGACGCTGAACGACGCGAAGGCGATCGCCCGCGAGCTCGGCAAGCGCGCGCCGATCGCTTCCCGGCTCATCATCGAGGCGGTGGACGACGGGCTGCCGGCCCCGATCGATCAGGCGATCGAGATCGAGCTCCGCGCGTTCATGCAGACGCTCCGGACCGAAGACGCGGGGGAAGGCATCCAGGCCTTCTTCCAGAAGCGTCCGGCCGAGTTCAAGGGCAAGTAGCCGTGGACCTCGGTATCAAGGGCAAGGTCGCGCTGGTGAGCGGCGGCGCGCGCAGCCTCGGCAAGCAAGACTGCCTGACGCTCGCCGCCGAGGGCTGCCGGGTCATCGTGCTCGACTTGAACGCCGAGGGCGCGAACCAGACGGCCGAGGAGATCAACCAGGCGGGCGGTTCGGCGCGCGGCTACGCGGCCGACATCACCGATCGGCCGGCGCTCGCCGAGGCGATCCGTCGGGCTGAGCGCGAGGTTGGGCCGGTCGACATCTGCGTGAACAACGCCGGCTGGATCTACACGGTCGCCCAGCTCAAGGACATGAACGACGACGACTGGGATCTCAACCTGAAGATCAATCTGACCGGCACCTACAATGTGACGAAGGCGGTGTTCGCGGGGATGCGCGAGCGGAAGTGGGGTCGGATCATCTGCATGGCGTCGATCGCCGGCCTGATGGGGGGCTTCGGGCAGACGGCGTACTCGACCGGTAAGATGGGTGTGATCGGGTTCGCCAAGTCGGTCGCGCTCGAGGGCGCGCGGTACAACGTGACCTGCAACGTGATCGCGCCGGGCATCATCGGTCCCAACGCGAACCTGTCGCCGATGTACGAGCGGATGGTCAAGCGGGTGGCCATGCAGAAGGAGGGGCAGCCCGAGGACATCGCGGATGCCGTTGCGTTTCTCTGCTCGGAGCGCGCCCGGTACATCACCGGCTCCGTGCTCACGGTCACCGGCGGAATGGACCTGTTCACCTTCTAGCCCGGACTCTTCATGAACGGCACCCGGCCGGCTTCGCACAGCGCCGTTCATGAAGAGTCGAGGCTGGAGCAAACGCCCGAGAGGAGGAGTCCGATGCCGACAGTCAAGGAGACCTTCGATCTGATGCCCACCAAGTTCCGTCCCGAGAAGGCCGCGGGCGTGAATGCCACCATCCAGTACGACATCAGCGGGGACCAGGGGGGGACCTGGCATGCCGTGATCAAGGATGGTACCTGCACGGTGAATTCCGGGCCCGCCGCCACTCCCAACCTCACGCTGGGCATGTTGTCGCAGGACTGGCTCGACATGATCGGCGGCAAGCTGTCCGGCCAGATGGCATTCATGTCCGGCAAGCTCAAGCTGAAAGGGGACATGGGGCTGGCCATGAAGGTCGGCAGCCTCTTCCAGGTCTGATCGCCGGCCGCCCGCGCCCACCCGGCGGCGCTGACGTGCCGCCGGGCCCGGGCGCCGAGCCTCGCCCCGTCGCCCGCGTGGTATCCTGACGCGGCCATGGCCGCCGTCGAGGACTACTTCGCGTGGACGGCGCAGCTCTTCGATCCCGAGCGCATCCACGAGAAGCCCGAAGCCCTTCACGGCCTCCGCGTCCTCGATCTCTCGGTCCTCTACTTCGGGCCCGCCACCGCCGATTTCCTCGGCGAGCTCGGCGCCGAGGTGATCAAGGTCGAGATGCCGGGGCACGGCGACGTGACCCGGATCCTCGGCACCGCGTCGTTCCTCTGGAAGAACGTCTCGGTGGCCTTCTTCGCGGCGAACCACTCCAAGTACCACGTCGGCATCGACATGCATCAGGCGGCGGGCCAGGAGCTGATCCGGCAGCTCGCGGCGCGCTCGGACATCGTCATCGAGAACTTCAAGGCGGGCACGCTCGAGGAGAAGTTCGGGATCGGCTATCGCCAGCTCCGTGAGGTGAATCCGCGGTTGGTCTACGTCGCGAACACCGGCTTCGGGCAGTGGGGCCCCTTCTCACGCGGGCGGGCCTCGTACGACGGCCTCGCCCAGGCCGTGTCGGGGCTCACCTCGATCACCGGCGAGGGCGAGGTGCCCACGAAGATCGGTAACTATCTCGGGGACTGGTTCGGGGCGTCGATGGCCGCGCTGGGGGCGCTGGCGGCGCTCCGCTGGCGCGACCGCACCGGCGAGGGACAGTTCGTGGAGATGGCGCAGTGCGAGGGTCTGGTCCGCGCGATGGACTGGACGTGGCTCTACGCCGGCCTCACCGGCCGCGACCGGGAGAAGACCGGCAACGGCGACCACGTGTTCTCGCCGTCCGGGGTCTATCGTTGCCCTGACGGCTACGTGGCCGTCGTGGCCGGGACGGACCGCGAGTTCCGGGCGCTGTGCCGGCTGATCGGCCGGCCCGCGCTCGCGCGAGACCGGCGCTTCGCCACCCGGGCGGCGCGCCTCGACAAGGGCCACGCGCGCGAGCTCGATCGGCTGATCGCGGGCTGGTGCGCCGGCCGGACGCGCGCGCAGGTGGAGGCGGCGGCGCGGAAGGCAGGCGTGGCGGCGGCGCCGGTGATGACGGCGAAGGATCAGCTCGAGAGCGCGCATCTCTGCGCGCGCCGGACCGTGTGGAATTACGAGGACCCGATGTACGGCTCGATGACGGAGTGCGGACCGGCGCCGAAGCTCTCGGCCACCCCGGCCCGGATCAAGTGGGCCGGCAAGCCCGTCGGCTTCCACAACGAGCTCGTGCTCAAGCGCGTGCTCGGCCTCGACGACGCGCGCATCGCGGAGCTGTACGCCGCGAAGGCGATCGGCCGCTGGACCGAGGGACGGCGCGGCGCGGCGCCGCCGGACACGTGGAAGGGCGAGCCGCTCACGTGAGGCCGTCCTGGGCCGAGTGGATCCGGGCCGCCGAGGATCCCGCGCGCGTCGCCGACAAGCCGGAGGCGCTCGACGACCTGCTCGTCCTCGACCTGTCGCACGGACACTACGGGGCGCTGCTCACCGCCACGTACCTGGCCGAGCTCGGCGCGGAGGTGATCAAGGTCGAGCCGCCCGGCGGCGATCCCGCGCGGGAGTGGGGACCGGCCGATGCGCGGCCGCAGGGCGAGGGACTCGCGTTTCTCGCGGAAGCGCGCAACCGCTATCACGTCACGCTGGATGTCACCCGCCGGGACGGCCGCCGGCTGCTGAAGGGCCTGGCCGCGCGCGCCGACATCCTGATCGAGGGCTTCGCGCCGGGCTACCTGGACCGCCTCGGCCTCGGCTACCGCCAGCTCGTGCCCCTGAATCCGCGCCTGGTCTACGTGGCGTGCTCCGCAGACGGACACTGGGGGCCGCGGGCCAAGGGGCAGCCCGCCGAGTACGACCTGATCGACCAGGCGCTCTCGGGCCTGCTCCACATCACGGGCAATCCCGACGAGCCCCCGGTGAAGGTGGGCTCGTGGATCAGCGCGTACGCGCAGGCGGCGTGGGCCACCGTCGGCGCGCTCGCCGCGATCCACTGGCGCGAGCGCTCCGGGCGCGGGCAGATGGTGGACGTGACCGGAGCCGAGGCGCTGATGCGCTACCTCGAGTACACGGTGCTGCTGTATCACGCGTCGGGCGAGATCCGGGGACGGACGGGGCTGTACGAGCTCGCCGTGTTCCCGTACACGTTCCTCCGCGTGAAGGACGGCTGGGCCTTCATCGCCGGGTACACGGACCCGAACTTCGGCGCGATCTGCCGCATCATGGGCCGGCCCGAGCTCGCCCGCGACCCGCGCTTCGACACGACGCTCGAGCGCACGGAGCCGGCGAACGAGGTCGCGCTCAGGGACGAGATCCAGCGCTGGGCCATCGACTACACGGCCGACGAGATCCTGGCCAAGGTGCTGGCCGACCCCGGCCCCGGGGTGGTCGTGTTCGGTCCCATGAACCCGCCGAGCCGCACGCTCGGCGAAGCGCACTGGTGGGAGCGCGGTTGCTTCAAGCGGGTCGCGGATGCGATCTACGGCGATCTGCTGCTGCACATGCCGGCCTGGCGGATGACGCGTACGCCGCCGCGCTTGAAGTGGCCGTGCCGGCCCGCCGGGTACCACGACGCTCACGTGCTCCAGCGCTACTTCGGGCTCGGCCCCGGGCAGCTGGCCGAGCTCCGGCGCAAGCGCGTGATCCGTGACGAGGAAATTCGTTGACGCGAGGCGTTAACCGACTGTACGATTGATCTCAGGGGGCCCCATGAGAGACCCGTTCTTCACCATGATACCCGATGTCCCACCCGTAGCAGCCGAGACCATGGAGCGGTGGGCGGAGGAGGCGCGCCGCAACTTCCTGCGCATGAAGCACTTCGGGGAGATGGTCCTCACGCCGAAGGAGCCCGAGATCGGGCCCACGCCACGCGAGGAGATCTATCGCAAGAACAAGTCGCGGCTCTGGCGGTACGCGTCCAGACGCACCCACCGCACGCCGCTCCTGTTCGTTCCCAACCTCGGCATCAGCCGGCCGTACATCTTCGATCTGATGACCGGCGGCTCCTTCGTGGAGCACATGACCGAGCAGGGCTTCGACTTCTACCTGCTGGACTGGGGCGTGTTCGGCCCGGAGGACAACGGGCTCACCGTCGAGGACGCGGTGACGAAGATCCTGCCGCGCATGGCCCACAAGGCGCTGGAATCGTCGGGCGCCTCGGAGATGTCCGTGCTCGGCTACTGCATGGGCGCGCCGCTGTCCGCGTGCTTCATCACGACCCATCCCGAGTTCCCGCTGAAGAACTACATCGACATGGCCGGTCCGGTCGACTTCGCCCACGTGGGACTGTTCGGGAAGTGGTTGGACCCGCGCTTCTTCGACGTCGACAAGTACGTGGACACGCTCGGCAGCATCCCGGCGGACATGGTGAAGCTCGGCTTCAAGCTGCTCAAGCCGACGATGGACGCGAGCACCGGCCTGAATCTCTGGTGGAACCTCTGGAATCCCGAGTACGTCGCCGGCTACAACGCGCTCAACAAGTGGGCGAACGAGTACCTGCCGTTCCCCGGCGAGTTCTTCCGGCAGTGGGTGAAGGACTTCTACCAGCAGAACAAGATGATCAAGGGCGAGCTGATGATGGGCGGCCGGCGCGTCGCGCTCGAGAGCATCATCTGTCCCATCCTGGCGGTGGGCGCCAAGGAAGACAACATCGCGCCCCCTGCGTGCGTGAAGCCGTTGATGGACGTCGTGAGCAGCCGGGACAAGGAGTACGTGGAGCTGCCGGGCGGGCACATCTCGCTGATCGCGGGGCGTGGGGCCTCGGTGCACTGCTGGCCGAACGTCTCCGCGTGGCTCCGCGCCCGGTCCTAGCGGACGACTAGCTCGGTAGCGAAGGAGGCAACCATGGCCGACCACGCCAGTCAGCAGCTCGTGGATCTCTGGAAGAAACAGATGGAGGAGGGCACGCAGGCCTGGCTGCGGATGGTGGGCCAGCAGCCGAGCGTCGACCCGCAGGCGTTCTGGCGACCGTTCATGGACCAGGGGATGGCCGCCTGGTCGAAGGTGATGACGCAGGGCGCGCCCGCGCCGGACCTGATGGCGCAGTGGAAGCAATTCATCGACCAGTGGATCGCGGCCTGGGCCAAGGTGCTCGAACAGGCGATGGGGACCGAGGCGTTCGCCCGGGCCATGGGCAAGCAGATGGAGACGTTCCTGAACGCCGCCAACCCCGTGAAGAAGGCCGCCGAGCAACACGTGGAGGCGACGCTGGCCGGCCTCGGATTGCCGTCGCGCACCCAGGTGGTCGGCATCGCCGCCCAGCTCGTGCAGCTCGAGGAGAAGATCGACACGCTGGAGGATCGCCTCGAAGTGGTGCTCAAGCAGCTGAACGATCTGGCCGCGCCCGGTGCGCGCCAGGCCCGGGCCTGATGATCGGCAAGACGATCGATTCCATCGAGGTGGGTGACAGCGCCGAGATCATCCGGCGCGCCGCGGACGGGGACATCGCCGAGTTCGTGGATTCGGTCGGCGATTACAACCCGATCCATTCCGATCGCGAGTACGCGGCGGGCACGATGTTCAGCGAGCGGATCGCCCCCGGCATCTGGACGGCCGGGCTCGTCTCGGCGGTCGTCGGGACGCGGCTGCCCGGGCCCGGCGCGATCTACCTGTCACAGGATCTGCGCTTCCTGAGACCCGTGAAGTTCGGCGACGTGATCCGCGCCCGCGTGGAAGTGCTCGAGACGAACCGCGAGCGCAACCGCCTCCGGCTCAAGACCGTGTGCACCAACCAGCGCGGCGAAGAGGTGCTGACGGGCGAGGCGCTGGTGATGCCGCCGAAGACGCGCGTGCTCTACACGAAGCCGCAGGCGGCGCCGGGGCTGTTCGCGATGTGGGCCCTCGGTCCGCTGGCCTGGATGACGCAGGCGGCAGCGGTCTGGACGATGCTCGGGGTGGCGGGGTTGTCGGGACTGAGGGCGGTCTCCAAGGAGAAGCGGTAGGCGACGGCCGCGACTCGCCCCTCACCCTGTCCCTCTCTCCAGAGGGGAGAGGGAACGCTCCGCGCTACATGAAGAGGCCGCCGTTGATGCTGAGCTCGGCGCCGGTGATGTAGTCGGCGTCCGTCGAGCAGAGATAGACGCAGGCGCGCGCGACCTCCTCCGACTTGCCGAAGCGCCGCATCGGGATCTGCTCCAGCAGCTTGGTGCGCACCTTCTCCGGGATGACCCGCACCATCTCGGTCTCGGTGAAGCCCGGCGCGACGCAGTTGACCGTCACGCCCTTGGCGGCCAGCTCCTTGGCCAGCGACTTGGTGAACGCGGCGACGCCGGCCTTGGAGGCGGCATAGTTGGCCTGGCCGAAATTGCCGATCTGCCCGATCACCGAGGTGATGTTGACCACGCGGCCCCAGCTCTGCGTGATCATCTGATCGATGAAGACCTTGGTGCAATTGAACACGCCGTCCAGGTTGATCGCGAGGACCTTGCGCCAGGACGCGTGGTCCATCTTCACGAACGTCTTGTCCGAGGTGATGCCCGCGTTGTTGATCAGGATGTCCAGATGGCCGAACTCCTTGAGGACGTCCTGGGCCATGCGGAAGGTATCCGGGTAGTCCGCGACGTCGGCCTGGGCCAGGAGCGCCTTGCGGCCCATCTTCTGGATCTGCTCCTGCACCGCCCGGGCCGGAGCCTCGCTGGAGACGTAGTTGATCGCCACGTCCGCCCCGGCCTCGGCGAGAGCCACGGCGATGGCGCGGCCGATTCCGCGGGAGGCTCCGGTGACGAGAGCCGTACGTCCCTGGAGATTCATGGAAGCGCCCTCCTGAGTGGGAGTGGGTGATCGGCGCGGTCTAGGGAGCGATAGGGCGACAGTATACCAGGCGAGCCGGTGGCGTCTTGTCGCTCTTAACGCGTGGTGTTAGGATCGGGCCATGGCGTACGTGATCAAGCGCTACTCCAACCGCAAGCTCTACGACACCCAGGAGAGCCGCTACGTCACGCTCGAGGAGCTCGAGGAGCTGATCCGCGCCGGCAAGGAGATCTCGGTCGTGGACGTCTCCACCGGCGAGGATCTGACCTCGGTGACACTCGCGCAGATCATTCTCGAGAACGAGCGCAACCACCGCGCGACGCTTCCGACCGCGTTCCTGCACCAGCTGATCAAGCACGGCGAGGCCTGGCAAGACTTCGTGCAGCGCTCGCTCAAGTCGAGCCTGGAAGGGATCGTCTCGAGTCACCGCGAGGCGGATCGGGTGCTGCGCGACTGGGCCGCTCGCGCCGGTTGGTTTCCAGCGGGAGAGCCGGAACCCAAGACCCAGAAGCGCGCGGAGCCAGCCGAGGCGGACGCGCTGCGGGACGAGGTCTCGGCGCTGCGCGAGCAGCTCCGGACCCTCGAGGAGCGGCTCGAGAAGAGGCGCGAGAAATGAGGCGAGGGCCGGGCCACCCCGGCCCTCGCCTCAGTGCTTCGTTCGGCTAGATGATCGGCGAGTAGAGCGACTTCACCTTGCCCGCCAGCTGGGTGAAGGTGGCCTGGATCTCCTTGCCGGCCTGCTCGGCCGTGACCTGGAGGCGCTCGGCCGAGCGCGTCATGGCCTGGGCGCTCCCCTCGAAGAGCTTGAAGACCCGCTGCGCGCTCTCCACGGACTCGAGCACGTTGCGCTGGTAGAAGGTGATCGGGTCCTTGGGGGCGTCTTGCACGTCGGACTGGCGGCGGAGCACGTAGGCCTGGCCGTCCTTGACCGCCTCGACGGCCGAGGACTGGAGCTCGGCGTAGAGGCGCACGCCCTCCTTCGCCGTGCTCGCGGACAGGTCCACGAGCTCGCGGAGCACCTTCTGGTTCGTGTCCGCCCAGAGCGAGAAGGCCTCGACGGCGCGGCCGGTCATCTGCGAGAAGAGTTCGTTGGGCTGAGTCGTGGTCGTCATCACCGTGTTCCTCCTGTTGCGGGTTTTGCGTTGGGGCCGTGTGGGGCTTTTCATCACGCGCCCAGACTAACGCGGTGCAGCATAGGTGTCAAGTATTTTTTATCGCGTTGCGTTATGCTGCCCGTGGTATATGGCCTGTGTCAGCGGGTGGCTCGTAACCGCCTGAAAAATCAGGACGAAGAGGTGCGGCAGCGATGTCCCTTACGCGACTGGCCGATGAGAGCCTCGACACGTACGGCGAGTACGTGGCGCTCGCCTTCGAGGGGCGGCAGTACACGAACGTGGAGCAGGATCGCTCGGCCCGGCGCCTGGCCCGGGCGTTGAGTCGGCTGGGCGTCTCGGCCGGCGACCGCGTGATGGTCATGCTGCCCAACTGCCCCGAGGTGATCCAGAGTTACGGGGGCATCCTGAAGGCCGGGGCCGTGATCGTGCCCGTGATCTTCCTCCTCGGGGAGCAGGAGGTCGCCCACATCCTGCGCGACTCCGAGGCGAAGGTCGCGATCACCTCGAGCGACCTGCTCGGGAAGCTCGAGGCGCAGGTCGGCGTCTGCCCGACTCTGCAGCACGTCCTGCTGGTGGACGGCGGCGGGGACGGGCGCAGCCTCTCGCTGGCCGAGGAGATGGCCCGGGAGGGCGAACGATTCGCCGCGGTCGAGCGCGACGACGACGAGCTGGCCGTGATCCTCTACACCTCCGGGACGACCGGCGTGCCCAAGGGCGTCGCGCTCTCGCACCGCAACCTCGAGTCCAATGCGCGCGCCGCCTCGCAGCTCTACGAGCTGGACCGGGCAGACTGGGGAGTGGGTGTCCTGCCGCTCTCGCACTCGTACGGGCTGACCGTGATGAATGCGGCCAACATCCTCGGCACGCGGTCGGTCTTGCTGCGATGGTTCAATCCCCAGCTCGTGCTCGAGACGATCCAGGAGTACCGGGCGGCGGCCATGTCCGGAGTGCCGACGATGTACCTCTACCTGCTGAACTGCCCCGACGCGGAGCAGTACGACACGTCCTCGATCCGCGTGTGGGGTTCGGGGGCGGCACCGTTGCCGGTCGAGATCGTGGAGCCCTTCGAGAAGAAGTTCGGCGGCAAGTTGCTGGAGGGCTACGGCCTCACCGAGGCGTCGCCGGTCGTCTCGGCTCACCGCCTGTCGGGCACGCGGAAGCTGGGCTCCGTCGGCCAGCCGATCCCCGGCGTCCGGGTGTCGATCCAGGATGACGACGACCGCGCGCTGCCGGCGGGCGAGGTGGGCGAGGTGTGCGTGAGCGGTCCGAACGTGATGACCGGCTACTACCGCAACCCGGAGGAGACCGCGCGCACGATCCGCGGCGGCTGGCTTCACACGGGCGACATGGGCCGGCTCGACGAGGACGGCTTCCTCTACATCGTCGAGCGCAAGAAGGACCTGATCATCCGCGGGGGCTTCAACATCTACCCGCGTGAGGTCGAGGAGGCGCTGTACGCCTCGCCGAAGGTCGCGGAGGCGGCGGTGGTCGGCATGGCCGACCCGCTCATGGGCGAGGAGGTGCTCGCCTTCGTGGTGCTCAAGGACGGGCAGGCGGCGGATGCGGAGGAGCTGATCACGCTGTGCCAGAGCCGGCTGGCCCGGTTCAAATGTCCGAAGCAGGTCCGGGTCGTCGACTCGCTGCCGAAGAGTCCGATCGGTAAGATCCTGCGCAAGGAACTGCGACGATTGGTCTAGGAGAACGTGAACAACTCGCAGGCTGGGCCGTGTTGAGCAGCCCGCTAGGAGGATGTCATGGCTGAAAGCACGCTGGCGCGGATGTTCTGGGAGCGGGTGGAGCGGGGCGGGGCCGGCCCCGCGCAGCGGTTCAAGCGCGACGACTGGCAGACGCTCAGCTGGCGCGAGGTCGGCGCCATCGTACGCGAGCTGGCGAGCGGGCTGATCGCGCTCGGGCGCGCCAAGGGCGACTCGGTCGGCATCCTGTCCGGCAGCCGGGCCGAGTGGGTGCAGGGCGATTTTGCGATCTTCGCGGCGGGTTGCGTCACCATACCCGTGTACCCCACGTATCCGCCCGACCTCATCCAGTACATCGTCAACGACTCGGACGTGAAGACGTTGATCGTCGAGGACCCCGCGCAGCTGGCGAAGGTGCTGGAGGTGCAGGGGAAGATGCCGGGGCTCGAGCAGGTCGTGGTGATGCAGGGCTACGAGGGCAAGGAGCCCTCGCCTCGCATGCTCACCTGGGACGCGCTCAGGCGTCTCGGACAGGAGAACCAGGAGCGGCTCAAGAGCGAGCTGGCCACGCGTGTCGCGGAAACCCGCGCCGAGGACATCGCCACGATCGTCTACACGTCGGGCACGACCGGTCCGCCGAAAGGCGTCGTCCAGACGCACGGCAACCACATCTCCGCGCTGAACTCGGCCTCCCAGGCGCTCAAGGTGCGCGAGGGCGACGTGCACCTGCTGTTCCTGCCGCTCGCCCATTCGTTCGCCCGCCTCGAGGCGTTCATGGGCGTGCACCGGGGGCTCACCACCGCGTTCGCCGAGAACCTCGACAAGCTGCGCGAGAACCTGCCGGAGATCAAGCCGCACTTCATCTGCAGCGTGCCGCGCGTGTTCGAGAAGGTGTACGCGGGCGCGCTGGCCAAGGCGGAGGCCGGATCCGGGGCGAAGAAGAAGATCTTCCAGTGGGCGCTGGGCGTCGGCAAGGAGGTCTCGCGCCTCAAGCAGAGCCGGCAGACGGTCCCGGGCGGGCTCGGGCTCAGGTACCGCATCGCCGACAGGCTGGTGTTCTCCAAGATGCAGGCGGCGCTCGGCGGGCGGCTGCGCTTCGCCGTCTCCGGCGGCGCCCCGCTGTCCCGCGAGATCGCCGAGTTCTTCCATGCCGCGGGCATCCTGATCCTGGAGGGCTACGGCCTGACCGAGACCTGCCCGGTGCTGACGTTCAATCGCGAGGACCACTACAAGTTCGGCTCGGTGGGGCAGGCGCTGCCGGGCGTGGACGTCAAGATCGCCTCCGACGGCGAGATCCTGGGGCGCGGCGGCAACATCGCCCACGGCTACTTCAAGAAGCCGGAGGCCACGGCCGAGGTGTTCCTGGCCGACGGCTGGTTCGCCACCGGCGACATCGGGCGGCTCGACGAAGAGGGGTTCCTCTACATCACCGACCGGAAGAAGGATCTGATCGTCACCGCCGGCGGGATGAACATCGCCCCGCAAAACATCGAGAACCTGCTCAAAGGCGATCCGTTCATCAGCCAGGTCGTGGTGCACGGTGACCGGCGCCCGTACCCGGTGGCGCTGATCACGCTGAACCCCGACGAGCTCGGCAAGTTCGCGAAGGGGCAGGGGATCCTGAACCTGGATCCGGCCGCGCTCGCCAAGCACCCGCGGGTGCTGGAGCGGGTCACGCGGATCGTGGAGGAGCGCAACAGCGAGCTGCAGTCGTACGCGAAGATCAAGAAGTTCTCGATCCTCGCGGAGGATTTCACGGTGGACAACGGGCTGCTGACGCCGACCCTCAAGGTCAAGCGCAAGATCATCACCGAGACGCACCGGGAGCTCCTGGATTCGCTCTACCGCTAGGCGCGTGCTGGACGCCCTGCGGCTCGACGGCAAGGCCGCGATCGTGACCGGGGCCAGCCGCGGCCTGGGTCGGGCGATGGCGATCGCGCTGGCGGAGGCCGGCGCGGAGGTGGTGGTCGCCGCCCGGGCGGTTCCCGAGCTCGAGGAGACGGCGCGCCAGATCGAGGCGCGGGGGCGGCGCGCGGTCGTGGTCCCGACCGACGTGACCGAATACGCGCGCGTGGAGGCGCTGGTGCGCCGCGCTGTCGCATGTCGGGGGGCCTTCTGTCCGCGATCTTCGATTGCCTCCATTACCGGGTGCCGGTCGTGCTGGGGGTCGTGTCCGCCGTCACGGCGCGGCTCGAGGTGCAGTACCGCGCGCCCATCCCGGTCGGGGGCCGGGTGCGATTCGAGGCGCGCCTCGTCCAGCGGCGCGGGCGGGTGTTCGAGAGCCGGGCCGTCGCGCTCCTGCCCGATGGCCGTGTCGCGGCGGAGTCCACGGCCACCTACGTCGAGGTCCCGGTCGAGCAGCTTCCACGGCTCCCTCGCTAGCAGGCTGTCCGGGGCGAAGCCCCGTTTTGATCAGACGGCCCCCTCCGAGTGGTTAGTTGCTGGCCCTCGAGGAGTCCGATAGGATACGCCCCGATGCGTGCCGCCGTGCTTCGCGCCCCCGAGTCGCTCAGCGTCGAGGCCCGCCCCGCGCTCACACCCGGTGCGGGCGAAGTCGTGGTCCAGGTCCAGGCCGCCGGGCTGTGCGGCACCGACTATCGCATCTGGACGGGTGAGCGCCCGGTCGACTACCCGCGGGTCATGGGGCACGAGTTCATCGGCGTGGTGCTCGCAGCGGGGCGCGGGGTCACGAACGTGCGCGCGGGGCAGAAGGTCGCGGTGGAGCCGAACTACTCGTGCGGTGTCTGTCCGCTCTGCCGGGAGGGCAACCGCAATCTGTGCCTGTCCCGGACCGCGGTCGGGATCGACGTCGACGGCGGATTCGCGGAACAAGCGAAGCTGCCGGCCGCGTGCTGCTGGCCCGCGCCGGCCGGAATCAGCGACGACCAGCTCCTCCTGGCCGAGCCCCTGGCCGTGGTGGTGCGCGCGGTCGGCCGCGGCAAGCCGCGGGCCGGGGAGAAGGCCGCGGTGCTGGGGGTCGGCACGCTGGGCCTGCTGGCGATCCAGGTGATGAAGGAGCGGGGACTCACCGTGCTCGCCGTCGGCCGCTCGGCGCGGCGGCTCGCGCTCGCGCGGGAGCTGGGCGCCGACGCCGCGGTCGCGATCTCGAGTCCGCGCGAGGCCGCCACCGCCGCCCAGGAGTTCTCGGGGCGCGAAGGCGTGGATCTGGTCGTGGAGACCGCCGGCACGCCGCGCGCCGTGGCGGATGCGGCCGAGCTGTGCCGCCCCGGCGGCCGGATCGTGCTCACCGGCCTGCCCCACGAGCCCACCACGCTCAGCTTCTTCTCGGTGGTCCGGCGCGAGCTCCGGATCATCGGCTCGATGATCTACCAGGACGAGTTCCCCGAGGCGGTGAGGTTGCTGGCGGTAGGCGCGGTTCGCGTGCAACGGCTGCTCACGCGCCGGTTTCCTCTGGACCAGATCCAGGCCGCGTTCGAGGCTCACCGCTCGCGGGATACGATCAAGGTCGCGCTCACCCTCTGACAGCTGCCGGCGCGACCTGCGCCGACGGCGGACCGGACAGCGGAGCCATGCCCTACGCGAAGATCAACGGTCTCAAGATGCACTACGAAGTGTACGGCGCGGGCGATCCGGTCCTCCTCGTCAACGGCCTCGGCGCGCCGGCCGTCGGATTCCTCTACCAGGTGCGCGACCTCTCGCCCACATACCGCGTGATCACGGCCGACAACCGCGGGGTGGGGGAGACGGACGCGCCGGACGGGGCTGTGTACCCGACGGCCCAGCTCGCGGAAGACGCGCGCGCGCTCCTGGATCAGCTCGACGTGCCCAGGGCGCACGTGCTCGGGACGTCGATGGGCGGCACCATCGCCATGGAGCTCGCCGTCCGTCATCCCAAGCGCGTGCGGAGTCTGGCGCTCTGCTGTACGTGGGCGGACGGCGACGCGCGCTTCCTCGCCGCCATCGAGTCGTGGCGCGCGCTGGCCCGGCAGCTCTCGCTGGCGGACCGCTTCCGGCATCTGCTCTTCCCGTGGATCTACTCGCCGGCGTTCCTCGCCGACCCCAAGCTGGTCGAGGACGCGCTCGCTCGCGCTCTGGCCTATCCGTATCCGACCAAGGCGGAAACCTACGAGCGACAGGGCGCCGGCATCCTCGAATGGAACGGCAGCCGGCTGGCCGAGCTCAAGAAGCTCAGGATTCCGGCGCTCGTGCTGGCCGGCCGCGATGACATCCTGACCCCCCCCGCGTTCTCTCGCCGCCTGGCCGGCCTCATCCCGAAGGCGCAGCTGCGGATCATCCCCGGCGGCCACGGCTTCTTCCTCGAGGAAGCCCCCCGCTTCAACCGCGCCGTCCTCCAGTTCCTGGCCACCGTGAAGAGGTGACGCTAGCGACTGGCATGAGACTCGAGGGGAAGACCGCGATCGTCACGGGGTCGACGAAGGGCATCGGCCTCGCGATCGCGCGGGCCTTCGTCCGGGAGGGCGCATCCGTGGTGATCAATTCGCGGAGCGCCGAGGATTGCGCCGCCACGGCGGAAGAGCTCGGCCGTGGCGCGGTGGCGATCGTCGCCGATCTGTCGCGCTCGGACGACGTGCGGCGGCTCGCCCGGGAGGGGCAGGAGGCACTGGGCGGCCACGTCGACGTGCTCGTGAACAACGCGGGCCAGCCCCGCGTGGCGCCCTCCGAGATGCTGCCCGAGGCGGACTATCGCTACACGCTCGATCTCAACCTCAACGGCTACTTCGTGCTGAGCCAGGAGATCGCGCGTGGAATGCTCGCGCGCGGGAGCGGAGTCATCGTCAACATCAGCTCGATGAACGGGACCCAGCCGTTTCCGCAGCGGCTCGCGTACTGCGTGTCCAAGGCCGGGCTCAACATGATGACCAAGGTGATGGCCATCGAGTGGGCCACGCGTGGGGTGCGCGTGAACGCGATCGCGCCCGGCTACGTCGAGACGGAGTTCATCCAGGGCCTCTCGCGCAAGGGCATTCTCGACATGGACCGGCTGGCGCGCCGGACACCGATGGGGCGCCTGGGCTCGCCGGACGAGATCGCGGAGGCGGCGGTGTTCCTGGCCTCTCCGGGCGCATCGTTCATCACGGGGGAGATCCTGACCGTCGACGGCGGCTGGTCGTCGTACGGCTACATCTAGCTGACTCGGAAGGGGGTGAGAGCGCTCGTGTAGAATCCGCTGCATGTGGTTCGCCCTGGCCGTGCTCGCGGCGCTCTGCCAGGTGCTCCGCAACACCGTGATGAAGCGCCTCGGCCACTCGCTGGACGAGTACATCAACGTCTGGGGGCGCTTCACCTTCCTGCTGCCGTTCGCGGCCTGCTTCGTGCTGTGGAGCGGCGCGCCCGAGATCAAGCCCGGCTTCGCTCTCGCGTGCGTCTGCTTCGGCGCGTGCCAGACCATCTCCACCCTGGCGCTCTCGAAGGCGCTGAAGCTGGCCGAGATCTCGATGGTGACGGCGCTGTGGAAGGTGAGCCTGCTGGTGCTCGTCGTGCTGGGCTACTTCACCCTGAAGGAGACGCCGACGCCGCTCGGCATCGCCGGCATCCTGATCAGCATGGCGGGCGTCTACCTGCTCAACGTCAACCGCGCGCACATCGCGTGGTGGGCGCCGCTCGCCGTCCTGTTCACCGACCGCGGACTGCGCTACACGCTGCTGGCCGCGCTGTTCTTCGCGCCGTCCGTGATCACGATCAAGTGGGCGATGCTGCTCTCGGACCAGTACATGGGCACGCTCGGCGGGTACGTGGCGGCCAGCCTGATCGTCACTCCGATCGTGCTCATCACCTCCCGGCCGCACTTCCGCGAGGTGCCCCGGTACTGGAAGGCGTTCCTCAGCTTCGGGCTGTTCGCCGCGCTGACCACCATCAGCCAGGGCACCGCCTACCTGTTGACCCTGTCGTCGTACGTGGAAGCGGTGAAGCAGGTCGAGATCCTGTTCGCGATGGGCATCGGCGCCCTGATCTTCCACGAGAAGCAGAAGGTCCGCGACATCGCCCCCGGCGCCCTGCTCATGCTGGTCGGCGTCGTCCTCCTCAGCTTGGCCGCCTAGCAGGCCCCGGGTCCCTCTCCCCTCCGGGGAGAGGGTAGGGTGAGGGGCCGAGGGTGAGGGGCCGGGAGTGAAGGGCGGGCGAGGGAGGAGTCTGGCCGACTCGTCGGCGGCGTTGGTCACTCGGCCACTACGGGCTCGAGGTTCCGCTTCGAGCGCCGGCTTCGCTGGCGCAAGCCCTTTCTGGGGGAGGTCTCGGAGGGGGCCCTAGGGGCGAAGCCCCGTTTCGATCAGACGGCTCCCTCCGATTGCCTAGACCTCTGGCCGCTTGCCGTGCGTCGCGCGAATCACCGTCTTGATTCCGCCTCGCACGCTGAAGTCGCCGATGACCTCGATCCAGCGCGGCGCCGCGGCCGACACGAAGTCGTTCAGGATGCGGTTGGTGACGTCTTCGTGAAAGGCCCCCTCGTTCCGGTAGGACCACACGTAGAGCTTGATCGACTTGAGCTCGACCAGGTGCTGGTCCGGGACGTATCGGATGCGGATCGTGGCGAAATCCGGCTGCCCGGTGATGGGACACACGCAGGTGAATTCCGGGATGTCGAGGCTGACCTCGTAGTCACGGTCCGGGTGCGGATTCGGGACGACCGCGAGCTGCCGGGATGGCTGCGTCGGCATGAATCGACGCTATCGTGCCGGCGACGGGCGGGTCAAGGCTTCGGCAGGACCACGCCGCGGCCGCGCCAGACGGCTTCGCGCATCCGATCGGTCGTCGCGGCCGGCACCTGCTCGAGCACCAGCACCTCCGCGCCGCGCTTCTCGACGAGGAACCCGCGCGGCCCCTCCAGCCAGCTCACGGTGGCGCCGTCGCGTCCGGGCATGCCCCTGCGCGCCACCGCCGGATGTCGCTTCTCCATGATCGTCGTGTAGGCGAGCGCGAACGCATTGGCGGTCCGCGGACTGTCCATCACCAGGTGATACACGAGGATGAAGCGCCCGGCGTCATCCTCCCACACGCGGTACCGGTCGCCTCGCCACCCGGCCGCGATGCGACGGCCCGCCGGCTCGCCCAGGTGCAACCCCACGACCGCGCCCAGCCCGAACTCGCCTAGCTCGTCGTCCGCCGCCGGCTTGCCGGCCGGGATCAGCGGCGTCATGTCGGGCAGCGCGATCGGGATCGGATCCTGCCGGGCCTTCAGGCGCTTCTCGGGGTGCAGAATCTGGGCGGTCGAGCGCGGCGGGTCACCATACAGCGTCGAGATCGCCGACCATGGCTGCTGTTTCCGGAACTCGTACGCGAAGTTGAGCCCTTCCAGGTACGGAAACAGCAGGAGGTCGCGGAGGAACTTGGGCGCTGCGTTGGCCGCCTGCCCGACGAGCCCGGCGCCGATCGTGGCGCGGATCGTCTCGAGGTCGGGCAGCGCGCTGAGCTCGGTGCCCTGCGTCCGGAGCAACACGTCGAACGAGAGCGCGACCGCTTCGCCTTCCATCAGCGCCTGGCGGGCGAGGACCTGATCGCCGCGGCCCGGCGTGGGCGTGACGAACGTGTCCAGGGAGACCTGCCGGTCCTGCAGCGCGTGCACCAGCTCGTGGAGCAACACGACCTGCTGTTCTTCCGGCGCCAGCCAGTCTCCGAGCACCATCACCTTGCGCAGGGGATCGTAGTACGCCGCGATCTGCTCGTTGACGAGGTCCACGAACAGCCGGCGCAGGTCGAAGTCACGGGGGATCAGGCCCCAGGCCACCATGCCCTTGCGCTCGGATTCCACGCGCGCGGGCGAGTAGCGTCGATCCAGCTCCTGCTCGATGTAGCGTCGGATCTCGGGCCGGGTCTTGACCAGGATCGGCGGCGGCGGACCCGGCGCGGCGATGCCCTTGAGAGCGGCCAGCTCCTGGAACAGGGGCGCGGCGGTTCGATCGAGCCCCGGCTGGGTGGTCTGCGGCTGAGCCCACAACCCGACCGGCGCCAGGAGCAGCGCCGCCACCGTGAGCAGGAGCAGCAGACTCTGCGGCAGCGGCATCATTCGACGACTATACCGTACAGGTGCCGGATGCCCGTCATCTCCGGCTGGTGAGGCCGATCCCGGCCGCGACCATGCCAGCCGAGAGCAGCAGGGTGGGGGTGAGCGGATCGCCCGTGATCACCGCCGAGATCAGCACCCCGAAGATCGGCGTCGTCAGCGCGCAAGCGGCCAGCGCGCTCGGGCGGTAGATCTGCAACAGGTACGAGTTCACGACGAAATTGAAGCCGGCGACGACCGCGCCCTGGTAGAGCAGGGAGGCGGCGAGCGAGGCGGTGTACCGCGTCGGGACGTCACGCTCCCACCAGACGCTCGCCAGCAGGAAGCACGCGCTGCCGATGCCCGACTGGAACACAAGGAGCTTGATCGGATCGAACCGCTGGACGGCGCGCGTCATGTAGATGATCCGCTCGCCGAGCATCAGGGCGCTGGCGGAGACGAGGAGGTCGCCCAGCAGCGTCGAGCTCGTGAAGGAGAAGTCGCGCGCGAAGAGCAGGAGGATGCCGGCATACGCGATCAGGATGCCGCCGAGCGTCGCGGGCGTCAGCCGGTCGCCGGGAATCAAGAAATGCGCGAGCACCACCGTGTGCACCGCATACGAGTTGAGGAGCACCGAGGCGTGCGCCGCGGTCGTATGGCTGATGCCGACGTTCATGAGCCCGATCTGCACGGCGAAGAGCAGGCCCAGAGACCAGAGGACCGGCCACTCTCCCGGCCGCACCCGGAACACTCCGGGATGCCGCGTCCACCACGCATAGGCGAGGATCGCCAGGCAGCCGAGCAGGAAGCGCAACCAGGCCAGCCGGAGCGGAGGGGCGTCGGTGAGGCCCACCTTCACCGCGACCGGATTGCCGCCCCAGAGGGCGGCCAGCAGCAGCGCGATGGCCGCGCCCTTGAGATCGAGCGAGCGGAGCGGGGTCAACGAGTGGGGGCGGGGCGCTGCAACCGGGAGGCCGCGAGCCGGGGCATGACCTCGCCATGTTAGCATGGGCATCTGATGAAGATCGGACTTGTCGGCCTCGCCAAGAGCGGCAAGACGTCGCTGTTCAATCTGCTCACGGGATCTTCGGCGGTGACGTCGTCGTTCGGCGGCTCGCGCGCCGAGATGCACGCCGGCATCGCCCGGGTGCCCGACGCGCGTGTCGCTCAGTTGAGCGCGCTGTTCGAGCCGAAAAAGACCACCTTCGCGACCTTCGAGGTGGTCGATCTGGCCGGCATCGCCAAGGGCGAGCGGAGCGGCCTCGAAACCAGGGAATTCCGGAACGCCGACGCGCTCCTGCACGTCGTCCGGGCGTTCCCGGATGCGACCGGCACGGCTCCGAACCCGCGTCGAGACATCAACGAGCTGGAGACCGAGCTGATCCTGGCGGATCTGGAGGTCGTCGAGCGTCGCCTGGAGCGGCTCGAGGCCTCACTCAAGAAGAAGCGCACGGAGGCGGAGCTGCGGGTGCAGGCGGTCTTGCTGCGGCTCAAGCCCGCGCTCGAGGCGGAGACGCCGATCCGCGCGCTCGAGCTCGCCGCGGAAGATGCTCGAGCGATCCGCGGCTCCACCTTCCTCTCGGAGAAGCCGATCCTGCATTGCCTGAACCTCGCCGAGAAGGAGCTTGACCGGGCGGCGGACCTCGTCGAGAGCTTCGCGCTCGGTGACGTCGTGGGCCGCCCGGGAACACGCGTGGGGTGGGTCTCCGCCGTGATCGAAGCCGAGGTCGCGCAGCTCGAGGGGCAGGAGCAGGCCGCCTTCCTCGCCGATCTCGGGCTCGCGGAGCCGGCGATCAATCGCGTGCTGAAGGACTGCTATGCGCTCCTCGGTCTGATCTCGTTCTTCACGCTCGGGGAGGACGAGGTGCGGGCGTGGTCCGTGCCTCGCGGCACCCGGGCGCAGGACGCCGCCGCGTCGATCCACTCGGACATGGCGCGCGGCTTCATCCGCGCCGAGGTCGTCGGCTACGATGAGCTGGTGGCGGCGGGCGGCTCGATGGCGACGGTGCGCGAGCGGGGGCAGTTCAGGCTCGAGGGCAAGGACTACGTCGTAGAGGACGGCGAGATCTTCCACGTCCGCTTCAACGTCGCGAAGTAGGACGCCTCGCCGAGGGCCGACCCCTTTACCCTGGTCCTCTCCCCGGAAGGGAGAGGGTATCGGGTCACCGGGGCTTGATGAGGCCGAGCTTGACCTCGCCGCCGATCGACTTGACCAGGTCGACCAGGGTGACGTCGGAGCTCTCGGGGAGGAGGACGCAGCCGGCGCCGAGGATCAGGCCGATGCCCCCGGTCTGGGCCAGCGCGTCCTGCGCTTCCGACGTGGCCTGCTCGGAGGGGCCGTCCTTCAGCGTCGTCCACTGGTTGAGCCCACCGATCACGGCGCCGGGGACGCGCGCCTGGCCGGCCTGAAGTGACGGTCCGGCGCGGCGGTCGTCCCAGTTCCAGGCGTCGGCGGGCAGCGCGGCCAGGCGGTCGAACATCAGGTTGTCGCCGTGGCAGTGGAGGATCGTCAGGACCGAGCGCCCCCGCATGGCTTCGAGGATCCGGCGGTCGTACGGCTCGCCGAACCGGAGATATTCCTGCTCGGTGTGAAACGACGTGCTGGCCGCCGGCACCGAGTAGAAGATCCCCTGCGCGCCCTCGCGGAAGCAGGCGTCCATGAACGCCAGGATGGTCTCGGTGATCGCCTCCAGGGCACCCGTCACCGCTTGCGGATTTTCCTTGAGATCGTAGTTGAGCCGGTCTCCGGAGAGCTTCCGGGCCAGCGAGAGCGGGCTGAACACCGTCGGCACCGTCGGGCATTCCACGCGCCGGTCCACCACGCAGCGGACGAGACTCTCCAGATGCATGGCCCAGCCGGTCGACTCCATCGCGAGCGGCCGGATCCTCTTCCAGTCTTCCGGCGAGTTCACCGCGTGCCGCGCGCACGGTCGATGCCCGTCCGGCCTCACCTCGTCACCCTCCACGCACCCCCAGTCCTCGACCGCGTATCCGCCGGTCGGGGTCACCTTGAGGAAGTCGGAGCCGTAGCGCTCGTGGAAGCGCAGCGTCGACTGCGCGAGCGCGGCCGCATTGCGGTCGACGTCGGGAAAATGCCGCCAGAAGGCGTAGGCCGGTCGGTCGGTGGGCTGGCGCTTGAGGGTTGCCCTGATGCGTTCGAGCTTGGTCATCGACTCGTCCTCTCGTGAGCGGTCGGAACCAGGCAACCGTCTCTGAGCGCCCGGCTGCCATCGGCGGTGAGCGCGCGGAAGCGGACCTGGCGGCCGTCGCCGCTGTCGTGCGCGCCGGCATGGAGCGTAATGCTGGACGGCATGCGGACCATCCCACCGAACCGGCACGCGATCCGCCTCACGCCGGCTGCCGCGATTACTTCTCGGCGCAGCACCTCGGAGACGGCGAGTGCGAGCGTGGCGGTGCCGTGCAGAATGATGTCGGGCAGACCCGCGGCCAGCGCCACGGCGCGGTCGGTGTGGATCGGGTTCCAGATCCGCGCGCATTCGGAGTAGACGTGAGCGAGGTTGGCGGGGACGTCGATGCGCGCGGACCAGTCGGGGGGCCCCTCACCCTGCCCTCTCCCGAGAGGGGAGAGGGATCGAACCGCGCTCTCCCCTTCATCAAGTTCCCTCTCCCTTTCAGGGAGAGGGACAGGGTGAGGGTCGAGCTCGCCGGCCGCCGCCCCCTCGCATTGCACGCCGAGATGGATCGAGCCGTAGCGCGTGGTGCTCACCGGGCGCCCGTCGGCGTCGGTGGTCTCGAAGCGCGTGACCACGTAGGCGCCGGCGGGGCGTGGCTCGACCTGAGTGATGGTGGCGGTCGTGAGGAGACGGGCGCCGGCGATGGGCGGCCGATGAATGGTCAGATCGTGGCTCACATGCACGCCGCGGAGCGCGATCTCTCGCGCCAGCGTCTTGACGCGGACCTCGACCGCCAGCGGCCACTCGTAGCAGACCGGGAAGAGCGGGTGCGCGGCGATGCCGGCGGGGCGTGTGGTGTCGAGGTACTCCGGCGCGGTTTCGCCGAGCGCCGCGGCATAGGCCATGAGCCAGCGCGCGTCGATCTCCGCCTCGCGCGGACCGATTGCGGTGCCCAGGATCCCGGCGGAGATCTTCATGGCCCGCCCCTCACCCGGCCCTCTCCGCGGAGGGGAGAGGGAGATCAGGAGCGGGGAAGTTCATGCAGTCGACGAAGATGTCCTGGAAGTCGGGGTGGGCGGCCAGCGAGACGTGCTCGATGGCGCGCGCGATGCCCTCGGCGTGGTGCCGCTCGGCCTCGGACACCAGCGCGAGCTGCGCGCCCAGCGACGCCGCGTTGCCCACGTAGCGGATCTTGTGGGCGGGGATCGTCGGCGGGATGATGCCGATCCGGCGGGCGCTCCTGATGCTGAGATAGTTGCCGAAGCCGCCGGCCAGCATCAGCTCGCCGACCTCCGCCTGGCTCACGCCGGCCACGTGCTGGAGCATCGCCACCCCGGATGCGATCGCCCCCTTGCAGAGCTGGACCTGCCGCACATCGTCCTGGGTCAGCACGATCTCGCGCGTGGCGCCCGCCTCGCCGGGGTGGGCCAGGACCACCACGCGTTCCTCGCCGCGCAGGAAGACGCGCTCGCGCAGCGCCGGGGCCAGCCGCTCGCGGTTGTCGATGTCGATGAGGCCGGTCTGATCGATCACGTCCGCGTCGAGCAGCGCCGCGATCGCATCGATGATGCCGGAGCCGCAGATACCCTGCGCCGGGCCCTCGCCGATGGTGTGGAGCCGGAGGTCGCCGTGTTCGAGCGTCACCCGGTCGATGGCCCCCAGCGCCGCGCGCATACCGTGCCGGATCTGAGCCCCTTCCAGCGCGGGACCGGCGGGGGCCGAGCAGGCCCAGAGTCGCGCGCTCGAGCCCAGGAGCACCTCACCGTTGGTGCCGATGTCCACCGCGATCCGGATCTCGGGCGTGTCGGCGATGCGCGTGGCCAGCGCCACGGCCACCGCGTCGGCTCCGACGAAGCCCGCGACCAGGGGGAGCAGGCAGACCTGCGCCTCGGGGTTGATCTTGAGGAAGAGCTCGCGCGCCGACAGCCGTAAGGGGTGACGCATCACCGGCGCGTACGGCGCGAGGCCGACGTAGGACGGATCGATGCCGAGCAGCAGGTGGTGCATGCACGTATTGCCGACGACCACGACCTTGTAGATCCACTTCGCGGCCACGCCCGACTCCCGCACGATCTGCTCGATGTGCTGATTGAGCAGACCGACGATCCGCATCTGCAGCTTGCGCAGGTTGCCCGCGTCGAACTGGGCGAACGCGATGCGCGACATCAGGTCGCCGCCGAACACGGCTTGCGGATTGAGCGTGGACACCGAGGCGAGCTGCTCGCCGGACTCGAGCTCCATCAGCGTGGTGACGACGCTGGTGGTGCCGATGTCGATGGCGAGCCCGAACTTGAGCAGCGAGGTGTCGCCGGCCTCGACTGCCAGCACGCGCCGGCCGGACGTCGCGACGGTGACCTGGCCCTGGTACTCGCGCAGCGTCGCCGGGAGCGCTTTCATGACATCCGCGGGCACGTCGTCGGGTGTATGGCCGGTCACCGAGAGGAGCTCCTCGAGATCGGACGTCTGATGATGCTCGTCCTTCGGGAGCGACACCATGACGACGCGCTTGGCGATGCCGGCGTCGAGGCTGACCGGGACGGGTGCATCGGGCGGCCGCTCGGCCCCGAGGATCTGGAACGTCTGCTCGTCGAGCGGCGGCGCGAGCTGCACCTCGACCGGCTCGGTCACGTGGCACTGGCAGGAGAGCCGGTAGCCCTCGCGCACCAGTCCGTCACCGAGCTGGAGCTCGTCGCTGATGCTCGGCGGCGGGATCGTGCCGCTCAGGAATTTCACCCGGCACGAGGTGCAGCGGCCGCGACCGCCGCAGGTGGCGGTGATGTCGACGCCGCCCGCATGCGCGGCCTTCAGGATCGTGATGCCGGGCTCGACCTGGAGGACGCGTCGCTCGGGAAAGAACGTGAGTGGAATACGCATTCGGCGTCAGCATACCACTTACTGCTTGACTTCCCTGTGGCCATTGCCGATAGTGACCCCACCCATCGCGAGAAGGATTTCGGGGGGTTGATTGGTCCGATACGCGCTGTACCGCCTGCTCTGGCTGATTCCCACCCTGCTCGCGATGGCGCTGATCACCTTCCTCGTGATGCACGCCACGCCCGGCAGCCCGCTCGACCCCGTGGCCGAAGGCGCCAACCCGCTGTCCCCCGAAGCGCAGAAGAATCTCGCCCTGCAGTACGGTCTCGACAAGCCGCTGTACGAGCAGTTCGGCATCTTCCTCGCGCGGGCGGCCCGCGGTGATTTCGGGCAGTCCTTCGTCTACAAGACGCGCAGTGTTCGCGAGATCCTCGTGGAGACCCTGCCCGTGTCGCTGCTGCTGGGCAGCATGGCGCTGGCGGTCGCGGTCGTCGGCGGCGTGACGCTCGGCGTGCTCGCCGCCGTGCACCAGAACCGCTCGTGGGACTACGTGTCGGTGACCGTCGCCACGCTGGGCGTCAGCGTGCCGAACTTCGTGCTCGCCGTGTTCCTGATCGTGATCTTCTCGCTGCTGCTGCCGCTGTTCCCGACCGGGGGGTGGGACTCGCCCCGGGACTGGGTGCTGCCCACGATCACCCTGGCCCTGGCGCCGCTCGGCATCATCGCGCGCTTCACGCGATCCAGTATGCTGGAGGTCATCCGCTCCGACTACATCCTCACCGCGCGGGCGAAAGGCCTGGCCGAGCGGCCGGTGATCCTGAAGCACGTGCTGAAGAACGCGTTCATCCCGGTGGTGACGCTGCTCGGCCCGATGTTCGCGGCGGTGGGCACGGGCTCGTTCTTCGTGGAGTCCATCTTCCGCATTCCCGGGATGGGCCGCTTCTTCGTGCTGTCGATGACCGGGCGTGACTACCCGATGATCATGGGCGTCGTGCTCCTGTACGGCGCGTTCCTCGCGATCATGAACCTCGTGGTAGATCTCCTGTATGGGGCTCTCGACCCCCGTATCCGATACTAGCCTTCCCGGCTCCGGCGGGCCGGTGCCGCTCCGAGAGGTCGCCTGGCCGCGCGCCGCCACCCAGAGCTCGAGCCTCTGGCGCGATGCCTGGCGCCGGCTCATCCGCAATCGCCTGGCGGTGGTGGGCGGTCTCGTCGTCCTCCTCCTCTGCCTGGTCGCGATCTTCGCCGACGTGCTCGCGCCGTACCCGTACACGAAGGCCAACTTCGGGCGCATCTACGAGTTCCCCTCGTGGGACTTCCCGCTCGGCACCGACCAGCTCGGGCGCGACGTGCTCTCGCGGATGATCTACGGTGCGCGGGTGTCGATGCTCGTGGGGCTGGGCGCCCAGCTGATCGTGGTGCTGATCGGGCTGCCGATCGGCGCAGTGGCTGGATACGCCGGGGGACGGGTCGACCTGCTGCTGACGCGGTTCATCGACGTCATGTACGCGTTTCCGCGATTGCTGTTCGTCATCCTCGTCATGTCCATGCTCGGGGCGGGGCTCATGAACATCTTCATCGCGATCGGCCTGACCGGCTGGGTCGGCATCGCGCGGCAGACGCGGGCCCAGGTGCTCGCCATCCGCGAGCGCGAGTTCGTCGAGGGCGCGCGCGCGCTCGGGGCGGGCTTCTGGCGGGTGATGACGCGCCACGTGCTGCCCAGCGCCCTCACGCCCATCGTGGTGTCGGTCACGTTCGGGATTCCGGAGGCGATCTTCACCGAGGCCGCGCTGTCGTTCATCGGCGTCGGCATCAACCCGCCGACCCCGTCATGGGGTCAGATGGTGGGCGAGAACCAGCAGTTCCTGCGCTCGTACTGGTATCTCTGCGTCTTTCCCTCGATCGCCATCGCCGTCACCATGCTGTCGTTCACCTTCTTCGGCGACGGCGTGCGTGACGCGCTCGATCCCAAGATGAAGTGAACACCAGGAGGCCTACCATGCACATTCCCGACGAGCAGCTCGATCTGTTCCAGCAGCGCCTGCAGGCGATCGGCGTCGGCCGGCGCGACTTCCTGAAGGTGGTCGGCGCGATGGCGGCGGTCGGCGGGCTGGGCTTCGTGACCCAGGCCGAGGCCGCGAAGCCCTCGACGCCGGCTCCCGGTGAGAAGCTCGCCAGGGAGCAGGTGCTGCGCTACGGCGGCGGCGGGTGGTATCAGAACGACGCCGCCAGCCACGACTTCAACAAGGACCTCTACTGCCAGGGCGTGGTGTGTCTGTTCGCCGGGCTCATGGTCTTCAATGCGGAGTTCGTGGCCGTGCCATACATGGCCTCCAAGGTCGACAGCAACAAGGACGGCTCGGTCTGGACCTTCACCATCCGGAAGGATTCCCGCTGGTCGGACAACGCGCCTGTGCGCGCGCAGGATTTCGAGTGGTCGTGGAAGCGCCAGCTCGACCCGGCCACCGGCGCCCCCTACGCCTCGTTCCTCTACGACATCAAGAACGCCGAGGCGTTCAACAAGAAGCAGGTCACGGATGCCGGGCAGGTCGGGGTGCGGGCCAAGGACGACTGGACGCTGGAGGTCACGCTCGAGGGGCCGCGCGGCTACTTCCCGGTGCTGGCCGCGTACCTGGCGGCGCTTCCCGCCTATCGACCCGCCGTGGAGAGGCACGGCGAGAAGTGGACGGAGGCCGCGAACATCGTGACGAACGGCCCGTTCACGCTGGAAGCCTGGGACCACCAGAAGCAGTACGTGTTGAAGAAGAACCCCTATTACTTCGGCGCGAAGGGTGTGCACCTGACCCGGGTGGTCATTCCGATCATCCCCGTGGCCACCGGCGCCCTGCCGTACGAGAACAACGAGATCGATCTCACTTCGTTGCAGGCCGGTGACGTCCGGCGCTTCCAGTCCGATCCGCGGATGTCGAAGGACGTGTTCCGCTATCCGTTCCCGGGCACCTGGTACCTGCTGCCCCAGGTCACCAAGCCGCCGTTCGACAACCTGAAGGTGCGCAAGGCGGTCGCTCACGCGATCGATCGCGAGAACGTCGTCAAGGTGAGCCAGGGGCTCGCGATCCCGGCCCACTCGATGATCCCGCCCGGCTTTCCGGGCGCGCTGGACGACGCGAAGACGAAGAGCCTGCAGCGCTACGACAGGAAGCTCGCGCTCGAGCAGCTGAAGGGCACGCCCTACGAGGGCGGCAAGAACTGGCCGAAGATCACGTTGAGCATGCGCGAGGAGGCGCTCGGGTCCAAGGCGCTCGCCGAGGCCGTGCAGTCCGTGCTGCTCGACAGCCTGAACATGAAGACCGAGCTCGAGGTGCTCGAACAGCGCGTGTTCCGCGAGCGCCTGTGGAAGCAAGATCTCCAGTTCGTGTGGATCCGCTGGTTCATGGACTATCCCGATCCGCACAACGAGTACTTCGACACGTTCTACGGCAAGAAGACGACCGGCAAGCGCCAGGCTTGGGTGAACGCCGCCTTCGACAAGGAGCTCGAGCTGGGCCGCGATACGCGCGACCCGCAGAAGCGGATGGCGCACTATGCCAAGGCGGAAGAGATCTTGCAGACGGACGTCGGCTATGTGCCGGTCGCCTGGGTGGCCCGCTTCGGCGCGGCCAAGCCCTGGGTCAAGGGCTTCGAGCGAAACAAGCGCGGTGAGGTCGTCGTCGACGGGAACATCTACGTGGACATGGTGCAGCACCTCTACATCGTGGAGAAGGGCTAGGAAGAGGAGAAGGGAGTGACGTCGCTACAGCCGCCCGTGAGCGCTCTCCGACTGGGTAGGGGGGAGCGACACGTGGCTGTGCACGCAGAGCCAGCGCCCGCCGCGCCGGGCGAGCACGAAGGTCGCCCGGCCGGCGCGCGGGAAGGCGCGCCCGTCGGGACCGGTCGCCTTCGAGGTCCAGGCGCTCGCGATCCAGGCGGAGTCGCCTGAGACCCGGATCGTCGGCCGCGCGTCGAACCTGAAGCCGCGGATCCGCGGCCAGACGTTGCGCCACTGCTCGCGCACAATGTTGTCCAGGCCGCTCACCGCCGTCGCCCACGTCCCGAACGCGACCGCGTCGTCTGCGAACATCACCCGCCCCGCGTCGAAGTCCCGCTCGCGGCACGCCGCCTCGAAGGTGGTCAGCCAGGTCAGCACGTCGTCGGTGGTCTCGGGCATGCAGGGATTATGGCGGTCGCGGGTTGCCTGTCAACCAGTCGCGGGCAGATGCACGCGCCCCTCACCCTGCCCCCTCCCCCTCGGCGGGGGAGAGCGATCTGCAGGCTCGGCGGTGTAGGCTCCCTCTCCCTCTATGAGGGAGGAGCAAGCGCGGGGGTGTTGTGACTGCGGGTGGCGCGCACGGTACAATTGGCCGCGATGGAATTCTTCACGGTGGTCCCGCCGGACGATGCGCGCGCGCGGTTCTTCGAGCAGTTCGGCGCGCTCGCGGGGAGCGAGCGGCTCGCGACCGAGGCGGCCCTCGATCGCGTCACGGCACGCGAGGTGGCCGCGCCGCACGCCTTGCCGGCCTTTTCGCGTACCACCATGGACGGATACGCGGTTCGGGCCGTGGATACCTTCGGCGCCAGCGCGGCGCTGCCGGCCTACTTGAAGGTGGTTGGCGAGGTGCCGATGGGCGAGCAGGCCCGGGTCGCCATCGGGCAGGGGCACGCCGCGATCGTGCACACCGGCGGCATGATCCCGCCCGGCGCGGACGCGGTGGTCATCCTCGAGCACACGCAGCCGGCCGGCGACCGTGAGATCGAGGTGCTCCGGCCTGTCGCCGCCGGCGAGAACGTGCTGAACGTCGGCGAGGATATCCGCGCCAGCAGTATCGTGCTGCCGGCAGGGCATCGGCTGCGCGCGCAGGACCTGGGCGGCCTGCTCGCGCTCGGCATCACCGAGATCGACGTCGCCCGCCGCCCCCGGGTCGCGATCTTCGCCACCGGGGACGAGGTGGTGCCGCCGTCGGCGAGCCCGCGCCCGGGCCAGATCCGCGACATCAACTCGTACACGCTGGCGGCGCAGACGGCGCGCGCGGGTGGACTCCCGATCCTGCACGGCATCCTGCCGGACGCCTTCGACACGCTGGTGTCGCGCACGCGGGCGGCGCTGGCGGAGGCCGACATGCTGGTGCTGTCCGCGGGCAGCTCGGTCAGCGTGCGTGACATGACTGCACGCGTCTTCGATAGCCTCGGCACGCCGGGCGTCCTGGTGCACGGCGTCGCCGTCAAGCCGGGCCATCCGACCATTCTCGGCGTCGCGGGGGGGTGCCCGCTGCTCGGGCTGCCGGGGAATCCCGTCAGCGCGATGATCATCTACGAGCTCTTCGGCGTGCCCGCCCTGTTCCGCCTGCAGGGCGCGTCCGTCCCGCGCGGCGCCGTGGCCTGGGCGCGGCTGACCAAGAACATCGCGAGCGAATCCGGGCGCGAGGACTACGTGGCCGCGCGGATCACCCAGCGCGACGGGGAGCTCTTCGCCGAGCCCGTGTTCGGCAAGAGCAACCTGATCTTCACGCTGGTCAACGCCGACGGCGTGGTCAAGGTGCCGCTCAACTCCAACGGACTGGAAGCCGGCACGCTCGTCGAGGTCCGTTTCTTCTGAGCGGCCCGAACGCCCGGTGAAGCCCCCTCGGTCCGTCTACCTGGAGGACATCCCGCTCGACGACGCGCGGGGGCGACTGGCCGATGCGCTGGCGCGGATCGGGCGGTGGAGCGCGTTGCCGAGCGAGGAGCTGAGCCTGACCGAGGCGCTCGGGCGGATCAGCGCCGAGCCCGTGTGGGCCCGGGTCTCGGCCCCGCACTATCACGCCAGCGCCATGGACGGCTACGTGGTGCGAGCACGGGACACGGAGGGCGCCACCGAGACGTCGCCCGTGCGGCTGGAGGTGATCAAGGAGGACACGGAGAGCGAAGGCGCCGGGCGGCCGACGCGGCCCATCAATACCGGGCAGCCGATGCCGCCGTGGGCGAACGCGGTGATCATGATCGAGCACGTGCAACCGGTCGACGGCGGCGCTGGGCTCGAGATCCGCGCGCCGGTCGCGCCCTGGCAGCACGTGCGCGCGATGGGTGAGGACATGGTGGCCACGGAGCTGGTCCTGCCGGCCAATCACACGCTGCGCCCGGTCGATCTCGGCGCGATCGCCGCCAGCGGGCACGGCCGCGTGAAGGTCCGCCGGCAGCCGCGCGTGGCCGTGATCCCCACCGGCTCCGAGCTGGTCACGGTGGAGCAAGCCGGGCGACTGCGGCCGGGCGAGATCATCGAGTTCAACAGCCTGGTGCTGGCCGCGCAGGTCGAGAGCTGGGGCGGTCGCGCGACCCGCTGGCCGATCGTCGCCGACGACCTCGCGGCCATCAAGGCGGCGGTGGCGGCCGCCGCGCAGGAGCACGATCTCGTCCTGGTCAACGCGGGATCCTCCGCCGGCACCGAGGACTACACGGCCCAGGTCGTCTCCGCGCTCGGCGTCCTCCTCGTGCACGGGGTGGCGGTCCGGCCCGGCCACCCGGTGATCCTGGGCATCGTCGGTGAGACGCCGGTCATCGGCGTGCCGGGGTATCCGGTCAGCGCCACCTTGACCGGTGAGATCTTCGTCGAGCCGCTTCTGGCGCGCTGGCTCGGCCGCAGGCCGCTGCAGCCCGACGTGCTCACGGCCACCATGTCACGCAAGGTGCAATCACCCACGGGCGATGACGAGTACCTGCGCGTGACCGTCGGCCGTGTGGGAACCAGGACCATCGCCACCCCGCTCGCGCGGGGCGCAGGGGTGATCTCCTCGCTCGTGCGCGCCGACGGTATCGTGCGCATCCCGCGGTTCGTCGAAGGGCTCAACGCGGGGCAGGAGGTGGCCGTCGAGCTCTACCGGCGCTCCGCCGAGATCGACTCGACCATCGTCGCCATCGGCAGCCACGACATGACGCTCGACCTGCTGGCGCAGCACCTGGCCGAAGCCGAGCCATACCGCCGCCTGACGTCGGCGCACGTGGGGAGCGTGGGCGGGCTGCTCGCGCTCAAGCGCGCGGAAGCCCACCTGGCGGGCGCTCACCTGCTCCACCCGGCGAGCGGCGAGTACAACGTGCCGTACCTGTCCCAGTATCTGCCGGGAGTCGAGGTGGTCCTCGTCACGCTCGTGGGCCGCACTCAGGGCCTCATCATGCGCCAAGGCAATCCGAAAGGGATTCGGTCGCTCGAGGATCTGACCCGCGGGGACGTGCGCTTCGTGAATCGCCAGCGCGGTTCCGGCACGCGTTTGCTGCTCGACTACGAGCTGGGGCGGAAGGGGATCGCGCCCGCGTCGGTCGGAGGTTACGAGCACGAGGAGTACACTCACCTCGCGGTCGCGGCCGCCGTGGCCGGCGGCGTCGCGGACAGCGGCCTGGGCGTGCTGGCCGCCGCCCGCGCGCTGGACCTTGACTTCGTGCCGCTGGCCGACGAGCGCTACGATCTCGTCATCCCGCGCGCCCACTACGCGAGCCCGCTGCTGGCCCCGCTGCTGAACCTGCTGAACGACGGCGCGTTCCGGGACGCCGTTGGCGCGCTCCCCGGTTACGACGTCAGCCGGATGGGACGCGTCGTCACGCCGTAGGCGGTCGGATCGTCGCCCTCAGTTCTCGATCTCGAACTCGGACTCGGATCGCCCCGCCACCGGCACGAAGAGCGGCTGGCCGAACTTCTCGACCCCGAAGGTCTCGATCACCTTCTGGGCCGCCGGGGAGACCAGGAAATCGGCGAACGCCTTGCCCCCGGCGTGATTGACCTTGGGGTGCCGGACCGGGTTGATCTCGAGCACGTGATACACGTTCAGCAGGGGCTTGCCTTTCTCGAACACGACGGCCAGGCTCAAGCGCTTCTGCAGCGCGAGGTAGGTGCCCCGGTCGGTCAGCGCGTAGGCCTGCCGCTCGGAGGCGATACTCAAGGTGGCGCCCTGTCCTTGTCCCGTCTGGATGTACCAGCTCCCGGAAGGCTCGACCCCGGCCCGCTTCCAGAGCGCCAGCTCGCGAATGTGGGTGCCGGACCTGTCCGCCCGGGACACGAACGTCGTCTTGGTCTCCGCGATGAGACGGAAGACATCCGCCAGGCGCCGCATGCCCTTGATCTTCAGGGGATCGGCAGGCGGCCCGACGATCACGAAATCGTTGACCATGACCAGGCGGGGATTCACGAAGGCGCCCTCGGCCACGTACTTCCGCTCGAGCTCGGGGGCGTGGCCCAGGACCACGTCCGCATCGCCCCGCGCGCCCATGGTCAACGTCTGGCCCGTCCCGGCCGAGATCAGCTTGACCCGGTACCCCGACTGCTTCTCGAAGATCGGGACGAGGACGTCCATCAACCCCGTATCCACGGTGCTGGTCGTCATGGCCACGATCACATCCCGGTTCCCTTGAGCGGGCTGGCCGCCGGCCGGGCCGGCTCCGAGCATGACCGCCAGGACGCCAACGAGCGCGAGCAGTCGGATCATTCGACACTCCTCCCTCTCAGTGGGTTGCAAGGCATTGCCGCCGTGCCACCTGCTCACTGGCTGGTCTTGTTCCGAACCGGCGGGATCGTCTTCAGGTACTGGGCGATCGCGAGGCGGTCGCTCTTGGTGAGATCCTTGAAGCCGGCGCTCGTCCCCCGGATCGCCTCGGCCATGAGCCCGTCGGCCTCGTCGCCGTCGGGCTTCTTGCCGCTGCCGAGGTACTCGACGATCTCCTCGACGGTCCAGGTGAGTCCCGTGTCCTCGTCGGGGGTGATGTTGGGCACTGCGGCCCCCTCGGGGCCCTTGCCCTTGGGATTGCCGGCGAGAAACCGGGAGTTGTCGGTCGCCATCGTCGCGGTGCGCGGCGTGTGACACTCGCCGCAGTGGGCGACGGCGCGCACGAGGTACTCGCCGCGCGCGACGCCGGAGGTCGGCACCGTGGACGGCGGCGTCTCGCGCGGGGCGAACGCCGCCAGCCACGCGGGAAGAATCACGCTCTCGAAGAGCGGCACCGTAACCTTCTTTGGCGGCCGGGCGCGGTTCACGGGCGGCACGGTACGCAGATACGCCACGAGGGCGCGCAGATCCTCCGCGGCCATGCCGTTGAACGCCGGGTAGGGATGCACCGGGATGAGCCGCCCGCCGTTCGGGCGCCGCCCGAGGCGGATCGCGGTGACGATCTGCTCGTCGGTCCATTTGCCGATCCCGGTCTCGCGGTCCGGGGTGATGTTGGTCGAGTACACGGTCCCGAACGGGCCGTCGTAGCGGCGCCCGCCGCTGTTCAGCGGCTCCTTCGGGGTGGTGTGGCATCCGCAGCCGCCGGTGGCGCCGAACACGTACTTGCCGCGCGCGATGTCGGCGGCGCTCGGCGACTGGGCCTCGGCCGGAAGGCCGGACAGGAGGATCGCCACGAGCGCGAACAGACCCAGGACCGAATCGCGCATCGAGCGCTCGGCCCGGATCGGCCGCGTCACGAGGAGGCGTCCTTGCGGATGATCGTCCCGACGTGCTCGCCGCGCAGCGCGGGCTCCAGCAGATGCGGCTTCAGGCCGTTGATGATCTGGAACCGCTTGACCTGGCGGGAGACGGCCAGCAGATCGAGCAGCACCCGGTCGAATGGCAAGGTCGGGAGATTCCGCTCCTTCAGCTCGGCCACGGTGATGTCCGCGATGAAGGTGGCGTTCGGGTTGGTCTTGGGGTCCGCGTCGTACAGTCCGTCGACGTCCTTGATCAGCGTGTGGGTGGCGCAGCCGTAGCATTCCGCCAGCAGGAAGGTGCCCGCGTCCGTCCGGTGAGGTGGGATGCGGCCGACGCTCGGCGGATGCTCCCAGATCGAGAACGGCGGGTCGCCGTTGCAGATCACGCCGGGCGCGGCCTTGATGAAGAACGGCAGCATGTGCCCGAGGATCTCGGGCGGGATGGCCACCACGCCGTGCGGGGCGAGCAGCGTGCCCAGCAGGTGCGCGTTGCCGAGCGCGTCGATGATCTGGAGCTGGGCCAGCACGCCGGTGGGCAGCCCGAGGTCGATCCCGATCGAGGTGACGTGACGGCTGCGGACCCCGCCGCCGGTGCCGATGACCAGCTTGAACTTCGGGAGCGCGGCCGCGATGGCCTCGACCAGCGGGTAGGTGGCCTTCTTGCCGTTGTCGATGATCGAGCGGCCGCCGACCTTGATGATGTGACAGAACGGCAGCATCGGCACCACCGGCGTCTCGGTGGAGGACATGACCTGCTTGTCGATCAAGCTCTCGCGCATCAGCATCGACGCCACGTGGCGACGTTTGTCCATCGAGGTATCGGGAGCCGGAGACTCTGGTTCGCGTACCGCCATGGTCACGAGACCTCGCTTTCAGGCGGTGATGACGGTGCCGACCGGCTCGCCGTTGAGCGCGCGGGTCAGGTTGCCCTTCTTCAGCCCGTTGATCACCTGGACGGAACGGCGGTGCTTGGCATTCTTCATCAGCTGGATCACGCTGCGTTCGAGCACGACGTCGACGAGGTCCAGCGCTTCGAGCTCCTCGAGGGTGATCTTGGGGATGAACTTCGCGTTGCGGTCCTTCTTGGGGTCGGCGGTGTAGAGCCCCTCTTCGTCCTTGACGTAGATCATCGAGCGCGTGCCGAGCACCTCGCTGATGAGGTAGCACCCGGTGTCGGTCCGATGGGGCGGGATGCGGCCGATCTCGGGGTTGGGTTGCCAGTACGAGTACGGCGGCATGCCCACGCAGATGCAGGCCTGGCGCTCGGCCAGATACAGGGGGAGCTGGGCGAACTGCGCGGGCTCGATGAACGGGATCCCGTGCTTGGCCAGCAGGTAGTGGATCATCTTGGCGTTCTGGATGCTGACGAAGAACCCGAGGACGCTCAGCACGCCGGTGGGCATGCCCAGGTCGAGGCCGACGCTGTAGGCGTGCCGCGCGCGAGTGCCCGCCCCGGTGCCGATGATCATCTTGTGGCGCGGCAAGTTCTCGACCAGCTCGTCGATCAGGGGAAACACCGCCGCCCGCCCGCGGTCGATGAAGCTCTGGCCGCCGATCTTGATGACGTTGGCCTCGGGCAGGATCTGCAGCGTCGGCTGGTTGTCCAGCAGCGCCATCTTGGAGTCATCGGTGAGGTTGCCGCCCACCAGCTCCCCGGTCATCCAGTTCAACGTCTCTTCGGTCATCGGGTCGCCTCCACGAAACAGGGCAGAGAGGTGAGCGGCCTCACGGGACCTTCGGGGTGTCCCAGAGATTCACGGTCCAGTCCATTCCCGCGGTGGCCACGAGCTTTCCATCGTGCGAGAAGGTGACGAAATGAATCCGCCGCTGATGCCCCTCCAGGCTCGCCACCTCCTTCCGCGTGGCCACGTCGAAGAGCCGGACCGGCTTGTCCAGGCCGACCGAGGCCAGGAGCTTGCCATCGGGGGAGAACGCGCAGAAGCGCACCCAGGCCGTGTGGCCCTTGAAGGGGCCGAGCTCCTTGCCCGTTTCCACGCTCCAGAGCTGCACGTCGTTGCTCTGGCCGGCCGAGGCGAGCAGCTTGCCGTCCGGCGAAAAGGCGACGGCGTGCACGGGCCCGCTGTGCGTCTCGATGGTGGCCAGCGTCTTGCCGGTGGCCAGGTCCCGCAGCTTGACGGTCGAGTCCAGGCTGCCCGAGGCGAGGATCCGGCTGTCCGGCGAATACCCCAGCGCCTTGACGCCGCCCGTGTGCCCCTTGAGGGTGGTCAGCTCCTTCGCCCCGGCCACCTCCCAGATCTTGATCGTGTTGTCGAAGCCTCCGGAGGCGAGGGTCTTGCCGTCCGGCGCGTATGCGAGCGCGCGGATGACGTTGGTGTGCCCCTTGAGCGTGGCGATCTCGCGACCCGTGGGAATCTGCCACAACTTGACCGTCTGGTCGTAGGCGCCGGTGGCGAGGATCTTGCCGTCCGGTGAGATGTCGAGCGTGACGATCGCCCCCGTGTGGCCCTTGAGGGTCGCCAGCTCCTTGCCGGTGGCCACCTCCCATAGCCTGGCCGTGTTGTCGTGACTCCCGGAGGCCACGATCTTGTCGTCGCGGGTGAACGCCACCGCGGTGACGAAGGCCTGGTGGCCCTTGAAGGAGGCTCGTTCGTGGCCCTTCATGGGTGCTGTCGTCGTGGCGGCCTCAGGACCGAGCTTCAGGATCGCGTCCACGTCCCAGAGCTTCGTCAGACCGTCCATGGATGCCGTGGCCAGCGTCTTGCCGTCCGGCGAGAAAGCCAGGCCGCGCGGCCGCTCGCCCACGCGCACGGCGGCCACCTGCTTGCCGCTGGCCGCCTCCCACACCTTCAACGAGTAGTCCACGCTGCCGGCGGCCACCAGCCTGCCGTCGGGGGAGAACGCCACGCACAGCACCTCGCTGCTCGTCCCGGGCAGGATCGCCCGCTCGGCGCGCTTGGCGACGTCCCAGAGCCGCAGCGTGCTGTCCATGCTGCCGGTGACGAGCGTCTTGTCGTCAGGCGAGAACGCCACTCCGCGGACCCCGTGCTCGTGCCCCTGCAGCGTCGCGCGCCGCTGCCCCGTCGCCACGTCCCACAGGGACACCGTGTAGTCGTTGCTGCCGGCGGCCAGCATCTTGCTGTCGTGGCTGAACGTCAGGAAGCGGACCGCGCCGCCGTGCCCCTTGAGATGCGCGCGTTCCTTGGCGGTCGCGGCGTCCCAGAGCTTGATCGTCGTGTCGTGACTGCCGGAGGCCACCGTCCTGCCGTCCGGGGAGAAGGCCATCGAGCGGATCATGTTCGTATGGCCCTTGAGCGACGACAGCTCCTTGCCCGTCGCCCAGTCCCAGAGCTTCACCGCGCCGTCGTAGCTTCCGGTGGCCAGCGTTTTGCCGTCGGGTGAGAAGGCCACCGCCTCGATGGCGCCCCCGTGCCCCTCGACCTTGGCCAGCTCCTTCCCGGTCGCCGCGTCCCAGACTCTCGCGGTACGGTCGTGGCTGCCGGTGGCGAGGTACTTGCCGTCGGGCGAATAGGCCAGCGAGGTGAGTGCGAGCGTGTGTCCCTTCAGGGTGGCGCGCTCCTGCCCGGAGGCGGGCAGCCCGCTTCCGGCGGTCAGCGCGAGCAGCAACAGCAGCCCGCTCACGCGCGAGGTCATCCGCATCGACGTGCCCGACATGGCGTCTCCTCTCAGCAGTTGCCGCCGCGTTTTGCGGGGCCAGAGGCGTTCCGATCGTGCGGATTGTATCACCTCGCGCTGAGGCCGCCGCCCGAGGAGTTCACCGTCGAGCCCGTCGCGATAGGCGAAAGCCGCCGCGAGCTTGACCATCGGGCGGGCGGCGCCTATCCTGGGCCTCCATGGAACCCTTCACGATCGAGACGCTCCGAACGCTCGCGGCGACTCAGGGGCTGCATCTGAGCGACGGCGAGCTCTCGGAACTGCTGCCGCTGGTGCAGGCCGGACGCAAGATGATCGAGACCGTGTCCGAGATGCCGCTGGCCGACGCCGAGCCGTCCTCCCAGTACCGCATGCTCTAGGTGCCCACCATGACCGACCTCGTGTGGAAACCGATCGCGGAGTTGGCGCGCCTGATCGCCTCCAAGGAAGTGTCGCCGGTCGAGCTGGTGCAGGCCCACCTGGAGCGCATCACGGCCCTCGACGGAAAGCTCAAGAGCTATATCACCGTGATGGACGATGCGGCGCTGGCGGCGGCGAAGGCGGCCGAGGCCCGCGTGATGGCGGGCGAGCCGCTCGGGCGGTTGCACGGCGTGCCGGTCGGCTTGAAGGATCTGTACTGCACCAGGGGCGTGCGGACCACGGCGGGCTCGCGCATTCTGGGCGACTGGGTACCGGCAGAGGACGCGACGGTGACGTCGCGCCTCGTCGACGCGGGCGCAATCGTGCTCGGCAAGCTCAACATGCACGAGTTCGCGTACGGGCCCGAGGGGCTCAACCAGCACTATGGCACCTGCTGGAACCCGTGGGACTCCGCGACCCACCGGATCTGCGGCGGTTCGTCGTCCGGCTCGGGCGCCGCCGTGGCCGCCGGCCTGTGCCCCGGGGCGCTCGGCTCGGACACCGGAGGATCCATCCGCATTCCGGCGGCGCTGTGCGGGATCACGGGCCTCAAGCCCACCTACGGGCGCGTCAGCCGCGCCGGGGTGCTGCCGCTGGCGTGGTCCGCGGATCACGTGGGGCCGATGTGCCGCACGGCGCGCGATTGCGCGCTCATGCTCGGTGCCATGGCGGGGTATGACCCCAAGGACCCGACGACCAGCGTGCTGCCGGTGCCGGACTACGATGCGGCGCTGACCGGGGACATCAAGGGATTGCGTGTCGGCGTGCTGCGCGCGTTCTTCCTGGAGTCGACCGACCCGTCGGTGCTGAGACCGGTTCACACCGCGCTGAAGGCGCTCGAAAGCCTTGGCGCCTCGCTGCGCGACGTCGCGTTCGACGGTGCGCGCCATGCCGCGGGCGCGTCGACGGCGATCATCGCGTCCGAGGCGTACGCGTACCACGAGACGTGGCTGAAGACGCGGCGCCAGGAGTACGGCGAGGACGTCCGCCTGCGGCTCCTGGCCGGCGCCTTCGTGTCGGCCGCGGACTACCTCAAGGGGCAGCGCGTGCGCACGCTGATCCGGAACGAGCTCGAAGCCGTGCTGGCGAACGTGGACGTGCTGGTGTGCGCCACCGTCCCGATCGCGCACGCTGGCGTCGGGCAGCGCGAGGTGGAGATCAACGGCGAGCGCCAGCCGGTGCGGCCCAGCCTGATCCGGTTCACGCGGCCGTTTAATCTCACGGGGCATCCGGCCGCGTCGGTTCCCTGCGGCTTCACCGCGGAGGGGATGCCGGTGGGTCTGCAGATCGTCGGCCGCGCGTTCGACGAGGGGACCGTGCTCCGGGTCGCCGACGTGTACCAGCGCAGCACGGACTGGCATACTCGACGCCCGCCGCTCGCCGGCTGAGCCCGGCCGATCGGGTCAACGGTGGACGAACCCGACCCGGTCATCCTGCCGATCGAGGACTCCCTCGACCTGCACCCGTTCGCGCCCCGCGACGTGCCCTCGGTGGTCGACGAGTATCTGCGTGAGGCGGCGGCGCGTGGCTTCGGCGAGGTCCGGCTGATCCACGGCCGCGGCATCGGCGTCCAGCGGGCGGTCGTGCAGAAGCTCCTGGCCACGCACCCGCTGGTGGCGCGCTTCTTCGATGCGCCGGCCGAGCGGGGCGGGTGGGGGGCGACCGTGGTGCTGTTGCGCGCCTAGTCCCCGCCCCTCACCCTGGCCTCTCCCCGGAGGGGAAAGGGATCGCGGGCTCAGTCCTTGTCGGCGCGCAGGAGGAGCATGCGGTCGGTGAAGGAGATGATGCGGTCGTCCTGGGTCTGGAACTCGAAGGCGTCGCGGCAGCGAGCCGGCGCGCTGAGGATGAACTGCTCGAGCGCGCGGCGATCGGAAGGCGACATGCGCATGCGGCCCGTCCACTCGTCCCAGGGACGTGCCTTGCGCATGACGGCCTCGTCGATGACGGTGAGCCCGGCGGCCCGGAGAAAGGCCGTCCACTCGAGCTGACGGAACGCCCGCACGTGGCTCGGGTCGCGCCGTTTCTCCACCTCCAGCACGAATGCGGCCAGCTCGGGATCGTCGTGTCCGAGGATGTCCTGCACCAGGAACGAGCCGCCCCGTCGCAGCACGCGGGCCACCTGCCGCACCGGCGCCAGGAGCTCGGGAAAGTGGTGGGCGGCGATGCGGCAGGTGACCAGCCCGAAGCTCTCGTCCTTGAACGGCAGCGCCTCGGCATCGGCGCTGACGAACCGGACGCCGGTGAGGCCCTGCTCGGTGATGAAGCGGCGCGCGGCGTCGAGCATGGGCAACGTCAGATCCGTGGCGACCACCGTCGGCGTGAAGCGCGCGAAGCCGAGCGCGGTGTGGCCGCCGCCGGTGGCGATGTCGAGCACACACTTGGCGGCGCGCTGGCGGCCCCACCGCAGCAGTTGCTCGAGGTCCTGGCCGCCGGCGTGGCCGGCGCTCGTGACGTACGCCTCGGCGGTGGCGCCGAACTGCGTCTGAACCTGACTCTTCTGCCGGTCGGTCACGTCGTCGAGGAGCCCGACTTGCGCTCGGCGAGATGCCGGAGCAGGAAATCCTGCTGGAGCGGCGTCAGATCGAAACGCTGGCTCGCCTGATCCACCAGCGTGATGCGATCCGCCTTCGGATTCTCCTCGAGCTGCTCGTCGATCCACTTGATGGCGCGCTTGATCGAAGGCTCACCGATGGCCATGATCTCTCCTCTGCCTAGGAGCCCGTCGGAGAATCGTCGCGAGTTCAGACCCGTTTGGTGTTCCGCTTCGAGCGCCGGCTTCGCCGGCGCCACCTGTTTCGGGGGGGAGGTTCGGAAGGGGGGGCGGAGCCCCCCTCCGAGGTCCCTACCCTGAGCCGTCCCGCTCGAACTGGCCCTTCCACTCCTTGTTCAGATCGTCGACGCCCGGGATGTGCTTGATGGTGCTCCAGGTGGCCCGGGCAGCGCCGCGCATCGCGTAGTACAGCGTCTCGCTGATCTCGTCCTCGGTGGCGCCGGCTTGCTTCGCAGCCGCGAAGCGTCCGGGCACTCAGGACGTGCAGCCGGCCGCGGCCATGGCGGCCAGCGCGACCAGCGACATCGTCTTCGGATCCAGCGCCCCTTCCCGGTAGTACAGCCCTGCGAACTCCTTCATCGTCCCCATGCGACGGCCTCCTGGTGTGAGAGTGACCCGGTGGGCATGCGCTCGAGCCGGGCTCGACGACGAGCATAGCGTGGGCCGTGCGGGCGCTCAAGCGCTTCGATCGTCAGATGTGACGGACGAGACGCCGGGCGCGATCCATGTTCCGGCGGTACACCTCGAACGAGTTGATCAGCTCCGGCTTGCGACCGCGGTTCCGATCGAGGGTGAAGCACGAGAACGTGATGTCGTGCGAGAGGGGGAAGTCGCGGTAGAGCTGCCCGGCGACCTTCTGCGGGTTCTCCGAGCGCGTGATCTCGAAGTCCTCCAGCGCGCGCAGTGGCGGGATGCGATCGCCGTGCTTTGTGCGCACCCACTTCATGGTCCCGCCCAGCAGGTAGGACAGGAACAAGCAGTCCACGAGCATCGATTCGGTCCACGGGATCGCCTTCTGGTAGCCGGCGACGAACTTGGCTCCGCTGGCCAGCAGGAAATTCCGCGCGGTGTCGGGCGTGACGAAGTCGCACGCGCCGAAGATGTATCCGATCTGCTGACTCGGCCGGCAATGCTCGATCAGGCTCTCCAGGTGGATGACCTTGTCGCCGAAGCCCACGAGCTTCCGGCGCTGACCGTGCGAGGCGATGTAGCAGACCTGGAAGGCGCGGCGCCGGCGCACCTCCTCGAGCAGCAACCCCAGATCGTAGTTGCTGTAGAAGCGGCGGTACACGAGATTGACCCGGATGCCTTCCCAGGCGAGCGACTGGCGGATGGCCTTCAGATACGGGAAGACCGATGGCTCGTCTTCGAGCAGCTTGCCCTTCTTGTTCCACATCGATTCCAGGACAACCAGACCGGGCATGGCTCACTCCTCGCTTCCGTCCGCCACCAGCCCGCCTGTCAGGATCAGCTCGTGCGGCATCGGGTCTCCTTCGCGTTGCGCCGGTCACCGGTCGACAACGGCCGGAATGATACCACGACCCCGCCCGACTGCTAATTGGATGATTAAAGAATCATCCAATTGGCTGTTTACAGGGCATAGAATGTGAGGAGAATGGCTGGTGCGCAGCACGAACCTGCCGATGCGGGTGAGCGAGCGATGAGAGTGGAGCTGAACCGGAGCACGGATCGTGTGGGGCGGGTACCGCTGGCCCGTCAGATCCAGCTCCACATGGAGCGCCTGATCAGCCAGAAGCTGCTGGCGCCGGGCGTGAAGCTCCCGGCCACGCGCGAGCTCGCGCGCGAGCTCGGCGTCAATCGCACGACAGTGGCGCTGGCGTACGAGGAGCTGGTGGCGGCCGGCTGGGCGCACGCTCACGTCGGGCAGGGCACGTTCGTGGCGGAACGCCCGCCCGCGGCCGAGATGACGGGACCCCCGGCCTCTCGGTTCGACTGGACCGGGTCCCTGTCCAAGAGCGCCCAGGTGATCAGCGCGGATGCGCGGCGCCGGCAGATCTCCAGCCAGCCGCCGCGCCCCACCCCGGGGCTCATCTCGTTCGCCGGGGGCATGCCGGACAGCGGGCTGTTCCCGACCGATGCTTTCCGGCGGGTCCTGAACCGCGTCGTGCAGGAGGAAGGGCGCGAGCTCCTGCAGTACTACCCGGCCCGCGGCTATCCGCCGCTCCGCGAGTACCTCGCCGCCTATCTCCTGCGGTTCGGGCTCGAGGCTCGTCCGGAAGAGATCCTGATCGTGAACGGCTCCCAGCAAGGCTTCGACCTGGTCGCGCGCACGCTCCTCGATCCCGGCGACTTCGTGGTGATCGAGGAGCCCTCGTACCCGCGCGCCATGCAGGTCTTCCGCGCCTTCGGCGCGCAGCTGCTGCCGGTCCCGATGGTCAACGGCGGTCTCGACGTGGACTATCTCGAGCGCGTGCTGGAGCGCCAGTCGCCGAAGCTCCTGTACTGCCAGCCGAGCGCCCACAACCCGACCGGCCTCAGCATGGGCGCCGGTGCGCGGCGACGGCTCATGCAGCTGGCCGAGCGTCACCGCGTGCCGGTGGTCGAGGACGGGTTCGACGGCACCTTGTTCTACGGCGAGCCGCCCGCCGCCCCGCTCAAGTCGCTGGATCGCTCGGGACTGGTGATCTACATCGGGACGTTCTCGAAGATCCTCTTTCCCGGGCTGAGGCTCGGCTGGCTCATCGCCTCGCCGGAGCTCATCGAGCGGCTGGAGATGGCCAAGGGCCTGGCGGACATCCACACGAGCCCGCTGCTGCAGGCGGGGGCGTTCCACTTCTGCCGTCAGCGGCTGCTGGACCGGCATCAGGCGAAGATCCTCCGCGAGTACGGTCGCCGGCAGCAGGCGCTCTTGAGCGCGCTGTCGCGCCGGATGCCCGAGGAGGTGAGGTGGACGGAGACGCAGGGGGGCTTCTGTCTGCTGGTGACGCTGCCCGAGGGGCTCGACGCGCAAAGCCTGCTCGAGCGCGCGGTGGAGCGGGGGGTGGCGTTCACACCGGGGAACGCGTTCTTCGTGGACGGCGGCGGTGAGCGGACACTCCGGCTGTCGTTCTCCGCGGTCCCCGTGAACCAGATCGACGAGGGAGTCAGGCGGCTGGCCGACGTGATCCGGGAGGGGCAGCGAACGCCGCACGTCGGCCCGCGCGTGGCGCAGCCGTCGGTTCCCCTCGTGTAGGAGGCGCTCAGGTGAACTTCGAGACGCTCGCCGCGCGCGGAGGCCGGGACGTGCCGTCCGGCAGCCGCCCGCTGACGCCGCCGATCTACCAGACCAGCGTGTACGCCTTCGACGATATGGAGACGGTCGAATCGGTCTGGGAGCACAAGAGCCCCGGCTTCGTGTACGGCCGCTACGGCACGCCCAATCACGCGATGCTCGAAGATCTCGTGGCCGCGCTGGAGGGCGCCGAGGCGGCGGTGGCCTGCGCCTCCGGCATGGGAGCCATCAGCGCGCTGCTCCTCGGACTCTTCGACCCCGGCGATCATCTGGTCGCCGCTCGCGACCTGTATGGCTCGACGCTCGCCTTTCTGGTCGACGAGGGGCGACGGCTGGGTGTCGAGACCGAGTTCGTGGACGCCACCGACCCGGCCCGGATCTTCGGGGCGCTCCGGGACACCACGCGCGCCGTGCTGGTCGAGTCGCTGTCGAACCCACTGCTGCGGCTCGTCGACGTGCCGGTCATCGCGGCGGAGCTCACGCGGCGGCGCGTGGAGGTGATCGTCGACTCGTCCATGTCGTCGCCGGCCGTCTTCCGGCCGCTGGAGCACGGGGCCACGGTGGTCCTGCACAGCCTGACGAAGTTCATCTCCGGGCACGGCGACGTCACCGGGGGCCTGGTGCTGGGGCGCCGGGAGGCGATGGGCCGTGTGCGCGCGGCGATGATCCGGGCGGGAACGAACCTCGGCCCCTTCGACGCCTGGCTGGCGACGCGCGGCGCGCGGACGCTGGCGGTACGGCTCGAGCGGCAGTGCGCGACCGCGTTCCGGCTGGCGCGAGTCCTCGAGGAGCACCCGGCCGTGGCGCGCGTCTACTACCCCGGCCTACGGTCACATCCCCAGCACGAGCTCGCGAAGAAGTTGATGCCGCGACTGCAGGGGGCGATGCTGGCCTGTGAGCTGCGGGACGGGGCGCCCGGCGTCGAGCGCTTCATGAGGCGGGCGCGGCTGCTCGAGTTCGCGCCGAGCTTCGGTGATGTGGCCACGACCTGGAGCTATCCATCCCGGACGTCGCATCGCCGCGTTTCCGAGAAAGAGCAGGCGGCCATGGGCATCGGCCCCGGCCTGATCCGGATCTCGGTCGGTCTCGAGGATCCCGATGACCTGATCGCCGACCTCGACGGGGCGCTCCGGTAAACCCCATGCGATCCAGTTGGCCTGCCGCGACCGTGTCCGGCGTCGAGCCCGTGGTGCTCGAAGGGCGCTGGGTGAGACTCGAGCCGCTGTCGCTCGAGCACGTGCGCCTGCTGCTCGAGGACATGGAACGGGATTCAGGATAGCGGCGCCGCCCCGATGAGCCCCGCAGGGGGCGAAGAGGCCAAACCGCTACGCGAGGGACGTGGCGGACAGTGACA
>Ga0187892_10001613_pt1 | contig 50319 bp, 46 predicted proteins | sample MA1701073metaG_FD_139345 | JGI IMG/M metagenome (GOLD analysis project Ga0187892, IMG submission 139345) | Bio-ooze microbial communities from a basaltic lava cave in the Kipuka Kanohina Cave System on the Island of Hawaii, USA - MA170107-3 metaG ...
ACGCCGCGGCCTGGGTGGCCGCTTCGAGGCTGACCTGAGAGGGAACTTTGCCTTTGCTGACCAGTTGTTCCCCGTCAAATGCAACCTGGCCGGAGGCATAGAGCGTCTGGCCCTCGACCACCAGCGCGTCGACGAGCTGGCTTTCGCGGGTCGTCTTCTCCAGCGAGTATCCGAGATCCTTTAGAATTTCATCGGGCGTCTTCATATTTGCGTACCTCAGTAGGGTTGGTTGTCTGTAGAACGAGAGTCGTTTTGGAGAACGTTTCGAATTGCTGAGGGTAGTTCTCAGGCAATCTATGGCCGAGCGATTTCCAGCACCGGGTCTAATTGATTTTGAATGGCTGACGGCGCGTCAGCTGATCGTTGGATAGACCTTTCGGATGGCAGCCACGATGTCGTCGGTATCTTGCTTTGTGAACTTTGGGTGGAGCGAAACCCCAGCAAACCGGGCCAGGATATCGATCGTACGCGGGCAACAGGCGGCTCCGTACTGAATGGATCGCCCTCGCGGTGTATTGAAGGACGGCCAAGCCGGATGGACTGTAGCCTTTTTCTCGATGTGTGGAAAGACAGGTAGAATCGCCGAGCCGGCGGGACGGTTAGCCGGTACATTCTCTTCCTTCATGCGGGTCATGTATCGCTCGCACTGATCCTTGGTGGGAAAACCCAGAAATACAGCACTGCCCAGCTCACCCTCGGGGTCAGGCAAACGCCGAAGGTGCACACCGGGCAAATCGCGGATTCCGTCATAGACGCGACGCGCATTGCTCCGTGCGGCCTCCACTATGGTATCGAGCTTGCGGGTCTGAGCCAGCAACACCCCGCCACTGAACTCGTTCAGCCGGTATTGAGGTGCAATCACCCAATCCAGTTTTGCCTGGCCGAGTACTTTTTCATGCCCAGGCCGCAGCGCCCCCAGATCGTGGAAGCGAGCGGCGCGTTCGAAGAGGACGGGATCGTTGGTGACGACGGCGCCACCCTCTCCAGCCGTGATGGTTTTGTTTAGCTGGAGGCTATAGATTCCTATGTGTCCGATCGATCCTAATGGGCGGCCCTTGTACCTGGCTCCGACGCTCTGGGCGCAATCCTCCACGACCTTGAGCTGATGCTTGCTGGCGATACTCATGATGCGGTCCATATCACAGGGATTTCCCTGAAGATGAACGGCCATGATCGCTTTGGTTTGCGGAGTGATCTTCCCTTCAAGATCTGCTGGATCGATGTTGAACGATTCATCAATTTCGGCGAAAACTGGGAGTGCTCCAGCCAGCACAATCGAATTGAAGCAGGAGTGCCAAGTCCAGGCTGGGAGAATAACCTCGTCACCGGGACCAATCTGCAGCGCTGCTAATGCCGTCTGCAAGGCAGCGGTGCCAGAGGTCACGGCCAGAGCGAAACGCGTTTGCATGCGATTCGCCCATTCTTTTTCAAAGGTTGCCACCTTCGTAGGCGGCTGATCGCCCGGCCCGTACCAACGGAAGGGCTGCCGGCTGCTGTGCACTTCGGTCAACTGCTGAAGCTCTTTCTCATCATAGAACTGAGTACCCCAGTAGTCGGCTTTCAATGGTTTCTCACGAACCGGCCTGACCCCGTTCTCTGCAAGCTTTGAAACTGGCTTTGCCAGAGTCGCTCCACTGGCGGCTGCGGCCAAAAACTGTCTGCGATTTAGCATGTTTCCTCCTCTAAACCCCCTGTGGTCTGAATCTGTGAACGACTGACCACTTGTTCGCCTCCCTCAAGAGGGGAGCGGCGCCGAAAGCGCGAGATTGTTTTGAGTCTTGAACGCCGCTCGAAGAAGCTGATAGCTTGCGAGCGCGACTCGCTGATTCTCCGCTTTCCTATTCTTCAAGACAACTCCCAGATGGCTGCGCGACCGCTTTTGCCCAAGGGGAACCTTTCAGGGCTCCCTCCGTGCCAGCACACCCGTCCACGGACTCGCGAATTTATCGATCCTGCGCATGGGTGTGCCGGCGCAGAATAAGATTTCGTGGCTTGACGATTGAATATTGTCAGGTTCTGGCCTTCGTTCGAATATCGATTCGCTAGCACGCAAAGGGAGTGCTACGCGATTCCGCATTAGAGCCAAGGTTGTCAGGCAGGCAACGGTGAAGCTGAAAAGCGTTCCCTATTTCGCGGGAACGCTTTTCGAAGTCCAGCAATCGGCAGTCGTTCGTTACAATCTTTCGGCGGAGAGTCCTTTGTCTTTGGGGGTACTCAGGTAACCTGCAATCTTGTCTTTCTGAACATCGTTTACTACAAGCTCGTAGCGCAGTTTGGTCCGACCCACTAGAAACTGTACCGGCTCGTTCACCGTCCGGTTCTTCTTTTCGAGCTGATTGTCGTCAACCACAATCCGGACGCCATAACTCTTCTTCTTGGCGTTGGCGTCGAGCAACAGAATTCTTACATCGCCCACCAAAGCCACTTTCTTTTTCTTGTCCAGTTCGAACTCGTAGAAATTCCGCTCCCCCTTCAGCCTTAGTTGCTGCAGCTCGTCACGGTTGCGAGCAATCTGCTGAGTGAGAGTGTCTTTCACATCGACCAGATCCCGCCGAGTTCCTTCCAGTTCTTTCCGGGTGGTTTCCACATCGGTTCGCACGGCAGTGACGTCTTTGTTGACAGCACCAAACTTGGTGGTCGCTTCTTCCTGCAGAGCACTCAACTGTTGAGTGTCAGCCTTTTGCGAGATCTGCGCGTTGAGACGCTCCACCGACTGCTCCTGTTCCGACCTCAACCGCTGGGCATAGGCTCGCGCGTTGTCGAGCTCCTTCTTGGTGACACCTAATTTGTCTCCAACCACTTTGACATCGGAGTTTAGCGAAGCCAGCGATTTTTCGTTTTCGCTTGCCCACGAATCGAGCTTTGCTTCCAAGGCTGCCATCTGGGTCTGCTGTGACTGCCTAAGCTCTTTCTTGGTCGACTGGAGGTCATAGAACGTATAGCCGAGGATGCCGAGCAGAGCCAGAAAGCCAAACAACCCATAACGAGGGCTCGTTTTACCGCGGCTGATGACGATTGGGCTATTGGGTGTCGCCTGATCCAAGGGCTTACCATCCGTAAAGCTATTCATAAATCGCGCTTTCCTTTCGGAGTGATCTAGGACGTCCTAGTACATTTTATCCATTCTTCGAACAAAACGGTGAAGATTCTTTGGGTTAGCGGCCTGCCGCTCCCTTTCGGCATCGGTTTTGACCTTGCGGTCTCCGGCTGCAAACACGTTGATGAGACGCGGGACCCTTTGGAAAAGATGCCGCCGATTGTCGGAAGAAGGCACTTCTCAGTCCCCATTCGGGAAACCTGTCACGTGTGAGACTCTTAACGTCTTGTTTCTTGATGCGCTTTGCTATTTCTGAGCGAGGCAGGCCTTCATGCCCAGCCAGCGCGACAGGCGTTCACGGTTCCTGGCCACGAGCTCGTACCCAATGATCTCCAGGAACAGAAGCGGAGGCACTACATAGAACAGCACCACGAGCAGTTTCCAGGGAAAGTAGTGCACCAGAAAGTTGTTCACGGCAAAGGCGCCGCTGTGTACTTTTCCTTGTCGCGTAATCAGTTGCAGTCTTTGAGCGCAATGTGTGTGGCTAATGCCGAATGTCTCCATCTCGGATTCAGGCACGCGCTGGTAAGGCTCGATATAGAAGAACCGCTGCACATCCATCCGCATGGCAAGATCTGCCAGCCAGGTACAGATGCCGCAGTCACCATCGAACAGCATGTATGCCCGTTGGCCGAGTTGAATCATCTTGGGCAGCTCCAATCAGGTGCTGCGGCCTACGTCAACGTTTCAAGTTGGGCCAACTCCCGGCGCTCCTCATGCACAGAGCCTAAAGTGTGCTCCCCAGGGCGGCGCGGGCTTGCAGCACCCGGTGGGAGGCTTCTTCCGGGCTGGCAGCCAGAGCAGTCAAGTGACCCATTTTGCGTCCCGGCTTTGGAGTCAGTTTACCGTAGAGGTGCACTTTGACGTCTGGGAACGCGCAGGCCGCACTCCAGTTCGGTTCTCCCCGGTGCCAGAGCGAACCCAGAAGATTCGCCATGGCCGCAGGACGAAGCAATTCGGTCGAACCCAGCGGCAAACCACATACGGCTCGTAGTTGTTGCTCGAACTGACTGGTGACGCAGGCGTCAAAGGTCAGGTGCCCGGAGTTATGGGGGCGGGGCGCCAGCTCATTGATCAAGAGCTCTCCATCTTTTGTGAGGAAGAACTCGACGCACAGCAGACCGATGACATTCAGTTTCTCGAGAACGGCTCGCGTTATCTCAACCGCCTGCCGGGTTGCTCTTTCGTCAATGGCTGCCGGTGCGACCGAGACATCGAGAATGTGGTTTCGATGGTCGTTTTCGATGACCCCCCAGTGGGCGAAACTGCCTTCCAACCCGCGTGCCCCGATAACCGAAACCTCGCGCTGAAAATCGACAAAGGCCTCCAGCACCGATTCCTGCTCCGCGATGGATCTGAAGGCCTCGGCTGCTTGCTCTGAGGAAGTGATCGTTATTTGTCCCTTGCCGTCGTAGCCGTAGCCGGCGGTTTTGAGCACGGCGGGACATCCCAACTCTTCGAGCGCGGTCTGGAGATCCTGCAAACTCTCAACTCTTCTAAAGGGGGTGACGGGGAGTCCATGAGACGCCAGGAACGATTTCTCCCGCAGGCGGTTCTGGGTCGTGTGCAAGACCAGTCCGTCGGGTCGCACCGGAGCGAAGTCGGCAGCAGCCTCTGCCGTGATGGCGGGAACGTTTTCGAATTCAAACGTGACGGCACTCACGTTCTGAGCAAATTTGCGGACGGCGTCCAGGTCCTGGTAGGAGGCGGTAATTTCAACGTCAGCCACTTGACCGGTCGGAGTGTCGCTTTCAGGCGAGAAGGTATGGACGCGATAGCCCATTCGGCGGGCTGCAATGGCGAACATCCGCCCTAACTGGCCGCTTCCCAGAACTCCGATGGCCGCACCTGGAAGAATTTGTCGGGGCTTTGGATTCAAGGCAACTGCTCAGTCATGACTCGATCGGTTTGGCTTTGGCGGTATTGCTTCAACTTCTCGCGCAGCTGTGGACGCGAGTTTGCGAGAATGGCCACCGCCAGCAGGGCCGCATTGGTAGCTCCGGCTTTGCCGACGGCGAGCGTGCCGACAGGCACCCCCGCGGGCATCTGCACGATGGAAAGCAGCGAATCCACGCCTCTCAACACCTCGCTCTCCACCGGAACTCCCAGCACGGGCAGCACCGTCTGGGCGGCAGCCATGCCTGGAAGATGTGCCGCACCGCCTGCGCCCGCGATGATCACTTCCAGTCCTCGGGCTTCAGCTTGAGCTGCATACTCTGCAAGCCAAAGGGGCGTGCGATGGGCCGAGACGATCCGGCACTCATGAGGCACTTCAAACTGGGTTAGCAGCTCATCGGCATGCCGCAATGTTTCCCAGTCGGACTTGCTGCCCATGATGACGCCGACAAGCGGGCTAGAGTGGCTTTTCATCGCAGCGGTATCTTAATCAGCGGTACGCAGATGGGTCAAGGTGAATTGGCTAGGAATGAGACAGCAGAGATGGCCTCGGTGGGCGGAGTTTCCAAACAAAGGTAGGGACGTGGTGCTCCGCGTCCGTGGCCCCGCACGAACCGATTGCGTTCTGGCGTGCAATCGGCCTTGCGTTCGTTACCCCGCAAAGTGAGTTGGTACAGGCCTCCCTCCTACTGAATGCGCAGCGGGCGAGCCATGGCAAGTGCAAGGACACTGAAGGCTCGATCGAGTGGTGCAGAAGTGTTCCAAGCAATCGGAGCTGTTATCGACATGGCCACTCAGAGCAAAGATTCTGGCCAAAAAACTTCATGACATGATTCTGAAAGCGATCAGCCACCTTGCTCGTGTGAGTACCCTGATAAACTTCAAAGCTGTTCGCGATTCCATACGTGTCAAGAACTTCATGCAACTTGGCGGCATCGCTTCGTAAACGGTCTTGGTCACCGACATCAATCGCGATGGCACGATAGCGTCTGAGACTTCCGACGTATTGATCCGCCAAAGCCAGCGGTGCGTTCGCGGCCCATCTCGCCAGTACCTCCGGCTGAGTTACGCCGTCCTTCGTCGGCAGATCCAGATAGAGCGGGGGATTCTTCGGATTGGGTGACCATGCGGCCGCGCTCGCAAGCTGAGCGCGGGCAAGAAACGGCAGGCTGGCCGAATCTGCAGGCGTTTTTACCGCTTCCAGGGTCTTTGCGAGTTCCGGGTTCACGGGTCCAGTCCTGGGAGACAAGCAACAGGGGCTCATGATGTATAGGCTACCGAACACATCGGAACGCTTCATCCCGATTCGGGTTGCACCGTAGCCTCCCATGGAGTGGCCAGCCAGGCCGCGACTGGTCCGAGCTGGAAGCGTGCGGTAGTGACTATCGATGTACTTGACGACGTCGGAAGCAATGAACTGCTCGAAGTCCCCCGTGGTGACCGAACTCGAATACATGGAACCGTTGTGCGCCGTCTTTGAATCGGGCAGCACGACGATCATCTCTTTGGCGCCTTGTGCGAAAGCCCCTTCAAGGGTCTGGGGAACATGAATTTCGCGGGTCCATTGTTCGGCGCCGATCGAATAACCATGTAGCGCGTAAACCACTGGATATCGGCGACGCTTATCCTTGGTGTAGCTGGGTGGTAGAAATACGAACACATCGCGATCGACGGCATCCCCTTCCAAATTACCCTCCAATGCTGTCCCGTGGATCTTGATACGTTCGACAGCCACAGGCTTCGCACCGGGAACGGCCGCAGGGGCTTCAGTCTCCACTTGGGCCGCAATCAAAGGCTCTAGAGTAACCGGGATCGACAGGATCGTCAGGCAGAGGAGTTCTTTCGTTGTCATCAGGCGCTCCGAGGTCATTGCTCAAGTGAGATTACGGTCACAGCTCAGCGACACCGCTGCACATTCGCTCGAACTCCCACCATCGCGAGCATGCCGGAGCAGGAGGGTCTGATCTCGGGCCGAAACCCCGAGTTGGGCATGGCTCGCACCTGCTCCCAATCACTGGCTTGCATGGTCTCAATCATGAATGGCATGTCAGTCATTCCAAGCTTCCACCAGGCAGGCTGCTGCCGGATGCTATTTCAAGTCCATGACGTAGATGTTACCCGTGATTTCAGCATACTCGTAGACGAGTTTGTTACCGAGCGGCGACCACGCCGGATAGCGAACGTAGGCGTTCAGTTTGGTGTTATGAGTCAACAGTCTTTGCGTTTTGTTTGAACGTGAAACCCACCAGACGTTCCAAACTCCATCGCGCGATCCGGCAAAAGCGATCTTGTCACCATTGGGCGACCAACTGTACGGCCAACTCTGACCAGGATCGGAAGTCAATTGCATGGGCATCCCGCCATGGCTGGGCATGAGCATGATGTGAGTATCATCTCCGCGCTTGACTTCAAACGCCAGCCAGCGCCCATCGGGAGACCAACAAGGCCAACCGGCCAACTCCTTATCAAAGGTCAATTGCTCGGGCTGCCCACCGGCGAGCGTGATTGTGCCCACATTGATAATCCCATGGGGGGTGAAGTTGAAGGCGACTTGCTTGGCATCGGGTGCAAGGCGTACATCTTCCATATCATCAAGCTCAAACAGTGGCTCCTCTCTCCCGTGCTCCAACGTGACCGACCACATCCTCCGATGCCCTTGCCGGACAGATAAGAAGGCGATCTGCTTGCCATCGGGATACCAGCTTGGAGACCGTCCGCCATCAACAGTGATCTGAGTTGGGTTCTGGCCGTCAGCATTCATCGTCCAAATGCCCCATCTGCTTCCTCGGCGGAGAGCAGCGAAGGCAATTCTTTGGCCATCGGGTGAGAAGGCTGGTTGCATGTGTCGCGTCCCAGCTTCATTGGTGAGCGCGGCGGGGGCGGCTATCGCTTCCTGCGTGGCGGGAGAGAGAGAGACTTCCCACAAGTTGTTGGCCTCTGTCCAGGCGCTGTAAGCCAGCTTCCTGCCGTCCGCCGAAAGCGTCGGATGACGGATCGCGGTGGAACCAAGATCCGCCACCTTGACGGCCTTACCGACCGGTTCACCGCTCTGAGGTGAGACGTTGACTTTCCAGAGCACAAAGCCGACAGCGAAGTAAATGCTCTCTCCATCAGGAGAGTAAAAGGGAGAGATTTTGTCCCCAGTGTCTAGCTGAGTGATTTGCTTCAATCCGTCTCCCGCGCCGGAGATCGTCCAGACTTGCGGTGAGCCCGTATTGAAGTTGAGGAACGCGATGCGGTTTCCATCGGGCGACCAGGAGGGCGAAAAATGCGAGCCTGCCGGATAATCGTGGCGCGTGAGCGACTGCGGTGAGCCGCCTTGCGAAGAAACAATGCAAATCGTTGATGATCCCATCGCGGATGCGCCTAGATCGGGAGTTGAGGCTGACTGAAACGCAATCATCCGGCCATCGCGCGACCAAGCAGGATGAGCGCCCGAACGTCGTCAGTTGTTTGGCTACGCCGCCGAGCGCGGGCATGACCCAAATGCCACCGCGCTTCCTTGAGTAGTACGCGATGCGCTCTCCATCGGGTGACCACGCCGGGTCGAAATTCTGCCCACCGTCCGCCGTGAGTTGAATTTCACGCCCGCCGGGCGCGAGTGGCTTGAGATAAATCTCGAAACTTCCGCCGTGATCGGAACTGTAAGCCACTGCATGTCCATCGGGCGAAAATGTCGGATTAACATCCAAGCCCGGCCAAGAGGTGACTTGTGCAATCCTCAGCGGGGCAGTAGCAGGTAAAGAAGCTGGCTTCGTATAAATCTTCCAAGCGAAGGTTGCAGCTATGAAGAGCACACCGAGCGCGCCAGCCAGCGCGAGAATTCTGGCCGAGACCGAATGCCGAAATCTTGGCTTGGTTTCTGTTTGTTGGGCGGTGACGATAGGTGTCGTGACTGGTGAGGCGCTCTCATCACTCTTACCTGGCTCTTCGACTCCAACTCGATCTAGTTCTGCGCTGTCGTTTGTTTCCCGGCCATTTTTTACTGTCACCTCCGCGATGAACCGATAGCCGCGCGTATGCACGGTCTGGATGTAGCGGGCGGTTTTCGGATCATCGCCGAGCAGCTTGCGTAGTTGGGCAATCTCCCGCGTCAGGGCGTTCTCCGTGACATGCGAATCTGTCCAGATGGCGTCCAGCAGTTCGTTCTTCTCAATCAACCTCCCTCGGTTCTCGATCAAAAACAGCAACACCTTGAAAGCCTTCGGCTCAATCTCAATCTCTCTGCCAGCCTTCAAAATGTTGAGCGTCTGAGGCTCAACCTCGACATCATCAAAGAGAAAGACGGGAAATTGATGGGTTTTCATTAGCTTCATCACAAAACGCGCGAAAACATCAGCTTTCGATCAAGACTCAAGTCCGGCCTAAGACTTAGAGTAAACGTGAGCCCAGTCTAAGCGGATTCAGTCACTAAAACAAACTCCGCTTGGGCCGAAGCCGGTTCAACCCCCTGCCACTTCCACAAGCTGGAAAAGGAGACTCTTGATGCGACGAATGCTGTTTTTGGTGGCTTTATCTATTGTCTGCGCGCCGCTCGCCTTCGCTCAACAAAGCCCCCCGAACGAATACCCCAAGTTTGAATGGTTTGCCGGTTATACGGCTCTCGGCGATGCGAACAAGGATGACGGCAGGATTTTGACCTTCTATGGATCCAATACGGGCTTTGAGACTTCCTTGACCAGAAATCTGAGTCGGCGTTGGGGAATCAAAGGCGACTTCTCGTCCCACTTCGGCACTAACCGCGGGCGCGGCAGTTTCGGTCAACCATTTACTCAAACTTCACCCATCGACGGCGACTACCAATTCGAGCACCGCTTATTCAATTTCCTGATCGGACCGGAATTCAAAGCGCGGAATCGTAGCCGGGTGACGCCGCTGGCTTATACCCTGATCGGAGTCGGGGTGAGCCGAGGCGAGGTCAAGATTACGTTTCCCGCTGGCACGAGCAACGTTCAGGTTGCTGATACGGGAGTCGCCTTGGCGCTCGGCGGCGGCTTTGACGTGAAGGCTTCAAACCGATTCAGCATCCGCGTCACGGCTGACTACAATCCAGTTTATGCTGGAGGCAACTCAATAGACCCTCGCGGCTGGCGCGATCACGTTCGGTTGTCACTCGGTTTTATCATTCACTGACGAACGACGCGCAACATTTTGGGCAGGCTAGGCAAAGGGCCGCGCCGGTCTACATGACGCCGGCACGATGGCGTTCTCTCCGCTGCCGTAGTCGCCGGTCCCTGCTTGATCCGCTCTTCAAGAAATCATCCGGGATTGGCCCCAGTCACGCCAGCCAGTTTCACTGTCTTCCCAAATCTTGAGTTCAGCTGACCATCAGAATGCTTGCTGCGCCGGTACCATAGGCTTCAGATGCTGGTCCAGGAAAGTCTCTGCAATCGCTTGGGCATTCGGTGGATAACGATGGCCCAAACCGTGATTGAACCAACCAATATTCGCTGCCGAGCCAAGTAGCTTGTAGATCGGGATAGCCGCCTCAATGAAAGCCCAACTGGCGTCGCTGTCGGCAGAGTTCCCGGCGAGCAATAAGAACGCGCGTGGTGCAATGAGCGAGAGGAGTTCATGATGCTCCAAGTTGAAGCCAGGTTTCCGGACACCCTCACCCAAGTACCACACCGCATCCCAATTGCTAAAGGTCAACCCAATACCGCCTTCACTAAACACAACCGCTTTGTAGCGCTCATCAAAAGCAGCGGCGTATAGCACCTCTTTTGCGCCGAGTGAGTGACCCATTCCACCGATGCGTGCCTTATCAACGTTGGGAAGAGTTTCCAGATAGTCCACGGCTCTTATTCCGTCAAACATCATCCGCGTCATGCCAAGCCAACTGGGGTGCTGAGACTGCATTTTCTGCACGCAACTCGTGTAGGAAGGCTCTTGGAAAATGAAAGACCGTGGACAAAGGACAATATAGCCTCGCTTTACCAATTGAACTCCGTGCATTAGTTCGGGCTTGGACTGGTCAAGCCCGGCGGGTTGTTTTGCTTGAGAGGTTGTCGTTTGATGGAAGACGACGACAGCGGGTAATTTGCCTGGCCTGTCTTTCGGCGTTAGCAGGTACCCATCGGTGAAGATGCCTTTCTCTATCTGATACTCCACGTGCTGGCGGGTGAATTCAGCCAACGTCTCAGACTCAAGTATGCGGCCCTTCAATGGAGCCTCCTTCTTAGGTACGTGGCCTAAGAAAGACTGCCACGCCTTTTTCAGATTCTGCCTCTCACGCTTCCAAACCGTTTTGGTTAGTTCAGCACCATCGTTGGGTGACAAGGAACGTAGTTGCACAATAGGCCTTGGAACTTCAGCGGGCGGGACCTGCAATTCACGTGATTCAATCTGAGCGAGCATAGGAAGAGCAACGAAAACGGGAAGCAAGGGCCAAATCCTGCAAATGATCGCAATATGCGAGTTGAAAGAGTTCATTGTCGTTCTCGAAAGTGTTGCCATGCTGTCACTAACGGCCACTGGCGAGCCCCCCGTTCACTTCAAGTTCAACACGGCGGCAGCGTCGTTTGACTAAAGCGTAGAGTTGCCAATTTTTGCTTCTTGGGCAAGGAGCAACATCATGGAAGGAATGAAATCTTGGCACTCGCCACCATCGGCGGACTGTGTGCTGTCTGGAAGATATCATGGTCTTGTTCTGGCTGGCCCCGTCAAACCGCAAAAGTGGCTCGGCCGAATTCCGATGATCTGCGGCGAAAGTTCCTGGAGGCGCATCGGCGCGGGGGAAGCAATCCTGGGGAAACTGACGAGGGCTTTTTGGAGTGAGCCTGGGATGGTCTGAGAGGCCCCAACAGGTGGTGCAGACATTGCTGCTGACGTTTGGCGGAAGCCGAAACCGGAAGCAGGGAACAAAGGCATAGGGCCTTGCCTTCTTCAGCACCTTTGGTGGAGGCCTACTCAGAGCGGGTCTTGGATCCGTGCTGTTTGGAATGACTTCGATGAGTTGCGCCCCAGCGATTCACATCTCGCACCGCAGCGAACAAAGCCTCTTCTCAGAACTCATTGTGGTTTATACTCCTTGCCGCACGAGTGAGTGTGGACAATCTTGAAAGGACAAGCGCGCTATGAAAAAAAATACTCTCATCGGTCTGCTCTTCCTTCTACTTCCGGTCTCGAATTCGTTTGCTACTGAGCTCATTCCGTTTCAAGAGCAGGGTGCCAGCGCTTCGCCTGTCATTACGATCCCGGTCATGACGAATGCTCCCGGTGCGCTGGGTGGGGTCTTCAAGACCAAGGTCGTGATTTTCAACCCAACGGTATCCTCGTTTCCGGTTGAGGTGTCCTTATATGGCACCAATGGCTTTGTCGCGAAGACAACGATCACTCTGGCTGCCGGACAAGTCCGCAATTATGAGAATTTCCTGGCAGAGGTCTTCTCATATACCGGTGCGGGAACCGTGAATTTCGATAGTCTGTCGCTTCCAGGTGGAAACGCCAGTTTGAAGTTCCTGGTGAGTGCCGAGGTCTACATCGACAGCCCGAACGGTCGGTTCAAGACGGTAGTTTCGACAGGTGCGCCTCTCGACCCGGTCTCGCCGACGACTAGTGCCTACAGTATTGGAATCACCGTTGACGCTGACAGTCGCACGAATCTAGGTTGCTTCAATACTTCGTTCAGCACGAACGTCGTCAACGCCGACGTCTATGATTCGGCCAACAGGCTCGTGACAACGATCGTCCTGACCATAGGAGGCGGCAGTTGGACTCAAGTCGGCCTTCCCAACGGGGTTACTGGCGGCTACATTCGGTGGAGACCCGTAAGCGCCGCCTATTGCTATGCCGTGGTCGTCAACAACACGTCGAACGACGGGACCTTTATCCCGGCGGTCAACTACCTACCCTGACGCGGCTCTCACCACAGAACAATCACGAAGATCAACCGTCCGCGCTTGCATTGTGGTGGTGTCCTTGCACGAAGCTGTGGGCTTTCACTATAATGACGGGGCTTGACGAGTATCGGGGCGCCTCTCGGATCTACATCGAAGACCAGCACTTGCCAGCATTCATTCTTAAACTTCAACAACACCCTGTTGATCTGACATTTTCACGGGAAAGCAATGGGACAGACACTCTCCGAAAAAATCTTCTCGAAGCACTGCGGAAAGACCGTGCATGCCGGTGACTTTATTCTGGCCGATCTCGATCTGGTGATGGCTCACGATACGACCTGTGCGTGGGCCCTTGAGCCGTTCTACCAGATTGCCAATAAAGTTTTCGATCCGAAGAAGATCTTTATTCCCTTCGACCATGCATTTCCGAGCCCAAGCGTAGCGATGTCGAAACTCCAATCGGAGATTCGAAAATTTGCTGAAGAGCAGGGCATTCCCATCAGTTTCGAAGGTGTCTGTCATCAAGTGATGTCAGAACGATTGATCAATCCCGGCAATCTGATTCTGGGAGCCGACTCCCACAGCCCCACAGGAGGCGGCGTGGGAGCGCTGACTATTGGAGTGGGTTCCACGGATGCTGCGATTGCCATGGCTACCGGCAAAGCCTGGTTTCGGGTACCGCAGACGATTCGCATTAACATCACAGGTCAGCTCCCACGAGGGAGCTATTCCAAAGATGTCGTGCTTACCGTCGCCCGTGAGATGGGGGCTGATGGCGCGAACTATCGAGTGATCGAATATGGCGGAGAAACGGTGGAAGGGTTCAATGTTCCCTCGCGTTTGACGCTCACAAACATGAGCGCCGAGATGGGCGCCAAGGCTGCGATTGTGGCTCCGGACGAGCAGACTCGCGCTTATTTGCACGAGAACGATCGCTTGATTGAATTCGAAGCCTTGCGCAGCGACCCCAACGCAAACTTTGAGCGGGTGTTGAACTTCGATGTCTCAAGCCTGAAGCCGATGATCGCCTGCCCGCCAGATATCGACAACGATGTTCCGGTGGAGGATGTGCAAGCCGACAAGGTGGTCGTCGACCAGGTATTCATTGGTTCCTGCACCAATTGCCGGATAGACGACTTGGAGGTTGTCTATCGGATGTGGAAAGGGCGCCGATTGAAGGAAGGACTGCGCATCATTGTTACACCCGCTTCGCGGAAGGTTTACATGCAGGCCTTGCAGCGTGGCTACATTGAGGAATTCGTGAAGATGGGCGCGGTAGTGTCCAGCCCAGGTTGCGGCCCTTGCCTGGGACGGGCTGGGGGGGTGTTGTACGACAATGAAGTTTGTGTTTCCACGAGCAATCGCAATTTCGAAGGCCGGATGGGAAGTCCAAAAGCAAAGATCTATCTCGCTAGCCCGGCAACGGCCGCGGCGTCAGCTCTAACGGGATACATCACAGATCCCAGGGAGTTTGTGAATTAGGGGATAACAGCTAAGACGCAAAACGCCAGGTACACCTGAGACTCTAGCGTTGGAGTTTGCGCCAGCAAGATCCTCCCGAACGGCGGTTGCCTGCTGTCTGCTTGCTTGGCGGTTTAACCTTCATACTTTGAATCGGGAGTTTTATGAACTGGAGATTTGGCGACAATATCAATACGGACCTCATTACTCCTGGCCGGTACAACATCACCACGGATCCCCGCGAACTGGCGAAAGCGTGCTTCATTGAGTTTCGTCCCGAATTCTCGAAGCAGGTCAAGGCAGGAGATTTTGTACTCGCCGGAGAGAACTTTGGTTGCGGCAGCTCGCGTGAAACGGCGCCCGTTTCGTTGAAGTACTCGGACATCCGCGCGGTCATCGCGAAATCCTATGCCCGTATTTTTTTTCGGAATGCCATCAACCTTGGATTGCTTTGCGTGATTGCAGACACCGATGGAATCAATGAATCGGATGAGCTGGAATTAGATGTGTCGTCACAGACTCTCAGAAACAAGAGCAAAGGGCAGGAGATCAAGATACAGATTCCCAGCATGATGCTTCGACTGTACCAGGAAGGCGGGATTATTCCCTATTTGAAGAAACACGGCTTGTCCGCTTTGGGCGATCTGGAGAAGTTTTAGCGGCGAAAGTGGTTCCACTGAATGCGCAAGCCTCAAGCCATCGTTCTCACCATCAGTGATTCGGCATCCCGAGGAGAGCGGACCGACCTTTCGGGGCCGGCAGCGCGCGCAGAGCTGGAACGTCTGGGCTGCGAGGTGGTGTCTGTCGTCATCGTTTCTGATGACTTGGGGAGGATTCGGGAAGCGCTGCTCGCACGTTCAGAATCGGATGCAGTTGATCTTATCGTCACGACCGGCGGCACCGGGCTTGCTCCTCGAGACGTCACTCCCGAAGCAACCCTGGAAGTGATTGAAAAAGGCGTACCCGGGCTGCCTGAACTCATCCGGATGGAGGGAGTGAAGTCAAACCCGCGAGCCGCTTTGAGCCGGGCGGTTGCCGGCATTCGTAAGAAAACCCTCATCATCAATCTGCCCGGTAGTGTCAGGGGAGTTCAGGAATCTCTGGCGGCATTGGCCCCGGTTCTTGGCCACGCGCTCGAAGTTGCCTCAGGTAATACGGTTCGCTGCGGAGGATAGGAGTCTGAAGGACCGCTGGGCTACTTGCACATCTGCTGTTCCCAACCACTCTTAAACATGTTCAGCTTCGCGTCAGGGTTTTCAGGGTGCGCGGCGATCAGTTTCTGATCGACTTCGACGCCCCAGCCGGGACCGGTTGGAAGTTCGTAAAAGCCATCCTTGACACGCGGAGTCCCTGGAGTGAGGTCGCACCGCCAGGAAACGTCGTAGTCTTCAAAGGTCTCCAGGATCTGAAAATTCGGAATATTGGCACAAAGATGCATTGCGATGACGGTGCCAAGCGGGCCGCGACAATTGTGCGGCGCCACACTGACGTAGTGCGCTTCTCCAATGGCTGCGATCTTCTTCGTCTCCATGAAACCGCCGCTGTAAACGATGTCCGGCTGGATGACATGGGCTGCTTTGTGCGCTAGCAGGTCGAGGAATCCAAAACGGCTGTAGGTGTGTTCGCCGGTAGCGATACGCAGCGGCGAAGCGGCAACAACCTGGGCCATGGATTCATGGTTGTGAGCCGGAATCGGTTCCTCGCACCACCCAGGGCGATACGGAACCATCGCCCTGATGCACTCCAACGCCGTAATTGGGCTGAATCTTCCGTGAAACTCCAATAATAGCTCGATGTCGTCCCCGACGGCATTGCGCACGGTTTCAACCACCAGACACGACTGTTTGAAATCGTCGCGAGACATCTCGCGTCCCCCGGGGCCAAATGGGTCGAACTTGAGAGCGCGGTAACCACGTCCCACCGCTTCCTGAGCGCGCTCCGAGAGCTTCCCCAAATCCCCGTCGTAGGCATACCAGCCATTGGCATAGGCTTTCAGTTTGTTCCGCACGCGACCGCCGACGAGGTTGTACACAGGCTGGCCAGTGGCCTTTCCGACGATGTCCCACAGGGCGGTTTCGATGCCAGCCATTGCGGCATACATGATCGGTCCGGTGTTGTGCTCAACTTGATAAAGCTGGAACCAGATCGATTCGATATCGAATGGGTTATGGCCAATGACGTAGCGCCGCCCCAAGTCGAGAATCAAGTCGCGGACCGTGCTCTCCTTCCATTCCAGCGTGCCGTCGCCCCACCCAACAATGCCCTCGTCCGTCGTCAGCTTGACAAACAGGAAATTTCGCCAGACTGCCGCAGTCAGAAAGACCTCAATCTTTGCTACTTTCATAGTTGTTCGAGACCTTCCAGAAGGGACTTGAGCTCAGCGCGGACCGCAGAGCCCACCGGCGCCAGTGGGCCACGCGACACACCTACCGGGATCCCACGCAGAACCGCTGCTTCCCGACAGACGGCCAACCAGTGCGGATTGCCATCGACCGTACCAAGCGCCCGGTACTCAAGATTGATCAAGGGCAACAATCGAAACCAGAGGGCACGAGCGTCGTCCAGATTTTTCTCCACGGTCAGCAGCCGATGCAAGCGTCGCGCCAACGCGGGCACGATCATTGGCAACCCGCTAATCCATCCATCCGCCCCAACGGCCATGGCTTCGAAGGCGATGACATCAATGCCCGCAAAAATTGGGAAGTTCGGGCCGCAGAGCAGTCGGGTGTCGTGAATCCGCGATACTTCCAGATGCGACCACTTGACGGAGTGCACCACGTCCTCGTCCGAAAGCATCTTGATTTCCTGAGGAGTGATTTCTGTTCCCGTCAGCAGGGGCACATTGTAGACCATGATGGGCAGACCTACCCGATCTCGAACCCGACGAAGGTGGTTGAGCACATCTTGCTTTGGCGGCCGCAGAAAGAACGGAGTGATCAGCATCAAGCCATCGCAGCCGAGTGACTTGGCATGCAGACTCAACTCAATGGTGGCTTCCGTTCCATAATCCCCTGTGCCTGCGTAAATGGGTACCTGTCCGGCATTCTCGGCTAGGATTGCTTCCAGCAACGACTTTCGTTCGTCGATGGTCAGCGCGACCGGCTCGCCCGCGCTGCCGAGTGGAGTCAGGCCGTCTGCGCCCGAGTTCAACAGAAAGCGGACAAACTTGCGAGTGCCCTCCAGAGAAATCGATCCGTCAGAATGGTAGCCCGTCACGGTAGGGGCAAAAATTCCCGAAAGATGGCTACTTTTTGTTGCGTTCATGATGCCCCTCCCAAGCCATACGCCGGTCCGGCGCAAGAATCGGGTCGCCTTCGAAAGCTGACATTTACACAGCCCGGATCGCTTCTGTCAAGGCAATTCTAAGCTTCCGGATACAATACCGCTATACGGAATCGCTATCTTTGAGTGGCCGAAAACGAACAAGAATCTATTGTCCGGAGGGTGGAACGCCATCCCAGGCGCTCCGATGATCTCCTTGACATTTCCGAATGCCGGACGTATAAGACCCCCGGTTAGATCTACAACTGCACCTGTTTTTGCCGGTAGTCCGTTTCTCAGGCCACGGAGCAGACTGGATGAAAAAGCGGGTTCAAAATCCAAAGCGGCTGCAGACCGACAAAAACTATATCGGCGTCACCGCCAAGATATTCGCTGTATTGGAGTACTTCATTCAGCAGGGGGCTCAGCAGCAGGCCGTATCGTTCCAGGAATTGTCCAGCGCGTTGCCATTTGCCCGCACAACGGTCCACAGGGTTCTTTACTCTTTGGAGAAGCTGGGGTATGTCGAAAAGGCTGACGCCAAGGCTCACTATCATTTGGGACCGAAGTTTTTCGCGCTGACACAGCCGGCAGTGCAGTTCAGGCGGCTTCAAGCAGTCGCGCATGCGGTCATGCTTGAGCTTCTGGTCCGTCACTCCGAGACCGTAAACCTGGGTGTGCTGGACAACGGCCAGGTGGCCTACATCGACGTTGTCCAGAGTCCGAGCGCTCTTCGAATCGCTGCGAATCCGGGCGATCGTAACCCCGCTCATAGCACGTCTCTTGGCAAGGTCATCCTGGCTTACCTGCCCGAGCCAGAAGTTGAAAAGGTGCTTAAGCAGTATCCACTCATCAGGATGACCTCCAAAACGATCACACAAAAGGTTCACCTCTTGGAGCATCTCGCCTCAGTAAGGGAGCAAGGCATCGCTTTTGACCTGGGTGAGAACGTGGATGGGGTCCTCTGCGTGGCGGGGCCGATTTTTGACCAGCATGGCCGCGCTGTAGCCGGTGTCAGCGTCTCAGGTCCGACCAGCCGCATGGAATCAAAACTAACGGCGATCCGGGACGATGTGCGAAACGCGGGCGTGAAGATTTCGCGGATGCTCGGGCCACTTTCTGGCTCTGAAGGTGCCGCTGCCAGAATTGCAGCGAGCTTCTCTGAAAGTCCTGCAACTGTCCAACCCTCCACTCCGACTGAATAGCTCGAAGAAGATGACGCCGAGAGGTTTAACCTTCGCTATCGTCTTGTGTCCATGCATCATCGTAGTCTGAGGCGCTTAGACCTAACCTCGGCATGGGGTTCATTGGTCTTGTCGGATTGCCACTTGTTCCTAACTTATCCGCTATGCGGATATTAGTCCGGAGTTGTTGGTTGACAAATTCCGGCGGCGTTTTTATCCTGTCGCGGCCGTCAAGTGTGATCGGCCGCGCTGTGCCTCGGCTCATGGCCAACGCTAAACCGACCTTATGAACCAAACTGTTGAAGCCGATCGCAGGACTTTCCTCCTATCTGTTATTTACGGACTTTGGGCGCTTACGAGCCTTATGCTTGCGATCCCAGCATCCATCTATCTTCTATGGCCGCCGAGACCCAGGAAGGAAGACCCTTGGACTGAAGCGGGCAGGCTGAGTGAACTGAAGTTGGACAATCCATCAGAACTTGTATTCCGAAAGAATAGAGTTGATGGGTGGAAGGTAAGCAGCGAAAAGACCACGGCTTGGGCGGTGAAGATTTCAGAGAAGGAAGTTATTGCCTTTGCACCGCAATGTCCGCATCTGGGTTGTGCTTATCACTGGAATGCCGCAAAGCACGAATTCCTGTGCCCTTGTCATGCGTCCACATTTTCCATTCAAGGAGACGTTCTGACGGGACCCGCGCCGAGAGCGCTTGACCGATACAAACTAAAAATCGAACAAGACAAGCTCTTGGTGGGGCCAGTGCACAAGCCGGGAGAGAATCCCGCATGAGCCTCCGACGTAGAGTTGTAGATTGGTTGGAACACCGCACCGGGCTTGAGAGTGCTGTGAAGAACTTCCTCTATGAAGACATTCCTGCATCGGCGGGGTGGCACCAGGTTCTTGGAAGTGTGGCGGTATTTCTGTTCCTGATTCAGGCGTTCTCTGGAGTACTGCTGGCCTTCAACTATGCGCCAACTCCAGGGGAGGCTTACAACAGCCTGAAATACATTCTCACTGAGCTTACCGGAGGGAGCCTTATTCGAGGGCTCCATCATTGGGGTTCCAGCCTGATGATTGTGGTGGTTGTCCTGCATATGACGCAGGTGTTTGTTTGGGGAGCGTACAAAAAGCCGCGAGAAGCCACATGGATGGTCGGCGTCGGGCTTTTGCTGATCACGCTGGCCTTCGGTCTTACCGGCTATCTGCTCCCGTGGGATAACCGCGCCTATTGGGGAACGGTTGTCACCACCCAGATTGCCAGCAATGCGCCAGTTCTGGGGCCGTATCTCACCCGGTTGTTAGGAAGCGAGGGGACGGTCGGAGCAGTGACGTTCGCCCGTTTTTTTGCGATGCATGTTCTCCTTCTGCCTCCTATCACGACCTTGTTGATCGCGATTCATGTCTATTTGGTCCGGAAGCACGGTGTTACTCCGTCACCCGAGGACCAGGGTGCCACGAAGAAATTCTTCCCGGGCCAGGTATTCAAAGACACAGTGGCCATCTTCATTTCCTTTGTAGTTTTGTTTGTCTCAGCCGTAACCGTCAAGGTTCCACTCGAAAGGTTGGCAGACCCCACCGATACTGGCTACATTCCACGCCCCGACTGGTACTTCCTGTTCTTGTTTGAGATTTTGAAGTATCTCGAGGGCCCACTTGAACTCATCGGTACCACTGTGTTACCGGCGCTAGCCATTGGTGCATTGCTTTTCGTTCCGTTTATCGATCGACAAGCAATGAGAAGGTGGACTCAACGGACGACGGCCCTTGGTGTGGTGCTGATGGCAGCTCTTGGCTGGACGGCCCTTACGGTTGCGGCGATTGTCACAACTCCGCACTCGAAGACCGTTGGAGAAGTGGCACCTACGGAGATCAAGGACTGGCGCCAACTTTCCCCCGAAGCCCTGGCGGGCTTGCTTTACTATCGAAGAGAACAGTGCTCCAGTTGCCACAATCTGGCGCCCGGGAAGAAAGCCGTGGGACCCGATCTTGCAATCGCTTCGGTCCGGAGAACGCCAGCCTGGATGATCATGCATTTCAAGAATGCTCCGGGGACGGTGCCCGGGAGTGCGATGCCGCCAGTTCATCTCGAAGATGCACAGCTAATGGCATTGGCTTCATTTCTGAAGAGCTTGACGGTGAATAACGTGAGTCAGATCGAATCTGCACCGGACGATATGGTCGCAGGTGCAGACATTTACCAGGAGTACAAGTGTGCCGTATGTCATTCTGTGAATGGCACTGGCATGGCCGTTGGCCCTCCCCTGAATGGCTTGTCGCTTCGCCAGACACGACCTTGGGTTGAAGTCCAAATTCGAAAGCCCGTAAAACATAAGCCGGACAGTCTCATGCCAGAATACGACCTGAGCCCGGGCGAGATGAATGCATTGGTTTCTTACCTCATGGCTCTCCCAGAGTAACAAATGACCTCCTGAGGCGTTTCCGGATAACGGCAATTTCACCGTTTGTGTCGCGATCTTGCGCGGGAAGCTCCTCGAGATTGAATTCCGTATTACGGATAGTCATCCAATTACAGCAGGCTCTAACCGTCTCCGTCAGGTGGAGATCTTCATCTATGTCCGGTATTGTTGATCCCTCCCGCTAACTCAGGAGTGTCCCGACCTATGGCTCCCTTGAAACTAAGTTCCTCTCCCCGACAGGGGAGGGGCTGTCGGGGCCGATGGCCACGGCGGGGGTGGTCTGTCGTGTTAGTCGGCGACGGATCGAACCGCAGCGCCCGGATGGGTTGGTTCGCCTTCCGAAAAACCCCTCTGACTTCCCCCTTGTCCAAGAGGAATGGTGTTTTCATTGATCGTGGCACCGCAAAGCGCATGAAAACTCCTCAGCGTGCCAGCCCGTGGCGCCCCTTTCCTAGCGATGTGACTCAAGAACCTTAGCAGAGCCCTTGGACTGCCGAAGCCCTGAGAGTCCTTCGTCGAAAGGCTTGATCGGTGTATATTTCCGCAATGCGCCCCAAACCCCTCTTCCTGTCGTTACGCCTGTTGGTTTTCCTCTTGTTGATCGCGACCGCCGGGGCACAAAAGGCGCCTTATCCTGCATCGAAACATGGCGCCAACTACATGTTCAATTATTACCTTCCTCCGGCGCCAAGCACGACGCCGTGGGCCCCGGCATGGTCGCCGGACGGGAAATGGGTTGCCGTGGCCATGTACGGATCGATCTGGCGAATCGATCCCACAACGGCGACAGCTACCGAACTGACTTACAGTCCAAAATACCATTCATCGCCCGCACTTTCGCCCGATGGCGAATGGCTGGTGTACACAGCGGACGACGATGGCCGAAATATTCAGCTGGAGACGGTACACCTGAAATCTGGCGAGACTCGATCATTAACGCAGGATGACCACTTGTATCTTGATCCGGTGTTCTCGCCCGACGGCACGCAGTTGGCTTACGTGTCAACTCAGCCCAGCGGTTACTTCAATGTCTATATCCAGCCGTTTCGCCAAGGTGGTTGGGCCGGCCCAGCAGTGGCGTTGACGCAGGATCGCAACTTCGGAAGGGATCGCCTGTACTTCGGACCTTGGGATATGCACACGCAGCCTGCCTGGTTTCCGGGGGGACGTGAACTGCTCCTAGTGACCAATCGCGATGTGGCTTTGGGTTCAGGTGACGTCTGGCGAACTCCGGCAGGCCCGGCGGGAATTTCCGGTGGTAAGAGGGTTTTCAGCGAGCAGACCTTGTATCGCACGCGCCCCGATGTGTCACCGGATGGTAAGCGGTTCGTCTATTCATCCACAGGAGGGGCAGCTGACCAGTACAGCCACTTGTATCTTTTGCCTGTCGATGGTGGCGCGCCTTATAAGTTAACGTTTGGCGAACACGACGACTTTCACCCGCGCTGGTCGCCCGATGGCGAGCAGATCGCATTCATCTCCAACCGTCCGGAGAAGGCCGAGGCCGCGGGCCTTCCCGAGCTTTGGCTATTGGAAACCTATGGTGGAAAGTTGATACGCGTCCGGCTGCGAGAACTGCGCTGGAAGCGTCCGATGGGGACGGTCCGAGTTCAGGTCCTCGACTCAAGCACTGGCAAAGTCACGTCAGCTCGCATTCACGGGCGGGCCTCAGACGGAAAATTCTATGCACCTCGCAACGCTTATTCGCGTATCGGGGAGCTCGGACAACATCTCTTTCACACCAATGGCGAGTTCAGCCTAGAAGTGCCGGTGGGCAAGATGACTCTGGAAGCGGTCAAAGGATTTGAATACTGGCCGACGAAGGAGTTTATTGAGGTGCGGCGGGGCACGAACCGTACCGTGACGCTCACGGTGAAACCCATCGTGGATCTTGCTGCCCGGGGTTGGCTCAATGGGTCGACTCACGTTCACATGAACTACGGTGGCAATCTACGGAATACGCTGCAGAACTTGATGTTCATGTCGAAAGCTGAAGATCAGGAAGTTGTCAACGAGTTGATTGCAAACAAGGACAACCGGATTCTCGACTGGCAGTACTTTGTTCCCGGAGGCGGTGAGCATCCCGTTTCGAAAAGCGATAAGAATACTCTGGTGATTGTTGGCGAGGAGTATAGGCCTCCATTTTATGGCCATGTGTCTTTCATCGGACTTCGTGAGCACCTCATCAGCCCGTTCACTACGGGGTACGAGGGCACAGCGATCGCGAGCCTTTATCCAAGCAACTCGGACATGTTTCGGAAGGCGCGTGAGCAAGGCGCTGTGGTTGGGTATGTGCACGCCTTCAGTGGCGAAGCTGATCCGCTGAATGGCGAACTTGGCGTTGGAAAAGCCTTCCCCGTCGATGCGGCCCTGGGGAACATCCACACAATGGAGTGGTCCGCGCCGAGTCGAGCCGCCCTGAGCGTCTGGCACCACGCGCTAAACAACGATCTGCCCATTGCTGTGGTCGGTGGGGAAGATTCGATCAGTAGCCTGCACCGGACAAAACTTCCAGGCAGCTTGCGTACTTATGCTTATGTCGGAAAACCAAGCCAGCCAGCGACGGGCGTCAACAGGAATTCCAACCTCACAGCTGAGAACTGGATACGTGCTCTCAAGGAAGGACGCACCGTCTTTACGAGCGGGCCCTTGCTTGAGTTCAGCGTAAACGACGCTGGTCCTGGCGGGACTGTCAAACTACCTGCGAATGGAGCCCGCGTAGTCATCCAAGCACAAGTCTGGTCCATAGCGCCCTTGAACCGAGTTGTGATCTATCGAAATGGGCAGGTTTGGCGGGATCTGCCACTCGATGCAGAGGGCCATGGCTCGAGGTTGCAGGAAACGGTACAGGTCGATGAGAGTGCCTGGTTTTCACTCACAGCCGAAGGTGCTCCCGGAAGCCATCCTTTGGATGCCCTTTATCCGCAAGCCGCTACCAGCGCTGTGCGAGTCTATGTTGGAACGCAGAAAATTCGCAGTCGCCAATCCGCGCAGTATTTCGTGCGCTGGATTGAGAAGCTTCAGGCAATGGCTGAAGCCTGGCCAGGTTGGAGATCGGAGAAAGAAAAGAGGCACGTCTTAAGCCAGTTTTCTGAGGCGTCTGCGGTCTACAGGAGTCTCGGCTCGGAGGCAGCGCGGTGAGACTGGGGTGGGTCGATAGAAGCGAGTGAAGCGGACAAGACGAAGCCCCGTGGCAGTCTAGCGTCGGAATAGGAAAAATATTTCTCAATGTGACCCAGCGGAGTGTAGTTGTGGACCTCGACGGTGGGTGCGAATCCTAGAAACACCCGGTGACTTGGGTACGCAGATCGGGGAACCTGTCTCCTGGGAGCTCAAATTGGCCTGTTTTTGAGGAGTTTTCGAAGCAGCGTGGCTTGACCGAGCAAAACACATGTCTTGCCAGTGTTTGGCAGGTGACATGCTAACCTAACAGATGCGCAGTTGCTCCGTTCGTTCATCGGTGAGCTCCGAAAGACCCCATCCCATGTCTAATTCAGAGAAGCAGGCCCACGAGGGAACATTCGCGCCGCGCCAGTGTGTGCGTCAGAAAGTTGAGCTGCCGTTCGACCTTGGTGGATTGGATTCATTGGGGCATTTTTTTGAGGATCGTATTGTCACCCGTGATTTGAGTGAGTGTGGAGGCAGCTTTGTTACGGCCCACTCGATTGAAGTAGGCGCAACGCTCAAGCTGGCAGATTCAACCGGGTTTCTATCCCTCATCCGCATTGCCTGGAGTCGGCCGAGCAACGAGCGAGCGCAAGGCTATGGATTTGCGTTTGTTCAACCTCTCGAAGAACGGCTCGAAACAACTTTCTAGTCCTTCCGATTCCACCCAACTCGCCTCGCCTTTCTTAGCTGAACAAATCTGTTGAAAAATCCCAAGCAAGTGACCTATCGTCACGCTGCTTTTCAGACAGGCTTCGGTCGCGAATCCTGCGGTTGATGGTTCGTAGCCAATCCAGTTCAGGATCCAAACCTATCGCCAGAGCATTTCTAGAATCAGGAGCGTTAGCCATGGATGTTCTAGCCCATGTACCCCAGGCCTTCACGCGCCGGTTTGTTCCGGAGTCAGTTGATTTTTCAGCGTGGACCAAAATCCAGCCCTTTTTCCAGGAGCTGGAAAGTCGCGAGCTGAGCACCCGCACAGCTGTGGAGTCTTGGATCGCAGACCGCAGCGAATTGATGGATGTCATCAACGAAGAGGGCAGCCTGCGATACATCCGAATGACCTGCGACACCGAGAACAAGGAGCTGGAGAAAGTTTACTTTCATTTTCTGGAGGAGATCTCCGAGAACGTTAAGGCAGCCGACGACCGGCTGAAGCGGCAGTTTCTGAGATCGCCTGCTCGACTTCAGCTCGATCGGGATCGCTTCTTCATCATGGATCGGAGCTTCCAAAATGATGTTGACCTGTTTCGGGAGGAGAATATTCCGCTCGAAACCGAGGAGTCGAAGCTGTCACAGAGCTATCAGAAAATCATGGGCTCACTGACGGTGGAGTTCGAGGGCAAGGAGCAAACTCTCCAGCAGATGGGTCGCTATCAGGAGTATCCCGATCGCGTGTTGCGCGAAACTGCCTGGAAAGCCGTGGTCGAGCGACGCCTTCAGGAAGCTGAAAAGTTAGAGCAGCTTTTCGATGAACTGCGGTCTATACGCGAGAAAATTTCGGCGAATGCCGGCTTTGCGTCCTACCGTGACTTCGCATTCAAACAACGCGAACGCTTCGATTATTCCGTCGATGACTGTCTCCGTTTTCATGACGGTGTCGAGGCGGCCGTGGTTCCGCTGGCCAAGCGCATGGATGAACTCCGAAGGCGTGATTTGGGAGTCTCGAAACTGCGGCCTTGGGATTTGAGCGTGGATCCCTTGAACCGTCCGCCACTCAAACCGTTCACGCATGCCAACGAACTCGTCGAAGGCTGCCTGAAGATTGCTGGCAGAGTCGATGCCCGGTTTGGTGAGTTCATTCGTACCATGCGAGACCTGGAATTGTTGAACCTGGAGAGCCGAAAAGGAAAGGCTCCAGGCGGTTATCAGTCCACTCTTACACAGGCGCGTCTGCCTTTCATCTTCATGAACGCGGTTGGGTTGGACGGCGATGTGCGCACGCTCCTTCATGAGGCAGGCCACGCCTTCCACGTTTTCGCCACGCGGGATGAGCCCCTAGGCCACTACCGTCATGCGCCCATTGAATTCTGCGAAGTGGCTTCGATGAGCATGGAACTGCTCGGGGGTGAACAACTCGAGGAGTTCTACCAAAGCACGGAAGACCTCAAGCGCTCACGGAAAAAACACCTCGAAGGAGTGATCGATATTCTTCCCTGGATTGCGCGCGTCGATGCGTTTCAGCATTGGATCTACACACATCCGGAACATTCGATCGAAGATCGGAGAAACCATTGGCTTGACCTCCACGAACGCTTTGGCGGCTTGGAAGACTGGACTGGCTTTGAGCTGGCCCAAGCCACAAGTTGGCATCGGCAATTGCACGTCTTTGAGCTGCCGTTCTATTACATTGAATACGCCATCGCGCAGTTGGGCGCCTTGCAGGTTTGGATTAATTCCAAGACGGACTTTTCTGGCGCGGTTTCCAGCTACTGGTCTGCTTTGCAGTTGGGCGGGAGCCGGCCACTTCCCGAGCTGTTTTCCCGGGCAAACATCCGGTTCGATTTTGGACCTTCCTCGCTGAAGCCTTTGATGGAAGCGGTGGAGAAGGAACTGGAAACGCTGTAGAATCATCGAGTAAAAGAGCAGAAGTTCTCCCATTCCAGACCTGTTTGTGAATCTGGTTGGTTGCCTATGATTGCCTCCTGACAATTTGAGCTGATGTTGCAGTTCTGACCAGTCTAGGACCTGCTGCGTCTCTGCGATGCATGCGGACTGTCTTGCCTGTCCGGACAGTTTCAGCGCCTAGGCTACGCGATCATCAGCTCTGGCCGTTTCTTCAACCCCCAACAACTAAATTTATTGCGCAATTGTGCTGGGTAGCGGCACTGGATTGTGTCCAGCTCTCTGCGTCCCTGGGACGGTCCGGCAGGTTGCGCTTCAGACTTCTGGAGACAATCAAAATGCAAGGTGAGCCTTTGAAAAGGTACGGGTGGGATGCCCATTTTGAGTCTGGTTTCGCCTCCGTTTGGAAGAACGGTCTTGAGCCTGGGCGGATTCTGGAGGAAAGTCGTCAACGCTTCCGCGTTTACACAGCGAACGGTGAACTATGGGCAGAAGTGTCTGGCAGATTTCGCTTCAAGACGGTTGCGCGAGAAAACTTTCCCGCAGTAGGCGACTGGCTGGCACTGCGGCTGCTCCCTGGGGAGGATCGTGCGGTGGTTGAAGGTGTGCTACCGCGAAAGAGCCAGTTTATCCGGAAAGTAGCCGGCAAGCAGACTGAAGCGCAAGTGGTCGGAGCCAACATGGATTGGGTGTTTGTCATGATGTCGCTCAATCAGGACTTTAGCGCAAGGCGGCTGGAGCGATATCTGGTCCTGGCTTGGGAAAGTGGCGCTTCGCCGGTTGTGATTTTGAGTAAGAGCGATCTTTGCGACGACAAGGAAGCCGCGGTCGCGAGGATCCGCAGGGAAGCTGGAGGTGTTCCGGTTCACGCGATCAGTGCGCTGACCGGTGAAGGGTTGGATGAACTTTGCGCCTATTTGACGACAGGCAAAACCATTGCCTTGTTGGGTTCGTCAGGGGTTGGAAAATCGACTCTCGTCAACGAGTTTCTCGGAAGCCCGTCACTCAAGACACAACCGATTCGCGCGCACGACGACTGCGGCCGACACACCACCACAACGCGGCAGCTCCTCCTTTTGCCCGGCGGAGCAATGGTTTTGGACACTCCTGGAATGAGGGAACTGCAGCTCTGGGAAGCTAAGGACGGAATGCAGATGGCATTTGAAGAAATCGAGGTCTGGGCCAGCCGCTGCCGCTTTCGAGACTGTATCCATCAACATGAGCCAGGGTGCGCCGTTCGCGAAGCTATCGCGGCTGGAACTCTGGATGAAAAGCGCTTTCAAAGCTACGAGAAGCTCAAACGGGAGATGAAACATTTAGCTCTTAAGCAAAACGGCCTCGCTGAGCGCTTGGAAAAACAGCGCTGGAAGAAGTTTTCGCGGCTGGCGAAAGACAAAGCCTTTGCCAGGTGGAAGGGCGAATAGGGCCGGTCAATGGTCCCAATTCAGAACGATCCAGCGTCCCGGAATCTGATTGTTGGTTCCAAAGGTGGAACAGAATGCCAAAGCATAGCCGGGCAACGTGGGGCGAATTTGGCCAACACCGGGACGGTTCGATCAAGGGTTTGAAAAGCTTTGAAAGTAGTTGAATGACAATCCCGCGCTGCGCTCCAGACTGGCTTAACTAACAACGGTTGGGGGAGGGGGCATCGGCAGCGTCATCGCGGAATGCTGCGATCGGCCTGACGGTTTCGAACTTTGCTATACTCTTGGCACCAATTTGGCGGAAAGCCGCCGAGTGGCTCCCACTCTCTCGAAAGGACGAATAACCTGATGCTTTCACGGCTGACGTCTGTGCTGCTTGTCTTCACACCATTGTTGATTCAAGCCGAGAACTGGCCGGGATTTCGCGGACCTACCGGACAGGGGATGTCCAGCGAGAAAGGACTGCCAACGGAATGGAGCAGCACAACGAACATTGCGTGGAAGACCGAGATTCCAGGGGAGGGCTGGTCTTCGCCCGTCATTTACGGTGATCGAGTGTTCGTTACGACGGCGGTTGATGCAGGCGTTTCATGCCGGGTGCTTTGCCTGAAACGGGAGACGGGAGAGGTTCTGTGGAACAAAGAGGTGATTCAGCAGACTCCAAAGCGCAAGGAGAAGCGCAATTCCTATGCGACGCCGACGCCGGTAACGGATGGCAAGCAGGTGTACGTTGCATTTGGAGATGGCAGCGTAGCGGCCCTTTCGATGAAGGGCGATGTGGTTTGGACCAACCGCGAGTTCAAGTACTACAGCCAGCACGGGCTGGGCGTTTCTCCCAGGTTGTATCGCGATCTCGTGATCATTCCATTCGACTGGAGCAGCGAGGGGGAAGACAAGAAGGTGGGTTGGCAAAAGCCGTGGGATAAGTCCGTGATTCTCGCGTTGGATAAGAACAACGGCAAGGTGCGCTGGAAGGGTCAGCGCGGGCTGTCGCGCATCGGTCATGTTACCCCGAATCTCTTGAGAGAGAACGGACAGGACCAATTAGTCAGCGGCGCAGGAGATGTCATCCAAGGTTTCAATCCTAATTCCGGCGAAAGGCTTTGGTGGGCGCGGAGCCAAGGGGAAGGGGTAGTGCCATCGGTCGTAATCGGCGATGGACTGGTCTTCACAGCGTCAGGCTTCGAGCAGCCCACCATTCGCGCCGTGCGCACCGGCGGCAAGGGCGACGTCACCCAAACGCACATTGCCTGGGAGCAGACTCGCAACGTCCCCAGCGTGCCGTCATTTGTGTATGTGAAGCCACACCTGTTTACAGTGACCGACGCCGGTGTTGCGGCTTGCCTCAAGGCAGACAGCGGTGAAGTGGTATGGCAGGAACGTATCGGAGGCACCTATGCCGCCTCTCCTATCTATGCTGACGGGAAAATCTACTTCTTATCGATGGAAGGCGAGTCCGTCATCATTGCCGCGAAGCCTGAGTTCAAGCTCCTGGCTCGGAATTCCATTGGAGAATATTGCCAAGCATCTGCAGCGGCATCTCGAGGACAACTTTTTATCCGTTCTGATAAGAATCTCTATTGTATTGGCAAAGGGCGAGTGACTGCTCGTTGAGCATTGTTTACGTGAGGTTTCCAGCGAGGCTGACGTCGTAGCGCATGAGCAGGATCGGCGTTTGCAGGGTCCTTGTCGAGAGAACCACCTGATGACCAGGCGTATTTGTGGGTTCTTGGCGGCGATACTCTTCGTGTTAATCAGTGCCGGCTGCGTTCGCCGCGAAGGGCGTAACTCGGATTGCAAGTGGCCTGCGGAAACCAGCAACTCTCTTGCTGATGCGAGGCATCTGAGCGCGGACGCTGAGTTTGCCGAAGACCTGGCGATCAGATACGCCGACACCCATCACGGTGGCCAGGCATACGACTCAGCAAGAGATCGGTGCATGCAATCGCTGTTTGAGCAGATTGCAAAGGCGCACGACGTTTCAATTGGGCAAGTCTCGAACTCACTCGGGCGTAACCGAGCTTATATAGACCTCGCTATAAATCTACCCTTTGTCCTCGCCTATTTCGTCGTTGCTGTGGCAGTGGCCCGAATGATCTGGAGGAAGTATTTGCCTTCTGAGCATGGTTGGATTCCCGGGGTCGTGGTGGGTTTGTTCATTTCACTTGCGATCGCTGGGCTGGGCACGATGCTTGGCGAGGTTTGGTCATGGCTCCTCGAGAGCTATCGAATCGGCAATGACCATATGAGCTATCGCGTTCAGCGCCTTTGGTGGGTGCGGCAAAGAGCGGAACTCTTCGGAGGTGCAGTGGTCGTGTTCTGGTCGGCTCTATGGGCAACTGCCCGATGGTGTCGACCCTCCTCAGGCAAGCGAGAACCTCCTGTGAGTATTTGTGCGTGTTGAGCCTGACCAGTGTTCTCCTGGAATCGGAAGGCAACTGCAGAGCATACCACGGCGTTTGCATTCCTGATTCCACAACCATCACCCCGTACCTACCAAGCAACGCCAAGTTGCCAACTGAGTTTTTGAATCCTATATATATCGCCGCGTTGTGGGTCATGCGTGGCTGAAAACCGGAAGTTCCTTGAGGAACAGGAATATGAGGTTGCTTCGACCAGTGGGAGACCACTCTGGACATGTGCCGCTGCGACAGGCCGGCACTGAGCCGGTGGTTCAGGATGAACTGTTGCTGGATGCCTATTCGCAGGCGGTTGTTGGAGCCACGGATCGAGTGAGTGCTTCGGTGGTCCACATCAACGCTTTGCAGGATCGCCCATCGTCTAACCAGGCGGCGACCGATCGAGAACAGCGAATGGGAAGCGGCTCAGGATTCGTGTTTACACCAGATGGATTTATCCTGACGAACAGCCACGTCGTCCACGGTGCCAGACGATTGCGCATTACATTGTTTGACGGGCGTCAACTCGATGCTCAAATGGTAGGTGACGACCCGGACACAGACCTGGCCGTAATCCGAATCACTGCATCAAATCTCGTGCCAGCTATCCTTGGAGACTCTGAAAGAATTCGCGTGGGACAAGTTGCCATTGCCATCGGGAACCCTTACGGATTTCAATGCTCGGTGACGGCTGGCGTGGTTAGTGCGCTGGGCCGGTCTTTGCGGTCAAGCTCAGGCAGGCTGATCGACAACGTTATCCAGACGGACGCCGCTCTCAATCCCGGGAACTCTGGTGGACCGCTGGTGAACTCCAGGGGAGAGGTGATCGGCATCAACACGGCTGTCATTCTGCCTGCACAAGGCATCTGCTTTGCAATTGCCGTCAACACTGCCACGTTTGTTGCAGGCCGGCTGATTCGTGACGGCAAGATCCGACGTAGCTACATCGGCGTGGCTGGCCAGAATGTTCCTCTGCACCGCCGCGTGGTGCGGTTCCATCGACTCCCGGTTGAGCGGGGTGTTCTTGTCGTATCCATTGAAGGGAATAGTCCAGCTGAAAGGGCAGGGCTTCGTGAGGGGGATCTGATTATAGGCTATGCTGCGCAGCCGGTGAGCGGGCTTGACGACCTCCACCGCCTCTTAACTGACGAGAGGCTGGGAGTCCGCTCCCAGGTGACGATCCTCCGCGGCACCGAGAAGCAACTCATCTGGATTGTCCCGGAAGAATCGCGTGGTGAAAGCTCCAATCAGCAGAGTGGACGCCACCAAGGGTGAAGGGCTACTGAGATTTCGTGATCTGTGCCAGGATTTCCTGGGCGTGTTCGTCGGGCTTTACCTTTGGAAACACGGCCGCAATGCGTCCGGATTCATCTATTAAGTAAGTCACGCGGTAGATTCCCATGTACTTTCGACCGTACATGCTCTTCTCGCCCCAGGCACCGTAAGCGGTGACGATTTTCTTGTCCGTATCAGCGAGAAGCGTAAACGGAAGTTTGAATTTCTCGGCAAACGATTTGTGAGACTTCTCAGAGTCTATCGAGACACCCAGAACTTCAACGCCGAGCTTCTTGAACGCTGCAAAATGGTCGCGGAACGCGCAGGCTTCCTTCGTACAACCGGGCGTATCGTCCTTCGGATAGAAGTACAGCACCACCTTCTTGCCGCGATAGTCCTTTAGAATAATTTTCTTGCCGCTTTGATCTGTAGTGTTGAAGTCAGGCGCTTTCGATCCTGCTTGCAGAAGGTTCATTGAGGTTTCCTTTCCAATGGTGAAGTCAGCTTTTTTGTTTAAGTTCGAAATCGTTCGTCAATCTCTACCTGATAGCCGCTGACTAGCCGGTTCGATTCGTTGGCCATTCCGACCACGGCCATCAGTTCCGTGAACATCGCATCGGTCATTCCCGCTCGACGCGCCGCTGCGGTATGGGAGGCAATGCAGTAGTTGCATTGATTGCTGGCGCTCACGGCCAGGTAAATAAGCTCCTTTGTCAAGGCATCTAGCGCTCCTGAGGCCATCACCTGCTTTACGCTTTCCCAAGTTCGCTTCAGGGTTACAGGATCGTGAGCGAGCGCCTTCCAGAAGTTGTTTACGTAGTTTGTCTGCCGAGTGACCATGATGTCATCATAGACCGCTCGTACCTCAGTACTGGCGGCGGCGTACTCGACGAGGCCTAAAGTGGCCATCCGGATACCTCACTTGACAATCCTTAAGGGGAAAAAGAAGGCAATGCGACGGCCCTAAGCCCCTCTGAAGTGCTCCCTTGTCCAAGGGGATGCCGTTTCCCTTGGACGTCGCGCCAGCGGCGCGAAAGACCTTCTTGAATGAAGCCTTCGTGCTAAAGAACAGGCCGCCGGTACGTTAGGTTCAAGGCTGTCTCCAAGGCTGCGCCCACTCTCATGATAAGTGCCTCCTGGAAGCTGGGCCCAATGATCTGTAGCCCCAGCGGCAGTCCTTCCTCGTCGAAGCCGCACGGAAGCGATAGAGCCGGCCAACCGAGAACGTTGATACCCCGTGTAAGCCGGGTGGAGGCGATGCGCACGTCTTCCGGGCCACCAAGGTCGATCGTGGATTGGCCGATCCTGGGAGCGCTGGTAGGCGTCGTTGGCGTGAACAAACAGTCCACGTGCTTCCATATGGACTGAAATTCTTGCAAAAGCATACGACGCACACGCTGTGCGTTAATGTAGTCGGTTGCGGGAATCAAGCGCCCCTGGTCTAGCAGAGCGCGCACATCGGCGCCGAAGTCCTCGCGACGGTTAAGATAATGGTCCATGGTTGCTGATGCTTCACTGAGCAGAATGAGGCGTCCGATGGTGTTGAGCTGCGCAACGTCAGGAACGCTCACGGGAACGACGATTGCACCCGCTTCCTCGGCAAGCCGCGCCGCACGTCGAACCGAGTCGGCGACTGACGTGCTGACGCGGTCGAAGTAGAAATTTTCGGGGAGGCCAATGCGCAACCCCTGGATGGCAACCGGTTCGGGAGGGAGATAGGCTTCGACCGGCCGACGGCTGGAGGTCTCATCACGTAAATCGAAACCCGCGATGGCATTCAGGGTCAAAGCGGCGTCGCGAACACATTGCGTGAGAGGACCCATGTGATCGAGAGAGAAGTCGAGCGGGAGCACTCCATAACGGCTTACCCTGCCAAAGCTCGGCTTCAGCCCTACGGTGCCACAGAAGGATGCAGGAATGCGAATGGATCCTCCCGTATCGCTGCCCATCGCCATCGGAACAATGCCTGCTGCGACCGCGCTTCCCGATCCGCCGCTGGAGCCCCCGGTGATGCGGTCCAAGTTCCAGGGGTTTCGAACGGTTCCGAAATGAGGGTTGGTGGAGGTCACACCGTAGGCAAGTTCATGCATGTTCGTTTTGCCCACGATAACAGCGCCAGCAGATTTCAGCCGTTCGACAACCGCTGCGTCGTACTCTGGGACATAGTCTGCAAAGAGCTTCGATCCGCACGTCGTGCGAATGCCCTGAGTGCAGAAAACATCTTTGACGGCGACGGGAATGCCGTGCAGCGGCCCGCGATCTTTCCCGTTGGCCAGGTCCTGGTCGGCCTGCCGGGCCTGGTTTTGTGCCATTTCGGCGGTGACCGTGATAAAGGCCTTCAGCTTGGGATCGAGCGCTGCGATGCGGCGCACGGAATCCGTTACGAGTTCCAGAGCAGAGACGCTTCCTTTTCGAAGTGCCTTAGCCGTTTCCTGAAGGTTCACGCGGGTTTCTCGGGAGCGTGGAAGGACGGGAAGATGACGGCGGGCTCCGTTTCATGAGGAAGACTTTGACGGAGCGGTGCAAACTGCGATTCCAAGGCCTGCAAAACGCCGACGGCGTTGTCCAATTCGGGCTGAGGAATTTCGGGAGCAATTCCTTTGGCAATCAGATTCCAGTCTCTTGACATAGGGGCTCCTAAGAACCTTTGGAATCGTCGTCGTCCTCGGGAGCGGCCTGGAAGAAATTCTGAGAATGACGACTTGGCGGTGCATTACGGGATGAACCCCCCTGAAGTCTCCCCTTATCCAAGGGGGAGGATTCTTTTCCGCCGATGCAAAGACCGAGGCCTGACTCGGTACCCGCCCACAAACCGGTGATGACTGTCACAGCAGCTTCAAGATAGGATCGCCGCCAAGATTTGTGAGGCGTTGATCGCGGCCACCGTAATAGTAAGTCAACTTGCGATGATCGAGTCCCAAACAGTGGAGCAATGTGGCATGCAGATCGTGCACCGAGTGTGGTTGATCGACCGCGCGATAGCCCAGCTCGTCGGTTGCTCCAATGATCTGGCCACCCTTGACTCCACCACCAGCCAGCCACACCGTGAATCCATGCGGATTGTGATCGCGCCCGATAGCCGATTGCGAGATGGGCATTCGCCCGAATTCTCCTCCCCAGACCACTAAAGTACTGTCGAGCAAACCTCGACGTTTCAAATCTTTCAGCAGACCTGCGATGGGTTTGTCGGTCTCAGCGCAATGCATCCGATGGTTTTCATCAAGCCCATAGTGCGCATCCCAGCTTTGCTGTTGGTGGCCGCCGCCGCTGTACAGCTGAATGAACCGCACGCCCCCGCTCCACCAAGCGGCGGGCGATTAGACACTGCCGTCCAAAGTATTCCGTTTGGGAATGGTCCATCCCGTACAGGCGCCGAGTCTCATCGGTCTCCTTCGTCAGGTCTACGGCTTCGGGCGCATGCGTTTGCATCTGGAACGCCAATTCATACGAGGCAATTCGTGCTTCGAGATCGGAGCTGCCGGGGTGCTGGCGAAGGTGCTCGCGATTCAGTTGCTCCACGAAGTCGACCTGCCGGCGTTGCAGGTGCGGATCAACCTCCGGCGGAGGCTGCAGATCCACAATGGGTTGGCCAGTGCCTCGAAAAGGGGTCCCCTGAAAAGCCGCTGGCATGAAACCCGCGCTCCAGTTGGGAGCACCTCCGATGGGGCCCCCGCGCCAGTCGTACATCACAATGAAAGAAGGAAGATTCTCGTTCGAACTGCCTAAGCCGTAGGTGACCCAGGAGCCGAGCGAAGGATTGCCGGGCCGAATGATGCCACTGTTCATCTGAAAAATGGCGGGGGAGTGATTGTTGCTCTCGGTGAACATCGAGCGGATGACCGCCAGGTCGTCAACGCAGGTCGCAACGTGGGAAAAAAGGTCTGAGACATCGATGCCTGACTGGCCGTACTTCTTGAACTGATACGGGCTGGCCATTAGATTTCCCGGGCTGCCAAAGAAGACGTCAATCTCGCCTTTGCCGGTCATCGGCTTGCCATGGTTGCGTGTCAGTTCAGGTTTCGGATCGAAGAGATCGACATGGCTGGGGCCGCCGTACATGAACAGGAAAATTACGGATTTGGCGCGAGCAGGAAAATGAGGTTGTCTCCCGGCAATGCCGGAAGGCACTGCGCCTGCGGTTACCTTGGATTCCGACAAGGGACTCGCATGCAGTAGGCCATCGCGATCCAGCAAGTGAGTCAATGCAAGTCCAGCGAAACCGGCGCCAGCATTCAACAGCAGGTCGCGGCGCGACACGCTCCTTGGCAGCGCCGGGGATAAGCGTGGGGGCATAAGTTTCGTCCTTCTCCAGCTACTCCAGATATAGGAACTCGTTCAAGTTGAACATCGCGTGGCAAAGGTCGGCCAGGGCCTGAAAACTGGCCGCCGCAGTCGCTGTCGCAGCGATGCCAGAACCCCCTTGCGGAGAACTTCGTTGCGCATCGTGCTCATGAGCCAGAGCCTGCTTCTCAAGGAAATCGATTGACCATGCCAGCTCTCGAGCGGTAGGTCTCCGCCCCAATGCGATCTGAAAGGCTCGATGTGTCCGATCTGTTCGCGTCGTGGCGGCTTCTTCAACCACACGCCTGGCGAAACGACGTGATTGCTCTAGGACAAAGCTATTGTTCAAGAGTGCCAGCGCTTGAGGCGCGATGGTGGACGCGCTGCGCAAAGGCGACGAGACTGTGGAATCGGGGCAGTCAAAAACCTCGAGTAACGGCAGCACTACTGACCGCTTTTGAAAAATATAAACGCTACGCCGCCAAGTAGCCGGACCCTCCTGCACGTCAAGCGGCCACTTGTTTGTTGAACCCGTACCGATGACCGCGCGATCGATCCGGGGATAGATGCCGGGCCCCCCCATTTCACGGTTCAAGCTGCTGCTCGCCATGAGAATCGAGTCACGAACATTCTCAGCCTCGATGCGGCGAGGCGAAAAACGCCACAGCAAGCGGTTTTCCGGGTCCGCCTTGGCCGCTTCGGAATCCCATCGACTCGACTGACGATAGGTGCTGGAAGTCATGATGAGCCGATGCATTGACTTCATGCTCCAGCGACGGGCCGCAAATTCTGTGGCCAGCCAATCCAACAGTTCCGGATGCGAGGGCCGCTCGCCGTTGACGCCAAAGTCACTGGCAGTACCCACCAGACCCTTGCCAAAGTGATACTGCCAAATCCGGTTGGCGGCAACGCGCGCAGTTAGAGGATGATCGGGAGCGGTCAGCCAATGCGCCAGCTGCGACCGTGCACCCGCACTTCCTTCGCCTGTCTGCGTCGCGATGTCCCCGGCCGCAGGACTGAGCACTGAGAGGAAACCGGGAGACACTGCTTCGCCTTTCTGTCGATAGTCGCCGCGTTTCAGCAGAAATCCTTGCGGTGGCTTTCCTTCTCTATTCGTGATGGCCATCGCCGCGGCCGGCGGCTTGGGCCGTGTTTGGTTGAGCTTCTCCACTTCCTTCATCAAAGCCCGTCGCGCCTCGCGTTCCGCGGGTAACAGGCCCGCTTCAATCTCTTCGGGCTGGAGTTTTACGTCCCGTTCAAAACGAGCGGTCAGTTCCTTCTGATACTCAACCGCGTCTTTGTTCGCTAGGGCGCCTGCTTGCTGGGATAGGCGTGTGAATCGTTCTACCTTCTCTTCCAACAAGCTTTTGCGAACTGGCTTCTCAATATCTGCAATCTTTTCCTTGAGAGGTGCGATTTGTTTGTCGAGCTCCTGATTCCTCTGTTTGACCGCAGCCTGTTCGTTGTCTGTTCCAAGAAGTCGTTCCGTTTTTTGGCTGGAGAGAAAAATGGCCTGGAGCCGGTAGTAGTCTTTCTGAGGAAGAGGGTCGTACTTATGGTCATGGCAGCGGGCGCAGCCGACCGTCAGGCCCATGAAGACGGAACTCGTCGTTGCGACGATGTCGTCCAGCTCATCGACTCGGGTCTGTTCGTTGCTGGCGTTATCGACGGTCGGGCCATTGCGGCAGAATCCGGTGGCTATCAGCGTTTCCGGGTTGCCGGATTGCAACTCGTCGCCAGCCAGTTGTTCCTGGATGAAGCGGTCATAGGGCTTGTCATCGTTGAAGGATCGAATAACATAATCCCTGTAGCGCCAGGCGTGCGGGCGATCCACGTCAAACTCAAAGCCACCGCTATCGGCGTAGCGTGCCAGGTCCAACCAATGCCGTCCCCAACGTTCGCCGTAGTGGGGTGATGCCAGCAGGCGATCGACCACTCGCTCCAAGGCCTCCGGTGAACGGTCGTTCAGAAACGCCTCGACTTCCTCGGGAGACGGCGGCAGCCCAATCAGATCGAAGTAGGCGCGCCGCAGCAAGGTTGCTGGTTCAGCCGGGGAAGACGGCTTCAGTCCCTTGCGTTCGAGTGTTTGCAAGACGAAAGCGTCGATTTCATTACGCCCCCAGTTTTTCGTTTGGGTTCGTGGAATGGCCGGGCGAAGTGGTTTGAGAAACGACCAAAACTGGCGGTCTTGATCTGTGATAGGGCTACCCGGTTCGCGAACTGGAGCAGAATGCTTCGCGGTTTCTGGCAGCGCCTCATGCGGCGAGAGGCCGTTGATCCAGGCGGCAATGGCGGCGACCTCATCGCGCCCGAGCTTGCCGCCCATGGGCATGGCAGGTTCTTTTTGATGAGTGATGAGTTGGTAAAGCAGACTCTGCTGGGCATTGCCCGGGCGGAGCACGGGACCGTTGCCGCTGCCCCGCAGAAGAGACTGTTTACTGCGGAGATCAAGCCCCGCACGTTGTACTGAGCCTCCGTGGCAAACGAGGCAGTTTCGGTCGAAAACCGGGAATATCCTTTCCTGAAAAACTGTATCAATGGTTCCGGACGGGGATTTCACTTCAGCGGGCCCTTGAAACGGTTTCACAGCGGATGCGGAGAGGGGGGCAAACCAGGAAACTCCCCACATCATGGCGAGGACCAATGTTCTTGCGAATTCGCGTTTCAACGGATCTCTCATCTCAAGAATCTTCCCGCCGGTCAAAGATTCATATCAGTCCCACAAGATCCCGGGTGCCGGAGATCTGATCAGGGCCATCTCTCCTGCCGCTTTGCTTCCGTCTCGATTATCCTCAATTTTCAGGCTTCAGCCATACTTCCCGCAAGGGTAAATACTGAAAACCCAGCGGCGTCACTTGCAATGCCTGGACCCGCGCATGGAAAGCGATGGAGTACTTCACGACTGAAAGCGGCACAACGGGATAGTCTCGCATGATGGTGCTTTCAATTTCGTTGTACAGCTTGGCCCGGCTATTGTCGTCGAGGGCTCGCTGTGCATCGAGCAAGAGCGCGTCAACCTTTGAATTGGAGTAGCCGAATGGGTTCGCTGGGCTGGTCGAGAGGAAGAGGCGATTGAGCAAAGCGTCCGGATCGGGATAGTCAAGTTGTTCGCCGAGGAGAAAAAGCTGTGTCTTTCCGGCGTAGATGTGACTGAGCAGCTCGGCCATTGAGGGCAGGTTCTTGATTTCGACCGTGAAGCCAACCGATACCAGTTGCGATGCCATGTGCCGCAGCAGTTCTGTTCGGCTTTGTGAAGCCTGGGCGTGCCACAACTGTATCTTCGGCTTGCGCTTGAGATTTCGCTTGAGCAGGTCGCGAGCTGAGCGAGGATCGTAGGTATCCGGATGACCCTGCGGGGTCGAACCCAGAAGCGACGGAGGCAGCAAGCCATGCGTGACCGCATGGTCCAGATCGCTTCCGAACAGTTCTGTCTTGTTTATGGCTGAGGCCACGGCTTTGCGGATGGCTGGGTCGCGCAGAAGCCGGTCATGGAGATTCATGCCCAGGTACATGACGCGCAAAACAGGCCGGTTGATGAAGACCCACCTGGACTCGCTTTGCACGATGCTTGCGTGTTCTGGCGGCACAAATGACACGTCAAGCTTTCCATCCGCAAAGAGCTGAAAGGACTCACGCGCATTCAGTGCCGGCAGTGTGGTGATTCGCACTCTTTCGAGGTAAGGTCGACGGGCGTGGTGGTTGGGATTGGCAGCCAGAAGGATTTCTGTTCCAGGAGTCCATCGTTCCAGGTGAAATGCGCCGGTGCCCACAGGATTTTGGCCGAAAGGACGTTCCGCATTTTCCACCAACTCCTTTGGAACCACAGAGGCCGGCTGTTGAGCCAGCAGCCGAAGAAATGGGCTATACGGTTCGTCAAGAACGATTTGTAGTGTCAAAGGGTTCACTGCCTGCAGTCCCGACACAGTCGCGCTGCGACCCGCCTGAAAATCTGCGGCACCCCGTATGTGCCGATAGTACTGGGCATCATTGGATTTCCATTTCGGATCCAGGAGCCGAGTCAGCGAATAGACAAAGTCCTCTGCCGTCATCTCGCGCCCATGGTGAAACCGCACGCCTTGTCGGAGAGTAAAGACATAAGTGCGGCCGTCTGGTGAGACCCTCCAGTCTTGGGCAAGGGCCCCGACCGTGTTCAAATTGGCATCAAAACGTACCAATCCATCGAAGATCTGTAGCGCAATTTCCGATTCCCAGTAGTTGTTTGACAGGATGGGATCCAAAGACTCCGGAGATTGAGCAGCCAGTCGTAACTCGCCGCCGGTGACAGGACCCGTTGGTCGGATAGAAGAGACTTCCTTCGACTCTTTTGCGCAGCTCAGGATAAGGCAACCCAAAGCCGGCACCAGAACGAACCAATGAAAGGTTGGGGGTCTCATCTTGGCATAACAACTTTGGGAACGGTCGCGCATGGCTGCTAGTTCGTGCATAGCTTCATTGAATTTGCTGGCGCGGTCAAACGGATTTGGTTCAGTCCAGGGTGTAAGGAAGTGCACTGCACCACGTTGAAGTTCTGTGCTATTGTGTAGTGAAGTTTGGTTGGTTTCCCAGCAGGTACTGCTCTCTTGTAATACTTTTTCAGTAAAGAGCCGGTGCACGTCTTGGCACTTTCGGGGTGACAGGTCTCTCCCGTTACTGAATCTGTGTGATCTGCACTCGGTGCGCCTGAATGGGTATTTACCGGCAAGTTGGTTTCAGGCCCGACCGGATCCACAAACGAATGAAGCCCGTTCTTGCAGCAATGAGCTGAATTGCGGGGACTGCAATGGAACCGATGGACTTCAAATCTCCGACACCGAAGTTGGCAGCACCCGTTTTCAAGTGGCGCATCCTGGTCGTTGACGACGAGGTTGGCATGGTGGAGAGCCTCCGAGTCCTGCTAACCCAGATGGGCTACGAGGTTACGACGGCTTGCGACGGCCACTCGGCGACTGATGAATTGAGACGGAATGATTACGACGTCGTCATCACCGATCTCATGATGGATGGCACCACCGGCTATGACATTCTGGAGTTCGTCAGCTCAGAGCATCTAAACATTCCCGTTCTCGTACTGACGGGCCTCGGGTCAGTCGATGCCGCGGTGAGGGCGCTCAAACAAGGCGCCTATGACTACGTCCTGAAGCCGTTTCAGTTTGACAGCTTTCGCAGCTGTGTCCGGCGCGCCATCGAAAAACGCCAACTGGAGCTGATTCAGCGGCTTCAGAATCAACGTCTCACCGCCGTGGCTTCGATCGCGAAAGCGGTGACTTCGACTCTGAATCTGGATGAGATCTTTCAGATCATTGTCAACCAGAGCCGTGAATTCGTGGAGTTCAGCAGCGCAGCCCTGGCGCTCATCGATGAACAGGAGCAGTTCATCGACCTCTTCACGCTTCTGCTCGACCGCAAATCGACTCCTCAATTTCGACATCGAATTCCGGCCAGGTTCCCTTTCTTTGCAGAACTCTTTGAGCGGCGAAGCGTCGTCGTTGTGTCCGAAGCTGCCGGACGCCTCCCCGGAGCGGATTCCGGACTGGTACTGTCTGAAGGAGTCAATTCCTTCGTGTTTGTGCCACTGCTGGTCAAGGATCGGCTGGTGGGTGCGATGTTCTTCGGCAGCAAAAATGAGGGAGCCTATCACCAGCAGGAGGTGCAACTGCTGAGCTTGATGGCGGATCAGATTGCGGTGGCTGTGGACAATGCCCGCCTGCTTGATCTGGAGCAACGCCGATCCAGACAGTTGGAACTGATCAACAGCATAGGCAAGCGCTTAACCACCGCCTTGGTTGTCGAGAAGCTGATGGAGACGGCGGTCGCGCTGTTGAGGGATCATTTCCCGGAGCGGCGCATTGACCTTCTTTATTTTGACGCGGAGAAACGATCGCTGATCCGAACCCAACAGGCTGGGTCGGAGCAAGACCGGGATGGAAGCCCCGCCGAGGTATCGGCCGAGCAAGGTGCGGTTAGACGAGCGACTGCGACTGGCACGACAGCGGTATTCGCTCACCGAGAAGCATCGAGTACCGCCCTTGGTCCGACACCCATTGAATTGGCTGTGCCTCTAAAGTCGGAGGGAGAGGTGCTCGGGATCCTCGCCGTTGAAGACGCTGCGGGAAATCAGTTCACAGATAGTGAGATCGCATTTTTCGAGGCTGTTGCTTCACAGATCGCCTTGGCATGGCGGAACGCGAGGTTGTTCGAACAAATTCGAAAATCGAAGGTGTATCTTGAACTTGTATTGAATGCCGCGGACGATACGTCCATCATGTCCATTGACCGCGAAGGCCGCATCATTACCTTCAATTCCGGCTCTGAGACCTTGCTTGGGCTTTCAGCGGAAGACGCCGTCGGGCGCCCCATCCATGAAATTATCGTCAGCCGGCGTACGCGGGCTATTTTCAGCAACCTTGGGAAAAGCTTCCGGCGCGATTCTGTCGAGGAAGAAGTGCGCATTTCGAGCTCGAAGAAGAAAACATTCTGGGCACGCATCGTCATTCGCCCGATCGAACCTGCCGTTGACCTGCATGTGGGCTTCCTCATTATTCTCACCGACGTCACGCAGCGAGTACGGCTGGAGCGAAAGCTGCAACAGCTCACTGTGACGGATGACTTGACTGGCCTGTTCAATCAGAGGCATTTTTTCCAGCAGTTGCGGCGCGAGATGGAGCGGGCCAGCCGGCGCGGCACCGGTTTTTCGCTGTGTATTTTCGATCTCGACAGATTCAAGCGCTACAACGATACCCAGGGTCACTTGGCCGGCGATCATTTGCTGAAAGCAATTGGGAAGCGCGTCGCGAAAGAAATCAGGGCCAAGGTCGATACGGCATTCCGTTATGGAGGAGACGAGTTTGTTCTCATTCTGCCGGACACAAGCTTGCCCCAGGCTGCGTCCCTGGTAGATCGATTGCGAGCTTCAGTTCAACGGGAGTTTGACGGCGCCATCGGCATCAGCGCTGGAATCGCAGAGTATTCAGAAGGGCAGAGCGACAAAGAGTTTATCGAGGCTGCTGACCAGTTGCTCTACGAAGCCAAGCGTCAGGGGGGCAATCGGGCGGTTTACCGGCTGGCGCGCACGAATTCACCGTCTTAGAAAGGAGATCTCTCGAGATGAAGGGAGAGCGATTTCTGGAGTTGGTGGCGCTGGTGGATCGCCTGCGCGGACCTGGAGGATGTCCATGGGATCGCGAGCAGACGCTTGACACACTCAAACCAATGATGCTGGAAGAAGCCTATGAAGTGCTGGACGCAATGGATTCCGGTGACAAGCGGGCGTTTGCTTCCGAACTCGGCGACCTTCTTTTTCAAGTGGTTTTTCTGTCCCGAGTGGCGGAGGACGAGAGTTCGTTTCATATCGATGAGGTCGCACAAGCGATCATCTCCAAAATGATTCGTCGCCATCCTCACGTGTTCGGCTCGGTGAACGCTTCAACTGCCGACGAGGTGGTCGAGAACTGGGAGAGCATCAAACGCGCTGAACACGCAGAGAAACAGGGCGGCAACGGAACGGCTGCACCACGGTCTATCCTGGAAGGGATCGCGCCGATGCCTGCCTTGCTCACCGCAAACAAGCTCACGACCAAGGCCGCTCGCGTGGGATTCGATTGGCCGAACATAGACGAGATTTTCGCCAAGCTGCACGAAGAAGTGGACGAACTGAAGGAAGCCTTGCTGGAGGTTCCGGCGCCTTCGGAAGGTTCTCGAATTGAACAGGAAGTGGGCGACCTGCTGTTTGTTGCCGTGAACATCGCACGGTTCTTGAGCATCGATCCGGAAACCGCTCTAAGAAAAACGAACGAAAAGTTTGTTTCGCGTTTTCAACACATCGAACACCGCCTGAGGGAAGCAGGCAAGGACTTCAGCCAGAGCAATCTTGAAGAGATGGAGCGCTTCTGGCAGGAGGCTAAGAAGGAGGTATAACGGTCAATGGCTAGATTGTCGACTGAAGCCGTTCAGGCGGCGCTTAGGAAATTGGATGGCTGGCACCTGAAGGACGGCACGATCGGCAAACAATACGCGTGGCCGTCGTTTCCGGACGCCGTCGCATTTGTAAATCGAGTTGCCGATCTCGCGGAACAGGTAGACCATCATCCGGACATACTGATCAACTACCGGCGGGTAACGCTAACGCTGTCAACTCACAGCGAGGGCGGGATTACTGAAAAGGATTTCGATCTGGCAGGGAAGATCGAAAAACTGGAATCGAGTACTCGGTAGGAGTGAGCACAATCCGCCGTACCTGACCGGCGGATTGTGCGAGTGCCGCGTTTTCGCGCAACGTTGGAAGACTTTCCTTTTTGCCCAGAGGGATTCTCACGGGACCTGCCTCAAAGACCACGAGTTCGACCTTAGTATCCCTTCTGTTTGTCCACAACATTGACCAATGGCTTGCCGTCAACGAAACGACGAATGTTCTCCGCGATGGTGTCCCACATCCGGTCGCGATCTTTGTCTGATCGTCCTGCGATATGCGGCGTTACCACGACATTGGCGCACTTCCAAAGAGGATGTCCTTTTGGCAAAGGCTCAGGGTCAGTCACATCAACACCCGCGCCCGCGAGGTGTTTGCTTTCGAGCGCCTTCACGAGGCAGGTGAGGTCATAGAGACCACCACGGCTCACTGCGATGAAGTAGGCTCCCTTCTTCATCAAGTCAAACTGGCGAGGTCCCAGCATCTTGTGGCTCATGGTGGTATGGGGTGCCGAGACGAAGACGACGTCGGCTTCTGGAAGAACTTCGTCAAGACTGTCCGGTTTGACGACCTTGCTAATCACAGGCATGTAGGGGATGTCGTCAGGATCAACGCCGATCACCTTCATTCCATGCGCCCACGAGCGAAACGCGATCTGGGTTCCAATTCCACCCACCCCGATGACTACTGCAGTACGGCCATTGAGTTCGATTCCGGGATAGGGTCGCGGCTGCCAGAGTTCTTGCTGGGTGTGCATGTAAAACGTGTGGAGACCGCGGGCAAGCATTAGCAGCATACCCATGGCGTGGTCGGCAATTTCCGGACCCTGCCCGATCTGGTTGTTCGTCAAGACGATCTTGCTGTCCCGCAGATCGGTTCCGCCTGCAAGATGCAGTACTCGCTCTGCACCTGCACTCATGATTTGCGCCCACTGCAACTTCTTGCCAGCACGCACATGCTCCGGCTTGATGCTTCCGATGAAAGCGTCCGCGTCGCCAATCTCGCGCATGACATTGTCGTTGGTGATCGGAACGATAGTGGCTTTGGCAGAGGCGCTTTGCAGTTTCTTCAGCAAGGCTGGATCATTGCTTTCGAGAAGAATTTTCTTTGCCTGTGCAAAGGAAGAGGCAGTCAATGCACAGAACACGACCAACAGGAACCGACGTTTCATTTCGCGTCTCCTTTAGTGAAGAATGGAACAAACACTTGCAAGAGCGTTCGTCTCAAAACATTTAGCGTTCTTGCCCCAGTTGCCCAGGATCGGTTCGGGATGGTAGACCGCCAGGCGGAAGTGGTCTTGCCCAGACCTGGAATTGCAATCTTCAAGACCGACATCAAATGGATCTTGAGATTCTACTGATGGGGGTCGCGAAAATCGAGGAGAAAAGAATTGACTAGAAGGAGTCGTTTGGCTGGAAGCGCGGGCAGCCTCCAGAAAGGCAAGCGCCCGCTCCGATCTAGCGCGAAGAGAGGTTAGTGCCGCGAAAGTATTCCACCAGTTTGCCGACACCGATGGCTATGAGGATCACAGGCCAATAACGCCAAAAGACCCTCCAGACATTGATGTGTGCCAGGTTCTGGATCAAAAACAGGGTTCCAACCGTGATTAAGATCAGCGGACCGGCCAGCGACCTCGAATTTGTCGGGTTCACGTTCATTCAAAGGGCTCCTTCGGGATGTCTGCTAGTCTAACTCGGCAGATTCCTAACACAAACAACGAAAACCGGCCCGAAATGTTCCAAGCATTGTTTCGGGGCAAACAGCTCTGTTTCGGTCAAATGTCGTGGGCCTCAAAAAAGACGGCAAGAAGGCAACCGTGTCTCGTCTGAGGACATGAGGCGCGAACGCTCAGACTGAGTGATGCACGCAGCTTCGAAAGGGACTAAAGGGACGCCAGATGGAATCCGTTAGGTTAGGAAAACTAGAGCCAGTTGTGAATTGATGCCAGGTTTTACCTTGGCGCGGGAGGTCAGTCATGGTTGCTCAATTGAGGATTTCAAGAAGTCGTTTTCTATTGTTGGTGGTCATGGGGTTCGTTGTTGGTTCAGCACCTGAAATTGCCCTGGGGATTGACTCGAAGGCTGTCCAGGCTATCGTTGCTGGAGGTAAATTCGCCGAGTTGAAATCCTTGGGAAGGGAAGTGCTGCCTGTCATGGCACGCCTATACGAGTCTTCTGACACGGCGCAGCGCGCCCGGGTCGCTGAAGCGTTCTACTCACTAGGATGGAAGTCGGCTGAAGCCAAGCGCGTCCTGATGAAGGATGTTCACACCCCGAACTCGCAGCTGCGCCTACAGGTGCAATGGGCTCTGGGTCGCGTGAGCAGCGACGCTGACGTCGTGGAAGTCCTACTTAACAACATGCAGCACGACGGCAATCCCCTGTTTCGCGACAAAGCGGCCTGTGCGTTGGCATCCGACCAGATCCACCTCACAGAACAACAAAAAGTTGCCTTGTTCTCAGGGCTTATTCAAGCGCTTGGCGATTCGAAGTCCGATGTGCGTCGGATCGCCATGCTGGCACTCCAGATCCAAACAGGTCAGACCAAGGGATTCAACCCAGACGCGTCTCCAGCGGAGCGGGATGTCAAGGTCCGCGAATGGAAGGTATGGCTCGAAGAATACAAATCCAATCTATAGCTCTCTTCTGCGTTCTGACAGCCGCGGCATCCGGGCAGACTGGTACTTCGAACGTTCTGGTCAGCTATGGTTTCGATGATGCACAGTTGGCCACGGGGCCGGATACCTTCGCGGTTTTTGCCAGGTCGCGAGGTACAGTCCGCTTGAACGCCGGCAACCGGCTGAGTGGATATCGGTCCGTTGAGATTCGCGATGTGGCCGCGGACGGCGATTTCCCGGAACTACAGGGTTACTTTGCACCCCGATCCAGAGGGAAACTGTTTCTCCACTTTGCGTTCATGACGGCGACACCTTTCGAAGAGTTCAATATTGCCCTGGCCGGCCCTCAGTGGTTTAGCCTGCGCAAGGATGGTATTGGGTTCTGGCTCAAGACACGAGAAGGCCACCTTTGCCAGGTTTCAGACAGCATGCCCAAGAAGCTGCTTCTACTGGAGCCGTTTGTCTGGTACGTCGTGAACTCGAGTTATGACATTGACCAAGGCTCCTACGACCTCATCATCCACAAGGAGGGGATCGAGAAACCCGTGGTCTCTCTGGCCAGACAGGCAAACGCTTCGAACCAGCCTGGATCGGCGGTGGACAAGTTCTCGTTCATCGGAGACACGAACGAACACAAATCAAACGTCGCCTATTATGTTGATGATGTCATCGTTGGGATCGACGAATCGATTGTTCACCTGCCTTTTGTCGCTCCGGGGCGAAAAAAACTCTTCATCGACTACTGGAGTGAGGCGCAGCGCGCCAGACGCAGCCGGCCCGAGCCGATAGACCCAGTTGGACTTTCTGATTTTGGGATTCGCCAAAAGGAAATGGAGGCCCTCAAAGCTGCCGCACTATGGGAGCTGCTCTTGCGGTTCATCAATGGCCAGGCGATTTCATCGGAGGTGCCCCAGGAAGCTTCAATCGAAACCAGGCAACTGCTGCAGGCTGTGGCGCTCTGGGGCGAAGGAACCAAGGCTCTGAGGGACCAAAAGCCTGAGCAGGCATTGAAGCGATTTGACGAAGCCGCGGCCCTTGTGCCTTCAGCAAAGATCTACTCTATGAACGCAGTATTGTCGCTGGCAGCGTTGCAGCAGTGGGACCTGGTTGACGAGCGCCTTTCCAGAATCTATGAAGACTGGCACGATGATCTTCGTTTTCCTCCGGCAATGGCGACGATTGGCTTGGCGAGACAACGCCTGGACGAAGTGGAGCAGCGGTTGCGGGGGCCCGCGGAACAGGTACCGGACGAAATCGGTCAGGATTTGCTGCGTCGATTGCACGGTGGTGCGATGACGCCCGAGTTGCTCCAGGAGCTCAAGCGCCGTTTTCCAGACAATTGGGGCGACTACCTCAGAGACGTTTTCGTGGCAGAGCAATACTTCCTGGTGCTCCTCTGGAAGGGTCAAGCGGCCGACGCAGAGCGGTTTGCGCAACGAATGACCGATCGGTACGAGGCCTTGGGAATTCCAAGTGCGCGATGGCACGAGCGGATGGGGGATGCCGCATTCGTGCTGGGAAACTTTTCCATGGCCCTTGAAAAGTATGAGAAGGGTTTGGGACATGAGCCGAACCCCGGCCTTTTGGTGAAGTTGTCAGATGTTTACTTTCGCCTGGGCGACATGGAAAACGAACGACTTTATCGGGAGAAGATCTATGGAACCATTGGCCCTGAGTAGGAACGATTTCACCAAAAAACAAATCAGACGGTTGATTGAGCTGCTCCTGTGTGGCTTGCTGGTCTGGGGGCCTGCCCCGACTTTCGCAATTAGCGTGGAGGATGCCTACCGGGCGATTCCGCACCGGTACACTCCATTCGAACCAAAGTTGGTCAAGATGAATCTGAGGGACGGTGCCTTCCTCCAAGAGTTCTTTCGACTCGTGAATCTGGCAATTGTGGAACGCGTTCAGACGCAGGCCTGGTTCCAGTCCAATGGGAAGAAGGGAACTGCGTTCCCAAACTATAAGCGAGTCACTGATAGTGTGATAGCGCAACTGGAAGCGCTAGCCGTACCGGACAACCTCAAGGCTGTGAACCGAGGTGTGATTGACGCGCTCAAGGAACAAGAGACGTACTTCGAAGAATGGCAGCGCGCGGTCACAAGGGGAGAACCCTTCAAACACGCACTGGGAACTGGCACCCACCATCCTCGCGTTCTAGCCGCCAGCCAAAAACTCCATGTGGCCTACGCAACACTGATGCAGGCCTATCCGCAAGAAGCAGAGCGAACCAAGCAGGCATTTTTCGATCATTTGTGCGCCTTGGATTTCATCTGAGGCGAGCCACCGGCCACACGCTGCTTTGTAGCCACCGACGTAAGGAGGTGGATCTTTCGGGCAGACTCCGGCGCGAGGATCGAAGGGCATGAACGCAAGGAAAGCTTCCCCGTTTGCAACGAGAGTTCTATCGTGGGTACGGGGTTGTCTTCTGGACGTTGACAGTCGAGCACCGAGCCCTGGGATGGCTCAACGCTCCTTTTCAGACAAGCTTCCGCGAGTTTATGCTTCATGCCGGTGCACGTTCTCATCTGCTTTGTCCCGCCTACTGCCTGTTGCCTGATCATCTTCACTTGGTTTGGATGGGGTTACGCCAGCAAAGTGACCAACTTAAAGAAATGAAGTTCCTCCGCATACATCTTGACCCCGCCTTGGGCGACCAGCGTCAATGGCAGCATCAACCACACGACCATGTGCTTCGGCCTGGGGAGTGTCAGAGAAACGCCTTTTGGCCAGACTGCGCGTATATCCTGGCCAATCCGGTAAGAGCACAGTTGGTGAAGAATGAAGCCGAGTGGTCTTACAGCGGTGCAATTGTTCCGGGATACCCTGAACTGAACCCGTTCAAGCAGAAATTCTGGCCAAGCTTGTGGAAGATCTACGAAGGGGAGCGCAAAAGCAGGAGAGAAGTCTGGCGCGCCAGAAGTCCTGAACAGGCAACTACGCAACACCACCTCCTCACATCGGTAGTTACGCCCTTCCACTTCGTACTTTCCGCCGCACGTTTGCTATAATGACAGCGGTTGATGACTAAAAAGTGTCTCAACCCCCTTCAACTCACCGCGTCTTCATTTGCACTGCTTCATGATCTGGATGCGACTTCCCTTGGCTCATCAAAATCTTCGGACCCTGCTTTGTCCGATATTGTGGCTTGTGTGCTGCAGTTCGAGCCAGGCCCAGATGCAGACGGTGGTGATTCTTCCCTTCACCAACCAGTCGAAGAATGCAGGCTTGCATTGGATGAGTGAGAGTTTCC
>Ga0187892_10001614_pt1 | contig 50309 bp, 30 predicted proteins | sample MA1701073metaG_FD_139345 | JGI IMG/M metagenome (GOLD analysis project Ga0187892, IMG submission 139345) | Bio-ooze microbial communities from a basaltic lava cave in the Kipuka Kanohina Cave System on the Island of Hawaii, USA - MA170107-3 metaG ...
CCGACGATGCAAGGACTCCAAAACCCGCTACCAGGCGGGACCGCTACCGTTGTGTCCCCAGCGCAAAAAAATCCAGAAAATCCAGGACTTGACAAATCAAGCTCTTTCAGGGATGGGCCACCCGTCCTTGCCCCAGGCACCCTACGCGAACAACTTCGATCAGCTTGAGGAACGCGATATGATCTCTCGAACAGCGATTCAACGAACCCTGTGTCTGGCAGTGGTGATGCTCGTGATCCACGAAACTCGCTTACTTATCGATTCGATGACCCTAGCCGCCACCGGCTACGACCGGCCCGCGGGTAATCCGCGACAAAGCCGCTCGTCGATCATCGCCGAGCACGGCATCGTGGCCACCAGTCAGCCGCTGGCCGCGCAGGTGGGATTGGACATTCTCAAGGCCGGCGGCAACGCGGCCGATGCGGCGATCGCCACCAATGCGATGCTCGGGCTGGTCGAGCCAATGAGCTGCGGCATCGGCGGCGACCTGTTTTGCATTTATTGGGATGCCAAGACCAAGAAGCTCTATGGCCTGAACGCCAGCGGCCGCAGTCCGTACGCGCTCAACCGCGATGTGTTTCGAAAGCGCGGGCTGAAACAGATTCCCGAGGAAGGGCCGCTCGCATGGTCCGTGCCCGGGTGCGTCGCTGGTTGGGCGGACCTGCGCGACCGCTTCGGCACGCTGCCGCTTGAAAAGCTGCTGGCGCCGGCGATCGACTATGCGGAAAACGGCTTTCCCGTGAGCGAGCTGATCGCCATGGGCTGGCGCGCATCGACCAGCGGACTCGAGCGCTGGCCCGACTCGGCCAGGACATACCTTCCGGGCGGCCAGGCGCCGCGGATCGGCGAGCTGTTTCGCAATCCAGCATTGGCGCGCAGCTATCGCGACATTGCCGCCGGTGGCCGCGATGCCTTTTACCGCGGCCGCATCGCGCAGACGATCGTCAGCTTCAGCGAGGCTAACGGCGGTTTCTTTTCGCTCCGCGATTTCGCCGAACACGCGAACGACTGGGTCGAGCCCGTTTCGACCACCTATCGTGGGTACGACATTTGGGAGCTGCCGCCCAACGGCCAAGGGATCGCGGCACTCCAGATGCTCAACCTGCTCGAGGGCTACGACATGAAATCGCTGGGCCACAATAGTGCCGAGTACGTACACCTGTACGTCGAGGCGAAGAAGCTCGCATTTGCCGACCGCGCCAAGTTCTACGCCGACCCCGCCTTTGAAAAGCTGCCGATCGCCGAGCTGATCTCAAAACCGTACGCCGAGCGGCGGCGTGCGCTCATTGATCGCAACAAGGCCGCGGTCGAAGTCGCAGCCGGCGACAAGATGCTCGCTCAGGCCGATACGATCTACCTCACCGTTGTGGACAAGGACCGCAACTGCTGCTCGCTCATTCAGAGCAATTTCCACAGCTTCGGCTCGCAGGTCACCCCGGGCGACGTGGGCTTCGTGCTGCAAAACCGCGGGCAACTCTTCGCGCTCGACGAGTCGCACCTGAACCGCCTCGAACCGCACAAGCGCCCCTTCCACACGATCATCCCGGCGTTTGTCACCAAGGACGGCCGGCCGTGGCTCTCCTTCGGCGTGATGGGAGGCGACATGCAGGCGCAAGGGCACGTGCAGGTGCTCATGAACATGATCGACTTTGGAATGAATCCGCAAGAGGCCGGCGACATGCCGCGCGTGCGGCACGACGGCAGCGCGACGCCCACCGGCGAGCCGTCGGAGCCAGGCGGCGGCACCGTGGCGATCGAATCGGGCATCGGCGACGATGTGGCCGAGGCGCTGCGAAAAAAGGGTCACCGCGTCGAGCGCTCGCGCGGCGGATTCGGCGGCTACCAGGCGATCATGATCGACTGGCAGCAAGGCACGCTCCGCGCCGGCAGCGAACCACGCAACGACGGCTGCGCCGTAGGGTATTAGCACTACAGCGCACGATGGCGATTTTTGGCCGTCGGACGACCGACACACAACAACTTATGTCGATTGAAGGCTTCCCAGCTTCACAACGTGCGCTGTGGTGTTAGTTTCAATCGAAGGTTTCACGGGTTCCTCTTCTCTATTCGGTTCGTGTGGTCAGGTTGTGCGTTCGATTGAGCAGTCTCGCATGGCAACGGATCGGCATAACGTGCCGGGCAAATATTACCGGCGCAGATCGAGGCCTGTTTCGCTGCGCGCGTGGATTCCTTCTGCGGTGATCTACGGCAATCTCGCCGCTTCGCTCGCAAGCGCTGTGTGGAAAGGGGACGAGTTTCCCCTGCTGAACATCTGGCTGATTGCATCCACAGTATTGTGCGTCGGTATCAATGCATTCGTAATGATTCGAGTTGGCGACTGGCGCGGGAATCGACATCAGCGCTGGCCGCCTTCTACACAGAAAACGGTTGAGAATCAAACTGACCGACCACCCAATTGATTGATGTTGCCGGCCGCAGGCCGTATCATGGCCGCGGTGGCTCGAACTTAGTCGTTGGATTCGCGTCGGTCGTCAATAGATTGATCTCAAGGGTGCCACTTCTCTACTCAGAAACTCCATGGCGGGTGTTGATTTTGCCGCAGTCCGCGCCGCGATTTCGATGGCCCAGGTACTCGAACTCCTCGCGTTCGAAGTCGTTCGGCATAACAGTTCGCAACTCCGGGGTCCGTGCCCGGTTCACCATTCGGAATCCAGACACAGCCGTTCGTTTTCGGTGAATCTCGAAAAGAATGCCTTCTACTGTTTCACCTGCGGCGCTGGCGGCAACCAACTGGACCTGTGGTCGAAAGTACATGGGCTTAGCCTATTCGATTCAGCGATCGACTTGTGCAATCGGCTGGCAGTGCCAGTTCCTTGGTCCGACACACGTAGCGTCCAGCCAGTTGTTTTTCGACCACAGCTCGCAATCCAAACAGAGAAGAGGCACCCGTAATTGCGTGGATGGCCGTTTCAATCGTCCGCGATTCGATAATTGATCAAGACCGGTACTTCAATAATGGATGCAACCATGTCCACGCAACCTGTTCGCATGGAAATTGACGGCGACGTGGCCGTCGTTACGATCGACTCCCCGCCCGTGAACTCGCTGTCGCGGCCCGTTGTCTCGGGCATGCTTGACGCGGTGAAGCGTGCCAACGCCGACCCTGCGATCAAGGCGATCGTGCTCCGCGGCGCGGGCGAGAATTTCATTGCCGGGGCCGATATTGGTGAATTGCAGGAAGCAGCGGCCGGCCGCTCGCGGTTGCAGCCGGGTGAATCGCTCTCGCAGTCGCTCGAAGAGATCGAGCGGAATGCCAAGCCCATCGTCATGGCGATCGACGGCTTCGCGCTGGGCGGCGGGTTTGAGGTGGCCTTGGCCGGCCACTGGCGCGTGGGCACCACACGCTGCCGCGTCGGGTTGCCCGAGTTGACGCTGGGCCTGATACCCGGCGCCGGTGGCACACAGCGGCTACCGCGGATCGTCGGCCTGCAAGTGGCCGCCGAAATGATGCTCACGAGCAACGAACGCCGCGGCCGCGAAGCGCTCGAGCTGGGCATCATCCAGGAAATGGTCGAGCACGAAAAGCTGCTCGATGTCGCGAAGGCGGCCGCGCGCAAACTTGCCGCTGGCTCACTCAAGCCCATCCGCCTCTCGCAGGATAGCAGCCGCCTGGGAACCGCCGACGAGGCGCGGCAGATGGTCGAAGTCGCCAAGTCGATGATGGGCGACAAGGGGCGGAACCTGGTGCATCCGCATCTCTGTCTCGACGCGATCCTCTGCGGCGTGACCGACGGCTACGCAAAGGGCCTCGCGCGCGAGACCGAGAATTTCTCGAAATGCCTGGCCAGTCCGCAGGCGCAGGGCATGATCCACATGTTCTTTGCCAGCCGCGCCGCGCCCAAGGTGCCCGGAGTTACCGATCAGAATTTTCCGGCCGTGAAGTTCGCCAAGGTGGGCGTCCTGGGCGGCGGCACCATGGGCAGCGGGATCGCAACGGCGCTGCTATCGGCCGGGCTCGAAGTTGCGCTCAAGGAAGCGTCGCCGGAACTGGGCGAAGCCGGTCGCAAGCGCATCGAGTCAAACCTCTCCTCGCGCGTCAAGAAGGGGAAACTCACCCAGGACCGCTTCAACGAAACGATGTCGCGCCTGCGCGTGCAGTCGGACTACCAGGGCTTCGATCAGTTGGACCTGGTCATCGAGGCGGTCATCGAGAACATCGAGCTCAAGCAGCGAGTCTTTGGCGAGCTGGAACGCGCGACACGTGGCGATTGCATCCTGGCCTCGAACACCTCGACGATCGACCTGGAAGTGATCGGCGCCACGACCAAGGCCGCCGAGCGGATCCTCGGCACGCACTTCTTCTCCCCGGCGCACGTCATGCCGCTCGTGGAAATCGTTCGCAGCAAGAAGACCAGCGCGCGAACTGTCAATGCGCTGATCGGGCTGGCCAAGACGATCAAGAAGACGCCTGTGACGGTGGGTAATTGCGTCGGCTTCCTCGTGAACCGCATCTTTTTCCCGTACGGGCAGGCGGCGGGGCTGTTGGTCGATTGCGGCATCGACCCTTACCGGATCGACCGCGTGATTTTCGACTTCGGCATGCCGATGGGCCCGTTCCGCATGTCGGACCTGGCTGGCGTGGATGTGGCCAAGTTCGCTGGCGGCATCCTGACCGACGCCTACGCGGACCGCACCTATCGCTCAACCTTGGTCGATCATCTCTTCGAGGCCAAGCGCTTTGGGCAGAAAACAGGCAAGGGCTATTACGCCTACGACGGCGGCACGCAGGCTCAGCCCGATCCGGAGCTGGCCAAGCTCGTGGCGCGCTCGCGCGCCGACGCCGGCAATCCGCCGCCGCTGGAACTCTCGGACAACGACATTGTCGAACGGATTTTCTTCGGCGTCATCAACGAGGCCGGCCGCACGCTGAACGAGGGGATCGCCATCCGCGCCTCGGATATCGACGTGGCCAGCGTCCTGGGCATGGGCTTCCCCGCCTATCGCGGCGGCATCATGAAATACGCCGACTCGCTCGGGGCCAAATACATCCACGACAAGCTCGGCGCGTGGGCGACGGTACACGGCCCGATGTACGCGCCGTGCGAGTGGCTGGCAAAAAAGGCGCGGGCGGGCGCAAGCTTGTTGAGCTAACGAACGGCCAGCACGCATGAAATGTCGCGGCGCTGCGCATCAAGGCGTGCCAAAGGTTGGGTCGCGATACGCCTTGTGCGCTTGGTAGAGGGCAATGCGCGCCCGGATGTCGGCGGCGAGCTGGTCTTGCCGCGCGCTCGCCGCGCGGCTTTGCGTGAGTCGGCGCAATGCTTGTCGTGCCGTGGCTACGGCTTCGTCAAAGCGTCCGGCCTCGGCCTGTGCGGCCGCCAGCGTGTCGCGCATTTCGGGATCGGCATAGCGCGTGGCGCGACAGGCTTTTTCGGCCAGTTCAACGGCACGCTTGGCGTCGCGGATCTCCGCCAGCGGGTGGGTGGCGTAGATCCAGGCCAGGCGGCTCTGCATCTCGGGTTGGTTCCGCGCACGGGCGGCTGCCGCGGCAAAGATGCGACGAGCCTCGTCGGCGCGGCCCATCCTGGCATACAGGTCACCCAATCCCAGAATGGCCTCGCCCAGGTTGGGTTGCAGCTTCAGCGCCTCGAGATAGCGCCTTCGCGCTTGATCGTAACGTCGCAACTGCACCAGCGCTCTCGCCATTTTGGTCGTCGTCCGTGCGGCATCGTGCCCCAGTCGCTGAGCGTGCGAAAGGTGGTAATAGGCACGCTCCGGTTCCTTTTGCAGCTCCAAGAGCGCAGCGGCCTTGTAAAAGTGCGGCCGGCTCGCATCAAAGCGAATCGAGAGCGCCTTGTCGAATTCGCGAATGGCCTGGTCGTACTTCGCTTGCTCGTAGTGAAACATCGCCAAGGCCTCGTGTGCCAGGTAGTTGTCTTGCGTCACGGCGATGGCACGCTCGGCCAGCGTGCCGGTGTCGCGCCAATGGCCGATTTGTCGCCAGGTCACGGCGGCGAGCACGCCCAGCCACACGAGCGAGGCGACGGTGGCAAAACCGGCGCGAATGGGGCGCGCGCTCGCCCAATCGGCCACCGTCCAGGCAATCATGATGAACAAACCAATCGAGGGGAGATAGAGATAGCGATCGGCCAGCGCCTGTTGCCCCACCTGAATCAGGCCGATCACCGGCACCAAAGTCCCCAAGAACCAGAGCCAGCCCACGAGCAGATAGGGCCGGCGCCGCGCGGTGGCGATCACCGCCACGGTCACCAGCAGCAGCGCCACGCTGCCCACCACCACGGGCAGAAGTCGGTCGCTCTCCTTCGCATAGGGATAAGGCATGGCCAACCCGGCAGGCCAGATCGTCTTGGCGACGTAGGTGTAATACGAGACGACAGCATTCAGCAGCCGCCGCTCGAGGGGGAGTGCCGTAAGCGGTGTGACCGCCCCCTCCTGCCGCTGGACGACAAGCGTCACGACGCATGACGCGGCGGCCAAGGCCACGAGCGGGATTTTCTCGATGACCAGGCGGATCGCTGGAGCACGGCCTGCGGCCTTAGCCCCAGCCACATTGCGCGCTAACCGGCCCAGGGGCCAATAGTCCAAAAGCAACAGCACGAAGGGCCAGGTGACCAGCATCGGCTTGGCCGAGAGCCCCAGGGCTAATAGCACGAAGACCAGCGCGTAGCGCCACCAGGTCGTTCTCCGCGCATACGCGCCGTAGGCGCCGAGCGCCGCGAGCCCAAAGAGCGCGCTCAGCACGTCCTTGCGCTCCGAGATCCACGCGACTGACTCGACATGCGTCGGGTGCCAGCCGAAGAGCGCCGCCACCAGCGCGCTTGGCCAGAATCGCCCCGTCATCCGCTCCAGCACGAGAAACAACACCGCCGTGTTGACGGCGTGCAGTAGAATGTTCGTGAAATGGAAGCCCCAGGGCCCTGGCCCGAACAGGTGTCGGTCCAGCATCAATGACACGAGCGTGATCGGGTGCCAGTTGGCGGCCACCCGCGCGCCTGCCGCCCAGCGCAGGTTTTCCCAGGTTACTCCGCCCATGACGCGCTCATTCTCTTGCACGTAGAGCGTGTCATCGAAGTAGACGAAATCGTGGCCGACCGCGCGGCAGTATAAGGCCAGGCTAGCGCCGAACAGGCCGAGCGCCACGGTGATCTTCAACCAAGAATGCGCTGATCGGTGATCGGCTTGGCACGCCCCAGGCGTAATCATCATGCGGTTGCTCGTGTGCCTGAAACGCCGCGTGCGAGCGGCAACAGGCGCCGCGCGCGAGCGCACTACTGGCAGCATCAAGACAAGCATACCGTCCACTGCGAGGCGCTATCGAGCACGAGTTCTGCGCGCACGGTGGCTGACGGATGAGGCTCGCTCGACGGCTTTCGACAGTTCCGCCGCAAAGCGGTCCGGCGGTACGTAGCCCTTGACGCGGCCGAGCACCTGCGCCTGGGGCGAGATGATGATCGTGGTCGGAAACGCCGTGACCTTGTAGTTCTTCGAAAGCTGCGGCGCGCCACGCGCATTGACGACCACGGCGATGAACGAGGCATTGATCCGCTCGGCCACGCCCGTATCCGCGTAGGTCTGCTTCATCTTCGTGCAATACTTACAGCCGTCCATGGTAAAGAACATCAACAGCGGCCGCGACTGCTCCTTCGTATCCTGCCACGCTTCGCCGACCGATTTTTTCCACTGCACCTCGGCCGCCGGCGCGGGCAGCGCGCCTTGGCCAGCGGCCAGCGTCACAAGCATCAGGGTGCCACGCACGAGTGTCAAGACGCTCATCGTACTTGCTTCAGTCCAGTGCACGCGGAATCGGCGCAGTCGATTATCCGATTGCCGAGGATGAGCGGCGCGCATCGGCGCGCCGGCCGGCGTCGATTGCTCAGAGACAGTATCGACCCAAAGGTCCGTGACGATACCAATATCGTGGCGGCCGATGGACTATTCGGATTAATCGGCAGCGACGAAGCACACGAGCGATCGGTCCTCGAGGATCAACCGCCCGCGAACCGGAGGCTCGGGCCCGTCGACGTTCGGATAGATGTCGGCCGGGCCATCGGCCGACGTGTCGATAAATTTCCTCCACTTATACCCCTGGATGGCGGTGGGCAGCTCGAACATCCGTGGGTCCTTGCCGGCGTGGAACACGATCAAGACGTTTCGCCCCGGTGTACGGTCGTGGCTGGACTGGGCGGCCACGGCCCCCAGGAGGCACACGAGGCTTGGATCGTCGGCGCGCCAGTCGACGGCACGTCCGCGTGCATTGAACCAGCTCACGTCCGGAAGGCGGCCCGGCGCCACCGGCTGGCCCGTCAAGAAGGCGGTGCGGCGCAAAGTGGGCTCCGCGCGGCGAAACGCGATGAGCGCACGGCAAAAGCGGAGCAGATCGGCGTTGCGCTCCACCAGCCGCCAGTCGAACCAGGAGATCTCGTTGTCCTGGCAATAGGCGTTGTTGTTCCCCTGTTGTGTGCGCCGACACTCGTCACCGGCCACGAGCATGGGCACGCCGTGGCTCAAGATCAACGTGGCGAGGAAGTTCTTAAGTTGCCGCAAGCGTATGCGCTCGACCGCCGGATGCGTGGTCGGCCCCTCGATGCCATAGTTGTCGCTGTAGTTCATATTGTCGCCGTCGCGGTTGCCCTCGCTGTTGGCCTCGTTGTGCTTGGTCGCGTAGCTCACCAGGTCGTTGAGCGTGAAGCCGTCGTGCGACGTGACAAAGTTGATGCTGTGGTACGGCAGCCGGCCGCTCTCCTGGTACAAGTCGCTCGAGCCGGCGAGCCGCGTCGCCAGCGCCCCACGCAAGTTCGACTCGCCACGCCAGTACCGACGGACATCATCGCGGAACCGCCCGTTCCATTCCGCCCAGCGGACATTGGAGAACGAGCCCACTTGATAGGCGCCGGCGGCATCCCACGCCTCGGCGATGATCTTCGTATCGGCCAAGAGGGGGTCCTCAGCGATCGCCTCGACCAGCGGTGGATTGGGGACCAGCTCGCCCTCGCGGTCGCGGTTGAGGATCGAGGCCAGATCGAAGCGGAACCCGTCCACGTGATAGTTGTGCACCCAATGGCGCAGGCAAAGGAAGATCATCTCGCGGACGATGGGGTGGTTTCCGTTGACCGTGTTGCCGCAACCCGAATAGTTGCGGTAGCCGCTGCCGCCGTTTTCCAGCATGTAGTACACGCGGTTCTCCAGTCCCTTGAAGCTGAGCGTGGGTCCTTGTTCGTTTCCCTCGGCGGTGTGGTTGAAGACCACGTCAAGGATCACTTCGATTCCGGCCTGGTGCAGCGCGCGAACCATCTGCTTGAACTCGACGACCTGGGCGCCCGGCGCACTCGACGCGGCATAGCCTCGGTGCGGCGCGAAAAACGCCAGCGGATCGTAGCCCCAAAAGTTCCGCTTTGTCTCAAACTGGCCCCAGCAGTTGTTGATCGGAAACTCATGGACCGGCATCAGCTCGACGGCCGTGATCCCCAGCGACTTCAGGTACGGGATCTTCTCGATCACGCCCAGGTACGTCCCGCGGTGCTCGACCGCGCTCACCGATTGGGTGAACCCGCGGACGTGCATCTCGTAGATCACCGTGTCCGACAGACTGCGTGCCAGGTGACGGTCTCCCTGCCAGTCGAAATGGTCGTCGACCACCACGCACTTCGGCGGTCGAATCACCTTGTCGTCGGCCGGCAGAAAATTACCGGCCAGCGCCCGCGCATAGGGATCGATCAACCGTGCCGTCGGATCGAAACGCTGACCGCGCGCCGGCTCGTAGGGTCCCTCGGCCTGAAAGTGGTAGAGCTGTCCGGCCCCGATATGGGGCACGAACACACTCCAGATGTCTCCCCAGCGGTCGAATTCCGTGCTCAGGTTGATGACGCTGGACGGCTCTCGGTCGTCGACGTGGTCGTACAATAAGACACGCATCGCCGTCGCGGAGCGGCTAAAAACCACGAACTGCACGCCGCCGTCGTGCAACAAGGCCCCGTACGGCAAGGGGTGAGTAAACTGCAACGTGGGATGCACCAGCAGCATAATTGGTCGCTCGCGGGTACCGAGTTCACCACCGCCACCTAGAAAGATACCATTCGCCGAGGCGCGCGGCGCGGGCAGGGAATGGCGGCTTGAAGAGGGCCGGCTACATGACCGAGGAATGCGCGGTCTGGAAAAATCGCGCGGGCTGAAGGGATAGGTGCGTCTTCGCCGACCCGCCTTCGGCCGGTGCCCGTCGACGTACCCTACATCTTGCCGTCTCGCTACTGAATGTCTGGCCGGAAGATCTTGTGGCATTCAGTGCAGGAGCGATCGAGGCGCTCCAGGGCGCTTTTGGCCGCTGCCTGGTCAAGCGACTTGACGGCCGCGCCCACTTGGCCCGCCTCGTCGCGCATTGCGGCACAGAGCTCGCGCCATTTCGGCGCGTCGGAATCTTCCTTGAGAGACGTTTTGTCGATGGACACCACCTGGCCGATCACGGCTAATAGCGCCGCGTATCGCGCGTTTTCCGCTTGCTGCTTTTCAAACCGCGTCCCGTTCACGCCGCGGCGGAGCCGGTTATAGATGAACGTGACCTGCTTCATGAGCGGCTCAATCGGCGCGGCCTGGACATCCCACGTGATTGACGCCAACGGCTCTCCCTTCTCCGCCGACGGTGATCGGAGCCGATCGTTTGCCGCCTTGGCGGCCGCATAGTCGGTGGCGGCGGCCAGCGCCTGGGCGCCCTCCAATAGCTCGCCAGCAGATGCTTTCAGCTCGTGGGGCTGATCGTGCAAGATGAGCGCTGCTGCCACCACCGCCAGTGAATGCGCGTCCCGCTGCACTCGCGTCAGCTTCGCCGCGTACTCCTCCGGCGTCGCCAGATCGGCCTCGAACTGCTTGAGCCACTCATTGACCTGTGAGACCAGCACATCGGCGGGCGCAAATGTGGAAACGGCTGGGACGTCAGCCGTCGCCGGCTCGGCCAATACGCGGCCGGCGATGCCATTGACCACGATGATCAAGGTCAACGCCCCTGCAGCCGCAATAACTCGACCCCGTCGGCTACCGATACACCACTGCACGGCAGTCTCCTTGTACGCGCTCAGGCCGCTTCAGGCAGACTCAAAATACCCCGACCGCGATTCGTCGCCGGGGATGCTCAGGTTGGCTCAAGCTTGGTGATTGCCAGCGTGCCTGTCAAGCAACACGAGCGACTGGCCGGGACGTATTCGATTTTGCAATTTTGCGTTGGTTGCTTGGTTCGTGGTTGTGGTTCTGGTAAACTGCGCGCTTTGTGCGGTCGTGTCGAGACGATGAGAGTGCGCATTGCGACCAAGCGGCGAGCAACATGAGCTCGGGGTGATTGCGTTTGAATCGATCTAGTTGTGCGAGGCGTCGGCGCGCATGAAGGCAGTTCTGATTTACCCGCCCGAGATTTACAGCGCCTCGCAGGTGGCTTCCGCCGTGCAGCCGCCGCTTGGGAAATCGAACACTGCCGCCAATCTCATTAAACACGCTCACCACTCCAAGGTGATCGTTTTGGCGTAACGCGCGGTCGAGCCTCGCGCTTCGCAAGATTCGCGCTCCACTTGAGCGACTTCGTGCATGACCGACGTACGCCGCAAGGCCGCCGCTCTAGTGCTGATCACGGGCGCACGATGCGTCTATCGCTGGCCGATCATGACACATCCCCCCGCTGCCGAGAACGCGATGGGGCTCTGGCTCGAGGCGGAGTTTTTGCGACAGACCGATTTCGATTACCACAGGCTTTGGTACGACTGCACTTTCCGCCATTTGTTCACTGTCATGCGGCGGCGGCGTTGCAGAATGTCGATCTGCCTGACGCGACCGAGCATCTCGTCGCCACGTTGCGCTGGGAACCAAGTCATGCACACAGCCTGTGGTGCCTGGCGACAATTGAGTTAACGCAAAACCGGTTCGAGTCTGCCATGCAGTATGCGAGAACGCTGGCGCTTGCGCAGCCGCAATCCGCCGCGGGCCAACGACTGCTGGCGTCTATCGCTCTGGCAACTGGAGAAGTCGCCACGGCCATTAAGCACGCGCGGGTCGCGCTGGTCCTGGAACCCGAGCGCGCGGAGGCGCACTACGTTCTCGGATTGGCACTTGCACGCAGCGGTGACTATCAATCGGCCGCGGCCGAATTGCGACGCGCCGTCAAGCTCGACAGCAGTCTGCACGAAGCCGAGCAAGTGCTGCGAGAGGTTGAGTCGAAACTCGGTGACGCCTCGTTGCGCGGACGCGCCGCACCCGAGCAGCCCTAGCTTCGCTCGCAAGCTCGGCATTCGCCGAGAGGACGAGCGTAATTCCACACTCAAAGCTCAGATACGATACCCCGCCGGAGCGCCAACAAATGGATTCGATCGCTTTTCCTCGCCGATGGTCGTCACCGGACCATGACCCGGCAGGACGACCGTATCGTCGGGCAGCGTGAAAAGCTTCTGATGGATGCCGGCGGCAAGCGCCTCGAAGCTGCCGTCGGGGAAATCGGTCCGGCCGATGCTTCCGGCGAATAGTACGTCGCCGCCGAAAACGTGGATCGGACTGACCTCTCGGCAGACGAACACAATGTGGCCGCTGGAGTGGCCGGCGATTTCGTAGACCTCGAGCGCCAGCCCGGCGGCGCTATACGTGTCCCCTTCTTGAAGTAACACGTCGGCCGGCGGGCTTAGGACGCCGGGGCCGCCGAACATTCCCGATAGATTCAGCCGCGCGTCGGTCAGCTTTGGCGCGTCGCCGCGACCGATCACCAGCGGGCAGTCAGGCCAGCGCTCCTTCAAAGCAGCGTTGCCGCCGATGTGATCGCCATGGCCATGGGTGTTGAGGATCGCGGCCGGCGTCCACTGTTGGTCGTCCAGGAATTGAAGGATCTTTTCCGGCTCCAAACCTGGGTCGACAACCAGGCAGTCGTTCCGGCCGACCAGAGCGGCGATGTAGGTGTTTTCCTCAAAGGGATACGACAAGATCGTCGCCAGTCGCAGCCGCTGCGGTTCCACGTGGGTGCCTTCTCATGCTCTCGGGGGACGCCGCGGCCACCGACGCCGGCACGGCTCATTGAACTCGTCGCGCTAGGTCCGGTTGGGCAAGTAGATACGACGGTTGTGCACATTGTAAATATCGCCAAAGCATTTGGCGATACAACAGACATCAGCGGCCGCGCGCCGTGGTTCCGCAAGATTGGCGCCAGCGGCGCTAAGCGATTGCCGGACGCAGCTTGCGCGGTCGAATGACCACGGCCGGCTGGCGCCTGGCACGCAACTTGCACGGGAGCCCGCGCTGCGCTACCTCGAATGAATCGGAACCATCGCGGAGGGAAGAGCGCACCCGCGCGACGGCCGCGCGCACAAAATCGGACAGGGAAGTTCGCCAGGTAACGCCGTACAAGGAGCGTATCGAATGATACCCAGGAGCCTGGGCACGCATGTCGCCATTCTTTTCGCAACCATTGGTGGTTTCACCTTTCCAACGGCGACGATCGCGCAGCAGCGCTCGCAGGGACTGTCGGCATCCGTTGGCGTGACACAACCGGCGGTACCGGGGCGCGTTGGCTTAAATCCGCTATTGCCCGTCAATCACCAGCCGGTTGAGCAGTTGCTGCAGCCGAGCACGGCGCCGATCCGAGTCGCCGAGAACGCCGGACTGCCGGGTGCAGGACGGCCGCGCTTCGATACTTCGCTTCAACACCCCGACGAGCATCCGCTCATGCCCGCCCTGCGCTGGGCGTACGCGGGCATCGAAGAAATCCGCGGCCTGGAGGATTATTCGTGTAACTTTGTCAAGCACGAGCGCGTGGGCGGCGATCTTTTGGACCACGAACACATGTTCATGAAGGTCCGGCACCGGCCCTTCAGCGTCTACATGTATTTTCTCAGTCCCCCGGCGGTTCGAGGCCAAGAAGTTATTTTTGTTGAGGGACAAAACGACGGCAAGATGTGGGCCCACACCATTGGGGTGAGAGATCGGCTGGTGGGTACTGTCTCGCTGAGTCCGACCGGCCCGCTGGCGATGAAGGGAAACCGCTATCCGATTACCGAGGCGGGCATTCTGACGTTGGTCACACGGCTGATCGAGATCGGCGAGCGGGACGCGAAGTTCGGCGAGTGCGACGTTCAGTTCTTCCCCGACGCGAAGGTCAACGGCCGGCGCTGCACGTGCATCCAGGTCGTGCACCCCGTGCCGCGCCGCAACTTTCTGTTCCACCTGGCGCGGATCTATGTCGACGACGAGCTGAACATGCCGATTCGCTACGAGGCCTTCGATTGGCCCGAGAAGCAGGGCGGTAAGCCGGTGTTGACGGAGGAATACACCTACCTCAACTTCAAGGCCAACAACGGCTTCACCGACGCGGACTTCGACATCCGCAACCCCAGCTACAACTTCCGCTAGCATGTCGATGAAGTGCCACCGGCGGCGCCAACCTCTCGCCGCGGTGCGCGACGAGCGAGGCACGGCCCATGGCCGGAATCTTCAGGCCGCTTGCTCGCTTGGCACGCGCGTTATAAGTTGAATTGTCGGTAGCGAGCCGACGGTAGCTCATCGCCGGAACGTGAGTCGCGCCCCAGAGGTTGACGGCGCCTTCGCAGCATTGTGTGGGGCGCTCATTCGTCCGGCGGTTTTTGGCGGCACCTTGGCCAGGTGCCTGGTGTGGACGGATGACCGATCGAGCCCATCCGAGGAACAAGCGAGCGCGCGGCCGCGCGGCCTGGGTCGCGCTGGTGCTGTCACTGGCGAGCGTTTTGGTCCTGGAGGGGACGGCCAGCGCGGAGGAACCGTTTCGCGCGTTCCTGGACGGCCTGCGACGGCGTGGTCTCTTCGCCGAGGCGCTCGAATATCTCGAGTCGATGCGCACCAGCGCGCTCGTGTCGAGCGAGCAGAAGGAGACGATTCTCTACGAGGAAGCGCGCACCCTGATCGAGGGGGCGGCCGCCGAGCGTGATGTGGCGAAGCGCCTGGATCAACTCGAAGCGGCACGCGCCAAGCTGGAACAGTTTGTTTCCACGCACGCCGGCCACTCGCTGGTCTCCCAGGCCAATTCACAACTGGGCAACGTGCTGATCGAGCGCGGCCGCGCCGGCCTGGAAAAGGCCCAGCGCAGTGCGCAGACCGCCGAGAAGGACGCGCTCAGGGCGGAGGCACGTTCCCTGTTCGATCAGGCGAAAGAGGTCTTCGCGCGGGCCGAGGCGCAGTTCGAGGCCGACCTCAACCGCTTTGCAAAATTCCTCGACGAAAAGCAGCGCGAGCAAATCGAGGCGCGGCGCTTGGCGCGACTGGAAGTGATCCAGGCCAAGCTTCGCTCGGCGCAGGTCTTGTACGAAATGGCCAGGTCCTACGAGCCCAAGAGCAAGGAGGCTCTAGAGCTGTTGGAACAAGCGGCCAAGAAATTTGACGAGACGTACAGCAATTACCGCCGTGTACTGGCGGGCCTGTACGCTCGCATGTGGCAGGGGCGGTGCTACCAGGAAATGGGGCAGACGCGACAGGCGCTCTCCTACTACGGTGAGCTGTTGGCGCAGCCGGACGAGCCGGATGAATTGCGCACGCTGAAAGCCAAGACGTTGCGGCTGACAATGCAGTGCTGGACGAGCGATGCGGAACGCAAGTACGACGAGGCGATTCAGCGCGGCACCGAATGGCTGAAGCAGGCGGGCGGAGGCAACCTGCGTACCCCCGAGGGTCTGGCGATCCGGTGGCTTACGGCGCGGGCGCTTTCCGCCCGTGCGACAGAACCGAGCGCCCCCAGTGCTCAGCGCGAGCGCGACCAGAGCGAGGCAATGCAGTTGGCCGCCGAGGTTGCCCAGCACGAAGGAGAATATCAGCAAGAGGCCAAGCAGCTCGTGGCGCGCGCTCGTCCCGAAAAAACGCCGGCCGAGCCAACCACCTTTGCCGACGCCAGAGACTTGGGGCAAGCAAAGCTGGATACGATGCAGGTGGCGATCGCTCGACTGGAAGCTGCCAGGCAGGCAGGCGAAAAAGGTGAAATCGCCGCATTGGAGGCGCAACGTGACGAGGCAAGAAATGAGGCGAGTCGTTTATTCCGGCTGGCCCTTGGGCTGCGGCAGCCGGAAACGCCGCTCGACGAAGTCAACCAGTTGCGTTACTACCTGTGCTATCTGATGTTCCAGTCGGGCCGCTACTACGACGCGGCGGTGATGGGTGAATTCCTGGCGCGGCGATATCCTGATGCAGCCGGCGCACGGCCCGCCGCTCGGATCGCGATGCTCTCCTACGTTCAAACCTATAACGCGCAAGCGGACGACGAGCGGCAGTTCGACACCGAGCGGCTTCGCGCGATGGCGACCTACCTGGCCGAGAAGTGGCCCCAGCAGGCCGAGAGCGACGAGGCGTGGTTGAACCTGGGCACGATGGCCATTCGTTCGCAGCAGTTCGAGGAGGGCGCCGCCTATCTGGAAAAGGTGGCCGCGCGGTCGCCGCTTCGCGCCGAGGCCGATCTTAAGGCCGCTCAAGCGTATTGGGTGGCTTACCTGCGCGCGATCCGCTCGCCAGCCGAGCAGCGCCCCGCCGCCGAAAAACTCAACGAGATGGTGCACAAGGCGAGCGAGTTGTTCGACCGCGGAATTGCGGCCACGCGCGGAGCGGGGGCGACGGCGTCGCCCCCCGAGGCGCTTCTGGCCGCGGAGCTGTCCCGCGCGCAGATTTTCGTTCACCAGTCGCAATACGCCGAAGCGATTGCCGTGCTCGAGCGGCCCGAGAATGGCGCGCTAGCGCTCGTCAAGGAGGGGCACCCGATCACGCGGCACGGCGAGCTGGCCAGCGAGACCTACAAGGTCGCGCTGCGTGCTTATGTCGGTGCACAGCGAATGCCGGAGGCGGAAGCGAGCATTTCCGCGCTGGACGAGCTCTCCGCTTCCGATGCGACGGGCGGCGCGGAGCTGACCAAGATCTATGTGGCGCTGGGGCGCGAGCTGGAAGAGCAGGTGGCACGGTTGCGCGCGGCCAACCAGAAGGAAGAGCTGGCGGCCATGCTCGAGGGATTCGAGTTGTTCCTCGACAAGATCGCGGCGCGCGGAAAGGACGCTACGTTTGCCTCATTGCAGTGGGTCGCCGAGACATACCTGGGATTGGGCGACGGGTTGGGGATGGCCGGATCAGAGTCGGCACGAGCCAAGGCGTATTACGAGAAGGCGGCCAAAACATTCGGCACGATTCTGAGCCGCGGCAAGACCAAACCGGAATTTCTTCCCAGCGCAGATCTCTCCACGCGGATGAGAATCCGGCTCGCGCACTGCGATCGGCAACTGGGGAATTATGAAGAGGCGATCGAGCAGCTTGTCGCGATATTGCGCGAGAAGCCGGCCACGCTCGAAGCGCAGATTGACGCGGCGGCCACGTATCAGGATTGGGGGGCAAGGGACGCGCGATATTTCGCCAGCGCCATTGGCGGGGCGCGCCGCGCCAAGACGAAGGATGGACAACTTGTGAACATCGTTTGGGGGTGGGCGAAGCTCTCGGCGATGACGCTCCAAAATCCAAAGCTGCGAAACATCTACCACGACGCGCGCTACCGCCTTGCCGAGTGTTGTCTCGGTCAAGCAGCGACGCTGTCGGGAGACGAAAAGAGTCAGCGCCTGCGCGAGGCGGAGCAGGTAATCACGGCCACCGCTCGGCTTGATCCGAGCATGGGCGACGACCTCCAGCGGTCGAGAACCGACCGACTGCTGAAGAAAATCCAACAAGCTCTGGAAAAGCCGGCCACGGGTCTGGACGGCGTATTGCGCGACCTGGCCGGGACGACAAACGCGCGTGCGGCCAGCAACACGAATCGGCGAGCGCCCAGCAACACAATTCAGCGAGCGCCCCACAACACAACTCGGCGAGCGGACGGTGTGAGCCGGCCGTTGGAGTGAACTGTGGCGGATGCAAGCTATTGCCGTATCGCACCGGGGGGCTTACGCCCCCCGCTCGCCTACGCGCGGTTGATTGGCGCGATTGTGGTGATGGTGCTCCCATCGTCGCCGTGGTTGCGTGCCGCCGACACCGTGCGGACGAGCAAAGGACCGATTACGGGCAAGATCGAGTCGGTCGGGAAGCTGGAGATTCGCGTCGAGCGCAGCGCTGGGAAGGTTGAATCGTACCACGCGAACGAGGTGCAGTACGTCAGCTTCGACGGCGAGCCGCCGAAACTGAACCTGGCGCGAACGGCGGCGATCGCCGGCCGCTGCGAAGAGGCGCTCCGCTTGTTGGCCGACCTGGGCGCTCCGCTGCCCGACCGAAAGGAGCTTAAGGACGATCTGGAGTATTACCAGGCCATGTGCACGGCGAAGCTCGCACTAGCGGGAGCGGGTGACCTGGGCGATGCGGTCCGGCGGATGCGCGCGTTCGTGCAAACCCATCCCGAAAGCCACCACTACTTCGCCGCCTGCGAGCTCTTGGGCGACCTGTTCGCCGCGGTCCGCTCGTACCCCAACGCGCTGGAACAATACACCTTCGTCGAGCAGGCCCCCTGGCCGGATTACAAGATGCGCGGTGCCGTGTCTCGCGGGCGAGTGCAACTGGCGCAGCAGAATTTTGACGCGGCGCTCGCCGCGTTCGCTTCGGTCATCGCGCTGGCCGACCAGAACAAAGGTGATCTCGTCGAGGCACAGCGCGTGGCCGCCGTGCTGGGCAAGGCGGAGGCGCTGGCTGGCAAAGGGAACTATGACGAGGCGGTCTCGCTTCTCGAAGGCGTGATGAGCGCGGCCGATCCCGAAAACGCCGAGTTGCACGCCCACGCCTACGTCGTGCTGGGCAACTGCCTGAAGAAAGCTGATCGAAAGCGAGCTGCGCTATTGGCGTACTTGCACGTCGACGTGCTCTACGACTCCTTCCCCGAGTGGCATGCGATCGCGCTAGAGAATCTGGCGGAGCTCTGGACTGCCGCCGGCGAGCCCAAACGAGCGGCCGAGGCACTCGCCGTGCTCGACGAACGCTACAAGAGCCGCGCTCGCAAGACTCCTTGACCGACCGCGTGTTCGCTCGCCGTCGCGGAACTGATGGGCTGCTTTACGTGGTCGGCCCACGTCATTAGACTAACTCCGCATTGCTCGGTGTGCGGCGTGTTGCGTAATCGGATTCGTAAGTGGAGGCTGTCATGCGCGGTTGGTGTGGTGACGTGACTGCGTGGTGGTTTGCCGCACGATGTGCGCTGTTCCTTGCACTAGCGATCATGACGGCCGGAATAGGGTGGTGGCTCGAAAGTCCGGTCGCGGCACAGGAGAAAGCTGAAAACGCGGAGGCCCAAGCACCGCCAGACGCTCCGTTGGAAGAGGTCAAGGAAGCGCCGCAAGGCGAACCGGCCGCCGCGGCCGAACCCCCAACGAATGGGGCCCCGGCGAACGGGGCGGCTCCAGCTCCATCAGCCGCGGATACACCCCCGGCCCAGAAGAGCCAGTTGCGCTGGCTCTACGACGCACTGGGGCTGCGCTACACGGTGGCGTTTCTGGCGATTTCCTTCTCGCTGGTGGCGTTGGTCGTGCTTAACCTTCTCGCGGTACGACGCGAAAGCGTCGTCCCGCTTGCGCTGGTCGAGGGGTTCGAGGCACAATTGAAGGAAAAGCGCTACCAGGAGGCTTACGAGCTGGCCAAGGCGGACGATTCCTTCCTGGGGCGCGTGCTCACGGCCGGGCTGAGTAAGGTCTCGCAGCAGGGCTACGAGCCGGCGATCGAGGCGATGCAAGAGGTTGGCGAAGAGGAAAACATGCGCATGGAGCACCGGTTGAGCTACCTGGCGCTCATCGGCACGATCAGTCCCATGGTTGGCCTCTTGGGCACGGTCGATGGCATGATCATGTCGTTCAACGTCATCGCGGCCAGCACCACGCAGCCCAAGCCGGCACAATTGGCGGCCGGCATCTCCACGGCGCTCGTCACGACGCTTGTCGGATTGCTGTTGGCCATCCCGACGATCGCCATTCACAATATCCTCGCCAATCGCGTCGGCAGGCTCGTGCTCGAAGTGGGCACCGTCAGCGAGCAACTGATGAGCCGCTTTTCAGGTACCAGCGCCAAAAAGGCGTAGTTCCACCGCAAATCTTCACTCGGGCGCGTACCGGCCATGAGATTTCGCCGCGAACGATGGAAACACATGGCCGAGGGGGACATGACCCCCATGATCGACATGACCTTTCAATTGATTTGCTTTTTCATGGTGGCGATGAACTTCACTGACGCCGACTTGACGGAGCTGATTCGCCTGCCGTCAAGCGAACTGGCCCAACCCCCCGATGTGCCGCCCGAGGCGCCGCTCTATCTGCAGCTCACCGAGCGCGGAACGCTGCTTTACGCGGGCGAGGAGTTGACGCTGGAGCAATTCAGGCCGCGGCTGTTGCTGGAAAAACAGCTTATCGAGCGGCTCGGCCAGAGCGTGGCCGAATGCCCGGTCATCATCCGTGCCGACGCGACGACCAAGGCCGGGCAGGTGCAGGAGCTCATCCGCGATTGCCAGCAAAGGGGGTTCGAGCAGTTCGCCCTCCGCGCTAAGCAGGAGGAGAAGATCTGAGCGATGCGCATTCGTCACTCGGCGAGGAGCGACACGGGCAAGATCCAGCTTCAAATGACGCCGATGATCGACATCGTGTTCCAATTGCTGGTCTTCTTCACGCTCACCTTCAAGATCGGCGCGGCCGAGGGCGATTTTAACGTGAAGATGCCGCTGGCGGCGGCGGCCGGCGCGCCGAATGAAGGCCTGATTCCGCCGATGCGCGTGCGGCTGGTGGCCAAGAGCGACGGCCAGATCGCGCGGATCGAGCTCGGCGAGCGAGCACTGCCCAGCTTCGCGGCGCTGCGCGACGAGATCATGGCGATCGTCGGCGCCAACACGGGGCCGGAATCGTTGGCCGCGAGCGCCGAAGTCGAGCTCGACTGCGACTACCAACTGAAATACGAGCACGTGATCGATGCGATCACGGCGATCTCGGGCTACATCGAGCGCGTGGGTGATTCGGAGCGTCAGGTGAAGCTCATCGAACGAATCAAATTCGCCCCGCCGCGGCAACCGCAAGGACCGCCAGGATAAACGTTGCGGCTCTCCTTTGCGAGGACGAATGAACCGCCGAGAGCGCAGAGGGCGCAGCGGAAAAAATCCTCAGCGATCTCTGCGTCCTCAGCGGTTAAGGTTTTTGTTTGAATGGGATAGGCGCGGAGTTTGCCATCACCGCCGTCGCGTGCCGGGCTTGTTGGTGCGAGCGGCGCGCCGATCCGGGCCTGGCGTGGTCGGAGTTTGCACGGTCTTGCGCGGCGCCGGCTTGGCGGCACGGTCGACTTCGTTTGCCAGCAGCAGTTCCTGAAACCGCGCCACGTAGTGCATGCTGCTCCCTTCGCCATTGAAGTTCACCACCTGCTTGTCGACGTCCATCTGCTGGTCGATGACGCGGCCGGCGGCGATGTCGAACCGCACCTTTCCTTGGCTGGTGCGCTGCACGAGCTGCGCCTCGATTGCCGGATCGCTCACCGGCGTGAGGATTTGCGTGACGACCGCGATCGTGGCCACGCCTCCGGCGACCTCGTCAAGCGTGAATCGCTGCCGAGTGCTGATCTTCTTGACCTCCTTGCTCGGCAGCCGGATGTCAATCTCGTAAGGGAACGACCAGGACTCTCCGACCGCAATGGCCTCTTCCGGCAGCGGCACCGTAATTTGTCGCTCACCATCAGCCAATGCCGCGGCGCTGCCGCGGCGCACGAGCACCTTGCCGCGAGCGTCGATCGTAATCGTGGCCAGCGCCACGCCAACCGATTGCGCGGCCTGTTCGAATCCGGGAGGAGGCGCCGCGTCGGCCAGACTGTTGTAGCGGACCTCCTCGCGACCGGTCACGTTTTGGCGCATGTCGACGCTGTCCACGCGGTGCTCGAACGTGGTCTGCCCATCGGGTGTCACCTCGACGACGCGCCACACCTTGATCGACTTGCTGAGCGTCTCGGCGGTTTGCGTGTTGCCCAAGACCGTTGTGGTAACACGCGCCCGGTGCTCGACGTTCCAGCGGACCGTCTCATCGGGCGCAAAGCGGTAGCGCAGCTCGTGGCGCTCGGTCTGTGCTGCATCGGCCACCTCGCCCGGCGGGTCGTCGCGAGAGCGGCCAATCGTTCCAGCGCTCATCAGTATTGCAATGGATAATCCCACACGACAAAAACGGCCCATCCGCATGGCACTCCTCGCATCCGTTCAAGGTGACGCAGGACCGCCGGCATAAAGCCGGCGGCTCGCGCGAACTGGGCACAAAGCCGGCGACACGCTGGTTCGTTCGACGGCGCACTCAACGGAACTCTAGACGCCGGGTCGTAGTCGCCCGCCCCAGCCGAGCTTCTCGCGAAGCGTGCGATAATAGCCATGTCCCGGCACTTCGACCAGCTTAAAACATGCTTGCGACTGGACGATCCGCACATGGTCTTCCGGTAACAGGGAACAGAGCACGCGGCCGTCGACCACCGCGGAGGCGGCCGCGTCCGTGCTCGACACGACGATCTCGTATGTCCGTTCGGCCGAGTCCACGACCGTGCGATTGGTAAGCGTGTGCGGATTGATGGGCAAGATGATGAAGGCACGCAAGTCCTTTCGCAGAATCGGCCCGCCGGCCGAAAGACTGTGCGCAGTGGAACCGACCGGCGTACTGACAATCAGGCCGTCGCAACTGTAAGTCGTTACCAGCTCGCCATCAACGTAAAGGCCCACGTCGAGCAAGTGAAACGGGGGACCCGAGAGAATGGCCACCTCGTTGAGCCCCAATTGCCGCGCGATGGTCGTCCGAGCGCGCTCGACATGGCATTCGAACATCAGGTGCTCCACGACGCGATATTCGCCGGCGGCAATGGTCGGCAGCACTTCGTGCAGCTCGTCCGCGGACAAATCGGCCAGGAACCCCAACTTGCCGAGGTTGACTCCTATGACTGGTCGCTGCCGGTGCCCCATTTGCCGCGCGGCACGCAGGATCGAGCCATCGCCGCCCAACACCACTGCCAGGTCGGCTTCGATGGCCGAGAGGTCGTGCGCAAGATTGAGGTCGGTGTGGACCACGTCAAAATGCTCGCCGATGAGCGGGACAATTCGCTCGACTTCGCCGCGCCGGCGTGGCAGCTTGCCGCCGGCCAACAGCATGACACGAAGTCGGCTCATGGCTGAGTTGGCCGGCGATGGAGACATGGTGGTCGCAAATTAACGTCCCGGCGGATCCAATTCGTCGAACAGATCCTCACCGTATCCGGGCGGAAATGGCTCGTCCACGCGGTCCGGGAGCGTGTCGTTGTCGACATCGGCGAACTCACGGAGCCAGAAGTCGACTTCGTAGGGTGCGGCGGGCGCCGGCGGCTTTGCCGCGTCATCGGTCGTGGCGCGTGCATGTTCCAGTCGGCGCCGCACCATCTCATGGTACCAGGCGGCACTGTCGACCGCGGTCGCGCGGCGCCGGCGCGCCGCGCGTTGGATGCGGTGGTCGCTGGAGACGACTGTCAATCGGCGCGGGGCGGAGTCCGCGCGAATGAGAACTTCGATCAACTCGTCGGCGTCTTCGTGCTCGGTGGCGAAGTGGACCGCCAGCCCGCGATGATCCATGCGCCCGCGACGGCCGGTTTCCGTGCGCGAGGCGTCGAAGACGACCACACTGCGTGCCAGCTCGTCCGGGTCGATCGAGGCCACCAGAAAGTTCAATAGCGCACGGCGCGATCGCTCCAGGCCCCCCGGACCGATGCCGCGTCCCAACAGCCCGCTGGCGTGCAACAGGTTATAACCGTCGATGATCAACGACACATTTCACCACGGAGACATGGAGGCACGGAGACGAAATCATTTACCGCGGAGACGCGGAGAAGAATGAAATGACTAAAAAAACGAATGGATTAGATTGAGCCTACTTCCGTTGATCCCATTTGCTTATACTTTTTCTTTCTCCGCGCCTCCGCGGTGAACTTTTTTCGTCAATTTTCTCCGTGCCTCCGTGTCTCCGTGGTGATACTAGTGGTCGGCACGGTATTTCACGCGGCCGCCGGCGATCACCGTCTCGGCGCGGCCGGTGAGCTTCCAGCCGTCGAAGGGCGAGTTGCCGCTCTTGGAGCGAAAACGCTCGGCGTCGACCGTCCAGCAGATGGCCGGATCGATGATTGTCACATCGGCGTCGGCCCCCACGCGGAGCGTCCCCTTGTCGATGCCCAGCACACGAGCCGGGTTGATGGTCATTTTCGAGAGCGCCGTGGCCCAGTCCAAGTGGCCGGGCTCGATCAAGTTGGTGATGACCAGGCTCAGCGCGGTTTCCAGCCCTACGATACCGAAGGGGGCCTGGTCCAGCTCTTGCATCTTTTTTTCGCGCGCGTGCGGAGCATGGTCGGTACAGATCACGTCGATGGTGCCGTCGACCAGCCCGGCGACACAGCTCTCGGCGTCGCGCGCGGCACGCAAGGGCGGGTTCATTTTGAAGTTCGAATCGAACGTCCGCAGGCACTCATCGGTGAGCGTGAAGTGGTGCGGGCAGACCTCGGTCGTGACGCGCACGCCACGGCGCTTGGCGCGGCGTACCAGCTCGACGCTGCCGGCGGTGGAGATGTGCATGACGTGCAGCCGGCCGCCCGTGGCCGCGGCCAATGCCAGGTCGCGGCTGACCATCACGTCTTCGGCCGCCGCGGGCATGCCGTCGAGCCCCAGGATCAACGACACGAGCCCCTCGTGCATCACGCCCCCCTGCGTCAGCTCGCGCACCTCGGCGTGATTGAGCACGGGCTTGTCGAACATCTGGCAATACTCAAAGGCGCGGCGCATCAGCTCGGCGTCGTAGACCGGCGAGCCGTCGTCGGTGAAGCCGACGGCCCCGGCCTCGACCAACTGGCCGATCTCGGCCAGCTCCTTGCCCTCGCGATTACGGCTGACGCAGGCCACGACAAAGACGTTGGCGTGGTTGGCGCGCGATGCCTGGTGGAGGACGAATTCGACTTGGGCACGCGTGTCGATCGGCGGCTCGGTATTGGGCATGCAGGCGACGGAGGTGAATCCACCCGCCAAGGCAGCCGCCGTTCCCGTCTCGATCGTCTCGTCCTCCTCGCGACCCGGTTCACGGAGGTGGACGTGCATGTCGATCAGTCCGGGCGAGACGATCTTCCCCCGCGCGTCGACGACTTCGTCCTGCCCATTGGCAGGCACGTCATAGGCGGCGATTCGGCCATCGGCAATGAGCAAGTTCGTGACGCGATCCAGCGACTGGCTGGGATCGATCACGCGGCCGCCTTGGATCAACAGCGTCGGCACGTTCGCGCGTTCCTCTTCGTCAAGCCTTGGCGCCGCAGATCAGCCACAGCACCGCCATTCGCACCGCCAGGCCGTTGGCCACTTGCTCGAGGATCACCGAATGCGGCCCATCGGCCACTTCCGGTGTAACCTCCACCCCGCGATTGATCGGCCCCGGGGCCATGATCAGGATGTCGCGCTTGGCCTTTGCCAGCCGCTCCTTGGTCATCGCGTACAGCAGCGCGTATTCGCGGACCGAGGGGAACGGCCGCACCGGCAGCCGCTCGAATTGGATGCGCAATAGATTGACGACATCCGCGCGGTTGAGGATCGAGTCGAGATCGTGGCAGACTTCCACTCCCAACTCCTCCCAGCGCCGCGAGACAAGCGTCGACGGCCCGCAGAGGATGACATGTGCACCGAGCTTCTTGAGCCCCCAGATGTTCGAGCGTGCGGTGCGGCTATGGGCGATGTCGCCCACCAGGGCAACGTTCAGGCCGGCCACGCGGCCGCGCTGCTGTTGAATGGTCAGTATGTCGAGCAGTCCCTGTGTCGGATGTTCGTGCGGCCCGTCGCCGGCATTAATCACCGAACAATTGAGGTTCTGGGCCAAGAGCTGGGGCGTGCCGGGGGTGCGGTGACGCACGATCACCACGTCGACTCCCATTGCCTCGATGTTCTTGGCCGTGTCAATGAACGTCTCGCCCTTCGAGAGACTGCTGCCGGACGTGGAGAAGTCGACCGTGTCGGCCCCCAGCCGCCGCGCCGCCAGCGAGAAGCTGGTCCGCGTGCGCGTCGAGTTCTCGAAGAACAGGTTCGCGCAGGTCGTGCCCACCAGCGCGGAGATCTTGCGGCGCGCGTCGGCCGCCGCTTCCTTGAACCCGACCGCCGTATCCAGAATCAGATTGATCTCCTCGGCCGAAAGGCTTTCCAAGGTCAGCAGGTGGCGCTTGGTCCATGTGGTCGGCCGCGAGCGGAGATCGAGAACTTCGGTGGTCATCGTGGTCAATTTTACCCGGTGATGCGGAAAAACTGCAAACGAAGCAGAAAGAGCAGGCGAATAGGAGAACAGTGGAGCAGTGGAATGTTACGGCGAGCCTGCTCAACGGTTCTCCTGCTCTATTGGGCCACGCGCCAGCGGCGATAGAAGAGCCAATTGAGGCTGGCCACGAGCAGGACGTTGATGGTGGCGTAACACGCGAGAAACCCGAAGAAGACGGGCCAGTTTGCCGGACGCGCCTCGGCCCCGAGGCTGAAGTCGAGCGGAAGGGCAAAGACGGCCGAAAAGGGACTGAGCTGCGCGATCGGGGCAAGTATCTCGCTGATCGTCGCGCGCTCGAAGAACGTCTGGGCAAAGAACAGGGCCGCCACGGGGGCCGCGAACAGCAGGATGAGCACCAAGTATGACGTCATCAGGCTCACCGACGTCTTGCGAAAGCACACGGAACAGAACAGGGGTATCGTGGCCGTCGTCACGCACGCGACGGCAATCACCACCCCGTAACAAAAAACCGTGCCGAGATTCGACCAGAACTGCGAGACCATCAGGCAGGCCAACACCATCGGCCAGGTGAGAAACGAAGTCAGGACGCTGGAGACACGCATGCCCGAGATCAGCTTGGCCCAAAGGATCTGCCACGGGGAAAGGATCGTGGTCAATAAGAGGTCGAGCGTCTGCCGTTCGCGCTCGCTGGTGACGGTGCCGGCCGAAAAGACGGGCCCCACCAGCATATTGAACACGAGCACATAGCTGACGTACCACGGCGCCCATTGCGGCCAGACGTAGAGCCAGCATCCCATCAGCGGCAGCGAGAGGAACATGCTCACTTGGATCACGACGCGAAGCATGAGCGTCCCCTGGCTGAAGATTTCGCTGCGCAGCTCCTTGTCAAGCACGGGATTGGCACGGTCTTCCAGTAGATCGTTGCGTTTGGCGGGGGCAAAGAGGCTGTCGGGAAAATGGCCGCGGCGGATCACCAGCCCCACGGCCTCGCGCAGCTCGTCCTCCTCGTCCACGACTTCCTTTCCCTCGCTCCCTACGTCGGGTGGATGAAGCAGCCGCGCGATGATCCGGCGGCCCAATACCAACCAGGCCACGAGCGAGACGATCGGCACGACGGTCAGCACGCCAACGAGCCGCAAGCTGGCCATTCGTCCTCCCATTGACCACCACAGCGCAATTCCAGCCAGAGCCAGCGGCAGGATCGCAAGGTACGAAACAGCCAGCGCCGCGACCGTCCGCGAGAAATAGCTGCTCGCCGCCAGGCTGATCATGCCAAAGGTAATGATCGAGCAGACCAGCGCCACATAGGCCCCCAACACTTCGTAGAACGACACGCCGCCCAGCGGCAGGCACAAGACGACGATCGGGAGCGATGCGACCACCAATAGCACCACATGGGCCAGCGCCCCGAGCAACTTTCCCACGAGCACCGCAGCGGGCGCCAGGGGCGAGGCAAGCAGCATCTCGTACGTTTTGCGCTCCTTCTCGCCGGTGAGCGCCGCGGCCGCGAAGCTCGGCGCCATGAGCGACGCCAGCAGGTATTGCCCGAGAAAGAAGAGGTCGACCAGCCGGCGCGACGCCTCGGGATTGCTCAAGTCGATCCGCTGCGCCTCGGGCTGGGGCCATGCGGCGTAGACGACCAACCCCAGCATGCCCACGTAGAAGAACAACAACAAGAATGCACGTGCCATCCTCAGATTCACGAGCATTTCGCGTTGCAAAACAGGGTTTTCAAGCAGGTACATGGAGGCAAACCTCGCGCCTTAGACCGGCCGGCTTACGCCGGCCGCTCGCCCTAAAATTTTTCGGCGAGCCGCTGACGTAAGCCGGAGGGTGTTGTGGGCTCAAAATTCGACCTACGTAACCAGTCCCTTGGTGACCGACATGAACACATCCTCCAGCGTGGGCTCCTTTTCCGCGTACGAGCGCATCCGCACGCCGGCCGCGATGAGTTTTTCCATGAGCGCGGCCACGGCTTCGTCGTCGGCGTCCAGCTCGATGGTCGCCGAGTGGTTCATCACCTCGACGCCGCGCGTCTGCGGCCAGCCGCGCAGAATTGAGAGGCCTGTATCCATCCCGTCCAGGAATTTGATCTCCACCACACGGTGGCCGCGGATGCGCGAGTACACCTCTTCCATCGGGCCGTGCATCAAGAGTTGCCCGCGTTCGATGATGCCGATCGACGTGCAGCAGTCGGCCAGCTCGGTGAGAATGTGGCTGGAGATGAGAATCGTTTTTCCCATCCGCCGCAGCTCCTTCAAAAGCGCCTTCACCTCCAGCCGCGCACGGGGGTCGAGGCCGCTGGCCGGCTCGTCGAGGATTAAGACGGGCGGGTCATGCACCAACGTCTTGGCCAGGCAAAGCCGCTGCTTCATGCCGCGCGACAGGCCGTTCACGAAGTCGTCGCGCTTGTGCGCGAGATCCAATAGCTCCAGCACGTCGCTGATCACCGCCTTGCGGCGCGCGCGTGGAATGCGGTACGCGGTGGCGAAGAAGTCCAGGAACTCCCAGACGCGCATGCCGTCGTAGACGCCGAAGTTGTCGGGCATGTAGCCGACGCTCTTACGCACGCCCAATGGATCGGCGCGGACGCTATGCCCGTTGACCTTGGCATCACCGGTCGTGGCCTTCAAGAGCGTGGCCAGGAAGCGGATCGTGGTGCTCTTGCCCGCGCCATTGGGGCCGATAAAGCCGAACAGCTCCCCCTCGGCGATCGAGAGGTTCAGTTGCTGAACGGCCGTGAAATCGCCGTATCGCTTACTGAACTCGGTGATTTCGATCATGGGTTAACCGACGCCACCGGCCTGTAGCCGGGGTCAGCGACCCCCGCCGGCGCGCCGCACGACGGTCAATTGTTACTCGGCTGGCCTCACTGACGCCTGCTACAGGAGTGCGATTACTCCGCTTGCGACTCCTTTTTGGTCTCGAACGCCACATTCACGTCCGGCTGCGGGTCGTTCGGCGGTTCGTAACGCAGGTGTACTACCACGAGGTTCGCACATCGGAGCTGCGACGAGGCCGGCGAGACGTTCATACCAAGCAATTCGTCCTGGGTCCAAGCGACCAGGCGCCATTCTCGTTCATCGAGCTGGCCTTCGGCCAGCGCAACCAGCGTCTCAAGCGGAATCGACTCGTCGGCCGCCTCTGGCGAGGTGACTTTCGAGGCCGTCCGGCGCTCGGCAAAGAGCGACCTGGCGCGCTGGAGCGTCGCGTCCTTAATGGGCGCCAGTGTCGCTCGACCACCGGGATCAAGCGCCCCGAGCCATGCGGCATCCCTGGGATTCAGCACCACCGTATCGCGCAGCGCGAGCGATGTATCGTTGACCACCTGCACACGGCCGCCGGCGTCCGGCTCGAGCCGAATGCTTCCCGGCAGCTCCATCATATGTTCGCTGTGGAGCATGCCCAGCGAATTGGACGCCACCTGAAAGCCGCGCAGCCGAACTTGCCGATCGCGCACCAGCTCGATCGTGTCGCGCCCCTGGCCGAATAGGGGCTTGCGGCCGGCCGGGAACGGCTGGGCGAGCGCGGTCGGGTCGTCAAAGGCCAACTCGTACTCGGTCGACAGCGATGTATAGAGCGCGGTGTACCGTGTCACATGGGCGCGTGGATATCCGCCATACAGCTCGACCACGCCGATTTCGGTGCGTGCTCGCACAAAGCCAATGTCAAGCTGGGCCAGTCGCACGATGGCCAGCGCAAAGCCCACCGAAATCACCGGCACCGCCAGCCAGGCCCATTCCACGCGCCCCATCGCGCGAAAGAGAGCCCAATTGATAGGCACTAGCGCAACCAAATAGACGGCCAACACACGTACGACGAAATCCGAGCCGGGTATGACGACACTCGACGCGCTCTTGAGCGCCGCCGTGGCGCGGTTAGCCGTTCCGCTGGCATCGTTCCAGGCGGCAACGTCCCCGCCGCTAAGCACCACGTCCCATTCCCCCGCGTCCGCCACCGGCGCACGGGTGCCTGGGCGCGATGGCGTACCGGTGTCTCGCGTGAAAAAACGCAGGTTGCAGATCTTTCGCGGTTCGAAATAATCGGCGCCTTGCCCAGCACGGTTTACCTCTTGCGCCCAGCGAATCTGTTGCAGCCCTTCGGCATCCATTTGGAAGTGTCGCGCTGGCCGACGCAGGAGACAACCGTTGACGAACCCGTCGAGACCCTTCCAACCCAAGAGTGTTCGCTCCGACAGCCGGAAGGCCGAAACCAGGATCCGGCCGCGGCCGATGTCCCCCTCGATCATCAGCGGCTGATCCTCGGGTGTGTGTACTAGTGTCCTGCCATGGGGACGCGGCGACAGCACTTGCGCGACCCAGCCGCGGCGCGTGGTGACGTGAATGACCTCGTGCAAGGACCACTTGCGGTTCAGCTCGATTAGTTGCGTGTCGTTCAGGTTCCAGGTCGCTCCGCCTTCCGCGGGCAAATAGCGATCGAGAAAACTCCCTCGCAGCAGGTCGAGCGTCTCGGGACCGCTGACGATAAGCTGCCCGCCCCAGTGCAGCCAATCGAGCATCGCCTGCTGTTGTCGCGGGGTGAGCAAGCTCGGATCGAGGCCGTCCCAGAGGATATAGGCGATCGACGTCCAGGTGAGCGCATTGTCCGAAAGCGGCACGCGTGATTTTATTTTGGGCGCCATGACGCGATAGTGCGCTCTGGTCACATCATCAATCATCCCCTGCGAGACGGGAACCACGGAGTTCAATCCGCGAAGGTACGTATAGAGATCCGGCTCACGCGCCAGCACGAACAAATAGAACTGATGATCCGGCAAAAGCGTGGCGGGAAAACTGGATGTCACGATTTCGCGCCCGCCATGGCGGCCCAGGAGCCGAATGCCAATCTGGCGCTGCGGTGCCCCGCCGGGCGCGAAGAGCAAAAGTTCCAGGTACTTTTTCTGCTTCTTCGGCAATAGCGCCGGGCGTGAAAACCGCAATTCAAAGGGCACATCGACGAGCGCCACGGGGTCGGTGCGCAGCTCACCCTGGAAGTCGAAATTGTTCGCCACGACCTCCAGCGTCGCCGCCGTCCAATGCCCCGGCTTTATCGCGCTTTCCACGCGCGTGATGCTGTGGGGCAACGTGAGCAGCCGGTCGACCTGAAAGTCGGGGAGCGGCGTTTGGGGCTTCGGGCGCTTCCGCGGAATTGGCGTGCCGCGGCAGCCGCCGCAACCGGGCAGAAAGACCGTCGCCAAGAGCAACAGGGCGCACACAAGCCGCATCACATGAGTGTATGGCGGCAATGGCCAAATGTCATTGGCTCGGCGCTCGTGACGCGGCACTCCTGGCCTTTTGATATTCGACGGCCGCCTCTCGTGGCCTCCCCTGGCGCGCGTAGACAGCACCGAGAAAGCGGTGGACGTCGGCTTGATGAGGCTCGATCTGTAAGGCTTCACGCAGGTGTCGCGCGGCATCGTCCCAGCGGCCGAGCCCGGCCAGCGTAACGCCCAACAGGCGATGCGCTTCGACGCGCTTTGGATTCAGCCGAATCGCCGTCTTCAAATGCGCGATCGCGTCCGCCGGCTTGTCCTGGCGGAGACTAACAATCCCCAGGTTGACGTGTGCACGGACCAATTTGGGCTCCAGCGTAAGCGCCCTGCGCAGATGACTCGTCGCATCGGCAAATTGGCCTCGCGCCAGCAGAATCGCGCCCAAGTGATTGTGCACGACCGGACTTGTCGGACTGATTTCCTCGGCATGCGCAAACAGTGTCAATTCATCGCGCCAAAGCGCCACTTGCCGCGCGCTGGCGGTGCCGAGCACCAATAGCACGCCGATGCAAAGTGCAATCGCCGCCTTCGACCGGTCACGGCGGCGCAGCGAGCCCTCGGAATGCGCGCCTCCGGACGGTGACCTCACAAGGGGCAAGCCTCCGGCTTTATGCCGAAGGTCCGAAGCTCTGAGCGTCCAAGCGACTGCCAGCGAAGGCCCAAGCAGCGACAAATAGACATACCGATCGGCCACGGTGGACGTATCCTGATAAACGAATGGGACGAGACCGAGGACGGGCGCGAGCGCGGCGACAAAGACTGCGGCCGCGGTCAGCCACACGCGTCGGCCGGGCAACATCGCCAGCAGGGCCACCGTGACGCATGGCACCAGCCAGGCGACCAGGCTCCAGTTCGACGCCAGAACGGCCGCCGGCGTTCGTCCGTACACGGTCGCCAGATTGAAAGGCATTACAAGCTTGTAGAGATAAAACGCCAATGCATCGCCGGACACGAGCAGCCGCTGGCCGACGTGCGGCACGAAGCCCAGTGCCTCGTTCCCTTGGAGCCACTTGGTGACGAGCATCGCCACAGCCGCCAGCGCGCCCCAGCACGCCAAAAGCCAGATGCCGTCTCTCGCGCGCTGGCGAAAGAGGCCGTAGTCCAGCGCCGCCGCCATCAGCGGCACGGCCGCGGCCGAGGGCTTTGCCAGCATTGCCAGAACAAGTGCCGCGGTCCCAAGGATGGCCGGCCACCATGCGTCGCGCTGGGCGCTGATACCCTTCTCCCCCTCTGGGGAAGCGTGTAACGTGGGGTCGTCCTCGCTGGTTCCACGGTCCGCACAACCGTTCGGGTGCACGTATCGCAAATACGCGCCGATCGCGACGAGAGAAAAGATGCTCGACAAAAGCCCCTTCGCCTCGGTCACCCACGCGACGCTCTCCACGTGCAGCGGGTGAAGGCTGAAAAAGAGTGCGCCGATGCCGGCTGCGCTGGCGCTACCCACCAGGCGGTACAGCAACCTGAATACCAACAACACGCACAAGACGTGCAACAGCAGGTTGCACGCGTGAAACAGCCGAGCGTCGAGCGCGTTCGGGGCGGACGCCGGCCAGATGATGCTGGACAAATACGCCTCGGCGGCAAACCAGCTATAAGTCAGCGGGACGTACATCCCGGCGTAGGGTGCTCGCCAGAATCGCGCGACACCGGCCCAGGATGGCGTGCGAACAAACGGGTTCTGCGTGACGTTGGGCTGGTCATCCCATTCGAGGAACGGGTGATTTACGACGGGATAGTAGACGGCCACCGTCACCGCCACGGCGATCGAGCCCCAGATGAGCCACCTTCGACCCGCCTCAGGCTGTGGGCTGACGAACATCTAATTCAGCGAATGGCGGCGCATCTGAATGTGAGCGCATGCGCTGGGTGCCAAGCAATGCAGTTAATCCAACTTAAGATCGGTGGCAAGTGAACGGCTCAGCGCACTGCGACAAGACGCGCGCGAGAACCGTCAGGGGGTTTCTACCGTAATTTCTGAAAATGATTCGAAGTCGGTCTTGTCGAAGGTACAGATTCGACGGATGCCGTTAGCAAGCATCACAGCGACGATCTGCAAATCGTAGATTTCGGCGCCCTTGACCGGATGCACTCGGCAAAGCTCGACCCATCGCGCCACGACATCGAGCGGCACCGGGAGTACTTCAAGCCCTGGAAGTGAGACGATCGATTCCACGGTCGCAAGGGCTTCCGCCGGCGGCTGCGGCGATGATACACGTTTTGGATTCGTCACGAGCGAATAGAACTCCGCCAGGCTTTGAGGAACTACGCACAACCCCGCGACGGGTGAGTGCGCACGCTCAAGAATTGTTCGACTGGCCGCATGATGCTCTGATGATGCATCCACGGCGTATACGAGGATATTTGTGTCGAGCAGCAACGGTTCAGTCGGCGCCATCGTAGTAGTCCTCGCGCCGCAGTGGTTGCTCGATGCCAAGGTACCAGACCGGCAATTCAACCCGTCCACGTGGCTGTGGGCCACCATTTGCCGCAAGCTTGCGGGCGGTCTGGGCCATGATTTCGATCGCCCGCGCGATTGGCTCGGGAACACCTTCTAAACTGACTTGTCTTTCGGCCATCGCGCCGTCTCCCGCAGACAACGTTGATAACGCTCGCACGTGATCAAAGCAGAAAATCACCATTCATGCGCTAGCGTCAAAAAACACGCTTCGTTCGACCCACCACCCAAGATGATCTTAAGGAGCATTCAGGGAAAGATCACCCCGGTTGCCGGGTACCTCAGCTGGATTGTCCAGCCGTGCATCGCGCGGTTTACCTCACCGCATTCACCGGTGACTCCAAGTTACTGTGGGTCGTGCTCGTCAATAAAGCGCACGAGCTCGTCAATGTACTGCTGTGGAATATAGCCCGCCATGATGGCTGTTAGATGGCTCTTGCCAGGGAGCACCACGGCGCGAAAATTGGCCAGCTCGCGCTGCATGCGGTGCGTCTTGGCGTTCGGGCGGTCGAATTCGCCGTTGATCGCCAGCACCGGAATCTTAATCGTGGTCAGATCGAGCTGCGTTCGCTCGCCTACTTTCCAAGGGTACTCGCGCACCGCGCGCAAGGCATCCGGATCGCGATCGGGGTTGGCCTCGAGGCGCGATCGCGCCTCGGCTTCCTGTGGATCGACACCCTCTTTATCGGGCGGCACTTTGTTCTTCCACTCTTGATCCGCCTCTGGCACGCCAGAGCCGCCGTAGCTGGCGGTGATAAAGCGATCGGGGCAAGTCGCCAACAGTTGGCTGACAATCATCCCGCCCATCGAATAGCCGTGCACATGCGCCTTGTCGATCCTCAAATGGTCCATGAGCTCGATCACATCCTTGGCCATCTGCGGACCGTAGCGTTGTGGATCGTGCGGTTTTTCGCTCTTCCCATGACCGCGACAGTCGATCGCCACCACGCGGTGTCGCGCGGCAAGCGCATCGGCCACGCCATTCGAAAACCAGTTTCCGCGAGCGCTGCCGGTGTAGCCATGAATCAGAATAACCGGCGTGCCAGAGCCGACGGTCAAATAGTGAATCCTTACGCCGTCGGAAGCGGAGAACGATTCGCTGGCTGGCTCTTCCACCGCGACGCTGATTCGACCGACAACCAGAAATGTGACAACCCAAAGACAAAACGATAAAGCGCGATTCATCGGATAGCTCCTGTTGACCTAATTGCCGGATTCGCCTGCTTGGCGTCCCATATCATAACAATTGACCGATAAACGAGCCCACCAACCAAGGAGGATTCGACCCCCGGCTTCGCGCTTCCGGCCGTGTTTGCCAAGTGTGTCCGCTGCCCCGATAATACGGGGTTAATCCCAAAAAGCCCCCATGGAGGTGCAGGCGATGGTCGAAAAAATTGTCGAGCAGGGCATCACGTTTGACGACGTGCTGCTGGTGCCTCGCTATAGCGATGTGGTCCCGGCCGATGTTTCCGTGACCTCGAGGCTCACGCGGCGGATATCGCTCAATATCCCGCTCTTGAGCTCGCCGATGGACACGGTGACCGAGAGCGCCATGGCAATCGCCTTGGCACAGGAAGGAGGCCTGGGCGTCATCCACAAGAACATGTCGATCGAGGCCCAGACCGAGGAGGTCGACAAGGTCAAGCGCAGCGCCAATGGCATCATTTTTGATCCCGTCACGCTCCCGCGCGACGCCACGGTCCGCCGCGCACGCGAGTTGATGGCCCAGCACAATATCTCGGGCGTGCCAATCACGGGCGCGACCGGCCGGCTCGAAGGGATCCTTACTCGCCGGGATCTGCGGTTCCTCGAAAACGACGAGCTGCGCGTGGCCGAAGTGATGACCGCCGGCCAACTCGTGACGGCCACGGGGAATGTGACGCTCGAAGAGGCTGAGAAGATTTTGATGGCAAATAAGGTCGAGAAACTTCTTTTGGTTGACGAAACTTACAGACTGACCGGGCTGATTACGATTAAAGACATCGACATGATGCGGCGGTTCCCGCAAGCCTGCAAAGATAGGCAAGGCAGGTTGCGAGTCGGTGCGGCGATCGGCGTTCACGATTATGAGCGAGCCGAAAGCCTCATCGCCAAGGATGTCGACGTTCTGGTCGTAGATAGTGCCCACGGACATTCGGCCAACGTGGTCGAGACGGTCCGCAAGATCAAGGCACGCTTTGATATCGACTTGGTGGCCGGCAATGTGGCCACCAAGGAGGGGTGCAAAGACTTGATCTCCGCCGGCGCCGACGCGGTGAAGGTGGGGATCGGTCCCGGGTCAATTTGTACGACAAGAGTCATATCCGGCGTCGGGGTGCCGCAGATCACCGCGATCCAAAACGCGGCTGCGGCGGCTCGCGAGGCGAACGTGCCGATCGTGGCCGACGGAGGAATTCGCTACTCGGGAGACGTAACCAAGGCAATCGCCGCCGGGGCGCATGCCGTGATGATCGGAGGGTTGTTTGCCGGATTGGGCGAAAGCCCGGGTCAACAAATCCTGTTTCAGGGACGCACGTTCAAGGTCTACCGCGGCATGGGGTCGCTGGGGGCCATGGTCGTGGGCTCGAGTGAAAGATATCGCCAAGGACGTGCCGAGCGCGGAGCCGACAAGCTTGTTCCCGAGGGAGTTGAAGGCCGAGTACCGTTCAAAGGGCCACTGGGGCCGTTTGTCTATCAGCTTGTCGGCGGGTTGCGCGCCGGCATGGGTTACTGTGGCGCGCGCGATATCGAGCAATTGCGCACGGATGCAAAATTCATTCAGGTATCTTCGGCCAGCGTGCGGGAGAGCCATCCCCATGACATCGCCATTACGCAGGAAGCACCCAATTACAGCGCTGAATTCGCCTCTGGCGACGTATCATAGCGCGCGTCGATTCGCGTGCTGCATTTCAAGTGTCCCGTTCGCTCTGGCAGCAGCGCTTCTGGCCTTGGGCACGAACCTGGCTTCGGGCGCCGAACAGTCGCCGCGGCTGCGATTCGCCAAGCCGGCGATCATCGCGGCGGACGTCGAAAACGACGCGCGCGAAGACGCCGATGGCGCGTCGATCGAAACCAAGGGCCAGTGGCGCGCTCGCGGCGCGGTGCGGCCCGTTTCGCTCAGTCATTCCGCCAAATCGAAGTCACTGGCTCGTTCAGGACGCGCCCCGAAGGCAACGAGCCTGTCCGAAAACTCCTCTGCCCACTGGGGAGAAAAAAAGGCAAGGAGAGAAATGGCCACGAGCTCAAAGAGCGCCTCATCGGCCAAGACCAGTCGCGAGGCGTCACAAATCGTCCACGCTTCGGCCGAGGAGGAATCGACCGCCGACCCCTTCCAAGACCCGTTCGAGGAGGTCGTCGAGCATGAGCGCCATGCCGTAAAGCACGCAGCTTCGGCACAGATTGAATCGGATAGCACCCAGCCACCATCGGATGGGTCGATCGAACTTGAAGAGCCGCCAGCCGGCGAGGAGCCGGCGCCCCTTGAATTGCCCGAACGCCAGCCGCCGGCCACGGGCCCGTCGCTCGAGCAGGAACTGGCCCAGGGCCCCGTTCGCGGGCCCGAGCGCTGCCCGTCGCCAAACGATCTGAAGCGAATCCACGAGATCACCAACGACATCTCGCCCGAGGAAGGCGCGTTCCCGCAAGAATGCCCACTGGGTGACGAAGGCTTCACGCCGCGAGCATGGCCGCTGGTCACTTACACATGGAAAGCCTCGGGCCTCTGCCATAAGCCGCTCTACTTCGAGGAAGTGGCGCTGGAGCGTTACGGCCACAGCCTTGGCCCGCTCGCGCAGCCCATTATCTCCGGAGCACACTTCTTTGGCACCGTTCCGATCCTGCCCTACAAGATGGGCATGGTGCCGCCTTGGGAGTGTGTCTATCCGCTCGGCTACTACCGACCCGGAAGCTGCGCTCCCTACACGATCGGACCGATCCCAATTAGTCTCCGCGGCGCACTCGTCGAAGGTGGCGTGGTGACGGGGATGGTGTTTTTGATTCCGTAGCGTCGATCGTGATTGCGGGCCCGGCCCCCGGCGACTCGCCGTGGGCTAAGACGGCGGTTGGCCGATTTGGCTATCGCTGGGGACGATTTCGAACTCTGATGGCGACCTCCCGTGGGCTAAGACGGTTCATGGTCAATCTGGCTGGCCGTTGTCATGGCGGCGTGATGCCGTCCTTGGGCTGTTCGGCGAGCCAGCTTTTCGCCTGCCTCGGCGAGCGGCCGACGCAAGCCGGCCGGTTCGGTCAGAATTCGCGAAATAATCGCTTGCAAAATCCGTAACGGTCGAGATACTCAAGGCTGCTGGCAGGGCATTAGCCCTGTGCAGCTCGGCCTCCGCAGGTCCCTGCCCCGCCTGTGGAGGCCACTTTGTTTGGCGCACGACCGCGCCGCTCTGCCAGCGTCCTCCGCCGGCTCGCGCCCGCGCGGCTGGTAAATAATTCTTGACGCCCCTTCTCCACCCAGCCATCATCGAAGGAATAGGCGAGATTAGCGAAGAAGAGGCTCCTGTCGATCTTTCGCCCTAACACGATTCTTCCGACAGGTCGAGCTGGTCCGGAATTTCTGGTTGACATTTCTGGGAAACTTGGTTTTATAGCTGAAAGGGCTGGGATCTGCGCGCTCTCTCCTGCCAGGGGAGGACCGTGTGAGTGGGTGGCTGGATCCCGCCTCCGGAACTGAATGGCCGTATTGGCTGGGCACACCTCGAAGGGGCGGCGGCTGGCGCTTGTCCACCTGCCTTTCCGCAGTTCGCGCTGCGCGCTGGGCGAACCGCGCGCACAGCGTGTTGTAGCCGCCATGCTCCGCATGCCGTTGCCTGGAGCGCAATCGGCGTTCGGCGCTCCTCATCGAGTCGGAAATCCTTCGACGGCGCGCGACGGCACGCGGAGCGCGCCTGCCACGAATAGCCGGCGTGCTCCGCATGCCGTTGCCTGGAGCGCAATCGACTTTCGGCGCTCCTCGTCAAGTCGGAAATCCTTCGGCGGCGCGCGACGGAACGCGGAGCGCGCCGGCTACGTTGCGCGGCTCCGCCGCCTGTATAGAGGCAGATCATGCACTTAGAACCGGCCCGTGCCGACAACGCCCCCGACGTCCGCATCGAGTGCACCGCCTCCGACGGCTTCGCCGCCTGGCTTGCGCAGTCCGGAGGTTCGCTCGTCGTCTCGACATATCAGGCGGGCAAGGTGGCCATGGTCGGTTGGGCCGGCGGCCAGGTGACGCTCCTCATGCGGCAGTTCGACAAACCGCTGGGCGTGGCGGCTCAGGGCGACCGATTGGCGCTGGCCACGAGGCATGATGTGGTGTTCTTCGCCAATGCGCGACTTTTGGCTCACGAATACTTGGAGGATCAGCCGGGGCGCTACGACGCGCTCTTCCTCCCGCGCTTGACTTACCATTCGGGCGATCTGCACGTGCACGATCTGGCGTACGGTGCCGACGGGCTTTGGCTCGTCAACACGCGCTTTTCGTGCCTCGCACGACTAAGCCACGACTTCAACTTCGAGCCGGCCTGGCGGCCGAAGTTCGTCACGGACCTGGTGCCCGAGGACCGCTGCCACCTGAACGGCCTGGCGATGCGCGATGGCCGGCCAAAATACGTCACCGTGCTGGGCGAGACCGATGCGGCCGGCGGCTGGCGCGAGAACAAGGCTACCGGTGGCGCGCTGATCGATGTCGATACGCATGACGTCGTCCTCCGTGGTTTGTGCATGCCACACTCGCCGCGCTGGCACGCCGATCGGCTCTGGCTGTTGAACTCCGGCACCGGCGAGCTGCTCACGGTCGACCCGTCGGATGGCCGCTCGAACCCGGTTTGCGCACTACCCGGCTACACGCGCGGACTTGCCATGGTCGGGCCATACGCGCTGGTCGGCATGTCGCACATTCGCGAAAAGCACATCTTCGGCGGGCTGCCGATTCAGGATCGGCTGCCGAAGCTGCAGTGCGGCGTGGCCGTGGTCGATCTGCGCACGTGCGGCGTGGTCGGCATGCTCGAATTCACGTCGGGCTGCACCGAGCTGTACGATGTGCAGTTCCTGCCGAGCATCCGCCGCCCCACAATTCTCAATGCGGACAAGCAGGCCGTCCGCGAGGCGATCACAAATCCCGAGTCGTCGTATTGGCTGCGACCGAGCAAGGCGATCCCACCGGAGCCGCGATCGGTCAACGAGGCACAGCCAGGAGCGTTTCCCCCGTCGTCGGCCGCGAGTCCTTCCGCAGACATCGCGCCGGCGGCCCCGCCGGTCTGAATGGCCGGCCCATCGTCCGAGGAACAGATTGCATGTCGTTCGTCCGTCGGTCAAACCGCCGCCGTCCCATCGCCGAGCCCCCGGCGTTAGCCGGGGGAGCCGATGCACCAAACGAGCTCGCCTCGACCGTTGGGTGCGTCGAGCGCAGCGCTGACGCACCGCTTGAATCGCGCGAGAGCGTGGCACCCCTTGCGGCACTTTGGGACGCGGTGCGTCTTCGCTCAGCTCGACGCACCCTACGGAACGGCCGTCGCCGCGAGCGGCTATTGCGTGTCGATCCGCTGGAAGATCGCAAGCTCCTGTCGCTGCAGCCGATCGGGTTCGAGATCCATATTAACGACGATGTGCCGAGCTTCATCGACGAGCAGCTTGCCGAGCCGAGTGTATTTGGGTCGCCCTTCCCGATCAGGTTCCCGGCGAGCAGCGTACGCGAAGGGCTTGAAGAGAGTAATCGCTCATTGGCGGTGGACCACGACGGCGACTTTGTCGTCACCTGGACAAGCTACAACGACGCCGACGGCGACGGCGCCGGCATCTTCTACCGCCTCTTCGACCGCTTGGGGACGCCGCTTACCGCGACGACACAAGTCAACACCTTCACTGAAGGCAACCAGCGGAACGCGTCGGTGGCGATGGACGCCGATGGCGATTTTGTCATCGTGTGGCAAAGCGACCAGCAGGACAGCTACGACGGCAGTGCGGGCATCTACGGCAAGCGCTTCAGCGCCAATGGCGCCGCGATCGGCGACGAGTTCCAGATCCACACCATCGCCATAAATGACCAGTTCCATCCACAGGTCGCCATGGACAACGCGGGTAATTTCGTCGTCACCTGGGAGACGCACGGTCAAGATCAGAGCTTTTTCAATGACGTTAAGGCGCAGCGATTCAACTTCCGTGGTCAAGCGTTGGGAAGCGAATTCCGCGTCAATGACGACAATCTACCTGGCGGCCTGGCACTGCCGTTTCAAACAAACTCGGCGATCGCAATGGATGCGGACGGCGACTTCATGATTGCCTGGGAGGACAACGGATTCATCATGGGCAAGCTTTATGGCCGCGACGGCGCAGCGCGGACCAGCGAGTTTCCCGTGAGTGTCGATGATGCAAGCTTCTATTCACTTTTCGGCGACGCCAGATTTCCAGATATTATTGACGATCATGATCAGGTCTCAACTGAACAATTATTCTTCCCACGCAGAGGAGGTTCGCGAAATCCCACGGTGGCCATGGATGACGATGGCAACTTTACCGTCGCCTGGGAGAGCTTTCACGATAACGATTACAACGAGTATCCAGGCGCAGATAGCTGGGGCATCTACATGCGTCGATTTCTCGCAGACGGGAGTACTGGAACGACACCTTTGTCGGGGGTCGAAATAAATGTCAACCCTGTATCAACTTCGTCGGGGTTCACTCCATTATTCTATCTTGATCAGGTTAACCCATCCGTGGCCATCGATGCCGATGGTGATCTCGTCGTTACCTATGACGGTCATTTGACGTACTATGGGCTTTTCTCCGACGACCGCGGCATCTTCATGCACCGTTATAACCCCGCAGCGGGCACCGACGGGGTGGATGACGACAACATCACAGTGGTCGTGGCAGAGCTTCCGGGAACGCCGACCACATTCCCGCAATTAGTCAACGTTACGCAAGGTGGCGTGCAGCAGCATGCCTCGGTGGCGATGGAGCCCGACGGCGACATTGTCGTCGTCTGGAGCGGCCGCGGGCCGGGGGATGAGCAAGGCATCTTCGCACGCCGCTACAACGAAACCACCGACACCGCCGGACCCTTGGCCACAGACCTGTTGGTGGCGGGCGAGCGCGTGGGCGATGGCGATCAGGTGGTCGCCAATGTCTCGCAGTTTGCGCTTGTTTTTGATGAGAACATGTCGACCGCGGGCGGGGTAAATGGCGTGCACAGCGTGCTAAACCCCAACAACTTCGTGCTGACGCGCGATGGGCAGGTGATCCTGGGCGGTATCCGCTCGATCGCCTTTGCCGAGAACACCGCCTCGAACAAGCTCGAGGCGGTCTTCACGCTCGACGGCGATGGGCCGCTCGGAAACCCGACCACGCCGGCCCCGTTGCCCGACGGCGTGTACCGCATCGTCGCGCGCAGCACGCTCCGCGACGTTCCGGGCAACCCATTGGCCTCCAGCGGCACCACCGAAAACGGCGTCTCCTTCTCGCGCGTCTTCACCGTCAAGCGCCCCGGCGGCGGTGAAGTGCGCGTGAACACCACGACCGCGGCCGTGCAGCAGACACACCCCGAAAGCCCGCAGTCGGTCGCTTCCGACGCCGACGGCAACTTCGTGGTGGTGTGGACAGGCCCGGATTCAGCCACGAGCGCCAATCACAACGTCTTCGCGCAGCGCTATGCGCCCGGAGGCGCGAAGCTCGGCGCGGAGATACTTGTCAACCAGACCACCGCCGGCGATCAGCAATACGCCTCGGTGGCGATGGACGCCGACGGCGAGTTTGTCGTCACCTGGAGCAGCTACACCGGTTTGGGCACAAGCTGGGACATCTTCGCGCGAAAGTTCAACAGCGACGGCACGTCGCTCATCGACCCCCTGACGGGACTCGCGATTGGCGCTTTTCTGGTCAACACCCACTCCGCGAGCATCCAGCGCTATTCGACCGTGGCGATGGATGCTGACGGCGACTTTGTCGTCACCTGGCAAAGCTACGACCAGGACGGCAGCGGCTATGGCGTCTTCGCCCAGCGCTATAACGCGATCGGCGAGCGCGTCGGCGGCACCAGCGAAGTGCAGACGCTCTTCGTCACCGGCGAGCCCACGAGCGGCGTCTTCAGCCTGAATTTCGCCGGCGATATCGTGGGGCCGATCACCTATTCGAGCGCCGACGGCGGCGCCGCCACGGCGGCCGCCATCGAAACCGCGCTTGCCCCCGTGGCCGAGGTCGAAGTCCGCGTCGCCAGCCCGACTGAGTTCGTCATCACCTTCATCGGCGACGACGCCGGCAAGAACCTCCCGCAGCTCGTCGTGGTGGGGGCTGTCTTCGTCGGGGACCCCGGCGCGACTGCCTTCGTCGAGACAACCACCGACGGCGTGCCGAGCGAGTTTCTGGTGAACGAAACAACGCTCGGCAACCAGCGCTACGCCTCGGTCGCCATGGACGCCGCGGGCGAAATCGTCTTCACCTGGACCTCGTCGGGCCAGGACGGCGACGCAGTGTTTGAGAATAACGTATATGCGCGGCGGTTTGCAGCAAACGAGACGATCGTCACGACGACCTCGTCAGCGCGCGAGGTGATCGCCGACGCAGAGCGGTTGCTCGACGCCCAGCGCGATTACGACGGACGAATAGTTACCGTCGACGATCCGGACAACCACCTCGTCCAGCCAGGAACCGGGTTCGATGGTGTGGTGATGCTCACCATCGACGGTGGCTTGTGCAGCGGAACCCTCTTGTCAACCGGCAACCACATTCTCACAGCCGCGCACTGCGTAACGGAGCAGGGCACAAATACGCTGGTTGGTCCGAACACCATTCTGGTGACGTTCGAGATGCCGGGTGGAGATGTCGTAATCGGAGCCTCGAGCGTCGTCATTCATCCGAGCTATGACGGGAATCTCTTCAACGGCGCCGACGTCGCGGTCATCACACTGGCGTCGACTGCCCCCGCGGGGGCTGAACGCTATGACTTGTATCGCGGAATGGACGAGGTAGGAAAACCTAGCGTAAAGGTCGGTTATGGTCTGACTGGGACCGGTGATCAAGGAGAGGGGCCGCCGGACGGAATTAAGCGCATCGGTCAGAACCGCTACGACGCCGTCGGCGAGCGCCTCAACGGAGTTGTTCCATTTACGTTCACGCCTAATACGCAGTTAGTCTACGACTTCGACAACGGCATCGCGGCGAACGATGCCTTCGGCACGATCGTTGGAATAGTCGACCTTGGATTCGGTAATCAGGAGGTCAACTCCGCGCAGGGCGATTCGGGCGGGCCAACCTTCATCGACGGGCTTATCGCCGGAGTGACCTCCGGCGGCTTCGGCCTGCCGCCGAGCGACGTCACTGATGGTACCGACTCCAGTTTTGGCGAATTTAGCTACGATGCGCGCGTATCGACGTACGCTGGTTGGATCGACAGCGTGCTCGGTAGCTTCAGCGGCGCCCCGCTAAGTCCCGAGTTTCTCGTCAATCAACACGTCACCGGCGACCAGGAGTTTTCGAGCGTCGCAATGGACTTGGATGGCGACTTCGTCATCACCTGGACCAGTTATGGCCAGGACACGGTGGGTACTGGGTACGGGCCAGGGCTTGGTGGCGAGAATGGCGTGTTCGCGCGGCGCTTCGCGGCCGATGGAACGCCGCTGCCGTCGCAGTCGATCGCGCGCAGCTACATCTCGAGCGACGTGCCACTGACCGTCGCCGACACCGGTTTCACGCTCTCTCGCCTTACCGTGCCCGACAGCTTCGTGATTACCGATCTCAACGTCCGGCTGAATGTCACGCATGAGCGTGTAGGCGACATCAACGTCAGCTTGACGAGCCCCAGCGGAACGACCGTGCTCTTAGTTCCCGCTGGACTCGCTGGCGCCAACCTTTCTGGCACAGCCTTGGACGACCAGGCGGCCACGCCGATCGTCGCCGGCACGGCGCCCTACTCCGGGCGGTTCATTCCGGCCGGCGCGCTTGCCGCGTTCAACGGACCTGGCTCCGAGGGCGTGTGGACGCTCGCGGTGAGCGATACGGTGATCGGCCGTGTCGGCATCCTCGGCGGCTGGTCGCTCGAGTTCACGGGAGTTGTCCCGTTCGGCAACGAGTTCCAGGTCAACACCTTTGCCGACGGCAACCAGCAGTTCTCGCGCGTGTCGATGGACGCCGACGGCGATATCGTGATCGCCTGGGAGAGCTTCCAGGACGACACGACGGCGCCGTTGGGCACGCCTGATTCGTACGGCATCTACGCGCAGCGGTTTGCGCGCTCGTCGCGGCTCTCCGATCCGCTGCTTGGCCCCAGCGGCCGAGTTGGCACCGAGTTCCGCGCCAACGCGACGCTCTCCGGCGACCAGCGCTATCCAGGCGTCGCCAGCGACTATAGCGGCAACTTCGTCATTGTCTGGAGCGGCCCCGGCAACCAGCCGAGTCAGGCCGATACCAACGGCGGCGTCTTCTTCAACCGCTTCGAGACGCTCGATCGCTTGGGTCGGCCGCTCGACGACGCCGGCCCGATCGTCACCGACGTCCTGACAGACGGCCTGCAGGTGAGCGAAGGCCTGGTGATCGAGATGGGCGTCTCGTCGTTTGTCGTCGTTTTCAGCGAGGAAATGTCGGAGGAGAGCGGCTTCACGGGCGTCAACAGCGTCACCAACACGAATAACTGGCAGCTCACGCGCAATGGCGTGATCGTGCCCAACGCGGTGACGATGGTCGTGTCCGTGGACACGGGGCCCTTGGCCGCCAAGGTCGCCTACACGGTCACCTTCGACTCCAACGAGTTTCTGCCCGGCAACCAGGTGCTGGAAAATGGCGACTATGTGCTCGTGATTCGCGATCTGGTGCAGGACCTGGCGCGCAACGCGCTCGACGGCAACTACGATGGAACACCGGGCGGTGATTTCCAGCGAGGCTTCTCGATTGAAATCGTCTCGACGGGCCCGCCGTCAATGGAGTTTACGGTCGTCACCGACAGTGCGCTGGCGAGGCTCGTCGTCCCCAACGCAAGCCAGCCGCAGCAGGTCGCAACCGACGACGATGGCGACTTCGTGGTCGTCTGGTCGGCCGCCGTCGGCGGTCAGCAGCACATCTTCGCGCAGCGCTACGAGCGACCCGAAGCGGTGATGCGCGAGAACGAGCCGATCACCGGCACGAGCACCGACCGCGATCCAAACCCGCGCCCACTCGACGGACCGATACTCGTCAGTGCCCATGCACTCGAACGGAACGACTTCCCCAGCGTGGCGATGGATGCCGACGGTGACTTTGTCGTCACCTGGGCCGCGGGAGGATCGCGCGCCACCAGCGATATTTTCTACCGCGTATTTGGAGCCAAGGGGAAGCCGCGAACGGAAGTTCGCCTTGCCAACAGTCCCGACCTCGCGGACAGTCCCGTCGATCAGCGATATCCGTCGGTGGCGATGGATGTCGACGGCGACTTCGTGATTACCTGGACCGAGTACGGTACCGAGGGAGATGCCAGCACGGAAGGAAACATTCGAGGCCGGCGCTTTACCGCCGAGGGCAGCGCGTTGACCGAGGACTTCCGCGTCAACAACCTTGCCAATGAATACCAGAGCACCAACGTGCCGGTGACCATTCCGGAGGTCGGTACCGTTACCTCACAGATTGTTGTCCCCGATACATACACCGTGCTGGACGCCAACGTCTCGCTCAATATCCGGCACACATTCGACGGACAATTGGTTGTATTCCTAATCAGCCCTACCGGCACGCGCGTTCAGCTCTTTGCAAACATTCTTCCTCTTCAGCCGCCATCTGCCGGTAGTAACTTTTTCGGAACGACCTTTGATGATGAAGCGACAGTCGCCATCGACGCCGGGCCCCCCCTGGCAGTCCCACCGTTTACCGGCGTATTCCGTCCGCAGGCGCCCCTTAGTCAGGTCGACGGGGAAACTTCCTTTGGGACATGGACGTTGGAAATTACGGACGTCGGCAACCTTGTCGATCCGAGCGGCAACAACACGATCTTTGACGGTGGTCAGCTAACAAGCTGGTCGATTTCGCTCAGCCACAATGCGTCGAATCTGCAGAACGCACCGTCGCCATCGGGCAGTCAGACGCGTTCTCGCGTCGCGATGGACGCCGACGGCGATTTCGTGATCGTTTGGCAGGATGATGGTAACGCCGGCGACACCGATGGGCTGGGTGTCTTCGGTCAACAGTTCGTCGATCTCGCGCCCGTGGCAGGTCCGAACTTCCAGGTGAACGTCACGACGGAGGGGGATCAACACGACCCGATGGTGGCCAGCGACCGCCGCGACGGCGACTTCGTCGTCACGTGGACCAGCCAAGGGCAGGACGGCGATGGGGCCGGCATTGTCGCCAGGCGGTTCAGCCCAGCCGGCGTGCCGGGCACCGAAGGCGAAATCCTCGTGAACCAGACGACCGCCGGAGATCAGCAGCGTTCGAGTGTCGCCCTGGATGCAGCAGGAGATTTCGTGGTCACCTGGGATGGTGTGGGTCAACAGCCGAATCAGACTGACCTGGATGGGGTATTTTACCGCCGATTTAGCGCGGCAGGTTTGCCGCGCGGTTTTGAAACGCGCCTGAACGCAGCCACGGACCCCGAACAAAACATCTCCGCCGTGGCCAGCGCCGGCGACGGCAGCTTCGTCGCAATTTGGAACGACCTGGGCGCCGCCGGCGCGGCGCGCTCCGTGAAGGGACGTTTCCAGCCCGAGCCGACCGATGTTGCCGGCCCCATTGTCGCGGATGTGCTGATCGGCGGCGCGCGATTGGTCGCGGAAAGCCCGCTCGTCGGCTCGTTGAGCCAGCTCGTGGTGACGTTCGGCGAGGACATGTTTGAGACCGAAAGGTTCTTGGATCTACTCGACCAGTCGCGACAAACGCAAGGACTGCCGCCACTTTCCCTGTCCGAGCGAAATCGGCTCACGAGGGACCTTGCGCCGATTAACATAGCAGAGCGTACAAACTGGGGTGTGACACGCGGGACCGCGGGTGGAATCGGCGGCGTGGCCGTCGTGTCCTTCGGATTCAACGCGCAATCGAGCAAGTTCGAGGCACTTCTGACGCTGGACGCGAACACCTCGACCACGGACGTCGCCGAGCCGTTCACCGCTGGCGATTACACGCTGACGCTGCGCCGCACCGTGTGTGACGCTTCGGCCGACAATGCATTGGACGGCCTGTTCGCCGGCATAGGCGGGTTGATGGGCACCGACTTCCGGCTGCGGTTTACGATCGTCGAGCTGCCGTTGGGAGCAGGGCCCGAGGTAACGGTGCCCTCTGATACGAGTGGCCGCCAGGTTGAGCCGGCCGTCGCCAAGAGCCGATCGACCAGTCCAGGACACGGCGATTACGTGGTCGTCTGGGGCGAGGACCCGGCCGGTCGCATTCTTGCTCGGCGGTACGACGCAACGGGATTTCCGCGCGGAGATCAGTTGCAGGTGAACACGGCCGCGAGCGGAAACGTGCAGTCGCCCGACGTGGCCATGGACGCCGAGGGCAACTTTGTCGTCGTCTGGTCCGGCAGCCACGCCGACGATTCGCAAGGCATCCTCGCGCGGCTTTTCGATCGCTCGGGCATTCCACTGAGCGATGAGATACTTGTCAATACAACCACCTCGGGCCTGCAAGCCAGACCCGCCGTGGCCGCGGACATGGACGGCGACTTTGTCGTCACCTGGACCAGCTATGGGGCCGTGCGCAGCGCCGACATCGTCATGGCTCGGCGATTCACCTCAACCGGCGTGGCGCTCGGCGACGAGATTCGACCCAGCGCCGGCACCGAAGGCCCGAAAAAACACTCGGACGTAGCCATGGACGATGACGGCGAATTTTTTGTCATCACGTGGTCGGGCTATCACCCTGCCGCCGGAAGTTCGTGGGATGTGCACGCGCGCCGTTTCCGCGTCTCGGACGGGATGCCGGTCTCTGGCGAGCTACAAGTCAACACCACGACCAGCAGCATACAGAACGCCGCCGCGGTGGCCATGGACCATGACGGCAACTTCGTCGTCACGTGGGCTAGCGCAGGACATGATGGCAACGGCTACGGCATCTACGCCCAGAGGTTCGCCCGCGCAGGCGATCGCGCCGGCGGCGAATTCCGCGTCAATACCACCACTCAAAATTCGCAAGACGAGCCGGCGGTCGGCATGGATGCTCTCGGCAATTTTGTCATCGCTTGGACCAGCCAACGGCAAGACGGCGGCGGGGATGGGGTCTATGCTCGCGTATTCAACCGCGACGGCACCAATGCCAATAAGCCAGGCGTGCCGATCGGCGAGTTTCGCGTCAACACGACCACGGCACTCGATCAAAACCAGCCCGCGGTCGGCGTCGACGGGGCCGGCAACGCGGTCATCGCGTGGACGGGACACTTGCGAGAGGGCGCGGATCTCGATGGCTCCAACATTTATTCCAAGGTAGTTGCGGTTAATAGTGGCAGTTCTTCCGGCACGGTCCTGGCGGTTGGACCCGCGACGTTCTCTGGCACCGCCGCCAGCGAGGTCTTTCAGTTCACGGTCGGCGCGCAACCGCGCTCGTTCACGATTTCGCTCAATGGCGTCGCGCAAACCTTCGACGCGCGGACGGTCGAGTTCCGGTTCATCGGTGGTGGGGGCGCGGACTCCGTCCTCTTCATCGGCGGCAGAGATGGCGAATCGGCCGAGCTTTGGGTCGGCGGCGCTCGGATCGACGGAAACGGCTTTGTGCTGCACGTGACCCAGGCGCCGTCGATCACGCTCGACGGCGGCGCCGGCGTCGATACCGTCACGATGGTTGACTCGGCCAGCGACGATGCGTTTGAATCTCGCGCCGAGTTCGACCGGCTCGTCGGCCCTGGCTACTCCAACACGACGCGCAATTTCGAAATGGTCGGCGTGACCGCCACAAGTGGCGTCGACACCGCCCAGTTCCACGGCAGTGCCGCCGACGAGACGCTGACCGCCAGAACCACTTCGGCCACATTCGCGCGACCTGGTGTCGAAATCGCGATACTCGGATTCGACAGCCTTCAAGCCCAATCCGGCGGCGGCAGCGACCAGGCGTTCCTGTATGACTCGGCCGGAGATGATTCGCTCGTGGCGCGGCCGCAGTCGGTGCAGTTCTCCGGGGCCGGCTTTGCGCACACCGTCTCAGGCTTCGCCAGCGTGCGAACCTTTACGAGCGCCGGCAACGATAACGCCGTCCTCTATGACTCGACCGGCGACGACCGCTTCTACCTGCGGCCTGACTATGCCGAGCTATCGGGCCCCGGCTTCTCGAACTATGTCGCGCGGTTCGACACCGTGCGCGCCTACGCCGGCTCCGGGAGCGACGAGGCGGTCTTCTACGACTCGGCTGGCGACGACCAGTTCTTCGCGCGCGGCGAATATGCCCAGATGTCTGGCAGCGGCTACTTCAACTACGCCAAGAACTTCGACCTGGTGAAGGCCTACGCCGGCCAGGGCGTCGACACGGCGGTGCTCTACGACTCGGCCGGCGACGACAGCTTCTTCGGCCGACCCGACTA